>Ga0187870_1000038_pt1 | contig 175716 bp, 141 predicted proteins | sample June2016WEW_13_1_3_FD_132974 | JGI IMG/M metagenome (GOLD analysis project Ga0187870, IMG submission 132974) | Peatland microbial communities from SPRUCE experiment site at the Marcell Experimental Forest, Minnesota, USA - June2016WEW_13_150 | ecosystem: Environmental > Terrestrial > Soil >...
CTGAGCGCGTTCGGCCGCCGTGGTGCGTTGGCGGCGGCGAGGAGCCTTGGATGTGTTCATTACCCCGGCGTTTACCACGCCGGCTCGCCGCGCACCAGACGGTCCCCGCTTTACCGCTTACGAGAGTTGAGGGTTGAGGGCGGGGGAAAACGGTCGCCGGAACGCCGCGTCAGCGGTTGGTCAAATCGGGTCCGTCGGTGCTGTGACGGTGACGCGCAAAGTAGGCCGGGCCTCCCCGGTCGGTCCCCCGACAGGCGGGACGCCTGTCCTACGGCAACTGCACCACGCGGTACATCTTGAAGCCGGTGAACCCGCCGTTCTGGGTGCCGTCGTCCATGAACGTGTAAACGCCATTCGCGTAGGTAATCGGCCCGGTTAGCGTAATCCATGTCAACGTCCCGCCCGCCGGGATGCCGGCGGCGTACTGAACCTCGAAATTCAGCCCGGCGTCCGCGGTCCAGGAGAGCGTGGCGACGGTGCCGTTGACGGTGATGGCCGGCGTGACGGTCGGCGGCGCGATGGTCGGCGTCGGCGGGGCGCTGCCGGCGAGCACCCGGTAGAGCTTGAACGGCGCGGGACCGCCGGTGAGGCTGCCATCATCGGTGAAGGTCCACAGCCCGTTGGTGTAGGTGGGGGCCACCGCGATCGTAATCCAGTTGATCGGGCCGGTGCCCGGGATGTTGGTGGCGTATTGCACCGTGAAGGTCTGCGTCGCCGTGCCCGCCCACGTGAGGGTGACCACGCCATTGCTGGCGGTGATGCCCACGTTATCGGTCGGCGGGCCGGGCAGCACCTGCGAAGCCTTGACGGAGTAAGTGACGGACGTCGGGTCCTGGTTGACGATGCCGATGTACCAATTGCCCGGCGTCAGCGCTTGCGGGGTGCTGTTGGTAGTCACCGGCACGAGCAGCGTTCCCAGCAGGCTCGCGGAGTAGTCGAAGCTCGTCAGATCGGGCAACGCGCCGTAGAGGATGAGCATGTCCACGTCCCCGTTGACTGGGGTGATGAGGAAATCGGCTTCGGTGGCGTCGGCCGCAACGGTGAACATATAGTAATCCAGCACCGCCGGCAGCCCCAGGGTATCGGCGGCGATGGTCCTGGTTACCGGCACATTGTTGGTGAGGGTGGTGATGACCGGCACGGTGGACGGCAAGGAGGCTTCGATGGTGAACGTGACCGGGGCGGTGCCCGGGTCAAGTACGGCGAGGTACCATTCGCCATTCAGGCTTGGCAAGGCGTCGTTCGTGCGCATGACGATCCGCGAGGGCGCATCCGGCGCGCCAAAGTCCATGGCATCGTAGAACGAGGCCGTCGGCGGGTTGCCGAGCAGGGTCACGAAGGTCGCGTTGCCGCTCAGGTTGTAGAGATCGAACTGGACCCAAGGACTGCTGTCGGCCACCGTGAAAAGGAAGTATTTGGTGATGAGACTGCCCGGATCCACACTTTGATTCAAGGGCACACCGGCCGTGAGCGGGAAGACCTGAACGAGATTGGTGACCGATTCCACGACGCGGATCGAGTAGTTCACCGGCACGGTGTCCGCGTTCAGGACGCCGAGGTACCAGGGACCGCTGCCGAGCGGGACGAGGGAATTCTGGGTGACAACGATGATCTCGGCATTGGTGCCGGGGTTCTCGCTGGCGTAGTCATAAACCTGCGGGGTGGGCAGCGGGTCGTCCACGGGCGTGGCCTTGCGGATGTAGAGGTTCACGTCGCCGTTGGTCGGATAAACCTCGAACGAGGCCCACTGCGCGTTGGTGGTCACGTTATAGACGTAATATTGGAGGGCGTTGGTGACCGCAATGTTGGTGACGATGGTCTGGCCGAAACCGAGCGGGGTGACGCCGAGGACGTTCGTGTCGAGCGCGTTGAAGTCCACGCGGATCACGAAGGTGGACGGAGCGCCGCTGTTGGTGACGGCGAGGTAATAGCGCTGGCCGGGTTGGAGCACGGGCGGGGCGATGGCCGGATAAAGCGGGAGGCCGTTGGTGCCGGCCTGATAGGTGCCATTGGTGGCGAGCACCGCGATGCCGGCGGTGGTGTTGGTCAGCAGGTGGAAATCGCCGAGGGTCGGATCTTCCGATGGCACGCCGTTCTGGTTGAACCAGAGGTCCACGGGTGTGACCGCGGTGAGCGAGTTGGTGGCCCGCGTCGCGCTGCGGGGCACGTCCACGATGAAATAGCGGGTCTGACCGGTCGGCGCGGTGTTCGTGTAGGGGACACCGTTGGTGAGGCTGACCGCGGAGAACGACACCGGGGCGTAGGTCAGATCGAGCTGCCACTTGATCAGTTCGGGCGTGATGAGGTTGGTGGCGCCGACCCGGGAGTCGGTCACCTCGAGCAGCCAGTTCCCGAGGGCGCTTTCGCCGACAAAGGGCGCGAACGGTTCCTCCGGGAGGAAGTAGGTGACGGGCGCCTCGGTCAGTTCAAAACTGTCCAGCATGACGCCGGGCTGCAGCGACTGCACATCAAGTTCCGTGCCGTTGGTCGAGGCCAGGAAGTTGATGGCATTGGTCTGCCACGTCGAATCGCTGTTGAAGAGATTGGTGATGGCGCCGTCGAGCACCACCTGGGTCTGCGGATTGAACGGCGGCCGCGCTTTGCCAACGGCGTTCATTTCGTATATCTGCGCGATCTGGTCCGCCGTAAGGACCCCCTGGTAGAGCGTCAATTCGTCAATCACGCCGTTGAAGTTGTCCACGCCCGGGATGGTGGCGCCGATGAGCAGGGCGGTGAGATTCGTCGTTCTGGCCAGCTCGCCGGGCAGCACTTTGGCGCTGCGCAATTCACCATCGAGGTAGAGCTGCAATTCCACCTGGCTGGCGCTGATCTGTTGGAACGTGCCCACGAGATGGTGGAACTGGCCGGGCGCGGGCGGCGGCGAGAGATTGACCAGTTCAAAGCCGTTTTCCAGGTATCCGGCGCCCGGGTCAACGCTGTTGGTGACCCAGAGGTCATTAAACCAGAGGTCAATCTCACTAGGCGTAACGCTGGCACCGTAGTTGGCCGCGAGACTGGTGAGGACGGTCGGTTCGGCGCGTTTGCCGATGATGCCGCCGCGCTCCGTCGAGCCAAGGTTGAACCACGTCTCGACGGTCATCGCGCTGGTCAAGTTCAGCGAGGGGGTCGCCGGCACACTAAGGTAAACGTTGTTCCCGGTGAAATGGAATCCCTGCCCGACCATGCCCGGAGCATACTCCACTGCGCCAACGGGCTGGGCGTTGTTCGCGCCGACAATGTCCTGGGCATTGCCGTCGCCGGGCCACCAACTGATGATGTTGGTGAAGGCCGGCTGTTGGCGGTGGACAAACTGGAGTTGGTAGGTCTTGCCGGCCGTGGTCGGCAGGGTCCGCGTGAGGCTGGCACTGCGCAACACGAGCAGGTTCGTGCCGGTGTGCGCGAGCGGCGGGGCGTTCAGGACCGTGGCGAAGTTGGTGACGACCGTCCAACCGTCGAACTGGGCGCCGGCCGTGAAGTCCACCGTGCGGTGCGCATTGGTGACGGTCTCGAAACTGCTGATCAACTCGTTCGTGAGCGAGTAGTCCGCGTTCGTGGCCGGCGTGGCAAACTTGATCGGCACCAGGGCGAGGTTCGTGTCGTCGGTGAACGTCGCATAAACCAGGTTGGTCAGCACGGCATTGGTGAGGATCAGTCCCTGCTGGGTCGCGGTGACAACGTGGTTCGAGCCGGCGGTGTCGGGCAGGCTGACGGTCAGCAGGCCGGGCGGGAAATTCGTATCCGTGCCCGGGATCAGGGAGAACTCAACGCCGGTGTGGTTGGTGCCGTTGCTCCAGACGGCAATGGGCTGCGGCGCCGCGAGGTCGCTCGGGGCAATCCACGCATCGAACGTGAAGCCGCTGCTCAAGCCGACGTCGAGGCTGCCCCGATTGATGACCTGCACCCGGTCACCCGGGCTGACAAACTTCAGGGCCTCGCCAAAATCGCCGGGCACAAAGGTGGCGCCGGTGATGATGGCCTGGTTGGTGCCCTGCACGTCGGCGCCGTTGCCGTCGAACGGCCAGCGACTGACGAGATTGTTGGTGGGCTTGCCCGCGCCACCAAACTTGTAAATGCCCAGGATTTCCGAAGGTCCGAGCGCCCGGTTGTAGAGGTCCACCTCGTCCAGCAGCCCGAAGTACTGGCTTCCCAGGTTCTCGCCGGCCCCGTTGTTGGTGGTGATCTGCGGGTTGTAACCGAAGAACAGATCGCCGGCGGTGTCGGGCGTGATGGCGCCGATGTTGCGCGCCGCCTGGAGTTGGCCGTCGAGGTAAAGCGAGGCGATGCCGCTATTCGTGCTGTAGGTGAAGGCGACATGGTGGTAGTTGGTCACCACGCTCTCGTAACCCAACTCGGTCCAATTGGTGCCGCCGCGGTTTTCCTCCACCAGCACGCTGGTGCCTTGCGGGCTGACCAGGTGGAAGGAAAGATCCGAAAGCCGGGGGTGCTGGACGCGCAGGCCGACTTTAACACTGGTGACAATCCGGTCGTCCGGAATCGTATTGGTCGCCACCGTCGTCACATCGTCGCCGAGATAGGTGGAATTGCTGGAGGCGAGGTCACGCTGGTAGGTGTCAGGCAGGTTGAGTTCGAGCTGGGCCCGCAAGAAGTACGTCTGTGTGACGCCGGTGGGATTGAAGACCCCGACGTAGTAAAGACCCGCCGTCAGGGGCGGGATGTCGGTGACGCCAATGCTGACGGCGCCGCCAGGGGCGTTGAAAAACCCGGCCTTGTCATAAACCGTGGTCGTAGGCTCCTGACCCTGGCGGAGGTAGAGATCCAGCGGACCGCTCGTCTCGGAGAGCGTGACGGTCAGCTTGCTGGCATCGGCGGGCACGTCCACGAGGTAATACCGCCACTGATTCGCGACCACCGAGCCGTAAACGCCGAGCAGCAGGTCCGCCATGGGCGAAATGCGGAGGGTGAAGTTTTGCACGATACCCCCGTGGCTGATGGCGTTGTCCACCATCGTCAGCATCCACAAACCGGACCCGTTCTGGCCCAGGAAATTGTTCAGACTGCCCGGACCGTCGCTGTGCCGGGCGGTCGGAAACTCGCCCGAACCACTGTCGTCGTAGATCGGGCTGATGTTGGTCGTGCCAGGCAGCCAGTGGTCGTTGAGGACCACGAAGTTCGCGCCGTGGCTCAGGTTGCCCACGAGATCGCCGATGTCCTGGTGGACGATGGTTTCGCGAGCCACGACCTCGCCGACGCGGATGGGATACATGGCGATGCCCATGATCTGGACCGAGCCGGGCTGGGGCGGCGACCCGTCGGGAATCGCCGCCGGCACGGGCAATCCCTGGACCACCAGATTCCCGTTCTGGTCGTACCTGCTGAAGGGCGTGATGCTGGAGAGGCCCACCAGGCCGTATTCGGCCGCCTGTTGATCCTCGGACTTGACTCCGACGTAAAAGATCTCGCCCAGGTCGGCATTGGTAAACGCGACCAGCTCGGTCCCGCCGGAATTAAGCGATTTGAATGCATTCGTCACGGTCAGCGGATCCAGCGTCAGTAAAAGCGCGGCATTGGGATCCGTCTTGGTGCGCGTGACGTAGAGGTCAATGTCAGCCTCGCCGACGAGGCGGGGCACGGCGAGGTTGGGCGGCGAGAAGGTGGCGAAGGCGACGTAAGGTCCGTTGGTCAACGCCGAGCCGGGCAGCAGGGTATTGGTGAAGGCGTAAAAATGCCACTGGTTGGACGTGCCGATCGGGGAGTTCAGGAGCGGCGAATTTGCGCCCACCCGCTGGTACAGGAGCGGAATGCCGTTGGTCATGGCGGTCACGGCGTTGGTGAAGGTGGCGGAAGAAACCGCCTGCGCCAGCCCCAGCGCGTTCGTGCTCGTGGTCGAAACCACCAGCGCGTAATCCTGCGCGATGCCGACGGGGGCGGCCGTCACGGCGTTGACGTTGATGCGGCGGCCGACGACCAGGATCGTGTAATTGGTGCCGATCGGACGGCGGAGGAAGACGTTTTCAACATTGTTGATGTTGTCGAACACCGACGGGGAGTTCGTGGCGCCCGACCGGGTGTAATTGCTGTTCGCGTCGAAGTCGTTCCCCGCAAAAACCTCGCCGTTGACGTTGTTCGAAACGATGAGGTCGAGGTCGTTGACCAGCTTGATCGAGGCGGCGGGGTTGCCGGGCGGGTCGGTCCAGACGAGGGTGACGTGGAGGTCGGAATCGCTGGCATCCTCGGGCAAGGTGACGTTGTAGAGGTGCGACTGGCCGGTGACGAGCGAGTTGGTGGCGCTCTGATCCACCCAGCGCAGCGGCCAGGTGGTTTCGCTGGTCGTGTTGGTCAGCGCCGCGGGCAGGACGGCGGACAGCACGGGCTCGCCCCAGCCCTGGTAATTGATCGAACCCCGCACCGTGAAGCTGTATTGCGGGCTGAGCGAACTGGCGCCGTTGATCAAGAGCGCCTTCAGCAAAGCGGGGCTGTAGGACCGCTTGAGCTGCTGCTCGAAAAACTCCTCGACCAGGGCGAGCAGGCCGGAGACGGCCGCGGCGGAGGAACTCGTGCCGGTGTCGAACCGGTAATTGGGACCGAGCGGGCCGTTCAGGGCGGCGAGCGCTTCCGATTCGGCCTCCGATCCGGCGGGCACCGTGATCACCGTGCGCAGGTCGAACTTGACGGCCGCATCGGTGTTGTTGCCGATCTGATAATACCAGACGCCCTGGGCGGGCGCATTCAGCACCACCTGGTTGTACCCCGCCAGGGGCGGGTTGGTCACCGTGGCGTCCTGGGTCAGGTAGATCGGCAGCGCCGGGAACGGTTGCACCGAGAACTGGTTGCTCAGCACCTTGATGACGAGCGAAGCCGTGTTCGTGGGCACCAGCACCGAATAATCGTTGAACGCGTGGGCGCCCACCGACTGCTGCGCAAACGTGCTGACAAAGACGTTGGTCGGACTCGAGTTCGTGTTCCAATCCTCCGACCGGGTGGAAACCACGAAAGTCCCGGGCGCGACCAGGTCGGGTTTGAACCGCCCATAAAGACCCTCCGTGCCGATGCCGACATTGCCGCGGCTCGAGAAGGCCGCCACCTCGTCGCTGCTGTCCGTTTCCCCCAGCCACACGGTGTTGGTCGTGTACACCCCGTTGTCCAGCGTGGCCACCTGGTTCGTGATCTGGCGCGGACTTTCGATGGCGCCGACGGTGATGACGTTCTTGGCGGTGGCCGGGGAGTTGATCGTGCCCGGTTGGCCGCCAGTGCCGACATCGTTGCCGACGCCGTCATTGCCGGCGGCGAAGACGTAGAGCATCGGCTGGGAACCGGTCATTTCCGGCAGGGCGTCGCGGGTGGCCGCGTCGTAACTGGCGGACGAGCTGGTGTAATCGTACTGGCCCACATAACCCCAACTGTTGTTGGAAATGAGGGCGTTGGTGCGCTGGAGCGTGGCGTAGTTCGTCTGCGCCGCCGTTTCAATCAGGTAGGCGTCCGAGATCACCGGTCCGAAAACACTGTCCACTCCGAGGACGAAGAGTTTCGCCTTCGGCGCCATGCCGCGAAAACTCGCGCCGTTCGTCGAACCGGGGGCGTTGGTGCCGTTGGGACCGTTCAGACCGCTGCTGGCAATCGTACCGGCCACGTGCGTGCCGTGGCCATTGGTGTCCCCCTGCAGACCGAAGACGCGGCCGGCGAGGTCGAGATTCGCCGCGTCAACGCCGGTGTCGTTGAGGTTCACCCAGACGTTGTTGCCGGTGAGTTGGAGGTAATTGCCGTTGGTGGTGGTGTCCTCGCTCACGCCCAGGGCAACGCGCGTGAGGTCGTTCATCAGGGCGCGCCGGGCAACCGCCTCGACCAGTTGGACGCCCGGCAGCGAAGCCACCGCGGCGAGACCGGCCGCGGGGGGCGTCACGATGAGTTGCGGCCCGAACGGCGACCGGGATTCGCCCTGGACCCCGGCGCCGAGGGCCAGCAGGGCCGCGCGGGCCGTGTCGGCCTGCCCGGGAAAAACGGTGACATTCAACCAGCGATCCGACGTGAGCGGCGTCTGGTCCACGGCCGCCGGCAGCAGCGCCGGATCGAGCTTGTAATAGGGTTCCCACGGCACGACCGCCTGGACGGGAGAGGCGGCGGCGAGACGGTCGGCCGCGGCCGCGGTCAGGGGAACGAGGAAGGCGTTGTTCGGGAAATAATTGCCGGTGAAATTCGTGCGGTTGCCGGCCTCGGCTTCAACGGCCTGGAGGAAGCCTTCGTCCACCTGGCCGCGGGCCTGCACGATGTAGGCGCCCGGCTCGGCGCCCGCGCGCAGATTGGCGGGGATCGGCACCGGCGTGCCGCTGGCGGTATCAATCAGGGCGTTGCGGAGAAGGATGGCGCGATCATCGCGCAGCAGGTCGGCCAGCCGCTTGCCGGTGTTGGTCAGCCGGTAGGGAACATGCGGTTCCGGCACATCCGGCGGCGACTGCCGCACGGAGGCGCGTGTGGCGACGGTTGGGTTCGGACGGGCGCCAAGCGCCGGCGCCTGGGTGAGCAGCGACACAGCGGGGCGGGCGAGCGTGGCCACCGCGGGCCGGAAATCCGGTCGCGAGTTGCCGCGCCACCACAAACCTAGCGCCACCAAAACGCCGGCAGCGACAATGACGGACCACGTTCGCAGCTTCATGGGTCGGAAACTGAGCATCTTACTCGGAGTTCAGCACGTTCTGGCTCTCGATCACGGCCCGGGGACGAGCCAACGGTCCATCCAGCCGGATGACCGTCCGGGTGACGTATTCGGCTTTGATCTCGTAGTTCGTGCAGATCAGGTTGAAGGGACCGGGTCCGAGGTAGCGCGAATTGGGCGCCTCGCGCAGGGTCTGGCCGAAGGAATAGACGACGAAGCGCGGCTGGTCATCGCGCAACAGCGAAAGGATCTGCTGCGGGATGCGCTCCATAATGGCGTCGTCCAGGTAATGGTTCGGGTTGATGAACGGCGAGGCACTGGTCAACTCGGGTGTGGCTAGAATGCGTCCCATGCGTTGGAACAGCGGGGCGGCCACCGGGAAGGGCCGGCCCACGACGCCAAGGGCACCGCCGGTGCGCTGGAACAACGGCACTTCACGCCCCGTCATGATCAGGTTCGTTTCCCACTGGCGCGTGCGGTTGATGCCGGCGAGGATGTTGGTGAGCTGCCAGCTCACCGGGCTGGGCTGGATCAGCATCTCGGCAAATCCGACGGTATTCGAGCGCAGGCGGCCGGTCGGCGTCGTGTTGGTGAGCACCGAGACACCGCTGAGGACGGCCGACCAGGCGGCGAGATTGGTCTGGTTGACCGAGAGCAAGCCCCGCGCGGCGTTGTCGTTGGGCGCGGTAGTGAACAAATCCACGAGGTACCAGTCGTTGGTCGGGTGGGTTCCGGACGTGAGAATGTTCGTTCCGGGGTTGAAAATCACTCCTGAGTTTCCCGCCCACGAGATCCAGTTGGTGGAATCAATGATGCTGGACTTGAGGTAAATGGTCTGCCACGGCGTGCCCCGGTGGACGCGGCCGATCCAGCCCACGCCCGGCAGTTTGTTGGTCGGAAACTCCCAGTCGTCCGAGCGTTGGATCATGGCATCCTTCACCCGGGTATCATAGGCGAGGGGGTCCGTGGACTGGTTCGGATTGCCGCCCCACGGCCGGTAGCGGCCGTTGAGCAACCCGAGGTTGTCGTTGGTGAAGACGGTGTTGAGCAGCTTGGTGAAGCGCACGTTATTGGTGCCGTTGGGCGGGTTGTTCGGGTCGAACAAATCCTGGAACACGTAGTGGACGAGCGGGTCGTTCACCTGCCAACTGCTCTCCTGCGAAAGTATGCCGGGCGGCGAGTACGGCGCCTGCATGGCTGTCACGCCGCGGATCAGAGCCGCGATCTCCTGGCGCTGGCTTGGGCTCTGATAGACCAGCGGCGTCAGCCCGCAAAACATGCGAAAGGCGTCAATGCTCTTGGGCTTGTCGCGACCGGTGGCCGCGACCTGGCTCGAACTGGTCCAATCCGCATCGCTGACGGGAATGCTGCCATTGGAGATTAAATTCTGAGTGACGACACCGGCGCCGGGGATCCAGCATTGCACCACGGGATCCGGGCTCCTGCTGCCCTGCTTGGCCAACTCGCTGGTAATATACAGCGAGGTGGTCATGTTGGTGCCGCCGATGGCCACAAAATCCACCAAACGGCTCGGCTTCACGCTGGCGTCCACCGCCGCGTAGTAAAACCGGTTGGTCACCAACAGCACCCACGACGGCATGGGGATCCACCCTCGGGAGAAGATGACAGGGCCGCTGTTGACGCTCAGCTTGCTGCCATAGTACATCGCGTTGCTGCGCACCACGAGGTCATTGGTGATCGGCAACTGGAACTGGTGAGCGGGCCAGCGCGTGAGCGTGTAATTCGTGGCGTAGCGATTGATCACGGGGAAACCGGTTTCCACATTGTTGCTATTGAACAACCCGACCGTGAAATCGCCGGCGACTTGAATCTGCAAAGCCCGCGGGTAATCCGAGGTGTAGGAATTCCAGGCCTCCAGGCCGAACCGATTGGAAATCGTGAGCACGTAAAGCTGGTTCGTGAGTGACGGACCCGGGGCCATGGGCGTACTCTTCGAAAACTCGAGCTTGCGGGTCACCTGCGCCACGTTCAGCAGCGAAAACTCATTAAAGTTGGGGAGGCCCTTCTTGGCCCCAACTACGAACGGCACGTTGTAGAGAACAATGTTCCGGTCACTGGGGATCAGTCCATTCTGGACGAGCCCGACGAGTTTGTCCCGATCCACCTTGGTACTGAGATCGTAAGGAGGTGTGACGGCGAGTTTGGTCAGAAAGTCCACGTTCGTGACTTCCACGTAGCCGGCGACGAAGAAGTTCGTCTTGTCGTAACCGAAGGTCGGCCGGAACACGGTGGGCAGATAGGGTTTGAGGGTGGCCGGCCGGTTGGTCGTGGCGTCGAAAAGGTTCACCGCCACCTGCAACAGCCGGTGGATCGTGGGGGTGTACTCGTTGCTCGGCCAGAGATGAATGTTCGTCACGGCGAAGGCAGGATTCACCAGCGTGTCCCCGATGATGAAATTGGTGACGCCAAAGCCGGCGGCGTTCAACGTGTAGAAAGGCAGTTGTGCCCCGGCGAAAAGGCGCGCGGCGGCATTCGTGAAAAAGGTGATGGGGGTCCAGGACACCAGGTTCGTGGCATGGAACCAGTTGGTCTGGGCAACCGGGTTCGCGGCGAGCCATTTAGCCTGGCCGTTCACGTCAACCAGACCGTTGGCGAACAGCAACGGCAAAACACCGGCGTCGCGCAAATCGGCAAGATTGTTGTAATTGAGGTTGAGCTTGTCCTGGTTGGCCGGCGCGGATTCCATGCCGATCTGGTCCAGCATCCGGTAGAACGTGTAGCGGTCGAAAGTGGACGGGACGATCTGATTGCGGAGCGGCTGCTGCACCCGCTGGACCCGCGTCAGCCAGTCCGCTGAAGCCTTGTTGGGGTCGAACAGGTCGGTGAGCGTGAAGAAGGTCTGGGGATTGTCGCTGCCGGGCCACGGACGCGTGGGGTCGTCGTTGTCGGTGGTCAACGCGAGTTCGCCGTTGAACGCCGGGCCGTTGGCGTATTCGTCAATGTTGTCGTATCGGATCCGGTTGATTTGCGCCGTCGTGTTGCCGAACCAGGCGGTGGCCGGGGCGAGGTTGGCGTAGTTGGTGGAATACCGATAACGGAGGAAGTCGAGCGCGTGGAGGAACGGATGCGATGACAACGGCGTGCCCAGGCCATTGTAGCCGTAATCGAACCCCGGCCCGTAGGCGTCCGGGTTCAACTCATAGAGAAACGCGCCGAGGTTCAGCTCCCACGAGCCGACGCCCTGGTTGCGGTAGTAACCAATCTGCTTGAGGTACTCATCCTGGCGGTCGCCGAGCCGGGCGTTGTTGTGGATGAAATTCCAGTCGAGCGTCCGGCCCGCCGGCAGAATGATGTAAGCATAGCGGCCGACGAACCGGTTGGTGGCCGAATGCGGCACATCCGGATGCTGCAGGACGCCGATCCACTGGGGGTCGCCAATGACAAAGTTCGTTCCCAGCACGCGGCCACGGGCGTCCAGCACCGGCTGAATGCCGCTGGGATCGAAGATGCCGTTCCGGTTCAAATCGAGATAGAACCGGAAATCAAGCGACGGGGTCTGGGCCGAGTTCAGGGTGACGAAGACGGGCGGCCGCGAATCGAGCTGGAGGTTGGCGATGACTTGGAGGCGGTCGGCCTGGCTGAGGGGCGCGCCGCTGCGGCGATAATCGTAATTGACGTTCGTGGGATTCCACGCGCCGGGAATCTGGGCCGGATCGAAACCCTGCGGGTTGATGAAGTTCGTGGAAACCGCGAGGTCGTAGCTCAGGAGGTTGGTGCCGGCGAACATGCGCGCCACGGTTTCGGAGCGGGCCCGGGCCAGGGCCGCCTCGGACATGAGCCGGGCGGTGGTTGTCTCCTCGGTGACACTCACGGAGGCACGCTCGCGGCGCGCGACACCGAGAAAGGTGATGGCCATAAAGGTCACCACCGCCAGCATGATCAAGGTGATGACGAGCGCGACGCCGCGTTGGGATTGGGCTTTCATCGGTACTGGGCGTAAAAGACCGCGCTTTCGGCGATGGGCACACGCTGCCGGAAGAGCTGCACCTGGCCGATGTGGTTCGAGAGGAAGGTGGCGGCCATAGGGGAACCGGCCGGGAACGACTGGAATTGCGCCAGCGTGGTCGGCTCCAGCACACCCAACTCAATGTCGAGATACGCCGGCAGGGCGTTGCTGACGAAGGTCGCGCGGGTTTCCCTCGCCACGGCTGGACTCAGCCGGTCGTTGGCATCGGGCAGGAGCCAGACGCTGTTCGTGTCAAACCGGTTGGTGGGCCACGACAAAGGCATCCCGAACGTGTCGTAAGCCAGGACGCGGAAATGGATCACCCCGCTCGCGATGGTGGCAAAGTTGGTGGCCGCCTGCTGCTCGGCCAGCAACGCCAGCAGGGACACCGGCTGGCGGAACATCGCCAGGTTGGTGATGTACGTGAAGCGCCCCAGGGTGCCCACCCCGTTGTTGGCCCCCAGCACCCGGTAGCAGGTGCCGCTCACATTCTGGCCGTAGCGGGAGAAGAAGTAGATTTCCTGCAGCCGGTTGGTCCGAAACAGGTTGCCGGCCACCGGCACGCGCTGAACGACCGGCTGGTACACCGGCGTCAGGAAGGCCACAAAATTGGTGCTGTTCGCCAGCCGGGTCGGCGCCATTTGCGAAAGTTCGCGGCTGAGCAGGTCCATGGCCACCCGGCCGGATTCGAGCACGTCCACCTGATTGACACTGGAGCGGAGCGCCTTCTGCGTCTGGTAAAACATGGCGTAGAGCGCGCCGACGATGACCACCATGATGCTCACGGAGAGCATCAGTTCCATCAACGAGAACGCCCGCTGCGTGGCGCGGCGCGCCTCCGACCGGCGAGGGCGGGAAAGTTTCATCGGATGAACACGAATTGCGAAGGTTGGAGGAAGTAGAACGTGACGCCGGGGAGATAGCTGACGCCGTTCGTGACCAGGCTGCCGCTGACCAGCGTGCGGAAGACCTTGCGGTTGGCCCCCACGCGCACCCCGCTTTGGTTCAGGTACACGGGCCAGTCGAACGTGAGGCGCAGGTCGTAAAGATTGTTGCCGAGATTGAGGGTGCGGTTAAGGAGGTTGGTGCGGCTGATGAGGGTGTCAAGATTCCCGCTCACTCCCGCGAGGTTGGTGATCATGCCCGGCGCGGCGTTGAACGGCACCACCTCCACGGTGAGGCGGTACCAGAACGCGAAGTCGTTGTGCGGCGCTTTGTCCGATGCGGGTCCGCTCATGCCTCGCACAAACGCCTGCACCGTGTTGGTCCACCATTGATTTTGGGAGCGGGCCTCGGGCAGGACCTTGGGCAGCGACAGCAGGCCAATAATGTCGCGGCCGTTCCGGTACCCCTGCTTGTAGTCGTAGGTATAGTTGGCAAAAGTGGAGCCGGACTGGCTCCGGACCTGAATCCAGTCAACGTAGTTGGTCAGGTAATCCAGGCCGGTCGCCCCACTGCGAATCGCCTCCAGCCAGACCGAGCCGTCCTGATTGATGATGGTTTCCTCCCGGTTCTGCTTCTGGACATTCACGCCCGTGGGGAGGACCCCGATGATGGCGACCAGCGCGAAGCCCACGATGGCGATCGAGATGGCAATTTCGACCATCGTGAAGGCGCGCTGGCGACGGCGCGACCACGACCGGGATGGCGGGGAAAAGTTCATTGTTGCATGGCCGCACGACCCGTCAGCCAGTTGATCCGCACCAGCAGTTTGTTGGTGGCGGTCGCCACGATGTCCGGGGGGCTGCCCACGGTGTAGCGGCCCAGGTTGTCACGGGTGTAAAAGATGCTGCCGCGGGAGAGCGAAACCGATTCGCCCGGCCGAAGCGGGGTGAGGCCGTTTTCGTAGAAGGCCCGGCCGCTCGAGTCGAACGCGATATAGGGAACGCGCGCGGTCGGGCTGGTGGTGGCCGGAAAAGGAAACAACGCGTAGGGCAGCGGCCGGTTCGTGTCCGGTTGGACGTTGGCCACCGCCAGCCACGCCTTGTCGCTGCCGAGATCAATGAATTTGTTCGTCGTGAAAAACATGCCCTCGGGCAGTTGCTTCCAGTCGGTGAGATACCGCCAGGTCTGCTGGCCGGGTTGATCCCCCACCACGTGGCGCGCGAACAGGGCATAGGCCGTGAACTGGCCGTTTACCAGATTGGTCAACTGCTGGAGCTGGCGGCGAATCTGGTCGGCCGAAAGGGTCGTGGCCTGCCGGATGTTGGCGAACTGCCGCGGGGTTACGCCCCCCGGCGTCGCGAACACCACATAGACAACCCGACGACCGCTGATCGCCAGTCGCCGGGCGTAAGCGAGGTCATCCAGAATCTGCCGGCTGCCCGAGGAGATCGTGTTGCTCGCCATCATGCTCCGGATTGACGGCACAGCGATGGAGGCCAGGATGCCCATGATGCCGATGACCACCAACAACTCCATCAGCGTGAACGCCCGCCGCCGGGGGGCGAGCCCGCCTCGAACCGCCGCCTGACCGCGCCGGAACGCACCGCCGGCCGTCGCCTGCGTTCGCCTCATCGGGTCGCGTGTGTTCGCGGTTCGCATGATCGCCTCCCTATTTCCAGCTCAGGATGTTGTCCTTGTTGACGCCCACGTTTGCCGAGAGGCCCGTGCTGGCCTGACCATCCGGCCCCAGGGACCAAACCATGACCGGGGTGGAAGACTCGTAACTGTTGGGATTGGCCGGAACCGACTGGCGTAGGCCGTTGTAGCCCAGCGTGCCGCTGTTGGGCTGCCGGGAAACCGCCGCCTGACAGTAGAATGCATCCCGGCATTTGCCGTCGTAATTCAAATCCAGGCTGATGATGTAGGGATCGCCCCACGGATCGCGCAGGACATTGTCCGGGCCGATGCCCCGGGGCTTGCCGATGCCCGCGCCGGCGCCGCTGGGATTCCGCAACCAGTTCACGCTCTTGAAGCCGTCGAGGAATTTGGTCTGCTGTGGATTGAGGTTGTGGTTGTAGTTGGCGGTCGGGTTGCCTTGCAGGTCCACAATGATGTCATTGAGGATGGTAACCAGCTCGGAGTTGTTGGCCTGCCAGCTACCCGATGCCAAATTGCCCACGAACGGCGCGCTACCACGCTGATTCAGCAGCGTCGGCGCCAGCCCCTTGCCGGAATTCTGCACTGTGCCCCAGGTGAAATCGGGCGCGGCGTCGCTCAGGGAAGCCCGGGCGTTGGCCGAGGCCGGCATCCGGCCGTAGGCGGCCTGATAAGAATTGACGGCGCCGACGATGGTGGTCATTTCCTGTTTCGCCACGGCGACTAGGGCCTTGGTCTTGGCGGCGGAGATGGCGGGCATCAACAACCCCGCAAGAATGCCGATGATGGAGATCACGGTCAGCAACTCGATGAGCGTGAAGCCCCGCTGACGTAGGGTCGTGGAATTGGGTTGGACTCGGTTCATAAAGAGAGACGGTTTCAGGGTGGCGGCCGGGCAGTTCAAAAACGGGGTGGCACGACGCAGGGCGCGGCAGCCGGAACGGGACGGGCGGTTGAGCCGCGGCCACCAAATGGCCGGCTGCCAGGCCACGGGCAGGCGCTGGGGCTCAGGGAAAACGAGGGAACGGGTCATAATCATTCCTTCCAGTTGCCGATGATGCGGTTGGTGTTGCCCCACGGAAGCATGGCCCAGAGATCAAACCCCGACGGATTGTTGGTCGGCTTCGTCGAGACGTATTGCCAGGGATTGATGGCCAGCAGGGAGGAGTTGACCAGTCCGTTCAACGGCGAACGAGCAACGGACGCCGACGGCCAGTCAACGGCGGAGACGCGCAGGACATCCACGACCGAACCGCCGGTCAAGGTCAGGAGGACGTGCTGCTTCGGTTTCAAGTTGTTCAGATAGGACTTGGGCCGCTCGGGAGCCACCGCCGAGTTCACGATGCCCTGCGTCCGGAACGCGGCGGTCAGGGCGGTGCTCGTAACCGTTCCCGAGAGATCCGCCGGCTGGTAAAAGCGTCCTTGATTGCTGGAGTAGCTGCCGGAGAGCTCGTAAAAGAGCTGGTTCAAGCCGGGATTGACGTTGGTCAGGCCGTTGTTGTTGTCGGGCGGATACTGGTTGAAGTCAACGTGATAGGCCTCGATGGCCGTCACGAGCTGGTCGCGTTCGGCCCGGACGTTGGCTTCCCTGCCTTTCCGGCCTGCGACGCCGGCCATGCCGACGCCCAGCGCCATGAGCAGTCCGATGATCGAAATCACCGTGAGGAGTTCAATCAACGAGAACGCCGTCCCGCTTGCGGGGGCACCGTCGTTGGAGTGAAAGATCGTCATGTTCATCGTTGCCAGGTCTGCTTTGCTGCAATCGTCATGCCACATTGCGCTGGTCGCGCGGATCCCGCCGCTCGCGGTCCCACATCTCCTGCTCCATCCGCTCGCTCAGCCATTGCTTGATCATGCTCTGGTAATTGAGATACCGCGACCGGGCCAGGCGCTTGATCCGGGCGAGCATGCGCGGGTCAATCCGCAGCGTGATCGTGACCGACTCGGCGCTCTCGGTGCTGGCGGCGACCGCCGCCTCCATGAGCCGCAGGTCAATCTGCGTCTCCGCCCAGTAGGCCGCCTCCGCCTCTTCGCGGTCGAACAGCGGCACCTCGTCCCAGCTTGTAATCACGTTCATACGCCGGGAGTCAGGCCGCGTTCAATCGTCGCGGGTCATGGAAGGTTTCCTTCATTGTGCCAGCATCTGCGTGACTTTCCGCTGATAAAAGAACTGCTCCTCGGGCGTGAAGGGCCGCGCAAAGATGACCCGGTTCATCCGGCCATTCGCCCGATAGAGGCTGAAAATGCCGGTGCCGGAAGCCGATCGCCCGAAGTTGAAAAAGCGCGCCTGAACTCCAAACCGCGCCGAGTCCGGCAGCAATCGCACGGCAAACGGATCCTCGAACGATCCTTCGATGTCTTGGGCACTCAACGGCTGCCCAAGCTCGAAGGCTGGATTGTTCCAATCAAAGTCCATGACCAATCCCGGTGTAAATCATTCGTCCATGCAAAGTCATTACAATGTATTTACACGTTGGGAGCCGACTTGTCAAGGGCAAGCGCGAGAATTCTGCGGATCCCGGTACAGCGTGAGGCCTGAACCCAAGATCGAGCGGCCGACACGGGGCACGGGCACTGAAATGGGATCCTCTGAGCCGGCCTGACCTGTCCGCGACACGCAGCCCGGTCCGTGGCAACATGCCAAAATCAAGACCTCAGTCGCAAAAAGCACGATACTACGGACCGACCCCGTCACGGAGAAGATTCTGCGCCACCTCGGGGCCTGGCACGACCCGCATGCCGGCGTTTCCCCGCCGGGCGCTCCAAGGCCCTGCACCCACGAGCCTTGCGACGAGGTCGACCCGATGCCCGACCACGAAAACGTGCTCACGGATTGAGAATGGCGGTCTCAAACGCGGCCGTTTTGCCCGGTGGCCGCCCGTTCGCGGCTCGGCCAGGGCAGAAACGCCTCCGGCCGCGCTCCCAGCGTGCCACGTCGGCAGCGCGTTGAGCCAAAACCGCGCCCCAGCGGCCACGCGATGGCCCAAAAACGTCGAAAAACGCCGAAACTTCACGCTTGACGCCTGGTTTCCGTCTGGGAGTATGCGAACCGAAGTGAATGCGAGAGAAAACCAATTCTCCCCCACCCGCGCAGCGTCAAAAACCGACGGCGCGGTAAAAAGCAAATTCCTATCAGGCTCAATATCGCCACGGTGCAGGTATTGAAGCTGTCGTTCGCAATGTCCCGTGGCGGTACTGCGTAACCACGCCAGACGTTAGCCGCAAGCGGGCACAAAGAAAAGGACAACCACGATGAAAAGTTCTAACTATCTATTTCGTGTTTTGATTATTGATGATGATCTCGCAATGAACAAGCGTCTTGCCGAAATCATCAAGGGACTAATAACGTCAGATTTCGGAATAACGATCGTACCACAAGTTGACTACCTTGATATTGAATTGGAACCTCAACCTGGAACAGCATCTTTTTGGCAAATCAACAGGCGAACACTTGAGAAACTTGATATATTGTCACGTTCAGGACAATACGATCTTGTTGTCTCTGACTATGGCTTTATTACAGAGGAAGGAAAATCTATTCTTTGGCCTGAAGGTCGTTCAGCAAAACCAACTGTCGAAGACGCAAGAGGTCGGATACTCACCCTCGCTGATTTAAGAAACCAATATGATGAATGGCTTCGCACAACTTCAAGGAAGTTGGATGTCCACAATCTATTTGATTCAACGAAACGAATGCTCCTCCGAAGCTTTGCGAGCAAGAAAGCCTACGATATTCTCGGTCCCGTCAAAGAACGGCGGGTCCCTGTTACGCAAGGTGTTTTCCCAAATGCTTTCATTGATCCAATGGACACTCGTCAAGAGTTTTTCGGTGCCAACGATCAGTTTTACGGAATCTACGATGATGAAAAATATGGAAGGGCATTCTATCGACATCTTGTTGCCACATATACAGCACGAATTGTTAAGCGAGAGATGTATCATTACATAGCTGAACTAACAAGCAAAATCAGGCTTAGACGATCTGTTTTCAATATTGCACTCTTCGCTGGCACCGTAGCAGCTATTGGGCTAGGCGGTCAATATCTTGCGGACATCGGCATTTCCGAATTGCAGTCAGGTAGCACTTCTGGTTGGGTTTTTATTTTAAACGGTTTTCTTGTAATAGCAGTTGGAGCAATTGTTGTTGCTGCGGGTTTTGAGAAGTTCTCTCGATCAATTATTCGTTGGGTTGGCTCAGAAGAGAACTTCTGATTTCTGTGAAGGGGTCGGTTCTCACAATCGACAATCATTGGCTGCTTGGATGGGGCTTGGGGCAATGAAATCCTCAGTCTCGTCCGCTTCGCCTTGGCCGACAACGACGCCAACGAACTCTTGACCGAAGTCACCGCGGGGGGATTGAAGCGGTTGTCCCTGAACAAGACGCACACCAGCTACCGTCAGCGATACACCGTGACAGTGCTCAACTGGGGCAGCGCGGTGCCAGGGCCAGTGGTGTGACGCCTCCTCCGGTTGTCAATTGTAAGAACCCTTTTAGATGGGGGCCGACCGCCACCGGCCCGGGAGCCGGTGGCGGTTAATTTAAAGCACCGGCGCGGGGTTAGTCCGCGAGCCCCTTCGCCTTGTCGCCCTCGTCACCACCCAGTTGTTCGATCAAGGTGATCAACGGCAGGAACAACGCGATGACGATGCTGCCCACGATCACGGCCAGGAAGACGATCATGATCGGTTCGAGCAGCGAGGTCATGGCCGAGACGGCGTTGTCCACCTCGTCCTCGTAGGTGTCCGCGATCTTCATCAACATCTCCGGCAGGGCGCCGGTCTGCTCGCCGACGTCCACCATGCTGATGACCATGGGAGGAAACACGTTCGAGGCATCGAGCGGGGCCGTGATGGTTTCGCCCTCCTTGACGCTTTCATGGACCTTGGAGACGGCATCGCTGACGATGACGTTGCCGCTGGTTTCCTTGACGATCATGAGCGCCTGGAGGATCGGCACACCGCTGCTCACGAGTGTCCCCAAGGTGCGGGAGAACCGGGCGATGGCCACCTTGGTGATGACTGGTCCCAGCACGGGCATGTTGAGTTTGAACTTGTCGAACACCCACCGGCCCTTCTTCGTCTTCAAGAGGAGTTTCAGGACGATGACAAAAGTGATCACGCCGAAGATCACCGGCCCGGGAACGGGCATCCAGTCAGGGATCGAGGAAACGATCCAGGCCGGGCGTTCGTCGCCAATCAGGATGGTCTTGCTTTTGATGATGTTGGCGATCTGGAGGACCATCAGGGTGAATCCCGGCAACGGCTTGCCCTCGAGCATGTCTTTGAAGATGAGCTCGAAGCGCGGCACCACGAACACCATCAGCACGCCGAGAATGACGGTCGCAACAATGAGCACCGCCGCCGGGTAAAACATGGCGGCCTTGACCTTGCCCTTGATCTTTTCGGCCTTCTCCATGAACTCGGCCAGGCGGTTCAAGACCACCTCGAGCACGCCACCCAGCTCGCCCGCCTTGACCATGTTGATGTAAAGCCGGTTGAAGATCTTGGGATGCTGGGCCAGGGCCTCAGAGAAGGTGCTGCCACCTTCGATGGCCGTGCCGATTTCACCGATGACCTCGCGCAGCACCGGGTTGTTCTCCTGTCGCTCGAGCACCCGCATGCCCCGCAGCAGCGGCAGGCCGGCGTCCACGAGGGTCGCCAACTGGCGGGTGAAGGCGCACATGACCTTGGGTTTCACCTTGCCGCCGAGGAAGGGGATCTTGATGTTGATGCTCTTGGACCGCTTCCGTTCGCCCGGGGCGGGCGTCCCCTTGCCCTTGGCCTTTTTGGCCGGCTTTTCCTTGACCTTCTCCGCTTCGACCACCTTGGTCGGGAAGAAGCCCATTTCCTTCAACCGGCTGATGGCCTCGTTCTGGCTGGTGACTTCGAGCGTCCCCTTCGTTTCCTTGCCACGGGAATCCATGGCCACGTAGTTGAACTTCGGCATAAGCAACTCCTCCTAGGTGTAACGCAAAACTTCCTCGATCGTCGTGTCCCCGTCGAAAATGCAGCGCAGGCCATCGTCCCGCAGCGGCACCATCCCGTGCTCGACGGCCTTCTGGCGGATGACCACGGTGGGGGCGCGCTCATTGATGAGCACCCGGACGGGGTCCGAGATCGGCAGCAATTCGAAGATGCCCTTCCGGCCGTGGTAGCCGGTGTCGTTGCACTCCTTGCAGCCGCGTCCGTAGTAGAAGACCTTGTCGCCCACGTCGTGCGGGGAGAGGTTGAGCTGGGCCAGTTGAGACTCGGTGGGCTCGAAGGGTGTCCGGCAGCGTTTGCAGGTGGTGCGGACAAGCCGTTGCGCCAGCACCGCCAGCATCGTCGAGGAAATCAGGAAGGGTTCCACACCCATATCCACGAGGCGCGTGACCGCGCCGGGGGCGTCGTTGGTGTGCAGCGTGGTCAGCACCAAGTGGCCGGTCAACGATGCCTGGATGGCCACCTGGGAGGTTTCAAGGTCGCGCATTTCCCCCAGCATGATGATGTCCGGGTCCTGGCGCAAAAACGAACGCAGGGCGCGCGCGAAGGTCATCCCCAGCCCCTCGTTGACGGGCACCTGCATGATGCCCTCGATGTCGAACTCGACCGGGTCTTCCACCGTGAGCAGCTTCGAGTCAATCGTGTTCACGCGGCGGAGGCACGAGTAAAGCGTGGTCGTCTTGCCGCAACCGGTCGGCCCGGTGACGACGAAAATGCCGTTGGGCTGCTGGATCAGCTCGACCACGAGGTCGTAGATGAACTTCGGGAAGCCGAGGTTTTCGATCTCGAGCTGGAGGGCGGAGCGGTCGAGCACGCGCAACACGACCGATTCACCGAACTGCGTGGGGAGGGTGGAGACACGCAGGTCCACCTCGCGGCCGGCGATCATGACCGAGATGCGGCCGTCCTGCGGCAGACGGCGCTCGGAAATATCGAGATTGGCCATGACCTTGAGGCGGGAGATCACCGGCAGGGCCAGATGCTTGGGCGGCGGCGACATTTCGTAAAGCGCGCCATCCACCCGGTAACGAATCTTGAATTCGTCCTCGAAGGGCTCGAAATGGATGTCGCTCGCCCGGTCCTGCACAGCCTGGAACAGGACGAGGTTCACGAACTTGATGATGGGCGCCTCGTTGGCCAGAGTGTTGATGTCAATCGTCCCACCGGCGGAAACCTCGGCCATCTCGCGGGCGAAGTCCTCGTCCGCCCCGAGCTGCTGCAACAGGTCACCGACCCCGCCCGATTCCGCGGCGTAAAATTTCTGAATGAACTTCTCGACCTGCTGTGGGTCGGCCACGACCACCTGGATGTCCCTGCCGCTGCCGAACCCAATCTCATCGATCACCGACGGATTCATCGGGTCCACCAGCGCGACGCGGACGGTGTTGCCGTTGAACCCGACCGGCAGGCACTGGACGCTGCGGGCAAGTGACGCCGGGATGGCTGCGATCACCTCGGGCGTCAGGTCCAGTTCGTTGATCTGGACCACCTCGGAGCCGAGGTGCTCAGCCATGATCTGGAGTTGGGTGTCGCTGTCGATCAGGCCGTAATCAACGAGGATTTGGTTGACCGGCCGGCCGCTGCGGGTGTGTTCGGCGACGACCTCCTCGATCTGCATGTCGTCAATCATCCCCCGTTCGCGGAGGAGGGCGAGAAGGGGTTGAGCGGAGAGGTCGGCCATAGCTCAGCGCTTTCCTTCTTCGCCCTCGAGGGCCTGGCTCGATTCGATTTCCTGCAGCTTCTGCATGACGGTGGTCGGATCCTGCGACTTGGTGATGACTTCCTCCCGTGAAATAAACCCTTGCTGCCATTTCTCGACCAGGAACCCGTCCAACGTCACCATGCCGTATTTGGCCCCGGTCTGGATGTCCGACTGGATGCGGAAGGTCTTGTTGTCGCGAATGAGCGCGGCGATGGACGGCGTGTTGATCATGATTTCGAAGATGGCCACCCGACCGGGCTTGTCACAGCGCGGCAGGAGCAACTGGGAGATCACCGCCTGCAACACCGTCGAAAGCTGGATGCGGATCTGCTCCTGCTGGGTGGTGGGGAAGGCGTTGACGATACGGTCAATCGTCTTCGCGGCACCGGTGGTGTGCAACGTGCCAAAGACCAGATGCCCGGTCTCGGCCGCTGTGATCGCGGCGTCCATCGTCTCGAGGTCGCGCAACTCGCCGACGAGGATCACGTCCGGGTCCTGGCGCAACGCGCGGCGGATGGCTTCGGCGAAGTTCGGCACGTCCACGTTCACCTCGCGCTGGGTGACCACGGATTTCTTGTGCTTGTGGTAGTACTCGATCGGGTCCTCGATCGTGATGATGTGGGCATCGTCGCGCTCCTCGTTGATGATGTTGATCATCGAGGCCAGCGAGGTGGTCTTGCCCGAACCGGTGGGGCCGGTGACCAGCACAAGACCGCGCGGCTTGTAGAGCAGATCGCGCACCGAGGGGGGGATGCCGAGTTCCTCGAGCGTCAGCAACTTGGTGGGAATCTGCCGGGCCACCACGCCGAAATTTCCCCTCTCCTTGAACACGCTGACGCGGAACCGCGCCAGCTCGCCGAACGCGAAGCCAAAGTCCGCGCCGCCGCGCTCGCGCACATGCTGGATGTTGTCCTCGGAGGTGATCGTCCGCATCAGTTCCTCGGTGTCCTCGGGGCGAAGCGGCGGGCCATCGACACGGTTCAGGATGCCATGCAGACGGATGACCGGGGGAATCCCCACGCGCAAATGCAGGTCGGCCGCGTTCTCTTGAACCACCAACTGCAACAAATCAGACATGGAATAGGACATAGATCAATGAGAGGACAAAGCCCGGCGCCCCCGCGCCGGCAGGTTGCGGACGGGATGCGGAGGCGGACGGGAGAAGCCCGGTGGGGAGTGGAAGGGAACGCGCATGACAGTTCGGGCCGGGTCAAGCCAAGTCCATGACCGTGGCGCGGATGACCTCCTCCGGCGTGGTCAGGCCGGCCAGCACCTTGCGGGTGCCGTCCTCGCGCAATGTGCGCATGCCCAGCTCGCGCGCCCGGGCGCGCAAGACCGTGGACGACACCTTCTGGTAGATGAGTTTGCGCGTCTCGTCCTCGATGACAAAGATCTCGAAAATGCCGAACCGGCCGCGGCTGCCGGTGTTGTTGCAATCATTGCAGCCCTTTCCCTTCTTGAAGGTGGCCGCCGCGGCCTTGGCGGCGTCAATGCCGAGCGCCTTCAACTCGTGTTCGGTGGGCGTGTAAGGCGCCGTGCAACGCTTGCAAACCTTGCGCACCAACCGCTGGGCCATGAGGCAGCGGGCGGACGAGGCCACCAGGAAGGGTTTGACCCCGATGTCAATGAGGCGGGTGACCGCGCTGGGCGCGTCATTCGTGTGCAGCGTCGAGAACACGAGGTGGCCGGTGAGGGACGCGTTGATGGCGATCGTGGCCGTTTCCATGTCGCGAATCTCACCCAGCATGATCACGTTCGGCGCCTGCCGCAACATGGCCCGCAGGGCGGCGGCAAACGTCAGCCCCACCGCGTCGTTCACGTGCACCTGGTTGATGCCGGACAAGACATACTCGACCGGGTCCTCGACGGTGATGATCTTGCGGTCCGGGCGGTTGATGAAATTCAGCACCGCGTAGAGCGTCGTCGTCTTGCCCGAACCGGTGGGCCCGGTGATGAGCAGAATCCCGTCGGGAAGGCCGATCAACCGTTCAAAGGTCTGCTGGTCGTCGCTGAGGAAGCCCAGCTCGGGGAGGCCCAGCTTCAGGCCTTCCTTGTCGAGAATACGCATGACGATGCTTTCGCCGTGCGTCGTCGGCAGGCAGGAGACGCGCAGGTCAATCAACTTGCCCCCTACCTGCGCCTGGATGCGCCCGTCCTGCGGAATGCGCCGTTCCGCGATGGACATGTTGGACTGGATTTTCAACCGGCTGAGGATGGAAGGCTGCAGCCGCTTCGGCGGGCTTTTCATCTCATGCAGCATGCCGTCAATCCGGTAACGGATGCGGAACCGTTTGGCCAGCGGCTCCAGATGGATGTCCGAGGCCCGCATCTTGAAGGCGTCCACGATGAGCTGGTTCACCAGCTTGATGATCGGGGCATCGGCGTCCACCGCCGAGCCATCGTCCATTTCCCCCGCCTCCGTCTTGGTGACCTCGACCTCGCCCTCGGTGATGTCCTGGAGCATTTTGCTCACCGAGTCGTCCTTGGCACCGCCGTAATACTTGGAAATCGCCGACTCGATGTCCTCCCGCGTAGCCACGGCGGGGATGATGTCGGTGTTGAGCGCGTGCTGCAGGCCATCCAACGCGTCCAGGTCGGAGGGATCCGTCATGGCCACGACGACGCCGTTGGCTTCCTTGCGAACAGGCACGACGTTGAAGCGCTTGGCCACGTCGCGGCGCACGGCGGCGATGACGTCGTCCGCGAGGCGCGTTTCGGCAAGGTTGACAAATTCCGCGCCGAAGTGCGTGGCCTTGGCCTGGGCCACAATGGTCGGCGACAGGATGTTCTTCGCCACCAGCGTGTCCACCACGCCTTCCCCGGTGGCGTCCGCCTCCGCCCGGATGGGCCCCAACTGCTCGTTGGTCACGTAGCCCATCTCGATCAAGCCATCCAACAAATAATCGTCTCTTGCAGCCACAAGTTACCTTTTCCCCGCGTCAATGGGGGTTCGCCGTGCACCGTCTGTTCTTCACCGCATGGTATCGGCTGTCAGGTCCATGTCAAACGCAGACACCATCGCACCGCGCCGATCCGCCGAGTCCGTTCCTGCGATCGATTTGACCGGGCTCGAAAGCGAGTGTTCTGGTGGATTTAAGCAGGCATCATGCCGTTTTGCACCCAGCCGCCCCTCACGGCAGCCGGGTTAGAAAAGCCGGCTCAGCGCATGAAGCACCCGCCCCGTGTCCTCCCAGGCCCAGTCCATTGCGGTCAGCACCCCAACCTGCGCCGTCAACAACGCCGCGCCCACGAGCAGGCCCAATCCATTCCCAAGCCAGATCACGACGATCGAAAAAAAATAGCCCTGGCTCGCCAGGTCGCTCTGTGAAACCTGGAGGGCCTCCACCGTGAACGTCACGTGAAAGGCATACGCGGCCCCCAAGAGCAGGTGAAACCACACCACATAGCCCCGCCAGTCCCAGACCAGGTCCCCCAAGACAAACCCGGCCACGACCAGGAGCGCGTACACCGGAAAAAAGTAGGGTGCCAGGGTCACCAGGAAGTTGCTCCGGCTCACGCTGACCTGGCCGCCACGCGCGCCCGCCTTCAAGCCTTTGACCTCGGCGCCAAAGGCCCAGGCCCACAGCGCGTGGGTCAGCTCGTGCCCGAAGACGTAAAGCCGCGTGGGCTTCGGCAACAGCCAGAGCACCGCCAGCCAGAGCGCCGCCCCGGCCAGGGTCGCCAGCCAGACCGCCTCCGCCCGCCAGCTCACCGCCAGCACCCGGCCCAACGCACGCGTCACCCCCAGCGCCACCGGCAGCAGGGCGAGCCCGCCGAGCAGCTTGATCCATTTCGGCATCGCCAAAGAATACCCAACCATGCCCGAGGGAACAAATCATCCGCATCACCCCCTGGCCCCATACAGGAAACGCCGCCAGGACAATACCATGATTGCGTTGTCAGTGACTGTAAACTGAGTTAGAATTGTCTAATAACTGCAGGTCGTCGTTGGCCTGCCATTCACCATGCCCGTCCCTGTCCTCAGCGTTGCCCAGATGTGCCAGTGGGAAGCTGCCACTTGGGCCGCGGGGCGTTCCGTCGCCGAGGTCATCGCCCGGGTCGGTGGGCAGCTTGCCCGCCGTGTGCGCGCGCTGACCCGGGAGGGCGACAGCGTGCTGGTGCTGTCCGGCCCGGGCCACAACGGCCAGGATGCCGCCGCGATCGCGCCGCATCTGGCGGACCGCCGGATTGAGCTTCTCGAACTCGGCGACCCGGTGGCGCGCCAGCCCGAACTCGAAGCCGCGCTGGAACGACGGCCGGCCCTGGTCGTGGATGGCTTGTTTGGCATCGGCCTCAAACGGCCACTCACCGCGGCCTGGGCGGCATTCGTCGGAACGGTCAACCGCGCCGGCCAACCGGTGCTCGCCGTGGATGTGCCGTCTGGCTTGAACGCCGACACCGGGGAAGCCGTGGGCGCTGCCATCCAGGCGCAATGGACCCTCACGGTGGGCGCGCCGAAGACCGGACTGCTGGCAACCCAAGCCGCACCGTTGGTCGGCCGACTGGAGGTCATGACGGATGTCGGTTTGGTTCCCTGCCCGGTTTCAGGTGATCTGCAATGGACCTTGCCCGTGGATTTTCGCGACTACCCGCCGCCCCGGCCAGCCGATGGCCACAAAGGAACCTTCGGCCACCTCATCATCCTGGCCGGCAGCCTGGGTTTTCACGGCGCCGCAGTTCTCGCCGCCCGCGGCGCCCAACGCGCCCGGCCAGGACTGATCTCAGTGTTCACCCCAGAGGCGGTCTATGTGCCTGTTGCCGCCCAACTCCAGGCCGTCATGGTCCACCCGTGGCAGCCGGCCACGCGCTGGCCCGAGAACGCCACCGCGATGGTCGTCGGCCCGGGGCTGGCCGACCCGGAGCTGCCAGGCGGGTTGAGCCATGCGGCGCAGTGGTGGTGGCGCGAGGCGCGGTTCCCGATTTTGTGCGATGCCAGCGCGCTCGGCTGGCTCCAGCGCACGGAGAGTTCGTCCCCCGGCCAACGCATCCTCACGCCCCACCCGGGGGAGGCGGCCCGACTCCTGCGCGCATCCACAGCCGAGGTGGAGGCGGACCGATGCGGTGCCCTGCGCGAGCTGGCACGCGTGTATGGCGCCGATTGGATTGTGCTGAAGGGCCGGCACACCGCCATCGGCGGTCGGGAAGGCCCGGTGTTCATCAACCCCTCCGGCAATCCTGGGCTCGCCCAGGGAGGCAGCGGGGACGCGCTGGCGGGATATCTTGGCGGTTTGCTGGCGCAACCAGCCCTGCAAACGGACCTGCTGACGGCGCTCCGTTTCGGCGTCTGGCAGCACGGCGCCACGGCGGATGCGCTCACGTCGCGCCGGCCGAACTGGATCGTCGAGGATCTGGTGGACGGGCTGGGCGAAGTCACGGCGGATTGACGACCCAGCCGGCCAGCGTGCCGATGGCGACCACGTCGCCAACGCCAACCGGCCACCATCACGCGAGGCGGAGAATCGGCGGGGAATCGGCGTTGAAATTGCTTCCTTTGAATGGAACGATCTGATATGGCATCCCGCGACATGCGCAGAATTCAAAATCCCTGGCTGATCCTGGTTCTGGCCGGCCAGTTCCTGGCGCTCGCACTGGCCGACGATTTCAAGCTGCTGGACGATTCTCACATCAAAGGAACCCCCTCTTCCTGGGACGAAAACGGCGTGGTTTTCAACCTCGACACCGGCGGTTTCTCCCACCGGGTGAACTGGGGCAAGTTTGATCAGGACTCGCTCAAGCTTCTGGCTCAGAACGAAAAGCTCCGGCAGTTGGTTGATCCCTTCATCGAAATCCCACCTGCGGCACGGCCCAAGCCCAAACCTATTATTTTAAAGGAAGTTCCCCGCATTGATCGCCCGGCCGGCCGGACCACGTTTTTCAGTTCGTTCGCATCACCACTCGGGCTCGGCATGGTGGTATTGCTCTATCTCGCCAACCTCTTCGCCGCTTACGAAATTGGCAGGTATCGGAACCGCCCGGTCAGTGCGGTGTGTGCCGTCTCGGCACTCCTGCCGTTCCTGGGACCACTCATCTTCCTCGCCTCGCCGACCTTGGGTCATGAGGCCGCCCCGGAGACGGAAGGTCAGGTCGCGGATGCGGCGGCAATCCCCGGCGTGCCGGCGGCGGGCAGCCCCGGCGGTGCCACCTCACGCAAGGTGGGCGTCGGCATTCCGGCGGCACCGACGGGCGGTGGCTTGCGGGTCGCGACGGCGGAAGCCAAGCCGGAAGCGGGCAAAGGCGGACGCAAGATCTTCAAGCGCGGAGACTACACCTTCAACCGGCGGTTTCTCGAAACGCAGTTCTCCGGCTTCTTCCGCATCGTGCCGCTGGAAACGGAAAAGGACCTCGTACTCGTGATCAACACCCCCAAACAGGAATATGTCGGCCGGCGCATTAGTCGCATTTCCTCGAACGAACTCTTCCTCCAGCTCCAGCAGGGCGGCGGGACCAAGGAGGTCAGGGTCCTGTTCGGCGAGATTGCCCAGATCACGGTGCGTCACAAGGACGACACGGGGCCGGCCTAGGGCCGGCGCCGGCCTGCCTGTTCGCCCAGTCGTCGCCATGCCTCAACAGTTCGGCGCCTTCACTGCCAGCGAGATCTACTGCCCGAAGTGCCGGCGGCCTCAACCCGTCCGCGAGCGCCTGCTGCTGGTGCTCCCGGCGGGCGAACTCTACGAGTACCGCTGCGCCGTCTGCGCCTCGTCGCTCGCCACCCGCACCGTTTCCGGACCGAGCGTGCGTCCCCCTGTCCCGCCGCGCCACCCGCCAGTCGCAACGCGCGCCGTCGCGCCCCCGCCCCGGCGAAAACGCTTGCGCTGAGCCCGCACGCGCAAGAAAACACACCATGTCTCCGCTGCGCATCGTCTTCTTCGGCACGGCCGAACTGGCCGCCGTCAGCCTGGCCGCCCTGGCCGATGAACCGGGGTTCCGCCTCGCGGGCGTCGTGACGCAGCCAGACCGACCCAAGGGACGCGAGATGAAGCTCCAGCCACCGCCGGTAAAAGTGCTGGCCAACCAACGCAACCTGCCCGTATCGCAACCGCCTCGCTGCCGACAACCCGACTTCATCGAACACATCCGTTCGTTGAAACCGGATTTGCTGGTGGTGGCCGCCTACGGCCAGATTCTGCCACCCGCCCTCCTGGAAGTGCCGCGTTGGGGCTGCCTGAATGTGCATGCCTCCCTGCTCCCTCGCCATCGCGGGGCGGCGCCGATCCAATGGGCCATCGCCCTCGGCGACGCAGAAACCGGCGTGACCGTCATGAAGATGGACGCCGGACTCGATACCGGCGACATCCTTCGGCAGGCCGGCACACCGATCACGGCTGACGACACTGCGGAAACCCTTCACACCCGGCTGGCCATGCTCGGGGCGCGCCTCCTCATCGCAACGATTCCCGACTGGGTGGCCGGGCGCATCACTCCCCGGCCGCAATCAGCCCAGGGGACGACGTACGCCCGAAAGATCACCCGGGAGGACGGACGATTGGACTGGAATCTGCCGGCCACCGCGTTGATGAACCGGTTGCGCGCGTTCACGCCCTGGCCCGGCGCATTCACATTTCTCCCGGCGCAGCCCCAACCGGTCCTGCTGAAGATCCGGCGGGCCGAGGTGGTGGCGACGGCGGCTGGACGCCCCGGCGAAGTCCTGCAAACCGGTCGGAACGGCCTGATCGTTGCCTGTGGTAATGGAGGACTTCGCGTGCTCGAACTGCAAAGGGAAGGTGGCCGCCCGATGGGCGCCCCGGAATTTGTCACCGGCCATCCGATCTTGCCGGGCAGCATCCTGGGCTGAAACGAGCCGAGGGGCGTAAAACCTGCGTGATCGTTTGGCAGGCGACCACCGATTGTGGTATGAACAGGCTGTGCCCGCGAAAGCCGCGCGGCTGGCGCCAACATGACCGACCCAAAGGCTGACATCGAAAAGGGAAACGCCGCCCTGAACTCCGTGCTGGCGGCGTTGCTTCTCACCGGGCTCAAGATTGGCGTCGGCGTTATGAGCGGGAGCCTTGGCATCCTCGCCGAAGCGGCTCACTCCGGCCTGGACCTGCTGGCCGCCATCGTCACGCTCGTCGCGGTGCGGGTGTCGAGCATTCCGGCGGACCAGAACCACGCCTACGGTCACGGGAAGGCGGAGAATCTGTCGGCCCTGGTTGAAACCTTGCTGTTGCTGGCCACCTGCGTGTGGATCATTTCCGAGGCCATGGAACGGCTGACCGCGCACGGGGTCGTCGTGGATGCCTCGATCTGGACGTTTCTGGTGATGGCGGTTTCGATCGTCGTGGACGTGACCCGTTCGCGAATGCTGTACCGGGCGGCCCACAAGCACCACAGCCAGGCGCTCGAAGCCGATGCCCTGCACTTCAGCACCGACATCTGGAGTTCCGCCGTGGTGATCGTCGGTCTGATGGGGGTCAAGCTCGCCGGTTGGTTCCCTCACCTCAACTACATGAAGCGAGCGGACGCGGTCGCGGCGCTCATCGTGGCGGTCATTGTCATTGCCGTCAGCATGCAGCTTGGGCGCCGCACCATCCAAGCCCTGCTCGACGCCGCCCCGGCGGGGGTGGCCGCGCACATCCAGGAAGCGGTCCAGTCGCTGGACCAGGTGATGGATTGCCATGCCGTCCGCGTCCGCCAGTCGGGTCCACATTACTTTGTGGATTTGCACATTCTCCTGGAAGGCGGCATGTCCTTGAACGCGGCGCATGAACTGACCGAGCAGGTTGAGCAAACCGTCCAGGCGATCCTCCCGGGCGCGGACGTAACCGTGCATCCCGAACCTCAGCCTTCCACGGACCCCCGTTAAGACGACGTGCTCCGCTGTCCTGTGAAATACTGGCATGTACTCCAAGTCGGCATCCAGAACACACTCGTTTACCGGGTGAACTTTTTCTTCCGCGCCTCGTTCGGGCTCATCCCACTGATGGCCACGATTTACCTCTGGCGGGCCATCTACGCCAGCAACCCCGGAAAGGGTGACGTGGCTGGTTACTCGCTGGCCGCGATGACCGCCTACTACCTCCTGGCCACCGTCGTGGATGCCCTGACCGCCGTGGCGGAGGATGACTGGCAGATCGCCGCCGACATCAAAGACGGGCAGATCAGCCACATCCTGCTCAAGCCGATGGACTACCTGGCCTACCGGCTGAGCCTGTTTGCCGCGGGCCGGCTGGTGTACACGGCCGCGGCGCTGCTGCCGGTCGGCACGTTTCTCCTGGCGCAGCACGAGTCCTTCGTGCTCCCGGCCAGCCTCCCGACCTTCGCGCTGTTCGCCTGCTCAACCCTGCTGACCGCCCTGCTGCAGTTTCTGCTGTCCTACACCATGGCCCTGCTTGCCTTCTGGGTGCTCGAAGTGTCCACGTTCATCTTCATCGTGTTCGCCTTTGAGTACATTGCCGGCGGGCACCTCTTCCCGCTGGACATCCTGCCGCCCGCATTGGCGCAGGCGCTTAACTTCACGCCGTTCCCCTACCAGCTTTACTTTCCGGTGAGCGTTTACCTCGGCCGGGTCACCGGCGCGGCCCTCTGGCGCGGCCTGCTGGTGCAGGTAATCTGGGTGCTGGTGATGTTTGTCCTGGCGCGGCTGGTCTGGCGGCGGGGCATCCGGCATTACTCGGCCGTGGGCGGTTGAACCCATGAACTCCAGCTCCGACTCGACATTCCCCCCGCGCACCCCGCCCCCGGTTGCCATGAGGGAGCCCGGTTTCGCGGCGCTCCGTCGCTATGGCCGGATTTGCGCGGCGCTGTGGCGCAACTCGGTGGTGCGGGAGATGAGTTTCAAGGCGAACTTCCTCCTCTGGATCTTCGTGGAGCTGCTCTGGTTCGCCCTGCAACTCAGTTTCATCGCCGTCATCTACGGGCACACGGAGCGGATCGCCACCTGGTCGAAATGGGAAGTCGTGTTGCTGCTGGGCGCCAGTCAGCTCATCCAGCAGGTGTTCGCGGCCCTGTTCCTTTCCAACTGCACCCAGCTTTCGGAATACGTGCGCACCGGCCGGCTCGATTTCCTGTTGCTGCTGCCGGCCAATACGCGCTTCCTCGTTTCCTTTCGCCAGGTGGACCTGGGCGCCTTCGCCAACGCGGCCGCCGGCGTGGCGGTCATGGCCTATGCGCTGCGACAACTCCACCTGACGCCGACCCTCGGGCAGATGGCCGGCTTCCTGCCCCTGTGCGCGGCCGGCATTCTGATCCACTACTCGCTCATGTTCCTGCTGGCGACGGTGTGTTTCTGGACCGTCCGGGCCCAAGGGATCGTCTGGAGCTACTATAACTTGTTCAACCTGGCGCGGTTGCCGGATGCCGCCTTCCAGCCGGGATGGTTCAAGGCGGTGTTCACCTTCGTGTTGCCGATGCTGCTGGTGGCCAACGTCCCGGTGAAACACCTGGCCGCCCTGCCACGGACGCCGTGGGAGTCGGCGGTCCTGCTCACGCTGGCGTTGCTGTGCTTCGCCGCCTCGGAGGGGGCGTGGCACGCCTCGGTGCGGCACTACACCAGCGCCAGTTCGTAACCGGCCAACTCGCGCTGGACAACATCACGCTCGTGGACAGTCCCGCCGCACTGGAACCTGCCGTTTGGACGTTCATGGGCGGCTTGGGGTTGGTCGGTTTCGCCGCCTGCCGCCGCCTGCGCAAAGCCTGATCGAGGACCGATCCTCCCTTTCAACCCCGTCGTTGCCGCCAACAGTGGGTTTCAATTTTTGAGCCGGTTGCCGCCTGCCTGGTCAAACCGGATGGCCCGGTTCCGCGCCAGACCGGATGACCGCGGCCGAATCGTTGCTGAATAAAGCTCGCGCACCACGCCGAATCCGCTAGAATCCATTCCTGATTTGCAGGCCGGCACACGACTGAGTCCAGCCAACCATGCCAATGGGCAGACGACAAGAAGACGACGAGCGCGGTTCCTACCTGAGCCGCCGTGAGCGGTTGGCGGACCGTTTGGGAAACTGGCCGCTCCTCAGACTGCTGACTTGCTCCTCTTGGTTCCGCCTCACTCTGCCGCTTGCGCGCGATTACCCCAGATCCCTGGACATGCAGATGAGCCACGCCGCCGCCCCCGCCTTGAATGACCGGGTCGAGGAAGCCGATCAGGTAGCAGCGAATCTACCCGAACGAACTGACGACGGAGCTGGCCGCCCAGTACTATCTGACGAAGTTCGAGGTTTACCGGAAGTCGAAACGATCCGATCTGGCCCGCACCACGGCCGCACGGATCGATCAGACTCTGCTTTACCCGGTCCAGGCAGCCTGGATGACCAACATGGTCCGGCAACTCGGTGCCGTCCAGCCGCCGCCTGCGAGCAAGAGCGTCACTCCGCGTCCGTGATGCAAACCAAAGTGGTTCGGTGAAGCCGCCCCTGATTTCTGCCAGCGCTGCCGGGTCTGCCGGGACCGGCTCACGCCGGTATTTCCTCAAGTCCCTGACGGCGGGCGCCGCCACCGTCGGAGTTGGCGTCGCCGCCCGCCTGCAAGCCGCCGAATCCACGTCGCCCGCTCCGGCGAGTCGTTCCCCGATGCGGTTGGCTCTCGTGACCTACGAACTGGCCAAGGACTGGGATCTTGCCACCATCATCAAAAACTGCCAGGCAACCGGGTTCGACGGAGTGGAACTCCGCACCACCCATGCCCACAAGGTCGAAACCGATCTCCCGGCCGAAGCCCGCAAGGAAGTGCGACGCCGCTTCGAGGATTCGGGTGTGGTCCTCGTGGGTCTGGGCAGCACGTTCGATTACCACACACCCGACCCGGTGAAGCTCAAGCGCGACATCGAAGCCACCAAGGAGTACCTCCTCCTCGCCCGTGATGTTGGCGCCGGTGGAGTCAAGGTGCGCCCCAACGGCCTCCCGCCCGAGGTGCCGGTCGCGCAAACGCTGGCGCAAATCGGTCGCGCGCTGCGTGAAGTGGGCGAATTCGCCGCCCAGCACGGCCTGCAAATCCGCCTCGAAGTCCACGGCGACGGCACGTCCCTCCTGCCGAACATCCGGAAAATCATGGATGCCGCCGACCTGCCCAACGTCGGTGTCTGCTGGAATTCGAACCAGACCGACCTCGCCGGCGATGGCTTCGACGCCAATTTCGACCGCGTCAAATCGCGGATCCAGACGGTCCACCTCCGAGACCTGTTCCTCGCAGAATATCCCTGGCGCCACCTGTTCGCCCGGCTCAATGGAATCGGATTCGCCGGGTTTGCGATGGCGGAGATTCCGCACAGCGCCGACCCGCTGCGCGTGATGCGCTATTTTCGCGCCCTCTGGCTGGCGCTGCAGGACCGGAGCTGAAGCCACCCGCCACGTGGACACCACGACCGGCACGGCGTAAGGTTCATGGTCATGAACGCGCCCGCTGCGGGAACCACGGCAACCGCCACTGAATCCGGCTCCGCCAGCCGCTACACGGGCGAAGTCGTTTATGTTTTCGCCTACGATCTGGCCTATGAGTTGAGCCGCGATCCCATTCCCACCCTGCTCGGCCAGCCCGTGGCGCAGTTCGCCGTGGATGCCAGCAAGCGCAGTCCGCGCCACCTGCTCTTCTTCCGTCCGCAGATGATCCGGCTGCCGCCGCTGGAGCGGATCGGACCCCACGGACCGATGCAGGTCCGGCGCACGGTCAAGCTGATGCCCGTCGGTGCCATCAGCATCACCGTTCATGTCTCCTGCGCCGTGAACCATTTCGAGCAACTGGTGGATTACCACGACCTGCAGTTCAACAATGGCTCGCTGCAGGACGAGGTGCGCGACCTGGCCGAACAAATCCGGACCGAGCTGATGCCCCACCTCGTCCGCCCGGTCGGACGCATGGCAGACGAAGAAGCCTACACCGTCTTCTGCCTGGCCGCGCCGTTCCGGGATCACGGCGGCAACGTGGTCAGCACCGAAAGCTGGATGCACTCACACCGGCGCCAGGTGGCTTCCGTCTTGACCCAGGAAACCGACCCCAGCTACCTCTCGCGCCAGGAGGCTGACGAGTCCACCGATCGTTACCTCTCCTATTACCAGCACGACCTTGCGGTGGTGGACTGGGACGCGGCCCTGATTGTGGATGACCCCAGCCATTTCGAGGAGACGCTTTACATCCTCGAACTGGCCAATGTCCAACTGGCCGAGCTGGAAGCCTACGACCGCATCCTCGACGACGCCCTCGAACGGGCCTACCGCGATCTGGTCACCACGCACGGCCGGCGGCGGAGCGAGGTGCTGCGCGAACTGCGCGAGATCCGCGTGGACCTCGCCCGGCTCAGCGACGAGCTCTCCAACATCACCAAGTTCTTCGGTGACTGGCACCTGGCCCGTATTTATAGCACGGTTGCCGCCCGCTTCCATCTGGCCGACTGGCATCGCGCAATCGACCGCAAACTTGAGACGCTCGACAACCTCTACGAAATTCTGGAACACGACCGGAACAACCGCTGGATGTTGGTGCTCGAAATCACGATCGTGTTCCTCTTCATGATTGACCTGGCGTTGCTGCTGCTCGGTCATCGGTGACCCGGAAAGGCGGCCGGTTTGCGGTGGATGACCGGAAGCTTAAACCCCGCCGATCATGGCCTCCGCGCGGCGATTTTTGCACTTTTTTGGCTTGAGTCTGCGGGCTTGAACGGCGAATACTGGCCCCAGTTACAGCGGTCGGTTGGAACGGTTCTTTGAAAGCGTTTTGAACAGGATTTACCCTGCCATTGCTCGTGATTAGAAACTAAGTCCTTGAACCGTAAATCAGCGAATCACGGGGTCTGACTGTTGGACAGTAGCCGACAGGCCTTGACTGGAAGTCGAAAGCCGTCCACAGGATCCCACATGTTTCTAGCGTTCAAAGGAACGGTTACACACGGCATTGTGGCGGGGTTTTTATTTGGGCCAAAGGCCATTTTCCCGTAATCTTCCCCCATGTCCGGCGACGAACTGTTCCAAGCCGTGCCCGCCGCCCCCGCCCCGGCGGCGGACGCCGATGAAACCGCCCTCCGCGGTGCGCCGCTGGCGGCCCGGATGCGCCCGCGCGATTTGAGCGAATTCGTCGGCCAGACGCACATCCTCGGCCCGGGACAACTGCTCCGGCGCGCGATTGAGGCTGATCGCATCCAATCCTTGATTTTCTTTGGTCCGCCCGGCACGGGCAAGACCTCCCTGGCCCATGTCATCGCCCGGCAGACACGCTCGCGCTTCGTCCGCCTCAGCGGGGTCGAATCCAACGTCGCCGACCTCCGCCGCGAGCTCGCCGCCGCCGCCAATCGCCTCGCCAATGGCGGCGCGTTCACCATTCTGTTCATTGACGAAATCCACCGTTTCAACAAAGCCCAGCAGGACGTGCTGCTCCCGGATGTGGAAAGCGGTGTCGTCCGGCTGATCGGCGCCACCACCCACAACCCGTTCTTCTTCGTCAACTCGCCGTTGGTATCCCGCTCGCAGATATTTGAGCTGCAACCGCTCACCGAACCCGAGTTGCTCGCCTTGCTGCAGCGCGCCCTCGCCGACTTGGACCGCGGCCTGGGCCATCTGCCCATCCAGGCCGCGGAAGACGCGCTCCGTCACCTGGCCAGAATGGCCGACGGCGACGGTCGCAAGGCCCTTAATGCGCTCGAAATCGCCGCCCGCACCACGCCGCCCGGTCCCGATGGCCGGATCGTCCTCGACCTCGGCGTCGCCGAACAGAGCATCCAGCGAAAGGCGGTGGTTTACGACGCCGACGGCGACGCGCATTACGACACGATTTCGGCCTTCATCAAATCCATGCGCGGCAGCGATCCCGACGCGGCGCTTTACTGGCTGGCAAAGATGATTCACGCGGGCGAGGACCCGCGCTTTATCGCCCGGCGGATTCTGATCTGTGCGGCCGAGGATGTCGGGCTGGCGGATCCCATGGCGCTCGTGCTCGCCCAGGCGGCCAGCGAGGTCGCCGAGTTCGTCGGCTGGCCAGAGGCGCGCATCCCCCTGGCGGAGGCGACCGTTTACGTCGCCACCGCCCACAAGAGTAACAGCGCGTACCTGGCGATCGAGGCGGCCTTGGCAGACGTGCGTTCGGGACGGACCCTGCCGGTACCGGTGGCGCTGCGCGATGCGAATTATGCCGGCGCCGAGCGGCTCGGCCACGGTCAGAACTACCAGTACGCCCACGATGCTCCCGGCCACTTTGTCGCCCAGGACTACCTGGGCGCGCCCCGACGTTATTACGAACCCAGCGACCAGGGCGTGGAAAAAAAGATCAAGGAACGCGTCGAAAAGTGGCGGGCGCAGTTCGATCAAATGCGCGCGGCGGCGAGCGGGCAGAAGGGTTAGCCGGCGTCACAACCACCCCACCGGCAGGCCATGAACCTCTCCATCCAAGAACAAAAGCGCGCCCTGCGCCGGAGGATGCGGACGCGGCTCAAGAACTTGTCCTCCGCGGAGCGGTTGGCGGCTTCGGCCCAGGCCACGGCCCGTTTGCGTGCCCATCCCGTGTGGCAGCGGGCGACTGGAATCCTGTTCTATGCGCCCCGCCCCGACGAACTCGACCTCTGGCCGCTGCTGCACGAAGCCCTGGCCAGCGGCCGCCTCGTCGCCCTGCCCCGCTTTGAACCGGCCACCCAGGATTACGTGTGCGCCGCGGTCACCAATCCCGCCGGCGATCTGGTGCGCGGCGCCTTCGACCTCCTCGAACCGGCGCCCGCCTGCCCATTGGTCGCGCGAAACCGACTGGACTTGGCGTTGGTTCCAGGCTTAGTCTTCGATCAAGAAGGGCGTCGCCTCGGTCGCGGCAAGGGCTTTTACGACCGGCTGCTCCCTTCCGTCGGCGGCCTCCTTTGTGGGGTGGCGTTCGACTGGCAGGTGCTGCCAGCCATCCCAGTGGAACCGCACGACCAAACACTGAACTGCATCCTGACGCCGTCGCGGTGGCTTTCCGGCAAAGGCCGCGAGCGGTTGGTAAATGAATTTGCTGGCTGAAATGCACTGGGCCGAGGTGAGCGGGGGCTTGCTGGCCGGCCTGGTTTTGGGAACTTTGCTTTGGCGCTGGCTGGCCTGGCGGGAAAAGGCGGCCCTCGCGCAGCAGTGCCAGGCGACGCTTGAGGCGGCCCGCCGTGAGGCGGAAGCCCTCGTTCGCGAAGCCCGGCTCACTGCCGTCGAGGAGTCGGCCAGGCTGCGTCGGGAAGTCGAGGCGGGCGTTGCTGGGCAGAAGCGCGAACTCGACGGCGCCCAAGGGCGGCTGATCCAGCGCGAAACCCTCGTCAATCAGCAACTCGAGGGTTTCGTGCATCGCGAACAACACCTGCGGGAACACGAGTCCGGTCTTGAGCGCCAGCGGACCGCCCTCCAGATCCACGAACAGGAAATCGCCGCCCTGCGCCAGGAGGTCCGCAACCAGCTCGAACACATCGCGCACCTCTCGGAGGCCGAGGCCCGCACCCTGCTGATGCAACAGGTCGAGCGGGAGGCGCTCCGGGATGCCACGGACCTTTCGCGGCGCCGGATCGAGGAGGCGCGCAACTCCGCGGAAACCGAAGCCCGCCGCATCATCAGCCTCGCCATTCAACGCTACGCCGGCGAGCACACGTTTGAAACCACCACCGCCACGGTCGCGCTCAACGGCGATGACATCAAGGGCCGCATCATCGGCCGCGAAGGCCGCAACATCCGCGCCTTCGAGGCCGCCACGGGCGTCACCGTGCTGATTGACGACACCCCCAACGCCGTCGTCCTCTCCGGGTTCGACCCCGTGCGACGCGAGGTCGCCCGGCAATCCATGGAACGCCTCATCGTGGACGGACGCATCCACCCGACCCGAATCGAGGAGGTGGTCGCCAAGGTGAAGCAGGAAATCGAGGAGACGATCGTGCGGGCTGGCGAGGAGGCCCTGTTCCGCCTGGGGCTGCCGCCGATGCACGCGGACCTCGTTCGTCTGGTTGGCCGCCTCCGTTTTCGCCACAGTTACTCCCAGAACATCCTCGACCATTCCATCGAGGTGGCCCAGATCGCCGGCATGATGGCCGCGGAACTGCGCGGAAACGTCACGCTGACCAAGCGCGCCGGGCTCTTGCACGACATCGGCAAGGCGGTCAACCATGAGGTCGAAGGCAGTCACGCCAACATTGGCGCCGACCTGGCCCGCCGTTATGGAGAACCCGAGGAGGTGGTCAACGGCATCGCCTCCCACCATGACGAGGTCGAGCATGTCGGGCTGATTGGCCACCTGGTCAGCGCCGCCGACGCCATCAGCGCCTCGCGGCCGGGTGCGCGTTCCGAGTCCATGACGACCTACCTCAAGCGGCTGGAGAACCTCGAACACATCGGGGTTTCCTTCAGCGGCGTCGAGAAGTGTTATGCCGTGCAGGCGGGCCGGGAAGTTCGCGTGCTGGTGCAGCCGGAAATCATCACTGACGAAGAGGCCTATTCGCTCGCCCGGAACATCGCCCGGCGGATTGAAGATGAACTCCTCTACCCGGGGCAAATCCGGGTGACCGTGGTGCGCGAGACGCGTTGCGTGGAGTTCGCGAAGTGAACGGCAGGTCTGAGGAGCCGGGCCTAGCGGCCTTCCAGCATCCCGCTGGGGAGCCCGTTTTCCCAGTTTTTCGGGGCATTCCACGGCCGCTCTGACAGATTCTCATCGTCCCGGCCCGAGGCACAGCCGCAACCCAGACCACAGGCAACGGCCAGACACGCCAGCAAGGCGCACCGGATGGCAATGAAACCGAACCGCCGCATGTCAGTGAAACACTGTGTCGCCCGCCATCACCTGGCCTTGTGACCATTCGGGCATGACGTTCGCGATCGAGCGATCCGCGTCCACGCTGACCACGCGCAACTTGGCGACCAGCTTGCCGTCGCGGTTGACCAGCAGTTGTCCGCGCGGCACAACGCCCTGGTTGCCGCCGATGTCAAGCACCACGAAGTCCCACTTGGGATCCACCGCCACCACCTTGCCCTTCAGCCCCGGCGGCAGGTCCGGCACCGCGTCCTTGTCGGCTTCGTAAATCGCCAGGCGGTCCTTCAGAAAATTGATCTGCCGGATCATGACCTTCTTTTCGTCATCCAGCGCCGTGATGGCCGTTTTGGCCTTGATCAGCTCGGCCAGCCGGGTACGCACCTGTTCCACCGGGATGCCGAGCGCCTGCCAGGCCGCCACGTCGCGTTGGGCATCGGTCAGTTTCGAGCGCGTGTCGCTCAGATCCGCCTCGTTGCGGTTGGCCCGTTCCTCCTGGGTGGTGGCGCGGGACGTGGCCTGAGCCAGGCTGTCCTTGGTGTCGCCCAACTCCTTGGCCAGCTTCGTGGCCTCCGCCTTGGTGGTCTGGGCCTCCTTCTTGGCCTTGCCTTCCGCCTCCCGGCTCGCGGAGAGATCCTTCTGGGTCTGGTCCAGCGTGTTCTTCTGTTCGGTGATTTTGCCAGCCACCTGCATCTGGCTCACAACCAGCGTGCCGATGCTGGCCAGGATGGCGACGATCAAGCTGATGGTTTTAAGCGACATGGTCTTCAAACTTTGCGTTGCGAACCGGGGAAACGCTAACCGGAGCGCAGCACGGTGTCAACGACGCTTTGGGAATAAGCAATTCTCCCGCCAGTTCTGCCGCCGAAGCCCGGTACCGACATCTTTTTCCACCCGCCGGGCGCAAGGAAACCAAGCGTCCAAACTGGGCGATGGCGGCACGGACGCGACACAGTCAAGGGTTCACTCCGCCGGGGGGTGAAACCAAAGCCGCGCGTAGCCATAGGCCAGCAACTCCCCGCTCACCACCCGGAAACCCTGGCTCGACCGCCACCAGTGGCGTGAGTCGTAGTCCTGGTCTTCGACCGCAATGACACCGACGGACACCTCCCGGCCCAGCGCCTTCTCGAAGAGCAGGCGTGTGCGGCGCGTGTGCGCTCCCACAGAGATCACCTGGCAGTTGGTCGCCCGCAAATCGTGATCCGCCAGCCATCGTTTCAAGGCCAGCGCCGCAGCGTACGTGCGGTCCCGCTGAACCGCGGGACCGGGCACCGACTGCACGTCTTCCGGCCGCACGCCCAATCGGCGCACAATCGCGGCACCGAGGTCGGCGTAGGTCCCGTATTCGGAGAGAGGAACACCGCGCTCCAGTGAACCGCCGGTGACGTAGAGCCGCTGGTAGGGGTGTTCGCGAAACTCGCGCGCCGCCACCGCCAGCGCGTAATCCGGCGCCCAGCCTTCCACGACCAAAACACCGCCGGGAACACGGGTGTCCACCGCAAGAAATGGGTAAATGCCATGCAGCCCCGTGTAGCCGAGGAGCAGAAAGGCTCCGAGCGCGAGCAACCAACCACGCCAGCTCGGCACCCAGCACTGGCGTCGGCAAACCAGTCCCCATCCGCGGTGGCGTGTTTCCATGTTGGTCGGCAACCCCACTTGAATGCCGGTTTCCCGGCACGGGTGTCAAGCCGCCCGCTCAAACAGGCCAGTGTGGTGTCTCAGAATTGCCAGTACCTTTCGCCGGCTGTGGAAAGCGGTAGCGGACTACCGCAGTCCAAGACGCTTCGCGTTTTCTGGCACATCGGAGGGTGCGCTAGCGTCTTGGAGTGCGCCAGCCCTCTGGCGCTTCGGTGCCCCAATGTGCAGGCAATTCTGCGACCCCACACTAGCGACCCGCGAGCGCCGGCTTGGCGGGTGACGCAGCACCCGGCTCGCCGACGCGCTTGGATAGCGTGGCCAAATAGTCGCCCAGCACCTCGATTTCGCCCTTGGTGCCCACCAGCGGAGGCATGAACGCACGATAGGGCGAGTCCGGCTTGTAATCGTGCAACATGCCCAGCAGGTTGCGGATCGCCTCCCGGTCGCGACCGGCAAGCAATTTCTTCATGGGCCGATACCCATCGCGGGTGTGACACGCCAGGCACTGGCCGCGGAAAATAATCTCACCCTGCACCAGCGGCGGCGTGTTCGTCGTGACCCACAGGGAATGGGTGAGGTAGCCCTCCGCGTTGAACTTCGCCACGTCGCCCTGGCGCACACCGTTCGAGAACATGTGCCGGCCGATGACGAACGGCTTGCGCAGCATTTCACGGCTGTATTCCCCCGAGGCGGTGGCCACCAACCCGAGCAACAGCACGGCCACCGCATGCGGGAAGCTGAAGTCCAGCGGGGAACGCCAGGCGAACAAATAAACCACCCCCACGATCGTGGCCGAGGTCATCACGATGATCAGCACCGTGCGCGTCACCTGGGTGAAGGCCCCGGTGCCGATGGTCGTCATCCCAAAGGACAGCAGCGCGCGCTGCGATTCCGGCACCTGCCACAGATACCACGCCAGGAACAGGGGAAGCGCCACAAACGACGGCACCAGCCACTTCGCGCTCCAGCGCACCAGTTGCGTCTTGAGGCGGGGCTGCTGCGTGCCGTCAATCCGGCTGCAGGTCACCAGCGCCCAGATGCCGGCCAGCGAGGTGCAGACCGCCATGCGCATAAACAGGTTCGGCCAGTAGGTCGGATTGAAAAAGGCCTGCCAGAACCGGCTTGCCTCATGTCCCGTGCCCGCCACCGCCAGCCAGGAATCCCCCGGCGTCAGCATGAACGCCAGGATGCCGTTGATGATAACCAGCGTGCAGAGCGACGACGCGGCATAGACCCAGCCGATCTTCAAATGCAGCGCCTTCGGCACCCGGTTCCATGTGTAGTAATAAACGGCCGCCGTGCTCAGCTCGATCATGAAGAACACCCACTCGATGGCCCACCCGAAAACGAAGTTGTGGATCAACGTGCTGGTGGCCTCCGGATGCGCCAGACCAATCGCGAACCAGATCCCCACGCCCGACACCGCGCCGAATACGCCGGTAAGAACGAGAAAGAACTTCGAGTGCCCCTGCAGGATTTCAAGCCAGTCCTGTCGGCCCTCGCGCATCGCCTTCCGCTCCGCCAGCGGCAGGTAGAAACCGCCCCCGACGGCGAAGTGCGAGATCATGACGTGAAAGATGGCAATCAGGCCGATCACCCAGCCGCTGCCAATGTGCGGCACATCCCAAAACGGATAGTTCATACGCTTCGCAGGAGGAGAATCGTCATTTCAAGGCGGCGTAGCCCCAGATCGTGGTCACCACCAGAATCGCCAGGGCGAACAGCCCAAAGTAGGTCGCCGCCCGGGCCCGCTGCCCGGCGTTGCTGGCCGTATCGTAAAGCGGAACAAAAAACCACAGCACCAGCCCCAGCGTGAAGATCACCATGCCGAGGGCCTCACCCGCCGCCCCGGGAAACCAGTTCCCGAACAGCTTCAACACCTGGAACGAACTCATGTAATACCATTCCGGGTGAATCCCCGCCGGCGCCGGCTTCAACGAGTCGGCCGACGACCCGAGATCCCACGGGAACATCGAGGCCAGCAGCGCCACCACGTTGAGCGTGATCAGCCACATCGCCAGGTCCTTCATCAGGAAATTCGGGAAGAAGGGAATCGTCTTCCGCGCGCCCGGCGCCTTCGCCTCCTCGGACGGAGGCAGGGCATTGCCGTGCTTCTGCACCAGCCATAGATGGAATCCCAGCAGCGGGATGAACACCGCCGGCAGCACCACCACATGCAGCGCGAAGAACCGCTGCACCGTGAACTCGCTCACCTCCGGCCCGCCCCGCACCAGCGAGGCGATTTTCGCCCCGACCACCGGCAGCGAATTGGGAATCTCCAGTCCCACCTTGGTGGCAAAGTAGGCCAGTTCGTTCATCGGCAGCAGATACCCGCTGAACCCGAACAGCATCGTCAGCAGCAGCAACACCACGCCGCTCCACCAGCCGAATTCACGCGGCTGCCGGTACGCCTTCATGAAAAACACCGAGAACATGTGCGCGAAAATCGCCGCAATCATCAGGTTCGATGCCCACGAGTGCGCCGACCGGATCAGCCAGCCGAAATGAATCTCGTAGGTGAGCTGCCGCGCCGACTCGAACGCATCCGGCCCCGGCCGGTAATAAATCAGGAGCAACACCCCCGTCACCGCCTGCACCAGAAAGAGGAACAGCGAAATGCCGCCCCAGTAATACCAGAACGAATGCGCGTGTTCCGGCACGGTCTTCTTCCGCGCGAACTGGATCAGGTCTTCGATCCCGAGCCGTTCGTCCACCCACGAGTAAATTGAACCCAGCGCTTTCATGCGGTGTTAGCTCCTCGAAACCACCACGTCGCTCTCCATCACCTTGGCCACGTAACGCGTCAGCGGCCGCGGCGGCGGCCCGGCGATGTTCTTGCCCGTCACCGGATCATATTCGCCGCCGTGACAGGCGCAGTGAATGACGTTGCGCTCGGTCTGGTACTGGACGGTGCAGCCCAAATGCGTGCAGACCGCGCTCAGCGCCACCCATGAGCCGTCGGCATGATGGATCAGCATCGCCGGCTTCGGGCCGAACTTGAACATCAGCACGCTGCCCGTCGGCAGCTTCTGGGCGTCTTTGAGCGTCACCTCGGTGACCGCTGCCGCCGCCTCGGCCCGTTCGGCTGGCGATGCAAGATAGCGGTAAACCGGATACGCAATCGCACCGGCATAACACGCGCCCGCCGCGCCCAGCGCCGTCCCCACAAACGCCCGCCGCGGCACGGCGTCGGCGTCCGGCGGCAACTCGTTGTTCGTTGTCTTGCTCATCAGGCCACCTTCTCCGATACGGGCTTCGACCGCGCCATCACGCTTATCAGCCAGCCCAGTGCGCCCAACCCGATCACGAACAGCACCAGGAACAGGATCAGCACTGACCAGTTGGTTTCCACCCGCTGATCCCAAACATGAAATCCCTTGCCCGCGAGCGTGACGTCGCGGATGCCGTCGCGGTAGATCGTCATCGTCGCCAGCGAGAGGAAGGCGCCGAGCGCGGCCACCCAGCCCGCCGCGCGCGTGGCCGGTTTGGCGAAACCCGCCCAGCCGCCCATCACCGCCAGCAGGGCCGCCACTGCCAGCCAGGCAAAGCCCGCCAGGTGATAGAAGGGCAGCACCGTCAGACCGGCGCGCACCGGCTCCGGCTGCGACTGGTACACCCACCAGCCGAGGCTCACCTGCACCACGGACATCACCAGCGCCAGCCGGCCGCCCAAACCGCACAGGTAATGGCGCACCCCGGTGTCGAGGGTTTTGCGGCCGGAAATCCACACCAGCCACAGCCCGCCCACCACCAGGCCGCCCCCAATCATGAACAGCCACCGCGGCAGCAGCGTGGGGTCGTACGGCGGCAAGTGCAGACCGGCGCCCGACGCGGCATACATGCCCGGCCAGACCTCCGGCCGGAGCATCAACGTCATGTTCGTCGAGAGAATCTTCGCGATGCCGCCCGCCAGCAGCCAGGCAGGCAGTCCCACCCACCAGGCGGACCGGCCCGCGTCCAGGCGCGCGGTAAAGCGATAGAGCAGCCAGTAACAGGCCATCAGCAGGAAAACCACGGAAATCCAGTAAACGCCAATGAGCACGCTGCTGGTGTAGAGCGCGCGACCGTAGAGCACCTGGGCGAACAACAACGGCGGCACGCCCAAGTTGATGACATAGGTCATGAGCACGGTGAGTCGCCGGCCGATCACGGCCGCCGCGTTCCGCCGGCAGCGGGCGACCTCCCCGTCCCCGCCGCGTCCGAGGAGATTCAGCACGACCGCCAGCAACAGCCCGCCCAGCAACATCTCGACCGCGATGAAATGCAGGGACAGCGTGAGGATGTGCAGCCCCTTGAACAACCACACCGGGGCGGGCAGCGGAATGGGGTCGAGGGCAGGGAACAACGTGTTCATGTCATGTTCTTCATGACGGTGGCGAATGGCCCGTCTTCCCAACGACGCAGCTTCGTTGCCCGAGACTGCCCGCTCTCGCCGGTCCGATCCGGACCCCACGGATGGCGCCCACATAAGCACGCCCCGTTTCGCCGTGCAACCAAGCGGATGAAAGTATCAATTGTCAGAATTATTGCGATTAAAGAACGACATCGCGTTGGACGCGGACCGGCGAGGAGGCCGGGCGCAATCGAAAAAAACACGCCGTGGTGAACCGCCGGGCCGCCGAGGCCCGCCCGCGACGTCATGGCCGATTGCCATCGCCTCCGGCCGCCCGACGCGCTACCGTGCGCGCATGACGTGGCCGGTCGGCTCTTCATTCGTCCTGGTTGCCGCGAGCGTGCTCGCGGCCGCCGCCGCGCCCGCCTTCGAGGGCCTTTTCCCGGCGGGCGCCCCGCGCGGCGAAACCCTCACCGTCATCGCCCTGGGCATCCCGGGCACCAATGCGTTCCGCCTCTGGAGCGATGACCCTAACCTGGTCTTCAATGCGGGCAAGACCAACGGGCAATTCCAGGTCGCCATCAGCACCAACGCCACGGTCGGACCGCACTGGGTGCGCGCGTTCGACGACCATGAAGTTTCGTCGCCGCATTTGTTCATCGTGGGTGAGACGCCGGAACTGGTCTTCCTTCAACCGCCGCCCGCCGCCGGCACCACCAGCGTCGTCGAACAACTCCCGGCCACGCTCAACGTGCTGCTGCGCCACCCGGAGGAAACCAACGCCTTCACCCTCCGGCTTGCCCATGACCAGTTCCTCGAAGCGCGGTTCCAGGCATTCGCCCTCGACTCGCCCGTCGAAGCGACCCTCGCCCTGGTCAACGCAGCCGGGCTGCAACTCACCGCCACCGACCCTTCCACCAATGCCGATCCGGTACTGACCTGCCTCATCGCCGCAGACGGCCTTTACCGGTTGCGCGTCACTGCCCGCTGCCCGGCCGACGACACCGGCACCAATGTGGTCGCCGGGGCGTTTTACCGGCTGGTGCTGGCCGCCGGGACGCCGCCACCGGCACCGGCGACGAACTCCGATGCGATGGAGGACAAGATCGTTCGCCCGGCGCTGAGCGAGCCGTGGTTGGTGTTTCCGGCCACCGTGCACGGCATCCTCAACCCGCCGGGCAACGAGGACATCTATTCGTTCAACGCGCGGGCCGGGGACAGTTTCACCTTCAGCGTGCAGGCGGCCAGCCTGGGCTCGCCCCTGTCCGCCCTCCTGCTGGTGCGGGACGCCGACCGTCGTGAAGTCGCCCGCGCCGACGCGGCGCCCGACCCGGTGCTGAACTGGGCGGCGCCGGCCGACGGTCGCTATGCCGTCATCGTCACCGACGCGCAACGTCGCGGCGGCATGGGTTACGGCTACATCATTGATTTCCTGCCGCCGCAAGGGGAGTTCAGCGCCACTGTGCCGGCCCACACCTTCAAGGTCGCGGCCGGCGGCCAGGTGCGGGTGCCGGTGCAGGTGGCCCGGTCAGCCCAGTGTCAGGGTATCCTGAGCGTGGTGCTGGGCGGCCTGCCGGAAGGCGTGAGCACCGCCCCGCTGCATTCCACGCCGGAACTGAAGGGACTCGCGTTCACCGTGGCCGCCAGCCCGGCCGCGAAACCCGGAGGCGGCCCCTTCCGCATCGTCCTGTTCACGACCGACCAGACACCGCCGCTGAGTGCCACGGCCACGGCGCCGGTCAAAGGGAAGCACACACCGGCCGGCGGCCTGCTGCTCAACACCATTGACCAGTTCTGGCTGAACGTGGAACGGAAGCCGAATCCTTGAGGCCGCCCACACAAGCCGGCCGGACCACGGCCCCCCCTTCAACCTTCGACCTTCAACCTGAACCCTCTTGGTCGCAGCCCACGGGCAGGCCAACCACCGAACCGCGTTCAGGCAACGCCGAGGATTTGGGCAACCTCGTCGTACGTCGCCACCACGCGCGAGGCGCGGCTGAGTTGCTCCGCCGGGAGCGAGTTGGTGATGGCAATGACTTCCATGCCGGCGCTGCGGGCCGATTCCACGCCCGTCGCGGCATCTTCGATCACGCAGCACCTGCCGGGCGCGAGCCCGAGGAGTTCTGCGGCGCGGAGGAAAACGTCCGGTGCCGGTTTGCTCCGCCCCACATCGGTTACGCTGACCACCACCGGGAAAAAGCGGCGGATGTCCTGGATGCTCAAAATCAGATCAATCACCGGGTGTGGTGACCCGGAAGCCACCGCCAGCCGGTAACGCGGCGCCAGTTTCCGGATCAACTCCACCACGCCGGGGAAAATCGGCTGCTCGCGGGCGAGGATCTCCATCAGCCGGTCCTGCTTGCGCACGATCAGTTCCGCGAGCGGCTGCGGCGGATGATGGCGCGCGATGAAATCCTCCCACAGCGCCCGGTCCGACCGGCCATAGTAATCCCGGAAAGCGATGCCGTGATTCGCGGCATACCCCAGCTCGGCGAAAATCTCGAGAAACGCGCGCTCGTGCAGCGGTTCGCTGTCCACGATCACGCCGTCCAGGTCGAAAATGACGGCCTCAAACACTGGCATCATGGTTCAGGTGCGGGCGGGAAAACCCTCCCGCGCATCCGCTGGTGGCAACGACCGCGAGGGCGGCATCACAAATCGAAAACGGTTCCCGCCGGCCGCTCGACCAGGTGCAGCAGGTTGCCCTCGGGATCGGCGAAAAACAGCACCCGCCCGCCGCCGCCCGCCGGTTTGACCGGCCCTTTGAACTCAACCCCGCGCGCCGTCAGCACCGTCTGCGCTGTTGCAATCGAATCCACCCGCAACGCGAGGTGCCGCCAGCCAGCCAGGTTGTTGTCGGTGGTTTCGGGTCGCGCGGCCTCGGCCCCGTAGATTTCGACCATCAACCCGCCGGCCAGCGCGACGAAGAACGCATCGCCCGATGCATTGGTGAACACGAGCCGGGCGTCCAGCACGCGAACATACCAGTCCTTCAGCCCGACCGGATCGCAGGCCGGCAAACCGAGATGTTCCGGGCGACATGGCGGCAATTGCACGCCGAGAGTTAGCCGCCGCACGCGCCCCCGTGCAAGCGCGGATTCGCGCGCGCGTAGCGGGCAAACGGCAGTTTGCCGCCAGATGGCGGCCTGTCTGCGTCCGCCCAGGCAGACGGCCGGCCGACCGCCGCGACACCTGGCCGACCAGCATTCAGCCAGCCACCCGATACTGCCGCCCGGCACCGCGGCACCGCCGCGGCGCGCAGGCTTTGGCCGCTCGTTCAACCACCCGTGAGTGTTAGACGCCATCGTCGAGCGGGCCAAATGAGAGCCCATCCACGATGGCGCGGTACCGGCGCCGAGCCGGAGGGGATTGGTTTGGGTCCGACGCGAGAGCGCTGAAGCCTTCGAGAACCAGCGGTGGGGGGAACCTCACGAGCGCTTTGACCACGGCATTCAGGTAACGCCGAGTCGTATTCGACCACTTGAAACGGTGGAGTTCTCCCAGAAGCGCCTGCGCTGACTCCGGGCAGCGGAAGGAGCGGAGCGCTTCGACGACTTGTTCGAGGCGGTCGAGGTCGTCGCGGTAGAAACTGAGGAGGCCAAGCAGAAACACGCCGGCCTCGGCTCGGCCACAAGACGCAAGGGATTCGAGCAAATGGCAGGCCGAAATGAACTCCTTCACCTCGCTGCTTACGGCCTGGCTGATGAAGGCATCGAACGGCACGCGCGTCATGTCGATTTTTCCGTCGGGAGTCAACCAGGATGGATAATCAGAGGACATGGGGAGTTCCTTACGATTCGTGGGCGTGGCGTCCAACGTGGCGGCGCCACCGCCGACCGGCGACGTGAACCCCGCCAAGGGCGGTTGGCTCCAGTGTGTTAGGCATCGTGGTCAGTCTAAAAATAGGTCTGTGTTTGGTGGAAACTTCCGCCACGCATCAAAATCACTCCGAGCGCATCCGCGGTGCCGCTCTGCGGAAGCGTCTCGCCCATTCCATGCGGTGTTTAGGTGATGGTAGATGTGACTCATAGCAACCTGAAACTCGGCAGTTTCATAATCTGGCGCACTCTCAATCTCCACAATCGTCCGGTCAAGCTCCTCTTTGGCTTCTTTCAGATGAAAAATGACAGCGCTCTCATTCATAGTGGTGCGAGGTCGTCTAACAGGTTTTAGGCCAAACGCGGATTTGGTCTAGCCCGCGCAGATGTGGCCTAGTTGGTGCCGGCATGAGCACAAGTAAACTTGATTCCCGGCGGCAAGTCAAACTGCCTTGTGGCCTGGTAGTGTCCTCGCTTGCCTTGCGCGGTGGGGCGAGCGTCCCCGCGAGCCGGCCTTCCCCCGCAACTTGCCGCGGTCCCTTTCTCGTCGCTCGACTCTCAACCATCAACCATCAACCTGTTTTCGGCTCGTTCCACCGTCGCTGCGCGACCAATAATGGGGTGCCGTCGGAGCAGCGCCCTAACGCCCCTCGCCCGCCTTCAGGGTGTCAACCACCGCGATCCCCTCGATCTTCGCGGTCGGCTTGCCGGCCAGGGCGATGGCCTGTTCCCGCAGGACTGTCTCGAAAACGTGCCGCCGCGGGTCGCCGCCCGTCTTCACCATGATTCGCTCGGATGCCGTGCCGTAGCTGAACCCGGTCCAGGGCTGGCCGTCGCGCAGGACCTTCTTTGGCTTGGCGGCGAGCGGCGCCGACCAACTGCCGTCCGCCTCACGCTGCCAGCCTTCGATCAGGTCCGCCCCGCTGAGCGTCACGTGTTCGCCCTTCATGGCACGGACCGTCACGCCGTCGTTTTTTGGAGCCAGGACCTCGCGATAGACTCCGCCCCGCAGGACGATCGTCTCTCCCGGTTGGGCGATCGCGCACGCCTTGGTGAGGCTCGCCAGCGGCACGGCTGGATAGCCCCAGGCCGGCTCATCCGCGGCGGCCGGGTGACGAGGATCGACGTAATAGACGTTGGGGTACTCCAGAGCCCCGAGCGTCACGCCGCCCTTACCCGCCCCGATGGCCGGGCTGCCCTTCTTCAAACGAAAATCCCGGTTCGATGGATCCACAAAGAGCGGGTCCTGGCCGTTGAGGTTTGACCCGCCCTCGAGCGGCGCCGTCTTGAACGTCAGATTGTACTCGATCACCGGGTTGGATGCGGTGAAATCCTGGCGGTCGTCCACGGCCCGCTCCGCCTCGCAGAGGATGTTATTGCGGATGAGCCCACCGGTTGATTCCTTGCCCCGCAGGCCGATGGTGGCCCAATTTACCGTCGAGATGGTGCAGTTCTCGATCGTCACGTCGAGCGTCTGGATGATGTCCGGACCCCAACCCCCGCGCATCGCCGGCGCATTGGGCGAGACAATGTTGTGCCGGAAGGTCCAGCCCCGCACGCTGCCGAGGTGCGGCGCACTCTCCACCATGCACATCTGATGGAAGTCAAAACACGCGTTGTCCTCGAAGAGCAGGTCCATTGCGATCTCGCCGTTGTTCGTGAAGGTCTGCAGGCAATCCACGTGCGCGGTCTTGATCTCCGACCGGGTGCTGCCGTGATAGTAGTTGCACCGCTGGATGCAACCCTTGCCGAAGAACCGCGAGTAATCGCAGTCGTCGTTCTTGCTGCCCGGCGCATACATGAAGAGGCGATTGACTTCGTTGTTCTCCACCAACCAGTCCTCCCCGCCCAGGATGAAGCCGTACTCGCTGTGATAGACCTTGTTGTAGGCGATCCGGTTGTGCGCCACCGCGGAGTAGTCGCGCGTGTTGCCATCGCCGCTGGGCTGGCCGACCGTCCCCGCGACCCCCGCCATCATGTCGTGGATGTAGTTGTCCAGGATTTCGCAATGGCTGGCGTGCAGTTGGACGGCTGTGGCCGGTGGATCGGCCGTGATCTCGAAGCCTTCCACGCGAACGTAACCCGCCTCCAGGTCGAAGCCGCCCACGGTCGCCGCGCGCCGGGGCATCGCCACGAAGGCGATGGGCTTGCCCTCCGCGCCGCCGGTCTTCACCTTGATCCGTTCGTCATACTTGCCCGCCATGACGCAGACAGTGTCGCCCGGCTTGGCCGCGTCGGCGGCGTGCTGCACGGTCTTGAAGGGCTGCGCCTCGGTTCCCGGGTTGCGGTCGGCCGCGCCGGGGGCCGCCTGGTCAACCACCAAGGTGGCCGCCCCAACCTGCCATGCCATGCCCGCCCACACACCCACGCACGTCAGCAGGCGCCAGGCGACCCCGACCATCTGTTCCCGCCGGACCATTCTCGTTCGCCCTGTTCTCACTTTGCCGATGCTACCGCCAACCTCAGCCGCCAGCAACCGTGTTGATCGCTGGGTTCACTTCTTCGCCGTCGCCGCTGCGGTCACTTTCTTGAAGAACTCGTAAATCCCCTTGTCACCCATTTTCCGCGCGTTCGCGAGTTCTCCCGCCCGGGTCGCATACAGCACCTCGTTCTTCGCCGAGAGGATCGCCACGGCGGGGATGCCCTTGTCCAGCGGCACGCCATAGGACTTGGCGATATCCACGTTCTTGTCGAAACGGCCGACGTTCACTTTGACGATCTTGAAGTCGCGTGCCAGCAGCGGCGCGCTGGCTCCGTTCTTCATGGCGGAGTCCAACATCTTGCAGTCGCCGCACCAATTGGCGCCAAAGACAACGATGACCGGGGTTTCGGCGGGGGCAGCCTGCGCCAACGCCTGTCTGATTTCGAGTTTGGCATCCGCCGTCTCGTTGTAGGGACCGTCCGCCGCGGTAGCAGCCATCGCGAGGAACACAAGGGACAAAACATGGAGGATTTTCATGGGTGGATGATCAAAAGGTCTATCGTGCAGCGATTTGCTCGGCTACCCGGAATCTCACGTCGTAGAACTCATTGTCTTCAGGTTCAGGTCAACCTGACTGCGGGTGGTCATGCCCGGTATGGCCGCCGTAATGTAGTCCTTGGCGAGGACCCAGTTCAAGGCTTCGCGGTGGTCGGGCGCATCCCCGATGGTCGCTTCCCCAGCGAGGTAGTTGGGACTCTGGGTCTTCATGGCGATCAAGCCGATCCCCTTTTGTGAGGCCTCCCGCATGGCCTTGGCAACTGCCTTTGGACTCTTGTAGTTGAAGGCCACCACGGCAACATCATAAAGCCCAGACGCAGCGATAAACTTCAGCCACTCGGGTTGCTCGCTGTGGGTGGTGACGCCGCACCATCGGATCTTCCCCTCCTTCTTCCATTTCAGCATCAGATCCACCCGCTCGCCCGCAGCGACAAGCGCCTGGCTCTCCATCAACGTCAATTCGTGATTCTTGACCGTACCCCGCGGGTGATGCCACAGGAAAACATCAATATGATCGGTACCGAGGTCCCGAAGACTCTGCTCGAACTGATTGGGAAGCCAGACTTTGCTTGTTGGAGGCGCCATGGCCTCGTAAGCCACGGCCAGGCAAACCGAATCGCGCCTTCCCGCAATCGCTTTCCCAATGCATTCGCAACTGTTGCCTGGGCGTCCAAAACCGTAGCCCCACGCCGTTTCAATGTGAGTCATCCCCTGGTCAAGCGCGTAGCGGATGAGGTCGGCATCTCGGGTCCTCTGGGCGCCAAAACCCACGGACGAAAGCACAAGGCCCGTCCTCCCCAGCCTGCGCAGTCCCGACTGTCCGGCTGTGCCTGGTTTGTCCGGTCGTGTCTCCGCAAGGGCGTTCTCTTCTTCCCGTGAGCCGCAACCTGCGCACACAAGCGTGCCACCGACTCCCAGTCCACCCAGTTTCTTCGTAAATTCCCTGCGCGTGATCTTCATAATGGTGTCATTTCAGGCCGAACGTATGCTGAGGCAGGCGGGGCCGATGACGTGAACCGCGCCAGCGGAACTGACCGCGCCAACGCCGGTTGCCTCCCGCGACTTTTGTTGGCCGGCCCTTTCGTCATGCGACTAAGAACGATCGGAGGGCGGACCCACCGGCCTCACCGCAACGCCTTGGACCTCCGCGCCGGCGGCAGGTTGCGGCGGCGACGTTGATTCTGGCCCGTTGCGCGGCACCAACAGCCTCACGAGCAGCCAGGCGTAAACCAGAGAATCCAACAGAATCTCAACCGTATGCAATCCCCTCATGCCCCAGGGCAGCCAATAGGCCTGAATTAAGCCGTAAAGTCCAAGAACCATGAAGAGACTCAGGCCAAAGATCATGCTGAGTCGCCGCCGCAAACCCGACCAGGCGACAAACACTGCCAATGCCCCGAGCAAAAAAACAATGCTGCGGACGGATTGGACCGCGAAAATGACTCCCAAGCCGGGTAGTCGCAGGCCGAAGGCTTGGTCACGGTAAGCGTTCTGGACCAGCAGGCCAACGGGCATCCCGAAGACGAAGTAAACCACGGGAAACGCCAGCCACGCCGCCGACAGGCGCCACGCCCACTGTCCCACAGTCCTGCCACTGAAGAATCCGCGGACGCTCGCGCTGAATGATTCGGCCGGCGTGGGAAGGCGAAACAGCAGCGTGATCAGCCCGGCCGAGAGCAGACACGCCACCAGCCAGAGCACGGCCAACGCCAGCCCGCCGCCGATGGAAGTGAAAAACGAAGCCTCGATCGTGTTGTTAATGCCCAAGCAACCGTAGGCAAACCAGGCTACGATCAGCCAGCGCGTCCCGAAGCTGCCGCGCAACCGCCGCGCGATTTCGGCCAGCCCGATGGCCAGCACCACGCTGCCAATCAGCGTCGAAAGCGCAAGCATCCTGCTATCCACAGCCGGTGGCATTTGGGGCCCCGGCACTCCGAGTGCCGTAAACACCATGCCGCCCAAAACCGTACCGACCACGACGCTCAGGGCGCATACCAGTATCTTCCAAATGTAAATAAACATGACAAAAGCGAGTTAAGACGGCTAACGTCCGAGCCACGCCGGAACGGTGATGTCAACCGCGAAAGCGGAACGGAAAGCGCCAACCGGCGCTGGCTCCAGCGATTTGTGTTGGTGTGTTAGGCATCGCGTATTGGTGTTCGCTCACGCTCTACATTGCTGACAAAGTACGCCACAATCATTGCCATAAAACCGATGGAGGCGAAGATTTGAATGGTGGCGAGCATTCTGCCAATCCCCGGCAACGGTGTGATGTCCCCATAGCCAACGGTTGCCGCCGTGACCGTGCTGAAGTAGAACGCATCACTCCAACCTGTCACCGGCTGTCCGCTGGATGTCAGGCAGCCCAAATGCAAATAGATGACCGAGAATGCGGCAATAAACTCCACGAAATTGAAGGCGAGGAGTATGAGAGAGCGAGAATATGAAGCGGGACGAACCCAGAACCCTCTGAGCAGCACTATGCCCATCAGGTATGCGTATAAGTCTATGACGAACAAAACCGCGGTGCAGAAGAGCCAAAGCCTCGATGCGAATCCGGCCCATAGGCACAGAATGAGGAGAATCGGCTTGAAGACTGCGTAAAACTCTATGGCGCTCTTGCGAGCAGGGAGTCCCGCACGACCTGAAAGCCAGCGCAGAGCCATCGTCGGCATGGCCATGAGAAACAAGGAAAGTGCAATGAGAAGTGCTCGCTCTATACCAAAGATATGCTCTCCCTTGCCCTTGCGATGCCACAGCATCGAGACATCACCAAGCTGCTTGGCATACGGGTTGCCAGGTGGTCTGATGGAGTTGGTAGGTTGGGAAGACATGGGACTCACGATGCCTAACGACCGAACTGAGCGACGCGGGCGGCCCAAAGCGTCCGAATTGGCAACCGACGTGGCCCGCCCGCGTTCGCTCCAGTGATTTTGTTAGCCCTCATTCCTCTCTCTCTTGAGATCGTCCAGATTGCAAATCTCAACCTCCACCTTAAACGGATAATCGCAGCAGATGTTCTCCATCACCTGCCGCATAGGGGCGGTATCGGCTATCGAGAGGTCCGTCCCAACAGCGAGGATCACTGAAAACACACTCCGACGAGACTCTGGCAACTCGTCGCGGAACGCGGTCACTCGACGAAGGAAACGATCAAACAGCTCTCTGGAAAACGATGCGCTGCGGAGATACTTAACCTCCACGACTGAGAATCGCGAATGCGACTCGATAATTCCGTCGAAAAACAAGCGCGAGCGACCACTGCCGTAAGCGACCTCGCGCCGAACCTCGGCATTGTATTTTCTCGATACGTGGTATAACAGCAGGCCCTCAACATAGGAATAGAAAGCTGCTCTGTCTCTCGGAGCCACATCCGTGATGGGCGCTGCAGCGCCTTGCGTAGGTAAAGACGCAGCCTGCTCTTGAACCTCCTGTGCCCCCTGATCCAGCCGCTGCTTCTGCTCCTCAGACGTGAGTCCGCCAAACCGGCGAAAGAAGTTCTCCTCGTCTCGGTAGTCCGACGGTGCGTAGAGGACCTTGTGGTTGAAATTCAGGGTAACGAAAAAGAGCACAACCAGCGCGCTTGGAAACAAGATGACAAACCAGATGAACATCGACTGGAGTGGCTTGTCGATAAGGCCAAGAGCCACAGTCATACTGACCTCCGACAGGCCCGAGAAGATGGCAATGATGGTGAGAGGATTCTTAACGGCTGGGATTTTCTCGGTCATAATTCAGGGCTAACAGTGTATTGAGCGACCGGGGGGTTGTGGGTTGGTGCCGCCATATTCATATTGCGGTGAATCATGTTCCGCGGTAAACTGTTGTCAATGTTTTTGTTCCTGTGATGGATGCCTGTTTTTCGTCGGATCACCGGCGGGCACTGCGACACGGTGCCCGCGCCCGGCTCACCCCCAATCCCCAGGCGCCTCTGCGCGAACAAGTCCATGAGGTGATGCGGTTTTTCCATTAACGCGTCACGCCCCGCAAGCTGCTACACTTTTTCGCGACCCATCTGCTGGAAGCGGGTACCGACGTCCGAACCGTCCAGGAGTTGCTGGGGCACCTAGCGGATGGCGGATGGCTCTGCGCTAGCCGGCGGCGTAACGGCCGGCTAAGCTCCCGGCATGAAATCCCCGGTTCTGGTGGCGTTGCTGTTGGGCGTGATGGTGGGTCGCGCCGAATCCAGCAATCTCGTGGTCAACGGTTCCTTCGCGAACGATCGGCTCCATCCCGGCGTGCCCGACTTCTGGCAGGCCACCGGCAACCCCGCCATTCACCAGGAACTGCGACGTGACACCGGCCGCGACGGCGGCTACAGCGCGCGTCTCGACTGCACCCAGTTCGCCGGCGACGGCGGCGATTATCACGTCATGCTCTGCCAAATGGGCACGGTCAGCGTGCGGCGCGGCCAGTGGTATCGGCTCACGTTTTGGGCCAAGGCGGCCAATCTCAAGGCCGGAGCGATCGAGCTTGGCCTTTCCAACACGCGCGACTGGCAGGGCGTGGGGCTGGCCGAGGCGTTCACCCCGGGCACCCAATGGGAGCCGTTTGAATTTCGTTTTCAGGCGCGGCGCGACCTGCCGGCGGCGGACAGCCGGCTCCAGTTTTACCATCGCAACACCGGCACCTTCTGGCTGGCCGACGTGGCGCTCGTGGAAACGAACGAGGGTCGCGAGTGGTTCCCGCAGATCGCCACCGCCGGAGTGAAGAATTTCATCCCGAACAGCAGCTTCGAGTGTGGCGGGGCGAACTGGGGCAGTTACACCTACGGCCTGCCCGGCTGGGCCGGCAACCTCGATCGGCTCGAAGGCGGGGTGGACGCCACCGCCGCCGAGCACGGCCAGCACAGTCTGAAAATCGCGCTGAACGCCGCCACCGAGCCGGTTTACCATTTCGACTATTACGAGCCGGTGCGGCAGCCCGTGCGCCGCGTGCTGGCGGCCAACCGCGGCTGGTTCCACATCCAACCCGGCGAACCGCTGACGTTGTCGGCCTGGCTGCGCACGGACGCCGACGCCGTGATCGCCCAGATGGCGGTCATCGAGGCGCCGGAACAGGTCCAGCACCACCCCGTCACGGTCACGACCAGGTGGCAACGGTGCGAGTTCAGCTTCACCCCCACGCAACCGTTCCTGTTCATCGCCGTCGGCCTTGATCTTGAGGAATCCAAACGCGACGCCGCCACGCTGTGGGTGGATGCAGTCCAGTTGGAGCGCGGGCCACGGGCAACGGATTACGAGCCGCGCACGCCCGTCGAGTCGTTCCTGGCAACGGATTTCCCGGGCAACCTGTTCACAAACGTCACCGCCGGGCTCAGGTTCCGACTCCGGGCCTTTAACAATTCCGACCGATCGCAAAACCTCACCGGCAAACTGGCCGTCACGGATTTCTTCGATCAAACGGCGTACGAGAACCGGCCGACGCTCCTGCTCCCCCCGCACGTGGGCGCCACCCTGACGCTCAGCAACATCGTTCGCGGCCGACGCGGCTTCTTCCGCGCGAAATGGACGACACCGTCGGACACCCAGACGCTGCGCTGCGCCGTGGTCACGGACGAGCAACTGGACTCGCCGTTCGGGTTCAATCATGTCTATCCGTGGGATTTTTTGGTGGAGCGGGCGGGAAAGGCCGGCATTCATTGGTGGCGCGACTGGTCGGCCCAGTGGCAGCTCGTGGAACCGGAACCGGGGCAATTCGATTTCCGCCGGAGCGACGAGCAAATCAACCGGGTTCTGTCCCGCGCCAACGGCCGCGTGGATGTGTTGCTGCCGTTCCCGTCGGCGGCGTGGTCAACCTCGGCGCGGCCGGAGGCGGTGGCGAAAGCCGCGGGCGACAACCGCGAGTTGCGCACGCGCCTGCCGCTGGCTTATGCCCCCAGGAACCTCGCCGACTTCGGTCATTTCGCCGCGGAGGTCGTCCGGCATTACCCACGCCACGCGGTGTTTCAGGTGTTGAACGAACCCGTTTACACCGATTACGCGCTGCCGCGGCAATTCGGCTACACGGTGGACGACTACGTGCGGTTGCTGGAAGTTGCCACGCGCGCCATGAAAGCGGCGCGACCGGATTGCCGGATCGTGGGCGGTCTCAGCGCGGGCGTTCAGGCCGGCTGGACGCGCGACTTCGTGACCAAGGGCGGGCTGCAGTTCCTGGATGTTTTCGACTTCCACATCTATGACCCGGCGCATCCCATCGCCGTGGATGAAGCGTCGTTCAGCGAACTCGAAAACCTGATGCGCGCGCAGGGCGGGCCCAAGCCGTTCTGGGTCACCGAATGGGGTTGCTATGCCGACGACGACCCGGCCTGCCTGCCGCAGACAACGGGCGACGAGACGATGAACCGCTGCCGGTGGAAGAGCGAACGCGCCGCCGCCGAGCACATCGTGAAGTTCGCCACCGTGGCCCTCGCCCACGGCGGGGAGAAGTTCTTCTTCCACGCCGGCACGTGCGGCACGATCAACGGACCCGACAGCGCCAGTGTGCTCTTCGCCTACGGCGGTGAACCGCGCAAAAACTTCGCCACGGTGGCCGCGTGGGCGCGCCTGGTCGGCGCCGGCGAACACGCGCAGAAACTCGCGGTGGAAGGGCTGGACGCTTACGTCGTGCGGACGCCCCGCGAGAATGCCGGCGGCAACGCCGTGGCCATCGCCTGGGTTGATGGCGGCACGACGCGCCCGATGGCACTGGGCTCAAGCGTCACCGGCTACGATCTCATGGGCAACGAACTGCCTCGCGGCAAAGTGACGCTCGGTGAAACGCCGATTTACCTCACGGCGCCACAGGTGAGGGCGATCGTCTGGGGACTGAAGGACCGGTAGCGGATCTGACGCCCGCAGGCGTCGTCACTCCCCGGTCCATTCGTATTGGGCCGCGGTGTTGATGGTCGTGGTCAGGTTCGTGCCGCCCACGCTGCCGCCGATTGGACCGGTGGCATTGAAGCGCACCTGCCATCGCGCGCCAATGTCCACGCCCGCCGGCGCAACGAAGCGGACCGACGTGGCCTGGGTCACCGATTCATCCGTGATCTCAAACACGTGCAGGAACAGCGTGCGCGCTTCCGGGCCCGAATCGCCCACCTCGATCCGCCACGGACAAACCGGCGGCCTCGCGCGCCCCGGCGTCACGTGATTGTATTGGGCCGTCTTTTCCAGCGGATGTCCCCAGGCCTTCTGCCCCGGACCGCCTCGCACGACGATCTCGGCATCGCCCGGGGACACGACATTGAGAGACATGCGTGAACGCCCCGTCGAGAGCACCGGCCCGTCGCCATCGCCTTCCGGCAGACTGAGCCACGTCAACTGGCGGCCGTTGACCTCGGGCCGCGTGGGAACGTGCAGGAAGAAGTGCCGCCGGAACTCCGGGCGCGCGGCTTCCACGCGGTCGAAGACCACGAAAAACTCGCGGTCGCCGCGCAGATAGAGGAACTGCCGGGTCACTTCGCGGGCTTTGTGTTCGTTGTAACCCTTCGTGATGTCCGCCGCGGCGTAGGTCCAGGCCGGTGTGCTCTCGAAGGCGATGATGTGGCCGCGTTCGCGGGGCAGCCCTTCGCTTTCATAGACATGCCGCAGCAACCCGCCGTCGTTTTCGTTGTTCTTGGTGCGACGAAACGGCTCCTGCGCATCGAAGATCGTGACCAGGTTGAAGATGAGCGAGCCGCCGGCGTAATAATCGTCGTCGTTGTGTCCCTGGCCGCCCTGGCGCGAAACGAGCGCGCCGCGCTTGGCGATCAGGAAATGCCCCACGTCATCGCGCGCGTGCCCGGCGAACTGCGGTCCGCAGCCGAAATAAGCCCAGGTCGCGTTGGGATCGTTCCAGGCGCTGCGCATATACACGTGGCCGGCTCCGCGGAACAAATAACCCAGCGGCAGCGTGGCCGGCGGCGTCATCGGGATGGCGGGATCGAGGCAGGCGACCCGCTGCCAGCGCTGGGGCAGCCAGGCGCGTCCCTGCGCTGAAAACCACTGCGACAACCCGTCGCGCAGCATCGGCGCCGCGCGCGCGAATGCTTCCGGCTGCGAACCGTCACCGTCGCCAATCCAGGCCGTGCGGTCATTGTACGGCATCATTGTGAACGCGACCCAGCGCGGCTCCTCGACCGGAAAGCTCCAGGGCTTGAGCTGCTTAAAGTAGTCAATGCCGGTCGCCGTCCGCCAGGCATGAAAGGCATAGGGAATCACGGTGGCCGGCCCGTACGCCCCGTGGCCGTAGGATTCCGACCACACGCCCCCCATGCGCGTGAACGCCGGCAGGCACTCGGCCGGCACGCGGCGATGCCACGAATCGAGGAACGCTTTTACGTCGGCCTCGTGGCGCGTTCCGGCGCCGGCAATCGCCAGCGCCACGAACAGTTTCGGCGCCAGGGCGTCGCGGCTGTTCATCACATTGAAATGAGTCGGTCCCCAAGTCTGGTTGTATTCCCAATGTCCCCACTTGAGCAGGATTTCCGGTTTCTCCGTGAAGAACCGGAGCCAGCTTCCGAGCGCGTTGCCGAAACGGACGCGTTCCTCCGGCGTCAGTTCGTCGTAGATCCAGTCGTAGGCCAGCGCGTGGTAGCCGAAGTGGCTGTTCTCCGGGTTGGCGATCACGCTGCCGTCGCCCCACTGCCGGATGATCAAATCGGCGTAGGGCCGGAAAGCGCCGCCGCGCTGCCGCTCGACGACACAGGCGAGAGCGCAGTTCATCAAGTCCTCCGCGGTGGACCACGCGTTCGTGAGGCCCTCGATGCGGTCGTGCCGCACAGCCGCATCCGCGCGTTCCTTGACCACGCGATAATCGTCGGCCAGCGGGCCCGCGGCACGGCGGGCGATGACCGCCGCATCCTCGATCAACAGCCGCGGATGCCCGGCCTTCACCTCGTAGTCCGCCGCGGCAGCAACCGCGCCCAGCGCCAGCCAAAGCGTCGCGGCAAGTGCCGCCGCCGGCCACACGCGGGAAAAATCCAGGGAATTCATCGCTGAGCAACGTGCCACGCCGCCACCACACAATCCAGCCTGCGCCGCGCCCGCAAAGCTCCGTTGGACCGCGGCTGTGTGCCCCGCACCAGCCGCAGTTCTCGCTTGGTGGCTGCCCGACCGCTGGGCGGGCAGTTGGAGCATGGCGTCGTGGCCCCGCGGCCCACGACCCACCAAGAAGGCTCGCGGCGAGCCCGGCTCGGCGCTACGGTGCGGACATGTCCGATCGCATTGCCGCACTCACCGCCGAAATCCGCGCGTTCCGGGACGCCCGCGACTGGCGGCAGTTTCACGCGCCCAAGGAACTCGCCGTGGCCATCGCCGTCGAGGCCGGCGAACTGCTCGAACACTTTGTCTGGCTGGACGCCGCCCAGTCCGAAGAGCGCGCCCGCGACCGGCGCGAGGCCGTCGCCGGCGAGATCGCCGACGTCGCGATCCTGCTCTTCGAACTCGCCGACAATCTCGGTCTGGACCTCGCCACAACCATGCGTGTCAAGCTCGCGAACAATGCAGCGCACTACCCGGTGACCAAGGCGCGTGGCTCAAACAAGAAATACGACGAGCTGTGAACGACGAAACGTCTGCCGTCCCGCCGCCCGCGCCTGACGCCCAACCGCCGCCCGCCGCCGTGCCGCATCGGCGGCGGCCGCACTACCGCGGCGACCATCCGCGGCGATTCACGGAAAAATACAAGGAACGCGCCCCGGAACGGTACGCCGAAACGGTCGCGAAAGTCCTCGCCTCCGGCAAAACCCCGGCCGGCACGCACCGGCCGATCATGGTGGCCGAAGTGCTGGCCGCACTCGCGCCGCAACCGGGTGAAGTCGCTGTGGACTGCACGCTCGGCTACGGCGGCCATGCCCGGGAACTGCTCGCCCGCCTCCAACCCGGCGGCCGCCTGCTCGGGCTCGACGTGGATCCGATCGAACTGCCGAAAACCGAGGCCCGCCTGCGGGCACTGGGCTTCGGACCGGCGCTGTTCACGGCGCAGCACAGCAATTTCGCCGGCCTGCCGCGCGTCCTCGCCGGGTTCGGACTGGCGGGCGCGGACTGCATCCTCGCCGACCTGGGCGTTTCCTCGATGCAACTCGACGATCCCGCCCGCGGGTTCACCGCGAAATTCACGGGACCACTGGACCTGCGCATGAATCCACAACGCGGCCAGCCGGCGTCCGCCCTGCTGGCCAAAATCAAGTCCGGCGACTTCGCGGTCCTGCTCGCCGAAAACGCCGACGAACCCCACGCCGACCTCCTCGGGGAGGCGCTCGCCGGCCGGGTTTTGGCCGCCACCACGGACCTGGCCCGGGCCGTTCGCAAAGCCCTGCCGCGGCTGAACCGTGAGGACGGGGAACTGACCGTGCGCCGGGTCTTCCAGGCCTTGCGCATCGCCGTCAACGACGAGTTCTCGGCGCTCGACACCTTCCTGCGGGTGCTGCCGTCGTGCCTGAACCCGGGCGGGCGGGTAGCCGTGCTCACGTTCCATTCCGGGGAGGATCGCCGCGTGAAGAAGGCGTTCGTGAATGGTCTTCGCGCCGGTGATTACGCGGCGATCACCCCGGACATCATTCGGCCGAGCCCGGACGAGCGGGTTGCGAATTCGCGATCCGCCCCGGCGAAACTTCGCTGGGCGCAAAAAATTCCCGGCGCGCGTTGACACGCCGGGAATGCGGGATCGGTCGGATCGCGCCGACTCAGGACAAACCCTTGACGTGCCAGCCGGCGCGGTAGGACCGGCGGACGAAACGGTTCGCCTCGCCGACGTTGGTGAATCTTAGCTTGGCGGCATTCCATTGCAGCGTCGTGTGCGGGAAGCGTGTGGCGACACTGCCCAGCAACACCGACTCCGTGAGCGGACCGGCATAATCGAAGTTGGCCGAGGCCGTGCCGTTGCCGCGGACGGCCTCGACCCATTGCTTCCAATGGTCGTCGCCGGTCACCTTCGGCACGGGATAGCTGTCGAACTGCGCTTCGGGCAGAAGGCGCGGCGCCGCGATATGCGGAAGCAGCAGCACGCCCTTGGTGCCGATGAAGATCGAGCCCTGGTCGGGCAGCGGCTCGGAACCGATCTGCGCCTGGATGTCCTTCGGCGGCCGCTGGTCGCCGTCATACCAGGTGACGTTGACCGTGCTGCCTTCGGTGAATTGCGTGCCGGGGAAGACGTAGTGGATGACCGCATCCGTGGCCCAGTTCCATTGGTTTGGCGTCGGGCCTTCCGAGCGGACGGAAACGGGCGCCGTGAGGCTGAGGGCGTTGAACACCGGGTCGTAGATGTGGCAGCCCATGTCGCCAAAGGTGCCGGTGCCAAAATCGAGCCGCTTGCGCCAGTTGCCCGGGTGGTAATACTCGCCGCCGATGAACGGCCGCGGCGCGACGACGCCCTGCCACAGGTCCCAATTGAAGTTCGGCGGCACCGGGTCGGTGCGAGTTGGCCGCGGCGTCATGTCGCCCCATTTCTTGCCGCTCCAGGTGTGGACCTCGCGGACCTTCCCGATGGCCAGGTCATGGATCAACCGCACCGCCAGCCGGTATTCCGAGGCGGAGTGGATCTGGATGCCCATTTGCGAAACCAGCCGGTGCTGGCGGGCGTAGAGCGTCAACTGCCGCGTCTCGAAAATGTCGTGCGTCAGCGGCTTCTCGCAATAGACGTGTTTGCCCAGTTGCATCGCCGACATCGCGATCGGCGCGTGCATGTGGTCCGGGGTCGAAACGTTCACCGAGTCGAGTTCCTTCTCCTTCTCGAGCAACTGGCGCCAGTCCTGGTAAACCCGCACGTCGGGAAACTTCTTCTTCACGTCGGCGGTGCGGTCGAGGTCCACGTCGGCCACGGCCACCAGGCGGATGGCGGGGTGGCGGGTGATCGCGTCCAGGTCGGCGAAAGCCTGGCCGCTGGCGCCGAAGCTGGCGTGCCGGACGACTTCGCTGGGCGGCGCGGAAAGAAGGTGGCGGGTGAAGAACGGCACGGCGAGTCCGGCGAGGCTGGCCTGCCGGAGGAACGTGCGACGACTCGAGCGCGTGGCGGATTGCATGGACTCACCCATAGCGGATCCGGGGCCGACTGGCAACCGTGGAAAAGCCCGGCGGCCGGGCGCCGGGGGAGGCTCGCATTCTCGTTGTCGCCCGGATGCCGGTCCGGCATCTTCAGCGCCAGCATGAATGCCTTCGCCCCCAGGAGCGTTTGCCGCCGATTGACGATTCTCCGCCTGGCGCTCCCCTGCCTGGCCGCAGGTGCCCTGATCGCCGCGGAAAGCCCCAACGACGCGCCAGCCTGGTTCGAACCGACATGGACGCCGGTCCACGATGTCCGGCTCGAAGGAAACTGGGGCCGGCAATTCACGGCGGCGTGCACCCGCCTGCACACCGCGCCCCTCGGCGATCCCGACTATGTGATCGCCGACGTCGCCCTCGACCGGAAACGGATCTTCACCGAATACAGCGGCGACATTTCCGGTCGCATGATCGGCATGGAGGCCTTCCTGGCGCGGAGTTCTCCAGCCGAGGCAGCCACCCTGGCGGCCCTGGTAAACGGCGTGACCCGCTGCCAGAAGCCGGATGGCCATTTCGGCGCCGAGCAGCATCTGCCGTCGCTCAACCGCGCCTTCGACATGCCGATTCTCTGGGGCAACGGCCGGCTGCTGATCGGGTTGACCGAAGCGTACGCGGAGACGGGCAATCCCGCGGCACTCGCCGCGGCCCGGCGCCTCGGCGATTACTTCGTGGCCACCGACACGGTGTACTGCCGGCCGGAGAACCTGCAGAATGTCGGCGGCGGTTTCGCCGATGCCTTTTCCACCTGTTACTTCTCGTGCATCGAAGGCCTGGTCGCGCTGGCCCGCGAAACGCACGACCCACGCTATCGGCACCAGGCGGAACGCATCGCCGCCCTCGCCGTGGCGCTGCCCTCGCTGGGCGATCAGCACAGCCATGGCCGCCTGACCACGCTGCGCGGATTGGTGGATCTGGCTGGGCTGACTGGGGAGACCCGCTGGTTGACCGCCGCCGAAAATGACTGGCGGACGATCTTCGAAAGATACCGTCTGCCGACGGCGGGAGTGAGCGAACGGTTGTCGCGCGGCGACACACGGGATGAAGGTTGCGCCGTGGCCGACTGGCTGCGCCTGAATCTCGTGCTCTGGCGCGCCACCGGCTGGCGCGCCTGTCTCGATGAAGCCGAGCGCTGCCTGAAAAACCATTTCGCGTTCCAGCAATTCATGTCCGGTGGGTCAGGCCACCGCCCCTACACGATGGTGAACGGCGAACCGGCCGCCTTCGCTGGCGGCGGCACCGAGGCCTACTGGTGCTGCTGCGAGCACTGGCCGCGGGCCCTGGCCGATGTGGCGCGGCTCGTCGCCACGCCGGTTCCCGACGGCGTGCGCATCAATCTCGCCGTGGATACGGAGGTGAAACTGGCTTCCGCCGGCACACAGTGGCAGGTGAAAACCGAGGAAACTGGCGACGGACTGCGCGTGGAACTCACCCCGCGGAAGCCGGTGCGCGCAACCCTCCATCTTCACCGCCCGGGCTGGGCAAACGCGGCCACGGTAACCGCACCGCCCGGCGTCAACGTCGTGGCCACGGACGACGAATGGCGGCTGACCGGCCGCTGGACCAGGCGCGCGCTCGTGGAAATCCAGTTTCACGCCGCGGTGCGCGCGGAACGAACCGCGGCCGGCGGGGTCGTCTTTCTCCGCGGACACGACGTGCTGGTGGCCCACGCGATCCCCGCCAACGCGTGGCTGTTTCAATCGGACGGGCGAACGCTGCCCGCCGTCCTGGGCCCACCGGTGTTTGCGCCGGGAGCGGCCAACGGCGTGGTGACCGCGGTGGACGGCGTCGGCTTGGGGCACACCCTAGAACTGGCGCCGATGCGCTCCCGGGTGCAGGCCTTTCCGCACAAATGCTGGTTCGCCTTCGCGACCGCCAGTCCAGACGCCGCCCACACCGTCGTCGAAGCGGCCACGAATACGCCTCCGCTTTATCTCACGGTGGCGGCAACGGTTCCGTGCAAGGTGTGGATGAACGGCCGGGAAATCGGCCGTGCCGCCGGCTGGCAGTCGCCGCTGGATGGGTTCGGGGCGCAATGGCCCGCCAATCAGAACACCTTGTTGGTGGTGTGTGACCCGGCGCCCGACCCGGCCCGGGCACCGGGCATGATCGTGGGGTTGTCGGGTCGCACCGGCGCGCCCGCGGTTTGGCAGGTGCGCGCCTGCACCACGGCCGAAGCGCAGCGCGACGCCGCGGCCCTGGCGGGAATGGGGGACTGGCAGCCGGCGGCGGCGTTCGCGCCGGCACGTGTGCCTTCGCGAGAAAACGCGAGTTCAGTGCTCGCGGATTTGCCGGCGAACTGGATTACCGGCGCGCTCAGCCACGACCGGCCGGTGCTGGTCTTGCGCACCCGTTGGTGACCGGGCGCCCGACGACGCCGTTCCGGCAGGAGCACTCAGCCCCCTTGGGCCGCATAATAGGCGTCCACCTTCGCGGCGACGTCGCGGTAGCTGATGTCCGCCTCGTAAATCTGCTTGAAGTACTCGATGGCCTCTTCGCGTTTCCCCATTTTCTCCAGCGCGCTGCCGAGGTCGTAGATCAACTCCTTCTTCTCGTCGTCGAAGGTGAGCTTCTCCTTGAGCGCGTTCTGGAACGTCCGAACGGCCAGGTCATTCATGCCCCGCCGGCTGAAACAGCGCCCCAGGTAGGCCAGCGCGCCGATCCGCTTGTGCGGGTTGTTCTGAGCCCGCTGGAATTCGGCAATGGCCTCGCCGATGCGGCCGGCCTCGTAATAGAACTGACCCAACTCGAACCGCAACCCCAGGTCGTTCGGATACCGCTCAACCCGGCTGCGGCAGTCGGCAAGCAAAAACTCCTTCTTCTCCGCCTCCAGCCGCGCGATCTGCCCGGCCGCGTCCGGCGCGTTGGGGTCCACCAGGGCAATCTGATGTTCGATCTTCTTCACCCGCGTCTCGCCGATGGCCCGCTCCAGCGAGGGATCCGCCGCCTGCGTGCCCGCCAGCCGCCCGTAATAGTCGAGCGCCCGGTCGAACTCCTTGTTCGCGACCAACAACTCGGCGATCGAACGGACCAGGCGCAGGTTCTGCGGTTCCGTCTTCAGCCGTTCCTCATATTCGGCAATCAGCCGCGTGTTGACGTCCTCGGTTTTGTGCTCGCGTTGTTCCTGCTCCAGCGAGACGGACTTCTTTTCGTCGCGCAGAATGTCGCGATAGGAACCCTGGCCGTCGGCGAGCTCGGCATACCCTCCCTCGTCCATGGTCCGGTTCGCAGCCGCATCCTTGACCGCCTGGATGATCTCCGAGTTGTCCGGGTTATTGCGCGCCAGCTCGGCCAGAATCCGCTCGGCCCGCGCGGCCTCGCCCGTGCGCGAGAGGGTTTGCGCGAGCTTGAAGGCGACGTCGCGATCCTTCGGCGATTGTTTGAAGACGAACTCGAGCGAGAGGATGGCGGTCTTGGGCAGGTTGGCCGCCAGGGCGGCGTCGGCCAGCAGCCGGTGCGCACTGAGATTGTTGGGATCGTCGCTGAGGACCTGTTCGGTGACGGCGATGGCCTCGAGCGGTTTGTTTCGGAGGGTCACCTGGGCCAGCCTCAACTTCGGATTGGCGGACCCGATCATGCGCTTGAAAAAACCGCCGCTGCTGCTGGTGCCCGCCTTCTTGAACTGGGACAGGCGCAACACCTCCCGGCACTCGTAAAACCCCGGCTCCTGTTCGAGCACCTTGCTCAGGATCGAAATCGCGTAGTCGAGGTTGTTCTTGTCGAACGCCAACCGGCCTTTTTCGTACTGCTCCCGCCAGGTCCGCGGGATGTCCTGCAAGCTCTTCTCTGGCATGGCGGGATTGTAACGACGGGGCCGGAAAAAAATCCACCGGATTTCGCACGCCCGCTCAGGCGCCAAACACCGCGCGCACGAATTCCCGGCTGCGACGGTGGTTCTCGACGACTGACCGCGTGATCTTCGTGCCGTTTTCCAGGGCCAGTTCGACGGCGTAGCGGCGGGCGCAGCCGCGGGCCCGCGCCGCTGCGGCCACCGCCGCATAGTCCACGTCACCCGGCGCCAGATCCTCCCACCAGATGCCGGCCCGGCTCTGGCGCAGGTGCCAGGAAACCACGCGGTCCGCGTATTCGCCCAGCGCGGTCAGCGGCGCCAGTCCGCCGCGGAAAACCCAGTGAACATCGAAGCACCAGTCCACGACGCCGGCGGCGCTGTTGCGAAAGTTGTAATGGAATTCGCGGGCGTGATTGACCATCTCGGGCGTGTGGTGATGAATGCCGAACCGGAGCCCCAGTTCGCGCAGACCGGCGCCGAGTTGCTTCATCGCCGCGACCTGCGTCTGCAATTCCGCGTCGGTCTTTTCACGGCCAATCGGATCGGCGTTGCAGTTGATCACCTGGAAGCCGGCGTCACGACACACCTTCGCCGCGACGAGAATGCGACCGACCACCTCGCCGGCCTTGTCGTCGTGCAGGCGCGCGCCGGTGTAAAGGCAGACCGGCTGCAGGCCCTTGGCGCGGAGCTGTTCGGCGAACCGCGCGTTGTTCTCCGGCGTGCCGACGTCCACGTTCGACTCGAGATAATCGTAGCCGGCGTCGCGCAGCGCAGAAAGCACCTCGTCCAGATGCGCGTTCAAATCCCGGCCTTCGCGCTGGTAATACTGGCCCCAGCCGTAAATCTGGGAGCCGACGAGCGGCTTCGACGGCGGGGCGGCGGGCTTGTCAGTGGCGAAGGAATGGACCGGGCCAAGGGCGGCGGTCGCGATGGCGGCGGCGCCGGTCAGCAGAAAGTCGCGACGGGTGACGGAGGTGGATGGATTGGCTATGTTGCCGTGCTTCATGCCCACGAGCCTGCCAAGCCCGCGCTGCCAAATCAATCCGGTTTCCAAGCCGGACGGACGCGTCAAAACTGGGTGGCACGGGCGACCCGCCCGTCCCGCTCGGCGACTCGCCGGGCGGAATGGGGGAAAACACGTGGAAAGCAGCAGCGTTATCCGTTCACCATCGCGCAGCCCTTCCGTTGGGAGGGTCGCCCGACGGTACAGGCCAGTGGCCTGTGCTACCCTGCCGCAGGCCGAAGATTTCCGAGAAGCGCGTGGCGATGCGGGTGTCGCAAGGCGGACACGATGTGCCGACGGAGAAGTTGGTGAAGAGTTTTCCCCGCAGGATGGCCAATCTCAAGGCCGCCATCCGCGAACTGCCGCACGTGCTGGTTTTCGACGACGACGACCTGCGTACGCCATTCCGGCAAGCGGCGGTCTTTCAAAATGGCCGCGCGACGAGTCTCACCAAACCGGTCCCGAAATGGCTCAAGCCGGTGCTGGGGTAAGAAGCCCAGCACGACCATGGGCAAGACGTGTGATCGCACGTCCGGTCCGCCCTATCCATGGCTGCGTAGCATCGCGCGAGCAGGTCCAGTTCGATGGCGGACTTGAAGGCGGCTTCGTTGGTCGGGCTCATAGCAATTGGACTGACCTCACCTCGGCGTTACTGCTTACCGTCGCATCCGCTCGACTAAGCGGCGCCAGTTTTGACACGACCAGCCCAGCGACGGAGGGTTCGGAGATCCCGATGCATGTCCCTTGCACCTCAGGGCCAGCCTCCTTGCAGCATCCGCCACCTTTCTGCCGTGCCTCTCCCTTGGGCCTTCCTGTGACTCGTCGGTGGTTCCATTCAGCAGGAACTGCACCCAGTTCTCAAGGCGGTCCTTGGCGAATGCGAACACCACCTGGTCAAACTGCTCCCGAATGATTCCGGCCTGCTGTGCGGTCGCCCAAAACTTCTCCTTCAACTGCTCTCCGTCTTCCATGTCGTGGTCGAGGTCAGCCCAAACCATCAGAGTCGTGTCGCCACCCATGCCGAGGCAGTGCTTCAGCTCGACAGGCATTCTCGCAATCAGATCACTTCTTCCCCCGCAATCCACCGGGCGGATTATGTTGTTGCCCGGCCATGGACGAATCCAAGCCGGATCAAGCTCCTTCAGGATAGTGCGGATGAAGATCGGGTCAATGCTGCGGCCCTCCTTGCCTTCGTGGAGGCACACGATTTGAGTGCGGCTAGCCACGGACCCACCCCCTCGCTACGGCTTCGCCGGCACTAAGACCCGCAGGCACCCTCAAGGGGCCGATGCGGGTAGGCGACGTGTGATTGTCCCGCCACAGGTAACGGCCGAAATCCTCGCCGGCGCTGCTCAAGATCTCGGGGTGATGCGAAATGAGGATGGCTTGGTGCTCATTATCGAGCAATTCCCTCAACGACAACACCCAGGGTTGAAGTTCCGGCAGCCCGACAAAGTTGTCCGGCTCATCAACCAGGATCGTCTGGGCTGCCCCGGTTGCCAACGCAGCCCGCAACATGTAGAGGCCCACAAGGGCCTTCTCCCCGTCGGAGAGTTGGCCGAAAAACAAGACGCCTGCATCGGCACCGTTCGACCCTTCAAATCGGAGTTGCAGCGCCTTGGTGTTCAGCCCCACGTCCACCAACCGGAAGGACCTGAAGTCGGGCCATACGTCTCGCAGCAAGTCGCGCAAGGCGTCCGTCCAGTCCTGCTCCTGCGACAGCGAACGATACCACGAGGTCAGATTGCCCAAGTAAAGATCGGGGTGTTTCGCTTCCCCTTTGCTTTCCTTTTCCATGCCCCTCGGGTTGGGCCGCAGAATCAAGAGCTTGGACATTGCCTCTTGGAGAATAGCGAGTTCGCTCAGGCTTCCTTTCGGCTGGATCGATCCCAGCGCGGCTTGACGCCAGTCCAAAGGGAAACCGGTCGGCGTGCCGTCCGCCTTCTGAAAGTGCACCCCGTCCAGATCCCGCTCAAACAAGCTCTTTGCATCGCAGGTGGCCCTTTCTTGCACGATCCGTGGTTTCTCGAAACTCGCCTTTTGTTCCAGATGAATCACGTATTCGAAGGAATGTGCTTCAGCCGTCACAGCCACCTCAAACTCCTGAACGGTGCTCTCTTGCGCAGTTCCCTTTTGCCAGTTGGTGAACTCCAAGTGCGGCACATCTCGTTCGCCCTCGCCGCCGAGGTAGCCGTCACCGGTGGCAAGATTCCTAATCAGCCTCAGGGCGTCGAAGACGGAACTCTTGCCGGCTCCGTTGGGTCCACACAGGACGCCGAACGAATCAAATTCAGCCCTGAATGCGACAAGGCAACGGAAGTTATTGGCGTAAAGCCTGTTTATCATAGGGTAATGATAATGGTGTTTAAGCTCACGTCAATCTCGCCGGTGGCGGAGGCGGCAATGAGGACGGCGCACCGCTTCCTCATGTATGGCCGTGGTTCGCTACGCCGACGCCTGCAAGGCGTCCTGCTTCACCACCTCCCGCTCCATTCGCCCCCCAACGGCCACATGGAGGCCGCCCCAGCACACCTCCAGGCCACACTCACACCAGGCTCTTGAGGTGCTGGATGGAGCGTTCGGCCTGCTCGATGGTGCCGCACTCGACCGAGAACACGATGTCGCGCTTCGCCTTCCGGCACAGCTTGATCACCCGCGCCCAGTCAATCACGCCGTCGCCGCACGCGCAGCCCACGGGCGTGCCGGTGACCTTGCCGCGCTCGGCCTCGGAATGGGTGATCGAGATGTCCTTCGCGTGCAGATGCACCAGCCGTCCCACGACGTGTTGCAGCCAGGAATAGGGATCCTCGCCGGCGAGATAGCTGTTGCCGGTGTCGAAATTGATGCCGATCGCCTTGCTCTTGACCAGGCCGTGGATGCGATCGAGCCCCGCGGGGGTGTGGCTGTATTGCTGGTGCGGTTCGAGGCCGATGAGGATGCCGCGCGGTTCGGCGACCTTCGCCGCCTCCATCAGCGTGTAGCGCATCAACGTGAAATCCTCGGCCTCGGTCGTCCACGGCTGCTTGGGGCCTTCGTCGGTGTTGACCACGGGCGCGCCGCACTCGGCGGCGAAGCGGATGGCCTGCTTGAGATATTCGACGCCGATCTCGGGCTTGGTGAGCGGCGTGTGGGCGGACAGGCCGGAGAGTTTCACGCCGGCCTTTTCGACTGCGCGTTTGATCCGGAGCGGGTCGTCGAACATCGAGACGCTGTGGAAGTAGCCGGCTTCGCTCAGCAATTCGCGGCCCCAGTGGACCATGGGTTCGACGTAGGTGTAGCCCAGGTCCGCAGCCCGTTGAACGCCCCACTCCATCGGTTTGTCGTGGTGGCGGACGTATTCGAGGTTGATGCCGAAATAGATGTTTCCCATAGGTATGTCGGGACTTTAGAAAAAATGATGCGGGGTGGCAAGCGCCATCGGGCAGGGCATAGCGGCGCGGCGGCAGACCGCCGCACTTCGCCCGCTTTCTTTCAAATGGCGGCGCCGAGTCGCCGCTACGATTTGACTTGGGCGCGGGGTCGCTTCACGCTGGCGCCATGCAAAACCTGTCTTCCGCCCGCGCCCCGGTTTGGCGGGGCGCTGTCCTCGCATTCACGATCTTCGCGCTCGGCGTGCGAACGGCCGGAGCGGCCGGCACCACCGGGCCGGTTGCCGCCGCGCTGCAACCGTTCGTGGACCGTCATACGCTGGCGGGCGCCGTGACCCTGGTGGCGACGAAAGACCGCGTGCTCGATCTGGAAACGGTCGGCTACGCGGACGTTGCCGCCGGCCGGCCCATGCCGACCAACGCGCTGTTCTGGATCGCCTCGATGTCCAAGCCGATGACGGCCGCCGCGCTGATGATGCTGGTGGACGAGGGCAAGGTGAACGTGGACGATCCGGTCGAGAAATACCTGCCGGAGTTCAAGGGCCAGTGGCTGGCGGCGGAGCAGGACAAGGACCACCTGCTGTTGAAACACCCGGCCCATTCGATCAAGGTCCGCGAAATCCTGTCCCACACGAGCGGCCTGCCGTTTTCAACGAGGCTCGAGCAAACGGGGGACGTGTATAAAGTGGACGTGCTGTCGCTGCGCGAGGCCATCTTCGCCTACGCGCTGACGCCGCTGAACACGGAACCCGGCACCAAGTACGACTACAGCAACGCCGGCATTAACACGGCCGGGCGGATCATCGAGGTGGTCAGCGGTGTGCCCTATGAGCGGTTCATGGCGGAGCGATTGTTTGGTCCGCTGGGCATGAAGGACACCACGTTCCGGCCGGACGCCGGGCAGTTGGCACGACTGGCGAAGTCCTACAAACCCAACGCCGCCCGGGACGGTCTCGAGGAGACGCGCATTGATCAAGTCACGTATCCGTTGACCGACCGCCGCCGAACCGACTCGCCGGCGGGCGGTTTGTTCTCCACGGCAAAGGACGTTGCGAGTTTCGGCCAGATGATCCTCAATGGCGGCGTCTTCGCAGGCCGACGCTACCTCTCCGAGGCGGCCGTGAAGGAAATGACCTCGAATCAAACGGGCGGGCTCCCGTCGGCCTACGGGTTCGGCTGGTCGGTGAGTCGCCAGCCGGGCGGCAGTTTCGGACACGGCGGGGCCTATAGCACGAACCTGCAGATTGACCCGGCGCACGGGCTCATCACGGTGTTCATGGTCCAGCACGCGGGTTATCCTGGCACCGACGGCGGCAAGATTCTGCCGGCTTTCACCGAAGCGGCGGCCGCGGCGTTTGGTAAATGACCGGCGTTGAGACGGCGTGACGCGACGTCAGACTTCTTGCGCGTCCGGCATGACCCCGCGCGGGAAGTCGTGATCGGCGACGGCGGCAATCAACCCTTATAGACAATCTGCACCGCGTAGTCGGTGAGCACCTTCTGGGTCGCGATGTCAATGTGGGTGTAGTTGAGCGGCGTGATGCTGACGATGTTCTCCTCGCCGACCTTGTTGAGGAAGCCGGCCACGAGTTCCTCGTAGCGGTCGTGCCCCAGTTCGATGCAATCGGTGTGGCGGATGACGCGCAGCTTCATCTTCTTCTGGCCGTCGGCGCTCTCTTCTTCCTTCTTCACCGCGCGGGCGATGAGCACCTCGGCCGGCGCATCGTGAACCGGCACGGAAAAATGACGTTCAATCTTGGCCGCAGCCGAAGTGCCCATGACACCGGCGTGGTGCGGCACGGACACCTCCTGCTGGGGCACGCTGATCTCAGCGCCACAGGTGGGGCACTGAATGACCTGTCCGGCGGCGGCGGCATCCACTGCCAGTTCCTGATTGCAGTGGGGGCAATTGAACGTAAGATCCATAGTTTGTACGGCTTGGTGGTCGGACCCGACTTTAGCGGCCGGCCCGCCGCACTGCCAGCGAAATCTCGCGGGGGGCGACATTCGGCAGGCGGATCGGGATCGTGGTGGCCGTGTTTCCAGTTGGCAGTGTCCGAATTTGGCTTCCCGGTGGAGCGTCCTCGCGAGCCGGCTTGTACCAGCGGCTCGTCAGAGCCCCACCCGCCAAACTAGGACGCTGCCTTCCAGTTCGGGCACTTGACGCGACCCGCTTGACTGGTAAGCTCTCGCCTTCCGTTCACACGGGGTGTCGTGTACGTGACCTGCCTCCTGACATGGAGGCGGCGCGTGGCATGGCCGCAATCGCAGCATTCGAATCGCATGAAACGTCAATACCAGCCGTCCAAGATCCGCCGGAAGCGGCAGCACGGCTTCCTGAGCCGGAACGCCACCAAGAGCGGCAAGGCCATTCTGGCCAACCGCCGCCGGGTCGGGCGCAAGCGCCTGACGCCGGTCTAACCCCAACCCTGCAGCCGGATGGCGGTTTCCCCCGCTCCGCGAATGCGTCTGCCCCGCTCCCAGCGGGTGCAGCGGAGCGCCGAGTTCGCCCAGATGCGCCAGTCGGGTCGGCGGATGGTCCGGGGCTCGCTCATCGCCAACTGGACGGTCCTGCCCCCCGGCTCGCCCTCTCGCGTCGGTGTGATCACCAGCCGCAAGATTGGGTCCGCCGTGGTCCGCAACCGGGCCCGGCGGCTGCTGCGCGAAGTCTTCCGCCTGCACCAGCACGAACTACAAAAGCCGGCAACCATCATTCTGGTCGCCCGCAATTCGATCGCCGGCCAGGGCCTGGCGGGTGTCGAACGCGATTACCTCACGGTTCTGCGGCAGGCCGGCCTGCTGCCCCCTGCCCCGTGAACCCCGCCCAACACGTTCTCATTTCACTGGTCCGCGTCTATCGCTGGACGCTGTCGCCACTGCTCGCCACGGTCTTCGGTCCGCTCGCCGGCTGTCGCTTTCACCCGACGTGTTCGGTGTACGCAATCGAGGCCATCCGGCTTCACGGCGCCTGGCGGGGCAGTTGGCTGGCCCTGCGCCGTCTGGCCCGCTGCCATCCCTGGGGCGCGTGCGGTGACGACCCGGTGCCCAAACCGGAACCCGAGGGTGTCTCCGGACCGACCCCGACACCTTTCCTGGACGGGAGGCTCAACCCATCCGGCAGCCATCACTGATTTCCTTCATGGATCGCAAATCTATCATCATCCTCATCGTCTGCTTCATCCTGCTGATGTTGTGGGTGCCGTTGGTCAACCGCGTTTTCCCGCCCGTCCATGTGGCCACGCCCACGAACGCGCCCGCCCGCGCCCAAACCAACCTCGCCGCCGAAGGCGCCGCAACCAATGGCGTCACCACCCCGGTCATTTCCGAGCCGACTCTGCCAGCGCCTTCCTGGATCCGCCCGTCGGCCCCCGAGGAACTCGTCACCCTTGAAAACAAGGTCGTGCGCTATGTGTTCACGTCGCACGGCGGCGGCTTGAAGCTGGTGGAACTGCGGCGTTACCCGGACACCGTGGGCCGCGTGAAACGAACGACCGCCACGACCAACCGTTTTGCCACGCTGAACCAGTGGGCGCCGGTGCCGGCGCTGGCCCTGTTCGGGGGCAGCACGCTGGAGGACAGCACGCCGTTCCAGTTGATGAAGACGGACACCGGCCTGCGGGCGGAAAAAGACCTCACCAACGGCCTGCGCCTGGTGAAGGATTTTCGACTCGGGACCAACTACAGCCTCGCGGCCACGATCCGGATCGAGAACCGTTCGCGCCAGGCCGTGAACCTGCCGGTGCGTGAGCTCGTGGTCGGGACGGCCACGCCGATCAACCGGGACGAAATCAGCCGCTTCCTGGGCGTACAATGGTACGACGGCGAGAGTCCGCAGTTCGTGGACACGAGCTGGTTCGACAACCGTTCGTTCGCGGGATGTCTAGGGTGCGTTCCGGCCGCCCCGCGCACTCAATACGACAGCCCGGGCATGAGCAATGTCGTCTGGGTGGCCACCCATAGCCAGTTCTTCACGATGATCGCCGCGCCGGAAACCAACGGCTTGCGTCTGGTCGCGCGCCGGGTTGACCTGCCGCCGCCCACCGCCCAGGAACGGGCCGAGGACCCAAGGGCGGTGGCGCGGCCGTCCGGGATCGAAGCCGCGATCGTTTACCCGCCGGTGACGCTGCCACCCGGCCAGGCCATCGAGAGCCGCCTGGACCTGTTTGCCGGCCCGAAGGAATACAACACGCTCGCCAAGCTGCCCAAGAACCAGGATCTGGCGATGAACTTCTCGAAGTTCTTCGGGTGGTTCGCCAAGGCCCTGTTGCTCTCGATGAACGGCCTGCACCACACGCTGCATTTCTCTTACGGCCTGTGCATCATCGCCATCACCATCATCATCAAGCTGCTCTTCTGGCCGTTGACCCAGGCCAGCACGCGTTCCATGCGACGGATGCAGGCTCTCCAGCCGCAAATGAAGGAGATCCAGCAGAAATACAAGGATGACCCGCGGAAGATGAACCAGAAGGTGATGGAGTTCTACAAGGAGAACAAGGTCAACCCGCTCGGCGGCTGCCTCCCCATGATCTTTCAGATCCCGGTGTTCATCGGCTTCTATCAGATGCTGCAGAGCGCGATCGAACTGCGCGGCGAATCCTTCCTTTGGGCCTACGACCTGTCCCAACCGGACACCGTAGCCGTGATTTATGGCTTCCCGATCAACCCGTTGCCGTTGCTCATGGGCGCCTCCCAGTTCTGGCAGGCCCGCATGACCCCCGCCTCCCCGAGCGCCGACCCGATGCAGCAGAAGATGCTGCAATACATGCCGCTCATCTTCGTTTTCATGCTCTACAACTTCGCCTCCGGCCTCGCACTTTACTGGATGGTGCAAAATCTGCTAAGCATTCTGCAGATGAAATTGACCAAAGCAAATCTGGTCCCCCACGGAGCTCCTGCCGCCGCCACGGCTGCCCGCCCGACTCCTGCGAAGCGAAAAAGATAAACACCCCGCCCGCAACAACGGCATCCATCAAACCCAAATCCCGCCATGCCCGCGAATGCCAAAACCATCACCGAGGAATTCCTCCGCCACCTCGGCTTCGAGGCCACCATCGAGGAGCACCCGCTGGACGAAGGTCTGCTGCTCGACCTCCAATGCGAGGACGCCGGCCGCCTCATCGGCCGCCAGGGCCAGACCCTGGCCGAGATTCAATACCTGATCAACCGGCTTATCTTCCAGCAGGACAAGACCTCGCCCAAGGTAACCCTAGACGTCGGCGGCTACCGCAGCCAGGCGCGCGAGGCGCTGGTCAAGCGGGCCCTCGAGGCCGCCGAAAAGGTCCGGCGCTGGGGCGACATCGTCGAACTGGAGCCGATGAACGCCTTTGACCGCCGGATCGTCCACAACGCCCTGCGCGACGATCCGTCGGTGGAAACCCACAGCGTTGAGGCCGCCGGCACGACCAAGAAGGTAATCCTGCTCCGGCCGAAACACTGAACGCCACTCGACCCGGGTGGACGGCGTTCAGGTGGCCTGATTCCCGCGCAACCCTGCCAGGTAATCCGTCCAGGCGGTCATGCCCTGACCGGTGCGGGCGGACACTTCGAAGATCTCGGCGTGGTGGCTCACCCGACGAAGGTTCAGCAAGGCCTGTTCCCGCGCGAACCCCGCCGCTTCCGCCAGATCGGTCTTCGTCACCACGACGATGTCCGCCGAGTGGAACGCGGGTGGATACTTGAGCGGCTTGTCCTCGCCTTCCGTCACGGAAAGCAGCACGACCCGCAAATCCTCGCCGAGATCAAAATCCGCCGGGCAAACCAGGTTGCCGACGTTCTCGATGATCAAGATATCCAGCGCCGTGAGGTCGAGCTGGTCCGCCGCGCGCGCCACCATGTCCGCGTCCAGGTGACAGACCGTGCCCGTCGTGATCTGCACCACCGGGACACCCGCCGCCCGCAGCCGGGCCGCGTCGTTGTCCGTGGCCAGGTCGCCGACGATCACGCCCACCCGCCGCCGTCCCGCCAGCGCAACGGCGGTTCGCTCGATCAACGTGGTCTTGCCCGAACCTGGCGCCGAAAGGAAGTTCAGTGTCAGCAATCGGGCCGCCCGGAACCGCTGCCGGTTGCGCCCGGCCAGGTCGTCGTTCTTCTCGAACAGCGAACGTTCCACCACGACGGTCTGGTGCGCGGCCGCCGCGTCGGGCACCGTTCCGTTGCATCCACACGTGTCGCACATAGGCTTGTGAGGCGGGAGCAAAGCACGCACCGTAGGCATTGTCCAGAACCGCGTGCGGCGGTGTCGCGTGCGGCGGGTGATGTCCTGATTTGACTTGTCCGTGCGGGGCGACGGCGTTCATTTCGCTGGGAATTCCGCCTTTAGGCGGCCTCAACCGGCTGAAGCCGGGACTCCAAACTCCGTTCGACGGTGGAAATCAGGACCCTACCGTGCGGCGCGCACGCGGCGGGTGACGACTTTGGTCTTTTGCTTTGCCGGTGCCCGGACTAGGTTTGCGCCTTCGTTTACGCTATGCCGCTGCGATTGTTCAACACCCTGAGCCGTTCCGTGGAGGAGTTCGTGCCGCTCGATCCTGCCGGCAGGATGGTGCGGATGTACTGCTGCGGTCCAACGGTTTACGACTTCGGCCATATCGGCAATTTCCGCACGTTCGTGATTGCCGACCTGGTGCGCCGCCATTTGGAGTTCAAAGGCTACGCCGTGCGGCATGTGATGAACATCACCGACGTCGAGGACAAGATCATCTGCCGGGTGCGGGAGACGGGGCGGTCGCTCGCGGAATACACCGGCGGGTTCGAGGCGGAATTCTGGAAGGATCATGCGGCGTTGAACTGCCTCCGGCCGCACGACGCTCCCCACGCCACGGCGCACATCGGCGAGATCATCGGGCTGATCGGCCGGCTCACGGACCGCGGCCTGGCGTATCGCGCGGCGGACGGTTCGGTCTATTTCAGCATTGAGAAATACCAGGCGGCCGGCGGGCGCTATGGCCAGTTGCTGCGGCTGAACCTCGACGAACTGCGCGTCGGTGAACGCGTGAAGAACGACGAGTACGCCAAGGAGGCGGTGGCCGACTTCGCGCTCTGGAAGGCGCGCGTGCCCGAAGATGGCGCCGTGTTCTGGCCCAGCCCGTGGGGCGAAGGGCGGCCCGGGTGGCACATCGAGTGCAGCGCCATGAGCATGAAGCTGCTCGGCCCCACCTTCGACCTGCACGTCGGCGGCGAGGACCTGATCTTTCCGCACCACGAGGACGAGATCGCTCAGAGCGAAGGGGCGGGCGGCCAGGCGCCGGGCCAGCCGTTCGTCAAGTATTGGCTCCATTTCGCGCACCTCCTCGTCGAAGGCCGGAAAATGAGCAAGTCGCTGGGCAATTATTTCACTCTGCGCGACCTGCTCGTGAAAGGCTGCAACGGCCGGGAAATCCGCTATCTGCTCCTCTCGGCGCACTATCGCGAGCCGTTCAATTTCACCCTCGACGGCCTGCAGGCGGCCCGGATGGCCCTGGCACGGCTCGACGATTGCCACGCCCGCCTCGCCGAGATCGCCGCTGGCGCGACCGGCGGGACTTCGGCCGCCGCGGCGGGCGAAGCGAACCCACTGCTCGCCGAGTTCACCACCGCCATGGACGACGACTTCAATGTCTCGAAGGCGCTGGCGGCGCTGTTTGACGAAGCGCGGGTGATGAACTCGGCCATGGCGGGAGGGAAAGTCACCCCGCCGGCCGCGGCCGCGCGGCTCGCAATCTGGGACCGCTTGCTCGAGTGCCTCGGTCTGGCGATCGCCCGGACGGCGGAGATCCCCGAGGACATCGCCCAACTGGCCGAAGCCCGCCAGGCCGCGCGCCGGGCGAAGGATTTTGATCAGGCCGACACCCTCCGCGACGAACTGAAGGCCAGGGGCTGGACCATTGAGGACACGGCCAAGGGTCCGCGATTGAAACGCTTGTGATCCGTGCTAACTTTGGGCTCGCCACCGGCCACGGCGCCGGCCATAGTCGGATGTTAATGTTTATGAAGTTCGGGGACCCGTTGCGTCGCGTGAAATCAGCCATGGTCGCCGGCTGCTTGGGGCTGGTCTTCCCGGCGCTGGGGCAGGACGCGAATCCGTTTCCCACCTTTCCTCCGTCGCCGCCCGCGCCCGTCGCCGTACGACCGCTGACCGTCCCGCCGCCACGCCCGGTGACACCGCCGAAGGAGGAGAACGCCTTTGCCTGGGATGGGCTGCTCAAGGAGACGACGCTCAAGTCCGGGGAATTAGCGGCCCACTTCAGCTTCAGTCTCACCAACACCAGCAGCGCGGAGGCCGCCATCACCTCGATCGTCACTTCCTGCGGCTGCACCAAGGCGCGGGTGCCGACCTTGCCGTGGACCTTCGCCCCCGGCGCCACGGGCACGTTCGACGTGGACGTGGACACCCGCGGCAAATCAGGTGTCGTCACCAAAACCGTCACGGTCTATACAACGGCCGGCTATCGCTACCTGACCATCCGCGTGGCCATTCCCGCCACGACGCAAATGGGATTGGCGGACCGGGCGCGTAATCTGCAGGTGGCCCTCGCCGACCGGCAGGCGGTGTTCCGGTCTGATTGTGCGGTCTGTCATGCGGCCCCGGCCACCGGCAAACAGGGCGAGGCGCTTTTCCATGCCGTCTGCGGCGTCTGCCACGAAGCCACCCACCGTGCCACCATGGTACCCGACCTCCATGCCCTCCACAAACCTCAGGACCGCGATTATTGGAACCAATGGGTCCGGCATGGGAAGGACAAGACGCTCATGCCGGCATGGTCAACTGAGGAGGGCGGACCGCTGGGCAACGAGCAGATTGAATCGTTGCTCACCTATCTGACCGGGGCGTTCAACACCGCCCCGCCGCCCGCTCGGCCGCCGCTGCCGCCGCTGCCGGTCCGATGAAGCGCGGCGCTCCGCACCGGCCCGGCGTCATTCGAGTTGAGCGTTCCAGCCGGCCCGGTCGCAGTTTCGCACCATGAGCGAAAGCCCCCGACCGTCTCCGCCGCCGGAGAACATCTGGTTCAACCTGCTGTTCAACGCGGTGGTGCCGGCCGTGATTCTCTCGACGGGAAGCCCCGAAACCCGCCTGGGCCCCATGTGGTCGCTCGTGGTAGCGCTCGCATTCCCGGTCGGCTACAGCGTGTGGGACCTGCTGCGCCGGCGGACGTGGAACGTGCTGGCCGTCCTGGGCCTGGTCAGCACCCTGGTCAGCGGCGGACTCGGGTTGATGAAGATGAGCGGGTTCTGGTTCGCCGTGAAGGAGGCGGCGCTGCCACTCGTGCTCGGCCTGGCGATCCCGCTGTCGCAGCGCACCAGCCAACCGCTCGTCCGCACGCTCCTCTACAACGACCAGGTGCTCGACACGCGGCGGATTCACGAGGCGCTGGCGTTGCACCACCGCGTGGCTGACTTCGACGCCCTGCTCGCGTGGGCTTCGTGGATGCTGGCGGGCGCCATGCTGGTCGGCGGGGCCGTCAACTTCGGGCTGGCCGTCTGGCTCCTGCCGGCACGGTCAGGCACGCCGGAATTCGTTCGCCAGCTTGGCAAACTGCAGTTGTGGAGCTGGCCGGGAACCATGGTCCCAACCTCGGCGATGATCTTCTACGCGTTGTTCCGCTTGTTGAAGGGGGTCGAGGCGCTGACCGGGTTGAGCGGCGACGAACTGTTCCATCGGCGGCGTTGAGCGCCGCTGCGGGGAGATGCCGGCGGGCTGGTTTCTGTTTGCCGCGAACGCGGTTGTTTTCTAGCCTGTTGGGATGGGAAACGCGCAGATGCCGGCCCCCAATCCCTGGATGATCGTGCCGTTCGGCGTGCTGCTGGCGGCCATCGCCCTCGGCCCGCTGCTGGCGGCCGGGTGGTGGCGCCGGCATTACCCGAAGGTCGCCTGTTCCCTCGGTGCGGTCACGGTCACGTATTACCTGTTGTGCCTCCACGCCGGGATGCGCGTCCTGCAGGTCGCCCACGAATACGTCAGCTTTATCGCCCTTATCGGCTCGCTTTATGTTGTCGCCGGCGGCATTCACCTGCGGGTCAAGGGCGAAGCCACGCCCGCCGGGAACACGGCCTTTCTCCTGTTCGGCGCGCTGATCGCCAACCTGCTCGGCACGACCGGCGCCTCGATGCTGCTGATCCGGCCGTGGCTGCGAATGAACCGATCTCGTCGGACGGCGCATCACGTCGTGTTTTTCATTTTCATCGTCTCGAACGTCGGCGGCTGTTTGACCCCGATCGGCGATCCGCCGCTGTTCCTCGGTTATTTGAAAGGCATCCCGTTCTGGTGGGTGGCCGGGCACTGCTGGCCGATGTGGGCCGTGGGGGTGGGTTTGTTGCTGGCGATTTTCTTCGTGCTCGACCGCCGGAATTATCTGCACGCGGCGGCCGCAGTACGGGCGGAACCGGCCGAACCGCCCGACCCCTGGCGCATCGAAGGCCTGCCGAACCTGGTTTTCCTGGGGGCCATCATCGTCGCGGTGTTCATCAACCAGCCGGTGTTTTTGCGGGAGGGGCTGATGGTGGGGGCGGCGATGGGGTCGTGGTTTATGACGCGAAAACCCATCCATGCGGCCAACCATTTCACCTTCGAGCCGATCCGGGAGGTGGCGATCCTGTTTATCGGCATTTTTGCCACCATGGTGCCGGCCCTGGACTGGCTGGAGGCCAATGCCCGGTCGCTTGGGAACCCGACGGCGGGGTTGTTCTACTGGGCCTGCGGCGGCCTTTCGAGCGTGCTGGACAATGCGCCGACCTATCTGAGTTTTCTGAGCGCGGTTTTTGGTTCGCTCGTGGACGCCGACATTGTGCGCCAGGTGCAGCAACTGTTGCCGGGCGGCATCGCGGACCTGGCGAACCTCACCGGCCCGGCCGCTGAAACGATCCGCCAGACAGTCGCGGCCCTGCAACAGCACCATGCATCGGCCCTGGCGGCGGGAACCGTGGGACGCGAGCAGATCGAGATCGCCTTCCTCCTGGGCAACCCGGGCTACAACCGCTACCTGCTCGCGATCGGCGTCGGGGCCGTGTTCTTCGGCGCCTTCACTTACATCGGCAACGGCCCCAATTTCATGGTGAAATCCATCGCCGACCACCAGCAGGCGCAGGCGCCGACGTTCCTCGGCTATATCGTGCGCTTTGCCGTGCCGTTCCTGCTGCCGACGCTGCTGGTGGTGTGGTGGATCTTCTTCCGGAACTGACCGGGAACCTCATCGGCCCAGCGAGGCGGCCAGAATGGCCCTGGCCGCGCTGCGGACCGACGCCGCCAGCTCCGGCGGCCTGACCACCGTCACGTCGCCACCCCAGCCCAGCACCCAGCGTTGAATCTCGTGCAGGCTGGAGAGTTTCATGCGCAACTCCATGCCGCCGCCCTTGAGTTCCCGCAGTTCCTGCGAGGCATGCCAGCGCTTCTCGCGGATGTAATCGGCCACCCGCGGCGCGAAGCGCAGGACCACCGCAAACCGGCCCTCGGCCGAGTGCACGCCAAAGCTGTCGCGCAGACGCTGGTCCAGCGAGAATCCGGCCGGGCGGGTGAAAGTTCGCCCGGTGGGGCGCACCGCGTGGATGCGCGCGGGCACGAACGTGCGCAAGTCCCGGCGCAGATGATCGAAGGCAAAAAGGTACCATTCGCCGTTGATGTTGGCCAGGTGGTAGGGGTCCACGATCCGGTTCTCCGGCCCGCCGCGCCCCGGTTTGCGGTAGGCGATCTCGAGTTGCTGGCGGCGGGCGACGGCTCTGGCCAGGCTGTCGAACGTGGCGAGATCGAGCAAGGGCTCGACGCTCGTGCGGAACGAAATCGTGTTCGTCCAGTCCGCGAGATGGAGGGAGATCGTGTCAGGTAGCGCGGCCGCCATTTTCTGGAGCGCGCTGAACAGGGGGCGCTCAAAGCTGGTGCCGCGGTACTGCCGCACGGCCTTCTCGGCCACGAGCAGCGCGAACAATTCGCCCTCGCTGATCTGGAGGATGGGGAACGCGCCCACCTCCTGGGTGTAAAAGTAGCCGAACCGCTGCTCGTCGTACGTCAGCGGCAGATTCAGCCGGTCCCGCATGAAGGCGAGGTCGCGGTGGATGGACTTGGGGCTGACCTCGAGCTCGCGGCCGAGCGTGGAGGCGTTCGGGTAGCGCCGGGCCTGGATGGCCTCATGGATGCGCAGCATCCGCTCCAGCGGCGGACGGGAGTGAAGCGTGGGAACTGCCTGGCCGGATCGTTTCACGACTTGCCCCTGCGCTCCTGGTTTCGGACGGCGGCGACCTACAGCAGTTTGGTAAGCAGCTCGTCGTTCGTCTTGTGCTTGCGCAACGCCGCCAGCAGCGTCTCCATCGCCTCGACGGGCTGGAGGTCAACCATCATGCGGCGGAGCTTGCGGATGGCTTCCATCTGGTGCTTCGGGAAGAGCTTCTCCTCCTTCCGCGTGCCGCTCTTGGGGATGTCAATCGCGGGAAACAGGCGACGGTCCGAAAGCTTCCGGTCGAGCACCAACTCCATGTTGCCGGTGCCCTTGAACTCCTGAAAAATCAACTCGTCCATGCGCGAACCGGTGTCGATCAACGCGGTGGCGATGATCGTGAGCGAGCCCGCCTCCTCGGTCTTGCGGGCCGAGGCGAAGATCTTCCGGGGAATTTCCAGCGCCCGGGCGTCCACCCCGCCGGTCATCGTCCGGCCGCTGCCGCCGTGGACGCTGTTGTAGGCGCGCGCAACCCGGGTGATCGAGTCCAACAGGACAAAGACATCGCGCTTGGCCTCGACCATGCGGCGACAGCGCTCGATGATGAAGCGCGAGAGACGGACGTGCGTTTCCAAATCCTGGTCATTGGACGATGCCACCACCTCCGCCTTGACCGAGCGCTGGAAGTCGGTGACCTCCTCGGGCCGCTCGTCAATGAGGAGCACGAGCACGTGGACCTCGGGATGATTCGCGGCCACGGCATTGGCGATTTGCTTGAGGATCGTGGTCTTGCCGGTGCGCGGCGGGGCGACGATCAACCCGCGGGTGCCCTTGCCGATCGGCGTCACCAGGTCAATGACGCGGGTTTCCAGCAGATCCGGGCTGGTTTCCAGCCGGAACTTCTCCAACGGATCGATCGTGGTCAGGTTCTCGAAGCGCAGCGCCTTGGTGTAATCGGCGAAAGCCAGGCCATTGACTTCGAGCACCTCGCGCAACTGGGGGCTGCTGCCGCGGTGGGGCGGCTGCAGCGTGCCTTTCACGAAACAGCCCTCGCGCAGGAACGCCTTCTTGATCGTGTCCGGCGTGACGAACACATCGGTCGGTTTCGGATGGAAATACTGCTCGGGCGTGCGCAGGAAGCCGAAGCCTTTCTCGGAGATTTCCAGGTGCCCCGAACCCACTTCGGGGGTGACGTGCGGGTTTCTCGGATTGCCGGGGTTGCCAGGATTGCCAGGATTGCCGCCGTTGCCGGGGGCTTGGTACGGGGCGTTTCTCTGACCGCCATGGCTGTCCGGAGTCTCGTTTGTGTTCCTCATACTGGTGCTTTGGACTGTCGGAAAGGTCCAAGCCCGTGAACCCTGTTGTACCACGGTGATGGGCTCGAAATTTCGGGAAAACCGCCGGACCAAAGAGGTTTCCAAGAACCATTGAACCGCCGGCCGGTTAGACCTAAGACGCCGCTTTAATAAGCCTAAACCTGATCTGGCGCAACATTTATTTTCCGCCCGGCCCGCCAAAGGGCAACCGATCCTCCCCATGAACCGACCGTTTGGAGTTCCGCGTTTACGCGGCTTGGACCGCCTGAAGGCGGCACTCCGAGCCCAACTACCCCTCACATCAGGTTCATGGTCCGAGGGCAGGTCCAAACGGAACTGGAAGCTCCGTAGGGTTTGCCTTGGCGCCGGGCGTGCGTCACACTAACCACGCCATGAGCAAACGGTTTTACATCACCACGGCCATTGACTTCGTCAACGGCCAACCGCACCTCGGCCACGCCTACGAGAAGGTGACCGCGGACGTGATCGCCCGGGCGCACCGCAGCCTGGGTGAAGCGGTGTTCTTCCTGATCGGTCTCGACGAGCACGGCCAGAAGGTGCAGCAGGCCGCCCAGGCGGAGGGCAAATCGCCCCAGGCCTATTGCGACGCCCTCGCCGCCCAGTACCAGACGTTCGTCCGCCGCCTCAACCTGTCCAACGACGACTTCATCCGCACCACCCAGCCCCGGCATCAAGCGGTGGTCGCCGCCCTCCTCAACAAGCTCCACCGCCAGGACGACCTCTACAAAGCGCCCTACCGCGGCTGGTATTCCTGGCGCCAGGAAACGTTCCTGACCGACAAGGATCGCCGGCCCGACGGTACGTTCGACCCGTTCTACGGCGATGTCACCGAACTGGTCGAGGAAAACTGGTATTTCCGGATGAACCGGCACCAGTCCTGGCTGATCGAGTTCATCGAAACCCATCCGGAGTTCGTGCAACCCGACTACCGCCGCAACGAAGTGCTGGGCTTTCTCAAATCCGAACCGCTGGAGGACCTCTGCATCAGCCGGCCCGCCGCGCGACTGAGCTGGGGCATTCCCCTGCCCTTTGATCCGGCCTATGTCAATTACGTCTGGTTCGACGCGCTCGTGAATTACTTCAGCCTGGCCGCTTCCCTCGGCGACCCCGCCGCCGTGGGACCGCTCGCCGGCTTCTACCAGCCCGATCCGCCGCCGCCGGTGCCGCCGCCCGAACTTTGGCCGGCCGACATTCATCTCATCGGCAAGGACATCGTGAAGTTCCACGCGGTTTATTGGCCGATCATGCTTCGCGCGGCGGGGTTGCCATTGCCCAAGCAGGTGCTCGTCCACGGCTGGTGGCAAAAAGACGGCCAGAAAATCAGCAAGAGCACCGGCAACGTGGTCGAACCCATCGCGATCATTGATGAATGGGGCGTGGATGCCTTCCGCTATTATGTGATCCGCGAACTGGCCATCGGCCCGGACGGCAACTGGACGGACGCAGGTTTTCAATCCCGTTACCAGGCCGAACTCGCCAACGGCCTGGGCAACCTGATCAACCGCTCGCTGGCCATGCTCACCCGCTACCGCGGCGGCGTGGTGCCGGCGCGCGCGGACGACCTGGCCACGGAGAGCCGCCAGTTCATCCTCACTACCCGGACGAACCTGGCCGGCCACGAGTTGCAAGCCGCCTTGCAGGAGATCTGGCTGCTGATGAACCGGGCCAACCAATTCGTGGAACAAACCGCTCCCTGGAAACTCGCCAAGGATCCGGCCCAGGCCGCGCGCCTCGACGCCGTGCTCTACAACCTCGCCGAAATCAGCCGTCTCCTCGCCGTCCTCCTGTGGCCGTTCCTGCCCGACACGGCCGGCAGGATCTTCGCCCAGCTCGGACTCGCGGGTGCGCCAGACCGGTTGGAGTTGGCCACCTGGGGCGGCCTCGAACCGGGCCATCGTATCGGCGAACCTGCCCCCTTGTTCCCGCGCAAAGACACGCCAAAACGCTGACCCGGCGCCATCGTTCGCAACCATGTCGCGACGGACTGGCGACGCCGTTGGCTTATTCCATTTCGAGCCGCTCGAAGGCCAGTTCCAGCACCTCGAGCAACGGCTGGTCGCCCTTGCCGTCGAGCGCGGAAAACTTGAACCGCACCGGCCAGGCCCGCAGCAGCTTCCAGGTCATGACCACCGCCGTGTGGTCCTCGCTCTGAAGCTGAACCGTCACCGTGCGGAACGCGTTCGTGTTGCCGTTGCGCACATCATTCCACCATTGGTAGAGATTCAGCGAGCCGATGGCGCCACGGCGCAGGACTAGGTTCCCGTAATGCTCGCGGCCGGGGATCTTCCGCACGCCGTTCTCCTTTTCGTTGCCGTTGCGGTATTCGATCACGGCGAGCCACGCCTCGGGCAGGACCACCTCCTCAAAAGCCACTTCCGTGCCGGCGATCTCCACATGGAAGTTGAAGTTGCCGTAGGGTCGTTCGCGCAGGATTGCCATAAATCACGTTTCGGGATGAGGGTTCGGTGCCGTCGGTGCCGCCGGTGGGTCAGGCTGGTCACCAGCCAGCACGTAGGCCAGGTCGGCGTAAATTTTCAACTCATGCATGATGGTGCGCTTGAACGCACGGCCGGAGGCGTCATGAAAACGGACCTCCGCCGTGATGCGCGTGGGCTCGCCGCGACGGAAGTAGGCGGCGCTGTCGTCGAGAAACGCCCGGATTGTCTTGCGCGGCGCGAGAAATTCGAGCCGTTGAAACAGGTTCAGCGACGGGATGGCCACCCGCCCCGCCAACCCGTGGAACTCCGGGGAAAACTTGACCGTGACCTGGAACGCCGGATGGTCGCTGACGTTGACCACCGCAACGAAAAGCAATCCGACTTCAAAGACGAAATCCACGATCACATCGGGTCCGCCAGCAACCGGCGGCGAGGCGACGTCGCTGCCGACAAGCGGAGTTGTTCCGATCAGGGCGGCGATCGGTTCATCACCGGCGGGCATGGCCCAAGGCTAAAGTCTCACCCGGATGAGTCAAGCCGGGATCACCGGCCAGGGGCGCTATACGAGCCCCGCCACAGCCCTGATCGGATCGGCCTCCGGCGTCATCCATTCTCAGTCACCTCACCAACGGACGATCCGGGGCATATTTGCCGGGCATATTTGCTGTCGGGGCATATTTGCTTGCGGCGCTGGCGGCGACGCGTATAGATTCTTCGCCAGGATGATGGGTATGTCTGCAAGGATGTCGCCCACTCAGGGCGGGCGCGAGTAGCTCAATTGGATAGAGCGTCGGCCTCCGGAGCCGAAGGTTGTGGGTTCGACCCCCGCCTCGCGTACCAGCCCGCCCGGAACGAATTCCGCTTCCCTTTCGCCCGGCCATTCCTACACTTCGCGCAGTCGTACAACACTGGAAACACACCTCCAGATCGCTTCGGTTATGGCTGAAGACAAATCAATCGTGAAACCGGTCGCGGCGCCACCCCTGACCCCGCTCAAACTCCCGGCCAGACTGGCGCCAACCCCGCGGCTCCAGCCCCACTACGCCGTCACCATCCAGGACTCCCAGGGCCGCGACATCGTGCTGGCCGACGCGCGGGCCACTCGGGCGTTGGTGGCGCTCATGGACGTCCATGCGGTGAACGGTGGCGCGGCGTGTCACTGGGGCGGCCCGGCGGCGTTTGCCGAAATCAACGTGGCCATTCATGGCATCATGTTCGCGGTCGAGGGACGGGAATGGTACGAGGCATTCAACTTCGTCAATGACGCCGGCCACGCCGAGAACGGCATCTACGCCTTGCGCGCCAATTACGGCTTCGATGGCATGACCTTCGAAAGCCTGAAAGGGTTTCGCAGCCTGACGAGCAAACTGACCGGCCACGGCGAGTCGCACATCAATCCTGGCGGCGTGCTGCTCAGCAACGGCCCGCTGGGCTCCGCGTTGCCCCAGGCACAGGGCCTGGCGATTGCCGACAAGGTGGTCGGTAACGACCGTGTCACCATCGTCGTCGTTTCCGATGGCGCTTCGATGGAAGGCGAGGCCAAGGAGGCCTTCGCCGCCGTCCCCGGGCTCGCCGCCAAGGGCCGGCTGAACCCGTTCGTGCTGGTACTTTCCGACAACGACACCAAGCTCTCCGGCCGCATCTCGCAGGACGCGTTCAGCATGGCGCCGAGTTTCGCCGCCCTCGCCCCACTTGGCTGGCAGGTGATTCCGGTCCCTCATGGCCACGACCTCGCCGCGGTTTATCAGGCAGTCGAGGCCGGCATTGCCCAGGCCCGGTCCAATCCCCTCCAGCCCGTGTGTTTGCTGGTCAAAACCATCAAGGGTTACGGCGTGAAGGCCACGGAACAAAGCGCGTCGGGCGGGCACGGATTCCCGCTTGCGAATGGCGAAAAGATCGTCGAGTTCATCCAGGAAATCTACGGTGGCCAGCCGCCCGCGGAGTTCGCCGACTGGGCGGCGGCGTTGCGCGCCGACTGGGAAGTCAAGGACGCGGCGAGGAAAGCGAAGGCGGCCGCCGCCGCACCCGCCACGCCGGCGCCGAAGACCGACAAGGCGCAGTCGGGACTGGCGCGGGGCGCGGTCAGGGCCGCGCAAGCGGGCCATCCGGTTTACTCCGTGTCCTGCGACGTTCAGGGCTCGACCGGAATCAGCCTGTTTCAGAAAAGTTTTCCCGACCGGTTTATCGAGGTTGGCATCGCCGAGGCCAACATGATCAGTGTCGGTGCCGGGCTGGCGAAGCTGGGGTTCATCCCCATCGTGGACACGTTTGCCCAATTCGGTGTGACCAAGGGCAACCTGCCGCTCACCATGGCCGCGCTCTCCCAGGCGCCGGTGATCGCGATCTTCTCGCACGCCGGGCTCCAGGACGCCGCCGACGGCGCGTCGCACCAGGCCACCACTTACTTCGCCGCCACCAGCGCCATTCCGCACACCGTTGTCGTCGCCTGTTCGTGTGCGGACGAAGCGGAGGCTTTCATGTTCCAGGCGATTGAGCGTTGCGCGGCTGCGCGCCAGCGGGGCGAGGACGGCGAATCGGTGTTGTTCTTCGTCGGCCGTGAGAATTACCCGCTGTCGTGGGTTGCCGGTGCGAAGTATCCTTGGGGCAAGGCGCAGGTGCTGGCGGCGGGCAAGGACGTGGTGCTCGTGGCCGCGGGGGCGCTCGTTGGCAAGGCCATCGAAGCCGGCCGGCAACTCGCGGCGCAGGGCATTCACGCCACGGTGATCAACAACCCCTTCATCAACCGCGTGGACGTGGAGACCATCGGACCCGCCGTGCAGGCCGCTGGCGGCCGGTTGGTAACCATCGAGGACCACCAGATCATTGGCGGCATGGGCGCCCAGGTGTCCCACGCGCTTTCGCTGGCGGGGATCGCCCACCGCGCCGTGTCGCTGGGCATCCGGGGTGAGTTCGGACAGTCGGCCTACCTGGCCGACCAACTCTATGAGCAGCACGGATTGACCGCGACGAGGCTGGTCGAGGCGGTCCGGCAGTTGATGGGCGGGCGCTAACTTGCGGGGGCGACTGGCTGGAGCCTTCGGATCGGGGACACCGTTTGATCCGCCAGGATGGGTACGGTCGGCACCGCCTGTGAGTTGCGCCAGCCGTTGCCCGGAATGAATTCCTTGCTGCCAGAGTCGGTGCTGCAGCCGGCGCCAAGGAGGGTTCCCGTCGCCGCGCCGAGGCAGGCAACTTTCCTCCAATTACCGCATTTCTTCATGGCCGCACTGTAATCGGGATTGTCAGACGGACAAGCCTGCGGCAGATTGCGCGAGATTCCGCGCGCGTTGCCGCCCGGGGGCGGCAGCAAGAGCGGGGAGACGCAGATGCCGGCAAAGCCAAAATTCCTCGTGGGCCAGTTGCTGCTGGACGGCGGCAACCTGCATGGATCGTTTTTTCATCGCACCGTGGTCTTGATCTGCCAGCACAATGCCGATGGCGCTTTCGGCCTTGTGCTCAACCGTCCCAGCCCGCACAAGGCCGGAGAGGTAATCGTCGCCGACCTGCCGGAGCAAGTTAAGGAGCTGCCGCTTTTCATCGGCGGCCCGGTTCAGCCTCCGGCCTTGAGCTTCCTGCATTCCGACGATTACCTGCCGGAGGCGAACGTCATGCCGAACCTGAATCTCAGCCATTCGCTCGACGATCTGATGGTGATCGGCGATTCGTTTTCGTCCACGCAGCGGTTGCGGGTGCTCGCCGGTTATGCGGGCTGGAGTGCCGGGCAGTTGGAGAGCGAGATGCACCGGCACGCCTGGCTGACGCATCCGGCGACCCTCGACCTCGTCTTCCACCCCGAGCCACAGCATTTGTGGTCGCTGATCCTGGGGCACAAGGGGTGGCGTTATCGGTTGCTGGCGGAATCGCCCGAAGACCTCTCGAACAACTAGCCCGCCTCGCCGGCCGCACTGCCTCGCGCCGCCGACACTCGCGCCGCGGATACTTGACATCAAGTCCGTTGCGGTGCCAAGTAAGGAGGTGAATTTGTCTATGACCGCCATTTTAGTGCGGGCGGCGGTAGTGTTGGTCGGTACGCTTGCAGTCATGGTCTTCCTTTACTTCGAGCGGCGTCGTACCATGATCCACTGGCGCGGGTGGTTCGTGAACGAGTGTTTGCCGGCCGGGTTGCTGGCGGTGTTGGTACTCGCGGCGCTCGTGGCGATTCTGAGCATGCTTTGAGGAGCGCCCGTCGGCCGTTGGAGGAAACGGCGGGAACCGGAGTGGAGGGAACCGTCATGTCCCCGGCCCGGTAAGAACTCCTGCCAGAAAAAACGAGCCGGTGGTTTTCGCCACCGGCGGTCTTCACGACTTTCTGTTGTCCCGGTTAAAGCGTGTGGCCGGCGGTGGCGCCGAGGCTGCATATGGGCGGTTGGCCGACGGGATTGAATGTGTAAGTGCCACCGGCGGGACATTCGGGCCGCATGTTCTTGTTCAGATAGCTGATGACGCCGGTTTCATCCACCGCATCCCCGTTGGCTTTCTTGAACTCGGTCGCCCACAGCTCCTTCGCCCCGTCAATCGCCTTCAGGTTGACGATGCAGGCCAGTTTCTTGCCGGCAACCAGCGACTTGTTGACGTTGACGAGTGCGACGCCCATCAACATGCCGATGATGGCCACCACGATCATGATTTCGATCAGCGTGAAACCACCGCTCCGCAAAGACTGCTTTTTCATAATCGCATTCCTGTTCTGGTCCCGGCGTCGCCCCGGGGGCCACCGGCGTGTCAATTCCACCGCCCGGTCAGCGGCGCCTTCCATGCAAACAAACACCGCGCGCGGGAAAAGTTGCGGGCGCAGGCTCAGGTCTTTGCCAGCAACTGCCGGAGCACGAAAGACAGGATGCCGCCGTGATGGTAATATTCAATTTCAATCGGCGTATCAATCCGGCAACGAACCGGCACCGTTTCCACCGCGCCGCTCTTGCGGCGGATCCAGAGCTTGAGATCCTGTTGCGGCTTGAGATGCGGGCCGAGCCCCAGCACTTCGTAAAGTTCCGTGCCGTCGAGTTTCAGCGATGGCGCGCTGACCCCGTCCTTGAACTGGAGCGGCAGGATGCCCATGCCCACCAGATTGGAACGGTGGATGCGCTCGAAGCTCTGCGCGACCACCGCCTTGACACCGAGGAGCGCCGCGCCCTTGGCCGCCCAGTCGCGCGAACTGCCGGTGCCATACTCCTGCCCCGCGATGACCAGCAGCGGCGTACGCGTCTCGGCGTACTTCATCGCGGCGTCGTAAATCGTCAGTTTCTCGCCGGTCGGTTGCAGGAGCGTGAAACCACCCTCCTCGCCGCCCAGCATGAGATTCTTGATCCGGACGTTGGCGAACGTGCCGCGCGTCATGATGCGGTCGTTGCCGCGGCGCGCCCCGTAGCTGTTGAAGTCCTCGGCGGCGACGTGATGCTCCAGCAGGTATTTGCCCGCCGGCGAAGTCTTCTTGATCGCTCCCGCCGGGGAGATGTGGTCGGTGGTGACGCTGTCGCCGAAAATGGCGAGGGCACGCGCACCCTTGAGGTCGCTGATGGCGCTGGGACGTTTGGAGAACCCGACGAAGAACGGCGGTTCCTGGATATACGTGCTGCTCGGGTCCCACGGGAAGATTTCCCCCGTGCTGGCCACGATCTGGTTCCACTCCGGGTTCTGGGTGGCAAAATCACGATAGAGCGCGCGGTAAACCTCGGGTTTGAGCGCCGATTGCAGGAGATCGCGAATCTCCGCCAGCGTCGGCCAGATCTCCCGGAGGAAGACCGGCTGCCCGTCCTTGCCCATTCCCAAGGGCTCGGTTTCCAGGTCAATGTCCACGCGCCCGGCCAGGGCGAAGGCGACCACCAGCGGCGGCGACATGAGGAAGTTTGCCTTGATGCTCTGATGCACGCGGGCCTCGAAGTTGCGGTTGCCGGAGAGCACCGAGGCGGCGATGAGGTCGTTGCGGACCACGGCCTCCTCGACATGCGCCTCGAGCGGACCCGAATTGCCGATGCAGGTGGTGCAGCCGTACCCGACGAGGTTGAAACCCAACCGGTCCAGAGCCGCCTGGAGGCCCGTCTTGACGAGGTAATCTGTCACCACGCGGGACCCCGGCGCCAGGGAAGTTTTCACCACCGGGTGGGTGCGCAGGCCCCGCTCGACCGCCTTTTTCGCCAGCAACCCCGCCGCGAGCATCACGCTGGGATTCGAGGTGTTGGTGCAACTGGTGATGGCGGCGATGAGCACCGAGCCGTGGCGCAATTCGGCCTTGATCTCCGTGCTGGTCACCGTGATGTGATCGGGCGCCGGATGTTGGTCGCGCATCTCGCTCTCGCTCGGCTCCACCAACGGCTTCATCGTGCCGCAGGTCCAGTCGAAATGATAGTCCGTGTTCTTGATGCCTTTCACGGGCACGACGCGGCTGAGTTCACCCGCCGGTTTGCCATAGCCATTCTCCGCGACCGGCCGCGCGAGCAGGTCCAGGAACGTGCGCTTCAAGGCCGGCAAGTTCACCCGGTCCTGGGGGCGCTTGGGGCCGGCGACCCCGGGCTGTACGGCGCCGAGGTCCAGTTCCAGTTCGAGAGAATAGTCAATGTCGCCGCGCTGCGGCATGCCAAAGAGATCCTGGGCGCGGTAATAACCTTCATAAGACTGACACAATTCCTCGCTGCGGCCGGTCGCCCGGAGGTAACTCACGCATTCCGCGTCAATCGGGAAGAAGCCCAAGGTCGCCCCATATTCCGGCGCCATGTTGGCAATGGTCGCGCGGTCCACCACCGGCAGCGCGGCGGCGCCCGCGCCGAAGAACTCCACAAACTTGCCCACCACCTTGGCCGCGCGCAGCATCTGGGTGACGGTGAGGGCCGCGTCCGTGGCGGTGACCCCTTCGCGCAGCGCCCCGGTGACGTGCACGCCCACCACATCCGGCGTCAGGAAATAAACCGGCTGGCCCAGCATGCCCGCCTCGGCCTCGATGCCACCCACGCCCCAACCGACCACACCCAGGCCGTTGATCATCGTGGTGTGCGAATCCGTGCCCACGAGCGTGTCCGGATAGAACAGCGGCGGGTTCCCACCCTCCGCCGCCGGCGCCGAGAGTACGCCCTTGGCCAGGTACTCGAGGTTCACCTGGTGGACGATGCCGGTCGCCGGGGGAATCACCTTGAAGGTGTCAAACGCCTGCATGCCCCACTTGAGGAACTGATAGCGCTCGCGGTTGCGAAGAAATTCGATTTCCAGATTGTTGCGAAAGGCGCTTTCACTCCCGGCAAAATCCACCTGCACGGAATGGTCCACGACCAGATCCACGGGAACGAGCGGCTCCACCAGCTTCGGGCTTTTTCCCTGGCGCGCCATGGCGGAACGCATCGCCGCCAGGTCCACCAAGAGCGGCACACCCGTGAAATCCTGGAGCACAATCCGGGCGACGACGAAAGCGATCTCGGTGGTGCGGGGCGCTTGGGGCTGCCAGTGCGCGAGTTCCTGGACGTTCTGCGCCGTCACCCGCTTCCCGTCGCAGTTGCGCAGCACCGATTCGAGGATCAAGCGGAGCGAAACCGGCAGGCGGGACACGCGACCAACCCCGGCTTGTTCCAAGGCGGGCAGGGAATGGAACCGGCCCTGCTTGCCGTCGCCGTAGTGAAAGGTCCGAAGCGTGTCCGGGAAGTGATGCGGTTCAGTCATAAAGCGTGCGTCGTCACTCAGATTTAACTCAGGTTTATCCCGTGAAAATGGAGGGAGCATCCGACGATGTCAAGCCGGGGGGACGCAAACCGCGGATTGGGGGCGGTTGGGGAACCCGGCGCACCAACCGCCACGCCGGGCACACGCCCTCGACTCAGAAGTCGTAAAGTCCGCTGTCCCGCGCATACCCGGCCTCGCCCCCGCCAGGACCACCTTCGGCGCCCTCCGAACCGAGGAAATCACCCAGCACATCGCCCATGTCCGCTTCGATGGCTTCCGGATCCTCGCCCTTTTCGAGCCGTTTGATGGCGATATCCACTTCCCTGGGCACCGAGCCGGGCGGCATGATGTCTTTCATCTTCTTCATCATGTGCGCCATGTGCCGCGGGTTGTTCTCGTCGAGGTGGTCCATGTCACGCTCAAGTTCGTTCATCGCCCGCATCATGCGCGATTCATCCACCTCCACCCCGGGCTCGTCACCACCGTCAGGACCCGGGCCGGCCGGCTCCTTGACCCCCTTGGGGGCGGCGAAGCGGCTCACTTGCTTGTGCATCCGGCGGCCCCCGCATTTCGGACAGGCCGGCGCGCGATCCGGGCGGGTGGTTTTCGCCAGGAAGTTGAAAATCACCCGGCAGTTCGGACAGGCAAACTCGTAGATTGGCATGTTGCGAAAACCTGATTCCGCTGGCGACCTCATTCCATGTTGCAAACTCACCGGCCGGCCGTCAAGGCGAGGATCAGGGCGGGTAGTGTCCGCAACAAAAAACCCCGGCACCGGGCCGGGGTGGGAAACGGGTTCGACCTATTTCATGCGGTCGAATGTTTTCTGGAGAATCTCCCAGTCCGCCAACCCCTGGACTTTACCCTGGTAGCCGGCGTTGATCCGGGCCTCGAGGGCGTTTTTGGTCGGACGCTTGACCTGGTAGAAAATGCCGAAGCAACTTGGGAAGGGCTCGCCCGCCAGTTGGTAAGCGGCCACTTCGTTCGTCACGTCGTGCTCCTTCGGCACTTCCCGGAACTGGCCGCCCTTGCGCGGATTGGCACCGTCGAACGCGCCCGGATAAAACTCCACGCACTCACTGAGGCACTCGATGAAGCTGAAACCTTCGTGATCGAGGGCGGCTTCCATCATCTGCAGGATATGGTTCGGGTTGGTGCTGGCGGTCCGGGCCACGAAGGTGGCGCCCGCCATGATGGCCTGCTTGAGCGGATTGATCGGCTGGTCCACCGAGCCCCAGACGTCGGTCTTGCTCTTGAACCCGAGCGGGGAGGTCGGCGAAGTCTGTTTCTTGGTCAGTCCATAGACCTCGTTGTCCATCACCACGCACGTCAGGTTGACGTTCTTCCGGGCCGCGTGGGTGAAATGGTTCCCGCCGATGGAGAACGCATCGCCGTCACCCATGAACGCGAACACATGCAGGTCCGGCCGCGACAGCGAGACGCCGCTGGCAAAAGGCAGGGCCCGACCGTGGATGAAGTGGGCGCCGTGCGCCTGAACGAAATACGGGAAACGACTCGAACAGCCGATGCCGGACACCGTCGTGATCCGCTCGTGCCAGAGCTGCCGTTTTTCGACCAGCTTGTAATAAAGCGCGAGCACGGCAAAATCGCCACAGCCCGGACACCAGGTCGGATGATCGGCGACAATTTCCCTTTTGCCGAGGGGTTTGCGCGGCTCGGCGGCGGGAAACGCCGGAGCAGCGACTGTAGCCGGGCTGCTGGCGGGCGAGGCAATTTCAGAAATAGTGGCACTCATGGTAAATTAGACAAAAGTTGGCCGGATGATCAGAATTTGTTCATCCCGTCCTGCACGGTTTCGCGCACGCGGAGGATGATCTCGCGCACTTTGAAGGTCAGCCCGTCCGCCTTGTTCAAACTGAGAATTTTCGGATTGCAATAGCGGGCGCGGAGAATGCCGGCCAGTTGACCGAAGCCATACACACCCTCGTCGTTCATCTCCACCACCCGGATATGGGTGAAGCCGTCGAAGATCTCCTCCAAACCGTTCGGCAGCGGGAACAGGTGCTTGAGGTGCAGGGCCGAAACGCTTTCGCCGGCGGCGCGGCATTGGTCCACCGCCTCGTGGATCGGCCCCTGGGTCGAACCCCAGCCCACGAGCAGGACCCGTCCTTCCGGCGGACCATACACCCTCGGCACGGGCAGTTCGTCCGCCAGCACCTGGAGCTTGTGGCGGCGTTTGGCGCTCATCGCCAGATGCAACTTCGGCGAGCCGGTGGGATGACCGAACTCGTCATGCTCGAGCCCGGTGATGACGGGGTAACGACCATCGAGGATCCGCGTGCCCGGTGGCAGGTGGGTGGTCATGCCATTGGGCGCAGCCAGATCGTAGGGTTTGTGGGAAGCGACCGGCGTGAGGCTCGGCTCGATGGACTGGCAGACCTTGCTCAGGGCCGGCTCCTCGAATGCTTCGATGCGCGTGGCGATCGCCTGGTCGGTCAGGATGATGACGGGCACACTGTACTTGCGCGCCAGGTTCACGGCCTCGATCGCCGTGTAAAAGCAGTCTTCGACATTCGCGGGCGCGAGGACCACCCGGGGGGAATCGCCATGGCCGCCGAAACAGGCGATGTTCAAATCCGATTGCTCCACGTTGGTCGGCAGACCGGTGGACGGGCCGCCGCGCTGAACGTCCACGACCACGAGCGGCACCTCGGCCATGACGCCCCAACCCAGCGCCTCGGTCTTCAACGAAATCCCCGGTCCGCTCGAACCGGTCACCGCCAGACGCCCGGCATAACTGGCTCCGAGCGCCATCGAGATGGAGGCAATCTCGTCTTCACACTGGATAAACGAACCGCCGTACTTCGGCAGTTCGCGCCGCAACAACTCCATGATATCCGTCCACGGCGTGATGGGATAGCCCGCCCCGAAGCGCACCCCGGCGGCGATGAGGCCGTAAGCCAGGGCCTCGTTGCCGTTCATCACCACCTGGGTCGCCGAACGCTTGCGACCTTCCTGGAAACGGAACGTCTGCAGCAGGTGTCCCAGGGAATAACTGTAGCCGGCGTTGAACGCCGTCAACGCATTGTCGAGCACGGCGGCGTCCTTCGCGCCGAACTTCTCGCTGATGAGCCGGTGCACCTTCGGCACGTTCAAGTCGAACATCTTGGCGATCAACCCCAGGGCATAAAGGTTCTTCCCCTTGTCCTTGCCGGTGCCGCCGATCGCCTCGACGGTGAGCCCGGAAATCGGCACCCCGACGTGGCGGTACTCCGCCTGCCACTCGGGCTTGGGCTCGACGTGGTCCGAGTCGTACAGCACGATGCCGCCCTTTTTCACGAAGCCGACGTGTCCTTCGTAGGAGTGCTGGTAGAAAGCCAGCAACACATCCGCTTCGTCGCCGGGAGTGAGCACCTCGCCCGAGCCAAGCCGCACCTGGAAAACGGATGGTCCGCCGGAGATGGTCGAAGGAATGGTCATGAACGTCATGACCTCCTGTTCGCTGCGGCCAGCGAGCCGCGCCAGGAAGCCGCCGATCGCCTGGATGCCGTCCTGGGAATTGCCCGCGATCCGGATGACCGCCTCCGCAACCTCTCCCCCGTTGTTCGCGCCGTTGGTCAGTGGCGCGGCCACTGTTGGTTCACTCATGAATTCCAAACTTGCCAGTTAATGGACAAGCGGGTCACGCCCGGCTTTCGTCGCAAGGGACACCGGCGTAACCCGCACGGATTTCATGCTATCACCCATCGTTCGCCTGTCAAATGTTAAACGTTAGCAGCAGCAATCCTCGGCGGCCGTCCGCCACCCGCGGGCCCGGTCGCCGCCCGCGCCCGCGCCAGTCCTTCGCCCACTCCGTACCCGTGCGGCCGGTCGCTCACATAGCCGCCCTGCAACCTCACCGCGGCTTTGACCGCGGGCACGGCGTTCGCCGGAGCCACCAGCCAGTCCGCCCTTTCGCGCCGTAGCATCGGCAGGTCGTTCAGGTGATCGCCCGCCGCCAACACGCCGGCCGGCGGAACTCCCAGCCGGCGACCGATCTCCCCCAACGCCGTTCCTTTGCTGTAAGCGACATGGCTGAAGCGTGCATAAACGTCGTTCCGCACCACGGTCAACTCCGGCACCCGGCAACAGTACTCCTCAAGGTAGGCGTGGACCGTCTCGGCGTCCTGCGTCCGCCGCGCCAGGAGACAAAACGGCGACCAGGGATCCGCGTAAACCATCGCATCGAAGCGGCTCCGGACCCAGGCGGCCAGTTTGGGGATGTCGCGGCGCACCTGTCCGAACAACCGTTCGTGATCCGCCGTGCATTGGTCGTTCCACTCTCGCAGCGCGACGAACTCGCCCGCCTCGCGGACAAAAATCTCCCGTTCCACCACCACGAGGTAGTCTGGCGAAATGTCCAGATCGGCCTGTTCCAGACCTGCGGAAACGCTGGCCAGGTCGCGGCCCGTGTTCACCACCCACCATGTGCCCTGCTCCTGCAATTCCCGTAACTGGGCCACCAGCTCGGGCGCCACCGGGGGACACTCCGTCTCGACAAAAATCGTGCCGTCAAAGTCGGTTGAAATGAGCTGGATTGGTGTTGCCACAAAACAGGCCGCTGGCCTGGAACCTGCCGGGCAGCCGGGCAGGCAGTACTTGCGCGCGGAGCATCCGCCAAGCAAACTCCCCCTGTCAAACGATTATGAAATCCGCCTACGAACTCGCGATGGAACGCCTCAACCGCACGGTCCCGGTCGCCAGGATGACCGACGACCAGCGCCGACAGTTGGCCGAGCTGGATTCCGTGTACAAGGCGAAGATCGCCGAACACGAGCTTGCCCTCCAAAACGACCTCGCGCGCGCCACCGCCAGCGGCGACACGGATACGGTCGAGAAGCTCAAGCAACAGTGGAACAACGAGCGACAACGCCTGGCGGCCGAATTGGAAGAGAAAAAGGAGCGCGTCCGGCAATCCAGGTAACCTTCGTCGCCACCCACACCGCTGCCATTTTTCCGCAGATTGAAGTTCCGTCCATGCTCCGGTCCGATGCCGGGTCGGGGCACAAAAAAACGCCGCCCTTGTGGGCGGCGTCATGAGAACAACAACTTGATTAGCTGCGACGGCGGAGCAGGAACAGAGAAGCACCCAGCACGCCCAGAACGATGGTCGAGGGTTCAGGAACCCCATTGAGGTTGAAGCTCGTCAACCCGATCAGGTTGGAAGCCGGGGCGGGAGCCGTGGCGATGGACGCGAGCGTAAACGGAGTCGAGGCGCCATACGTATTATTGGCACCAGCAGCGAGCGCAGCTTCATAGCTGGTTCCGGCCGTGGCGAGCCATGCTTTCACCTCAAACACACCACCCGCAGCGGGATTGGCGATGACCGTCAACGGGATCGCAACGCCACCCCCCGTGAAATAGCCGGCGCCGGCACCAGTCTTGAAGGTCGCCGCCGTCCCCACGGGTGTGAGGCTGCTCGCAGAGGTCCCGGCATAGAGCTGCGCCAAATAGGTCCCATCAAGCGGGGTCGTCCCGTCTGATTGGAAAATCTTGGGCGTCAGACCCGATCCTGGAACATAGTTCGAGAAGTTGATCAACCCCTGCGCATAAGCAGCGGAGGTTGCGACCGCGAGCGCAGCGATAAGTACTAATTTTTTCATGGTTTATTACGGGTTTCTGGTTGTGGTTGCGTTTTGAATCGTTATTGGTTCACCGAGAAGTTGCGCGTCCAGTTCTTGGCGACCGAGGTGTTGACCCAGAAGCCTTCACCCACATTCGGGGTGGGAACTGTGTCCCATGAGCCGAACGACCAAGTGCTGATGACGTAATTACCAGCCGCATAACGATAGATGATGTCGCCATCAGCGACCGGGTATCCCAGCACCGTGTCCAAAGCTCCACTCTGGGGAACCTGGGACGACTGGAGCGAGAAACCAGCCGGAATGGACTGAGACAAACTGCCCTGCGGCACATTGCCCACGAACGTCACGGTAATCGCCGACGTGTTGGGATTGTTGATCCACGCCGCCTGTCCCGGAGCCAACGTCTGGTCGGTATCCCACGACCCGAACGAAAAGGTGCTGATGGTGTAATTGCCGTTCGCAAATTCGTAAATGATCGTTCCGTCGGGAACGCTCGTAAACAGTTTCGAAAGGACGTTGTTACCCGTGCCGGCGTCAAGTTGGTTCGCGATGATCGAGAACCCGGCTGGAACACTCAGGTTGATGTAACCCACCGCGTTCACCGAGTAAACCTGCGCCATGGCCGTGGCAACTCCCGCAGCACTCAGCGCAGCCGTAATCAGTAAGGTTTTTGTTCTCATTGTTGTCTCTGTTGTATCCGTGTGTGAGGCCACTCTGCCAAAGAGGCGGGGGGGTGTCAACGTTTTTTTTTGAGAATTTTGACTGCCCGATCCCAACACCCACGATTGCCTTTGGCCAAACCCGACCCCGACCCGCCAATCACGGCCGTTTCAGCCCCAACGAACAACCAACCGTCCGCCCGCACAATATTCACAATGCGTTGATGATCAAATTGATAAATGCCAGACCAGCGACGGCACGCCGTGCCGCCTGGGTACGGGGGCCGGCGAACCCATGCAAGGCGCAGAATCCGCCCCGGCCACCCGCGGCGGCCGCCCGGGCAAAACGGACGTGGCCCCGACTGCCCCTGCTCACCTCGGTTCGGCGCTCAAATTTCATCGAGAAAAGCTGCGATCTCCGCCGGCGGCCCGGCCGCAAAGGCCACTTCGACCCCGCGCCAGGCGAAGCGAACCTCTCGGGCGTGCAAGGCCTGATGCGCAAGAATCAAGCGCGCCCGCTGTTCGGCCGTAAGGCGCCCCACGACAAAATCCAGGTAAATCTGCTCGTCGCCGCCGTAAAGTTTGTCGCCCACGACCGGATGCCCCAAATGGGCGAGATGAATTCGGATCTGGTGTTTGCGTCCGGTGTGAGGCCAAACGCGCACCAGCGCGAATTCACCTGCGGATCGCCGCACCACCCGTTCAACCCGGAACTCAGTCTGCGCCGGCGCGCCGTCCGCCCGCACGCAATCCTTGATGGCCACCCGGCTGGCGGCGTCGCGCCCCAAGGGTGCATCCACCACGCCGCGATCCGGCGCCGGGCGGCCGTGCACGATGGCCAGGTATTCCTTCCGCACCGCCCGCTGTTCCCACAATTGCCGAAGTTCACGCGCGGCGCGCGGATTCTTGGCGATGAGGACGACACCGGTGGTTTCCCGATCCAGCCGGTTGATGAGCTGTGGTCGCGCCAGTTCGCCCAAATAGAGCCGCACACGACCAATCAGGCTCGAGCGCGGACCCGCCTTGGTCGGGTGGCACACCAGGTCCGCCGGCTTGTCCACCACCAGCAATTCGTGGTCCTCGTGAACGATGGTGAACAGGTCGGTCATGGCGAGGGCAAGCGTTCCACCCGCGGGGCGCGTTGCAAGGCTCTTGTCAACTCCACCGCCGGGCGTATCATCGGCCGCCGTGAGATTAAAGCATGCGTTGCCGATCATTTTCCTGCTGGTCTTCGCATTGACCCGGGTGCCCGGGCTGATGCCGGCGAATTTCAGCGCGGTCTATGGTTTGCTGTTTTGCGGGGGCGTTTATTTTCGCGGGCGGACGGCGTGGTGGCTGCCGCTGCTGGCGATGCTGGTCACCGACTTGGGGCTCAACCTGTATTACCAGTACCACCTGCACATTCCGGCCTTTCAGCCATATCTGCTGGTGAATTACGCCGCCTACATGGCCTTGATCGCGCTGGGGCGGCGGTTCAAGCCGGCGACATCCTGGCTCGGGTTGCTCGGCGGCGGTCTGGTCGGCGCCGTTCTTTTCTACCTGATCACCAACACGGCGGCCTGGTTGTTCAACCCATTTCAGAACCCCGAATACACGAAGACGCTCGCAGGCTGGATCATCGCCCTGACCAAAGGGACGGGCGGGTATCCGGAAACCTGGGAGTTCTTCCGCAACACGCTGCTGAGCGGCGGGCTGTTTACCGGCCTGTTCGCCGGGGCCATGAAGCTGACGGCGGCGGCCGAACCACAGGAGGACGAGGATCCCGAAGAAGCGCCGGCGGAGGAACCCGCGGACACCCCCAACACCGGCGCGGCGAAAGTGTAGCCCGCCGGCTGGTGTCGGCGGTTCGGCCGGGCAACCCGGACCGCAGCTCATGTCCTCCACCGCTCCTCGTCTGGGCCTCATCGCCGATACGCACAATCTCCTCGATCCAGTCGTCAAGGACTTGTTCGCGGGCGTGGAGCACATCCTGCACGCGGGCGACATCGGCCAGCCGCGGGTGATCGCGGAACTGGAACGCATCGCGCCGGTGACCGCCGTGCGCGGCAACACGGATGATCCCGGCTTCGGCTGGCGCGAAAGTGAAGTGCTGACGCTCCACGGGCGCAAAGTGTTTCTGCACCACATCGTCAACCCGCACGAACCGGCCGAAGCGCTCGCGCGACGCCTCCGCCGGGAAACGCCCGACATCGTTGTTTTCGGGCACACGCACCAGCCGTTCGAGGCCGTCATCGGCGGCGTGCTGTTCCTGAATCCCGGTTCCGCCGGCCGGGCCAGGTTTCATCTGTCGCGGTCGGTGGCCATTCTGCACCTCGCACCGAACAGCCTGCGCGTGGAGCTTTGCGAACTGGGCGTGTGACGCCGCCACGCTCCGCCGCCGGCAGTCCGCTGGCACCCGGTTACAAGGCCACGGGTTCGCGTCGGCGCTGGGAAAAGCGAAGCCAGTGCGTGTAGCCGACCTCGCGCGCCAACGCCACGGCGGCGGCAAAGTCCGCACCCACGTCGCCCGGTGCATGGGCGTCCGAGCCGAAGGTGATGGGCACTCCCTGCGCGTGTGCCAGTTCGAGGATCGGCCGGCTCGGGTAGATTTCACGGCAATCCTTGCGCAGCCCGGCCGTGTTCAGTTCGATCGCCACCCCGGAGCGCGCGGCCGCGGCAATGAACTGCCGGAACAGCGGCCCGCAGTCCTCCTTCGGGTAGAAGCAGAACTTTTTTGCGAGATCGGCGTGGCCGATGATGTCGAACAGCCCGGAGGAGGCGGCGGCCGTCAGACGATCGAAATAGGCGGTCCACACCTCGAAGGGATCGCGTTCGCGCCAGCGCGAGAGCTTGGCGGGATTGTCAATGTCCCAGGCCTCGGCAAGGTAATGAACCGAGCCGATCAGATAGTCCCAAGGGTGCCGGCCCGCCAGGTCGCGGCTCCAGTCCTCCAGGCCGGGGAGAAAGTCCACCTCGAGCGCCAGTTTGATCGTGAGTGCCGGGTGCGCCTGCCGGGCCTGGGCGACCTTCGCCATATACTCGTCCAACTGGTCGAGCCGCATGCGCCAGCCGTCGAAGTCGTCCTGCCGCATGGGGCTGTGATCGGCGAAACCGATTTCGTGGAGGCCGACGGCGAGGGCCTGGGCGGCGTATTCGGCGGGTTCGCCGACGGCGTGCCGGCACAGCGGTGTGTGCATGTGGTAATCCGCAGGCAGCAACATGCCAGGGAGGTTCGCCGCGCGTCAGGCTGGTCGCAAGCGGAAATCCATGAGGGGTGCAGGTCAGGAGAGTCACCGAATCTCGGTTGCGGTCAGGCCGCTTTGGGCCGATGACGATCAGCGTGGAGGGGACCCAGGTGGCGGCCCACGCCAGTAAACAGGCGGCGGTGAGTTACCCCGCGGGCGGGGGAGATGCGCCAGCAACTGGGCCGGGCGGTGGAGCCATTGCTGGCCAAAGCCGAGCGTGCGGACGCGCCGTGCGGACGCGCCGCCGCGGGAGGAGGGATTGACGATTCGGGCCGAGATCGTGCGGCGGCAGGAGCGTGAATCGGCGCGGGCCGGCTAAAGCGGACTCCAAGCACAACCCGGACTGCCCCGTCGGACGTCACTGCATCCGCACGCGGTAGAATCGCTGGCTGTTGGTGGCGGCAGGATCGGTGAGCGTCAGCGCCGCGCCGTTGCCGGACACCGCGGGCAAAGTCAGCCAGTTGGTCAGCGAAAGCGAATCCTTGTACTCCAGCGTGTAGCTCGACCCGCTGACCGACAGCAAGGTCACGCTGCACGTCTTGCTGGTCCGGCTGATGGCGGACAAGATGGGCGGGTTGACGGCCGTGAACGACACCGTGAACAGGGAAATCTTGCCCGAAGCGTTGCTGGCCCGGAGTTGAAAAACGTAGAGGTCCGCCACGTCGGGCGTGAAGGTCGGATTGCGAATCGTGGTGGAAGACAACGCCGCCGTCGAGTTGGCCGGGCGTCGGATCAGACTCCAGCGCCAGGCGGTGGCCGTCTGCGGGGTGGTGTTCAACTGGCGCGTCTGGCCGACGAGTCCCGCGGCCACATCAATGACCGGCTGGTCCGGCAGGGTCGGGACGCCTTTGCGGATGCACTGGTTGAAGGTGTCGGCCACGTAGATGTTGCCGGCGCTGTCCAACGCCACCCCCGACGGCCGGTTGAACCGCGCCGCGCCGCCGGTGCCATCGGCGTTGCCGGCGATGCCCGCCTGTCCCGCCAACGTCGTGACGGTTCCGCCCGACGTGACCAGACGGATCGTGTTGTTGGCGGTGTCGGCCACGTAAATGTTGCCGGCGCTGTCCACGGCAATGCCCTCCGGGTAATTGAACTGCGCCGATCCTCCGTTCCCGTCCGCGCCGCCCGCGGTGCCGGCCTGTCCCGCCAACGTCGTGACCACGATCTCCGTCGCAAAAAACAAATCCACCACCTCAATCTGCCGGACCGTGTGATTATAGGTGTCCGCCACACACGCGACGCCCGAAGAGTTCACCGCCACGCTGTACGGATAATAAAACTGCGCCATGGAACCGAGGCCATCGCCACTGCCGGGGCTGTCCGCCTGGCCCGCCAGCGTGGTGATGGTCGGGCCGGCCGTGATTTGCCGGACGGTGCTGTTGCCGGTGTCGGCCAGCCAGATGTTGCCGCTGCCATCCACCGTCAGGCCGGACGGATAGTAAAAGCGCGCCGTGGAACCGTTCCCATCAGCATTGCCAGGCTGGCCCGCCCGCCCGGCCAGCGTGGTCACTGTCGTGTCGCCGGTGATCTCGCGGATGGTGCCGTTGGCGGCATCGGCCACAAACAAATTGCCGCCGCCATCCACGGCAATGCCGGTGGGATCGTTGAACTGCGCCGACCCGCCGTTCCCGTCCGCGCTGCCCGCGATGCCGGCCTGTCCGGCGAGGGTCCTGACCACGCCATAAGGACTGACCAGGCGGACGGTGTTGTTGCCGGCGTCGGCCACATAGATGTTGGCGGCACCGTCCACCGTCATGCCAAAGGGGTTGAAAAACGACGCCGCGCTGCCGGTGCCATCGACACCGCCCGTGACGGCGGCCTGCCCGGCCCAGGTCGAAACCGCGCCGCCGGGCGCAATTTGCCGGATCGTGCTGTTGCCGGTGTCCGCCACCCAAACGTTGCCAAAGCTGTCGGCCGCGACGCCGCAAGGATAGTTAAACAACGCCGCCGTACCCGTTCCGTCCGCGCTGCCCGTCATGCCGGCCTGTCCCGCCAGCGTGGTCACCACCCCGTAGGGCGTGACCTGCCGGATGGCATTGTTGCCGGTATCCGCGACGTAAATATTGCCAAAAAAATCCACCGTGATGCCGTTGGGTCCGGCGTTGGTGCTACCGAAACGCGCGGCGCTGCCGCTCCCATCCGCACTGCCGAGATAGCCCGGCTTGCCGGCCAGGGTGGTCACCGCGCCGGCCGGGGTGATCTTGCGAATGGTGAGATTGCCTGTGTCCGCCACGTACACGTTGGTCGCGTTGTCCACCGCCACCGCCGACGGTTGGTTGAAGCGGGCGTTGCTTCCCGTCCCGTCCGCGCTGCCCGCGTTGCCCGCCTTTCCGGCGAACGTGGTGACCAGCCCGGCCGGGGTGATCTTGCGAATGGTGTGGTTGCCCCAGTCGGCGACATAGACGTTGCTGGCGTTGTCCACCGCCACGCCGGACGGATGCCCGAACCGCGCCGCGCTGTTGGTCCCGTCCGCGCTGCCTGGATTGCCGGGCAAACCCGCCAGGGTGGTCACCAGCCCGGTGGGGGTGATCTTTCGGATGGTGTAATTCCCCTCGTCCGCCACATACACATTGCCGGCGCTGTCCGACGCCGTGCCCGACGGAGTGTAAAACCGCGCCGCGCCGCCGCTCCCATCTGTGCTGTTCGTGGCGCCCGCGAATCCCGCCAACGTCGCCACCGTGCCGTCCGGACCAATCTGGCGAACCGTGCTGTTGCCCGTGTCCGCCACAAACAGGTTGCCGGCACTGTCCACGGCCACGCCGGACGGATGATTAAACCGCGCGGCGCTGTTGGTGCCGTCCACGCTGCCGGCGCCGCCGGTGGAACCGGCCAGCGTCACGAAGGTGTATTGATTGGTGGCGCCGGCCGCCGGGAAAGCGCCGGACAACAGCAGCCCGCCCAACAACGGGACCAGCGCGGTTCGACGCCGCAAGGAACGGCGCGACGTGGCAACAGCCAGAAATAGCATCACTGTGGATTTCATTCTCTTCTCCGTGGCCCTCTTTTCCGTCCGGGCACGGTGATGCGCAAGTTAATTCTCCTCTGGCGGCGAGCACCTGCCATCCGCCCGCCGGCACGCGTGTTCCCCGCCCGCCGCAAATGAGTAGGATTAGGTAACTAAAATCTTACTTTGAAGCTCTTGACGGACTTCACACTTTAAGCATACTTCATGCCGTGAAAACGATCGCCGCCGCCGAAACCATCCGGTTCACCACCAAGGGCCAGGTGGTCATCCCGCTCCGGCTCCGCAAGCAATTCCACATCGAGGAAGGCACCCGTGCCATTGTCACCGCCACCGACGACGGCATCCTGCTCAAGCCGGTGACGGCAGTACTGATCAAGCGCGGACGCGGCATCGCCAGGCGCAAGCCCGCCGACCAACCGTTTGACCAGTGGTGGGCCGGGTACAAAGCCGAAGAAAAAGCACTGGAGGAGGCCAAATATGCCCGACATGGTGCTCGATAGCCACGCCTTGGTTGCCTATTTCCGTGATGAACACGGCGCCGCGCAGGTCGAGGCGCTGCTGACCAAAGGCGCCCAGACCGACCGTCCGCTCCACATGACCGAGGTGAACTATGCCGAGGTTAAATACATCCTGATCCGTAAGGACGGGCCGGAGGCATGGGAAGCCGCCGCGCGGGTGTTGGTTGGCCTGCCCATCGCATTCCATCCGGCGGGCCGCGAACTGGCCGACGTGGCGGCGGACTTCAAATCGCGCCACAAGCTGAGCCTGGCCGACGCCTTTGCCGCTGCGCTGGCGAAGGAGCGGAAAGCGGCACTCGTCACTGGCGATCCGGAATTCAGGGCGGTGGAGAAAGAAATCAAAATCCACTGGCTGGGCTGAGCCCGTCTGCCAGAACCAATGGGAACCAACAAGCAGGAACCATGAAACCGGACAATGTCATGCTGTCGAACCAGTCCCGCATCGGAACCGCATCGGGCCTTGGCATCCGGTCGCAACTTGCGACCGCCTTGCCGGGCGGCTGCTTGGCCAGGCTCGGAGAGGTTTGTTTAAGGTCGCAAACTGCGACCTTAGATGGCCGCTTCGCCCGAACATCATTCCCCTGGGAATAGGAGCATGAAGACGCCCGCCAAGATCCAACCCGCTGCCGACATCAAACACCGCATCCTGACCGTGCGGGGAGAAAAGGTCCTCCTGGACGCCGACCTGGCCCGGATCTACAGCGTGCAAACCAGAGTTCTGAACCAAGCAGTGCGCCGCAACCTGGGCAAGTTCCCTGATGACTTCCGGTTCCAACTGATACAGGCGAAGGCAGATCAAGTTCTTCGTTTAAGGTCACAATTTGTGACCTTAAAGCTCGGACGCGGACAACATCGTAAATACCTCCCCTACGCCTTCACCGAGCCGGGCGCCATCATGGCGGCCAACGTCCTCAACAGCCCGCGGGCGGTGCGTATGAGCGTCTTTGTCATGCGCGCTTTCGTGAAGATGCGCGAGTTGCTCGGCGGCACCAAGGACCTGGCCCGCCAGTTGAAAACTCTGGAAGCCAGGCTTACCGCCCGCCTGGACGGCCGATCGTGGACGTGCTCCAGCGCCTCATGCGGCTCCTCGACCCGCCGCCCGAACCGGAGGCGCCCCGCCGCCAGATCGGCTTCCACGTCAAGCCCGACAACCAGACCGGCAGCACTGCGAAAGGCCGGAAACGATGAATCACGCCGCCTTTGCCGCTGCGCCGATTCAATCCGCAATCCGCATTCTCCAATCCGCACTTCAGCGCGCCGGCGACTCCGAATTCAAGGCGGTGGAGCAGGAAATCCAGGTATGTTGGTTGACATGAGTGCAAGCTGGACGATACGCAAATCGGCGGGCAAAACGAACGCCGATACACTATGGAACTGATCGTCTTCGACCTCGAAACCACCGGACTCTCGCCCAGCGCGGATGACATCATCCAAATCGCCGCCGTCCGCGTGCGTTTCGGAACGATTGTTCACTCGGAATTCTTTTCCACGTTCGTCAATCCCGGCTGCCGCATCCCTGCGTTCATCCGTGCCTACACCGGCATTTCCGACTCACATGTTCGCCACGCGCCGTCGGCGGCACAGGCGTTGGCGGCCTTTTCGCGTTTTGTCGGAACCAGCACCCTCCTGGCCCACAACGGTCACCGTTTCGACATGCCGTTCATTCGGGCCGCGTGCGCCAAGGCTGGCCTGCCAACGCGGGCGATTGATTACGCCGATTCCATTTACCTGTCGAAACGGGTCTGGCGGGATTCGCATGGTCATGGCTTGGACCTGATCATCGAGCGGTTGGGTCTCGACGCCAGCGAATACCGTCGGCACGACGCCCGCGGTGACGTTGGGTTGCTTGCCGAAGCCGTGACGCGGATGTGGCAAAGACTCACGCCTGACTGTGCGAGCCTGCCCGTCCCGGTTTTCAGTGGTGTCCTTCCCCAGTGAATGGCTGGCGTTTTCGCCAAGGCCACAAGCGCAAAGGCCGTCAAGCCTGCGGAAAGCGATGGCGCTTTCTGTGCCTGCATCCTGCCAAACGCAGGCGGATGCACCTGCCGTTGGCAACGGACGCGGGAGTCCGATTCGACGCCGGGCTCGCGTTGCTCGGATGGGAAATGGTCCGGTTTCAGCAGTTCGTGATGGGTCGCGCTTCGCGGCGTCGGCGGCGCGGGCCGGCGCGGGAGGCGAAACGCGGGTTGGCAAGGGACCGGAATGACTGGTAGGGTGGGCGTGGGCCACGCAAGATTCGCCAGTTGGTTGCCGACCTGGAACGCGCCGGGTTTGTCCTTTGCTCCGGGGGTAAGGGTTCGCACCGGAAATTCCGGCACCCCAGGTTCCCCGGCAAGCTCATCGTCAGCGGCCAAAACGGTGACGACGCAAAGCATTACCAGGAGAAACAAGTGCGCAGCGCCATCCGCGAAACCGGCAAATGAAAACGCAGGACCAGTATCTCAAGTTTGTGCAGTGGGAGGAAGCCGACGGCGTTTACGTGGGCTACTGCCCGGATCTTTTCCCGTGGGGGGGCGTCTGCCACGGGGCGACCGAAGAGGAGGCTTATCGCCAGCTTTGCATGCTGGTAGCCGATGAGGTGGAAGAGTTGCATCGCGAAGGCAAGCCCCTGCCGGCGCCAGCCACCCGCGCCATGCGCGAGGCGATCCCGACGTAGCAGCGGAGGACCATCCGCCGCCGTCTTCCAAGGGAACACTCGCCGGTCCTGAAACCCGGGAACCGCGGCGCCCGGCCGGGGCGCCGCTGCGTGATCCAGCACGCGGCGCTTGCAATTCAACCGCTTCCCTACCACTCTTGCCCCCGGGATAGCCTGACACGGCTCGCGCTTGAGCGAAGCCTTTGACTGAATGAGTACACCATCGGAGTTCGAGCTCGATCTCGACTTGCAACTGCTGCCGGCGTGGGCGCGCCAGTCGTCCACGGAAAACCGTTACGCCAAATTTGAAGGCGGACCTGACACCGACCGACCCGGTCGGCGCGGCGACCGTTTCGATCACCGCGATCGTCCCCCGCGCCGCCGCGAAGGCGGTGGCGGCCCCGGTGGCCGCGGCCCGGGCCGCCCGGGCGGCCGGCCCTTTCCGGGGCGCCGCGACGACCGTTTTGAACGTCCGGCCCCGCCGCGCGAGCCGGAGATCCCGCTGCCCGACATTGACGTCGCGTTCATCCCCGAGGAAATCGGCGTCGAGTCCCTCTCCCGCCAGATCCGGCTCACCGGCCGCGCTTATCCGCTCTTCGACATCGCGCAGCTCGTGCTCCAGAAGCCGGAGCGGTTTCACGTCGTCCTGGCCGTCGCGAAAGGCCCCGACGGCAAACCGGTTCAGCCGCTGTTGGTGTGCTCGCTGGACGATTCCCTGTGGCTGAACCAGGACGAGCTGGCGGCGCATGTCCTCCGGAACCATTTCGCCACGTTCTATCAGACCGAGAAGGTGGCGACGGAACCGCCCAAGGGCAAATACACGCTCGTGGCCCAGTGCGGCATGAGCAGCGTGATCCTCGGCCCGCCGAACCTCCACGATTACCAGGAAAAACTGCGCAAGCTGCACGCCGAGCGCTTCAGCCGGATGCCGTTCGAGGCCTTCAAATCCCGCGTCAAGATGGTCAAGGACGAGGCGGTCGTGAAGCAGTGGATTGACGAGCAAAGCTGGAAGATCGAGTACGTCGCGCTCAACGTGCCCGAGCCGGTGAAGTTTGCGAGTCGCGACGAGGTGGAAAAACACTTCCGCGAAAACTTCCTGCCCAGCCTGGTCAAGCCGGTCGAGACGTTCCGCTTCGCCGCGGGCTCGGCCAAACGCGTGATGTCGCCGACCCTCCAAACCCTGCTCCGTCGCGCCCAGGATGACCAGCGCCGTTTCCCGCTGCGCCTGGCCACCGTCCTGAGCCAGCAATTCGGCGGCTTCGGGCTTCAGTTCTTCAAGGTGAACAAGACCCTCACCCACGTCTGCGTCGCCCGGCCGCATTACCTTGACCTCGCGACGACGATTGTCTCCGACGGCGTGCGCCGGATCGTGGATTTCATCAACAGCCACCCCGGTTGCACGCGGAAGAAGCTGCTGGAAGCGCTGGCGCCGACGCCCCCGACGGCACCACCACCTGTCACGCCGCCGGTGGAGAAAGTCGAACCGATCGCCGCTCCGACGGCGGAAGGCGCCGCCCCGGCAACTCCGGTCGCACCGGCGGCCCCCGCGACGCCGCCCGCGCCCGTGCCGACCGCCGAGCAGACCGCGGTGATCACGGATCTGCACTGGCTGATCCACCAAGGACACGTCATCGAATTCACCACCGGCCGGATGGAAATGGCCAAGCAACCGCTGCCGAAACCGCCCAAGCCGGCGCCGCAGCCGGCCAAGCCGACCGAAGCGCCCGCGGCGGCTCCAGCCAGCCCGGCCGCGCCGGAAGCCCCGGTGCCCGAACCAGCGGCAACGCCGGCTGTTCCCACGGCCACCACCGCACCAGTTGAAGCCTCGCCTTCGCCCGAAGCGGTGCCCGCCGCAGAGCCGGTGACCCCGCCGGCCGCAGTCGCTGCGAGCGAGGCAGTGGCGACGCCAGTTGAAGCCGCTCCGCCTGAGCCCGCGCCGCGGCAGTGTCCCGATTTGGTGGGGTAAGTCTGACGAGCCGGCTCGCGGGGACGCCCCACCGAAAAAAGTCAAATCGGGACATCACCCCGCGCCACCGACCGCTTGACGGATCGGCGTTCTGCGGCACTGTCAGGGTTGATGAGTACCAATTCGATTGACCTGACGGTGCGCCCACCGCGCAGCCCGCGCGTCCGCCTGGGCGGCTATGTGATTTTGCCGCGAATGCTCGACAAGTGCCGCGCGACCCTCGGCGGCAAGCATGGCGAATACCATTATGCCTGTCCGCTGGACCAGCGGTTCCTCACGTTCGTGGGGATTGATCCCGACGCCTTGAAGGTGGAGGTCGCCACCGGCAAGGGCGACGGGGAGCTGCTGGCCTGGATCGAGACTCACGCCACGAAACCACGCACGGAGTCGGAAATCGCGGCGTGGTCCGCCCATCAGGAAAATCGGGCGCCGGCATCGCTCGACAACCGGGATTTCTTCGCCGGGGAACACCGCCGGGTTGCGCCCCAGCGCGAGGACATCGCCACCTGGTTCGACTTGCTGGACGTGGACGACTTCGTGTCGTTCGGCGGCAAGCCGTAGGGTGCTGCGATCCTCCGCGGCGGGCCGCCGCGGTTCTTCGACGTCGATGGTACCCGATCCCGGCGGCGCTGGTGGCGGGTCGCTCGAAGGTGACCGTGCGGTTTGAGGCGGCGCCGGTCAGCGAGGTCGCGGCGGTATTCGGGCTGCGCGTCATCCGCGCCGACGCCGACGCCGACCAGCGAAGGGGCTTTCCTGGTTCAGGACGCAGCCCGGGCTTGAGCGGTCTTGCGCAAAGCGGGAATCCGCGTTACCACCGGTACATGAGTGAACCTCTCGTTCCCCAAAAGTCACCCATCGTGAAAAAGATGGAGCCGGGCACCTATTACTGGTGTTCCTGCGGCCGTTCCGCGAACCAGCCGTTCTGTGACGGCTCGCACGGCGAAACCGGGTTCGCCCCGCTGGCGGTGGAAATCCCGCAGGCCAGGACGGTGGCGTGGTGTGCCTGCAAGCACACGAAGACGCCGCCGTTCTGCGACGGCAGCCACGCGCACCTGAAGTAGGCTGTCAGCCGAATCCCGGCGACCGCACGCGGTGCCATCGCGACGGGCCAGCCGGCCGTGAGCGCTCAGCCCAGTTTCTCGGGCACCTCCGTCATGGGGCCCATCCATTTCAGCTCGTGCTCGAGGTTCGGGTGCATTTGGTATTTCTTCGTGACCTCGGCCAGCCTGGCGCCCCGGAGCTCGATCTGAGACAGGTCCGCCTGCCCCAGGCCAGCCTGGGCGCAGAATTGCAGGTAACCCACCCAGCTTGCATCCACCCCCATCGCCGCCATGCCGACGCGGTCGGCGGCAAGATAGTCGGTCGAGGCGATGGCGAGGCGCGACGGCACCGGCGTGCCATCGTTGGGACCGTCGCCCTGCATGCCTTCGTAGCCATCAATCACGGCCGCGCCCCAGAACGGCTGCAGGCGCTGCGCGGTGAGCATGATGTCCACGTGGGTCTGGCGCACGCCGCCGTGGTAGAGGCGCTTGTCGTTCCAGCCGCGCGTTTCCTTCTGCGGGCTGTGCAGGGGCGCGCCCAGCGCCATGTTCTTGATCGAGAGCGTCGCCACCACGGCGTTGTGGGTCTTGAGGATGGCGGAACACATCACGAAGGCGTCGGGATCGAGCAACCGCGCGGCCAGGCGGACCGGCATCGCGTGCAAGTCGCCGTTCAGGATTGTGTGGGTCAGGTACTTGCCCTCCTCGTTCAGGTCCACCAGGCTGATCGCGAGCGGCTTGTGCTCCGCGACCACGTCGTGATAGTGGAAATGGTCATAGCCCTCGGTGGTGAAACCGGCGGAGGCCTCGGCAATCACGACCGGACCCTTGAAGCGCGGGCCGAGGAAATCAAGGATGCCGTGCAGCGCGTCCACGTGGGTCGAGGCGAGCTGGTTCCCCGTGTTTACGATGTTTGGCTTGATGACCACGCTCTGCTTGGTCTTGAGCACCGGCATGATCCGGTCCTCGATGGCGACGAGCGACTGGCAGATGTTTTCGCGGCGGCTCTGGCCGGCGGCAATCGCCACCGCGGATCGCTTGGCGGCCGGCCCGGACGCCGACGCCGGTTGCGCGACCGGCTCATCCGCGCGCACCAGGCCGGCGGCGCCAATCACACCGGCCGCAGTCCAAAGGAAATGCCGGCGGGACAGCGAAGCATCGGAAAGGTTGGAATTGGAAAAGCGGGAGGCGGGAGGCGGCTGGGCTTTCATGGGCGCAGTCTGATCCTTGGCACCCGGAAACGTCAAGATTGCGCGCGGCGCGCGCTTGCCGTCCCCGGCCGGCGGTGTCATGGTGAGGCCATGAAACTGGCCCGCCGTTCCTTCCTTGCGACCGCCGGTCTGGCGGCCGCGGCCCCCGCCCTCGCCCAGCCCGCGGCCAAAGCGCCACCCGCCGTGCCGCTGAAGCGGCGGATCAAGCTCGGCATCTCCACCTACTCCTACTGGCATTTTCGGCCGCCCAAATTCACGATCGAGACGGTCATTGACAAGGCCGCGGCGCTGGGCGTCGAGGGCGTGGACATTCTGCACCGCCAGATGGACATCCCGGAGAAGGAGCCGCTGACCGCCGAACACCGCGCCTACTTGCGCAAGCTGAAACGCCATGCCTACATCAACGGCATTGACCTGGTCTGCGTCTCGACGCACCAGAGCTTCGTCAATCCCAACGCGGACGAGGTGACGAAGAACGTGGAGCACACGCAGAAATGCATCGAGCTCGCCTACGAACTCGGCGTGCCGTGCATCCGCATCAACACCGGCCGGTGGAACCGCGTGGACTTCGACACCCTGATGGCCCAGCGCGGCATTGAGGACCCGCTGCCGGGCTACACCGAGGAGGACGGGTTCAAGTGGTGCATTGACGGCATCGCGCGCTGCCTCCCGAAGGCCGAGGAATGCGGCGTGATCCTCGCGCTCGAAAACCATTGGGGTCTGGCCCGGACCCCCGAAGGCTTGTTGCGCATTCTCAACGCGCTGCCTTCCCCCTGGCTCGGGGCGTTGATGGACACCGGCAATTTCCTCGAGAATCCCTATGACAAGCTGCGGGCCATCGCGCCCAAAACGGTGTTCTGCCAGGCGAAGACCTACTACGGCGGCGGCGAGTGGTACACGCTCGATCTGGACTACCCGCGGATCGCGCGCATCCTGGCGGAGGCAAATTACCGGGGCTACGTGTCGCTCGAAATGGAAGGCAAGGAGCACCCGGACAGCGCCGTGCCAAAGAGCATCGCCCTGTTGCGCCAGACCGTGGGCGCGTGACCTCCGCAGCGAAGGCTTGCTTGTCGGAAAGCGGGGCCGCATGCTGAACCCATGACGACCAACAACTCGTCCCGGCTTGCCGTATGCAGTTGGTCGCTGCAACCGGTTTCGGCGGACGACCTCTTTCAGAAGCTCGAAGCGGTCGGTCTCAAGCGCGTGCAGATCGCGCTGGATCCGATTCGTGAAAACGCGGGTGGCGCCTGGAACAACTTTCCCGACCAGTGCCTGGCCCGGGGGGTCACCTGCGTCTCGGGGATGTTCACGACCGCGGGCGAGGATTACACGACCCTCGCGAGCATCCGCGCGACCGGTGGCGTGGTGTCGGACAAGACGTGGGAAGAGAACTGGCGGCGCATCCAGCGCGATGCGGACCTCGCCGCCTGGCTGGGCTTGCGGCTCGTCACCTTCCACGCGGGTTTTCTGCCGCACGAGGAAGGCGATCCACAGTTCGCCCGGGTGCTCGAGCGCGTCCAGCGAATCTCCAACCTGTTCACCTCCCGCAAAATCACGATCGGTTTCGAGACCGGCCAGGAAACGGCGGCGACGTTGAAAAAGTTCATCTCCAGCCTGCACTGTGCCGACGTCGGCGTGAATTTCGATCCGGCGAACATGATCCTCTACGACAAGGGCGATCCGATGACGGCGCTGCGCCAGCTCGGCCCGTGGCTGCGCCAATGCCACGTAAAGGACGCCCGCCGCACCGCTACACCCGGAACTTGGGGCGAGGAGGTGGCCGTCGGCAGCGGCGAGGTGGACTGGCCGGTCTTCTTCCGCACGCTGCGGGAGATGCGTTTCGCCGGCCAGTGCTGCCTCGAGCGCGAGGCCGGCAACCAGCGCGTCGCCGACCTCCGAACCGCGCGGCAGCTCGTCGAAAAACTGTGGACGTGACCGCCGCGGCGACGCGATCCGGCCCGGCCACTCAGCATCGCTCTTGGAAAACTTATGGTTAATGTCGGCATCATCGGCCTCGGTTTCATGGGGCTCACCCACATCAAGGCGTATCGCCAGCTCCCCGGCGCCCGCATCGTCGCCATCTGCGACGCGGTCCGGCTCCCGGCCGACGGCAATCTGACGAGCATCGCCGGCAACATCGCGCAAACCGACGAAATTCATTTCGATTTGTCGGTCGTCAAAGGCTACCGCGACTACGCGCAACTGCTGGCCAACCCGGAGGTGCAACTGGTGGACATCTGTCTGCCGACGCCGCTGCACGCCGAGGTGTCGGTCGCCGCCCTGCAGGCCGGCAAGCACGTGCTCTGCGAGAAACCGCTCGCCCGTCACCCGAACACCTGCCGGCTGATCCTCACTGCGGCCGCCGCCGCGCCGGGCTACTTCATGCCGGCGCATTGCCTGCGATTCTGGCCGGAGTGGGCGTGGTTGAAGCAGGCCATCAGCGACGGTCGCTACGGCCGGGTGCTGGCGGCGCATTTCGCGCGGTTGTCCGCGCCGCCCGGCTGGAGTCAGGGCAGCTATTTCAAGGGCGCGGATTCCGGCGGCGCGCTGCTCGACCTCCACATCCACGACACGGATTTCGTCCAGTTCTGTTTCGGCCGGCCGCGGAGTGTCTTCACGACCGGCCAGTCGCGGTTCAGCGGGGCGTTCGACCATGTGCTGACCCAGTACGTCGTCGCGAGCGGCGCCAGCGTGAGCGCCGAGGGAAGCTGGCTGCTGGCGAAGGGCTATGGGTTCAAGATGGCTTACACGGTGATGTTCGAAAACGCCACCGCCGACTACGACAGCGCGCGCGGTCCCGACACGCTCAAGCTCTACGACCAGGATCAGCCACCAAGTGTCGTCCACTGCGACGGCGGGGACGGCTACGTCGGCGAACTGCGGCACCTGGTCGAGTGCATCGAAACGGGCCGACCGCCCTCGGTCGTCACCGGGGCCGATGGCTTGAGCGCGGTTGAGATTTGCGAAGCGGAGGAGCGATCCGCGCAAACCGGACAGTTGGTCACGCTCGGTTGACCCGGCCTGCGGACCGGGCGGGCTTCCACACGTGGCGCACGGATCGCGCGGCGGTCGCATTTGTAACAATCCAATCATTGCCCAACCGCCGCCGGCGCGGCACAATTCGTCCCCGCAAGCCGAGCCGGCCTCCCGGGCATGAAACCCGACCGCTTTTTCCAGCGCTGGCAACGTCGCCGCGACCGCCTGTTCACCGAGTCGCAGGCGCGGTGGCGTGCGGTGGTCCGCCGCGGTGAGGCCGAGGAGATTCACGCGCTGCGCGTGGTGCTGCGCCGGTTGCGGCTGCTGGTCCGGGTCGGCCGGCCGCTGTTCGCTCCGCACACGGTGAACGCCTTTCAGCACTGGGCGCGCGGCCTGGCGCGGGCGACTGGCGAGATTCGCGATCTGGACGTGGCGTTGGAGTGGCTGGCGACGCGACCCGAGGCGGACCCGACGCTGACCGCCCGGATCAAGGCCCGCCGGGACCGGCTGTGGGCGAAGGCAGGCAGGAACTGGCGTCCGCTGCCGGCGCGCGTGTCAGCCGCCGTGCGCCATCCGCAGCGCGGAGACAAGGCGGCGGCCTGCCTGGCCCGCCGGTTCAACCGAATTGAGCGCCGACTGAAGGCGGGGCTCCGGGCAAACCTGCCGCATTTCTTCAAATTATCCCCCGACGAACAGCACGCCTTCCGCCGCTACTTGCGATGGTGGCGTTACCTGCGGGAACTTGGCCTGCCGCGGCGGAAGCAAGCCGGCGACCGGTTGCTCGCCCAGATGATTGCCTTGCAGGAAGCCACGGGCAGCCACCAGAACCGCCTTGTGACGGTCGCTGCGCTCACGAAACAGCGGGCGCGATCTGCCGCGACCACGCTGAAGGTTTTGGAACGGGAGGCTGCCGGGCAGCGACAGGCCATTTGCCGCGCCCTCCGGGCCCTGGCAGCCAACAGGGGCTGGCGGTGTTAACCGGTGAGGATGGCCGTCATGCGTTGGCGCAGCGCGGGAATCAGTTCCTCATCGAGCCAGGGGTTCTGCCGGAACCATCGTTGATTTCGCGGGCTGGGGTGCGGCAGCGGCAGGAACCGCGGGAGGTACTCGCGCCAGGCTTTCACCGTTTCACCGAGCGTCGTTTTGCGCCGGCCGGCGAGGTAGTGGGCCTGGGCGTACTGGCCGATCAGCAGGGTGAGACGGATGCGAGGCAAAACTGCCAGCAGTCGCGGATGCCAGAGCGGGGCGCATTCCAGACGCGGCGGCAGATCGCCGCGGAGCCCCGTGCCCGGATAGCAGAAGGCCGTGGGCACAATGGCGATCCGCGTCTCGTCATAAAACTGCTCGCGCGTCACCCCCATCCATTTTCGCAGGCGGTCGCCCGAGGGATCATTCCAGGGGATGCCGGTTTCGTGGACACGGCGGCCGGGGGCCTGGCCGACGATGAGAAGCCGGGCCGTGGCGGCGGCGCGGAGGGTGGGCCGGGGGCCAAACGGCAGGTGCGCGGCACAAACCGTGCAGGCGCGGATTTCGCGCAGCAACCCGGTAACCGTATCGGCAGCCATCGTTGTGGGTCGGATCCGGCGCGCCGTCGCGGCCCCCCGCGTCACGGTGCGACCGCGCGGTAGAACAGTTGCGGCGTCGTGGCGACCGAGGTGTCGAACCAGAAAAAGCTGCCGTTGGTGGTGGCATTGGTCAACACCGGAGTCCACCGGGCGAAGTCCGGCGTGGTTTGCACCACGTACGCGCGGTTCGGCTGGCCGAAGACCTGGATTTGCACCTGGTTGGTCGGTCCGGGGACAGTCATCAAGGCAATCTGCGGCGTCACGGGACTGGTCACCAGCGGCAGGAAGAGGTTGTCCACAAAACCGGCGTCGAGCCCGGCGCTGAAATTGGCGTCCTTGACATACTGCCACTTCAGGACGTTCACGCCGTTGGCCAGAGTGAAGAGATAGGTTTGCCATCCAGCGTCACCGCTCCATTGCTTGAGCAACTGGCCGTTCAGGTAGAATGAGAGCAGGTCCCGTCCCGCCTCGGAACTGACTTTGACGTCGAAAGCCCCCGTGCCGGACAGGCAGTCGGCGGTGGCGGTGAGCCAGGTTTCCTGGCTGTCCACCACCAATCCCGAGCGCGCGGCATAGTTGCCGGCGGCGACGACGTTCGTCTGAATGAACCACGGCGCATCGCCACCGGTGGCCCACACCACATTGCTTCCGAAGCGGCCGGACTCGAAGTCCTCGGTGAAGTTGACGGCCTTCAAGCGGAAGTTGGCAGTGAGGTTGACACTCGTGTTGAGGACGACCGCGAGCGGGTTGTTGCTCGAAACCACGTCGCCCTGCCAGCCGGCAAAGAAAAAGTCCCGATTCGGCAGCGCGGTCACGATCAACGCGGTGCCCGACGGGTACTGGCCGGAGGGCGGCGACACGATGCCGCCCAAGGTGGGCTGGACGTTGAACGTGACGAAGTTCACATGCGACGTGTAGCCATAGCTCAGCACGACATTGCCGCTGGCGCCGCCAAAGCCATCCACCGCGATGTAATAGGTCTGGTTGGTCAGCTCCGCCGTCAGCGTGCTGTAACCGCTGCCGGGCGTGGCGTCGTCGTTGGCGGCGACGAGCGTGAGGTTGCTGACGCTGTCGCCGGTGTACACCGCCAGGAGGGTGTCAAAATCCGATCCCTGGGTGGTGAGGGTCAGGGTGCCCGGGGTGACGTTCGTGGCGAAACTGTACCAGACCGAGTGCCCGCCCTCGTTGTCGGCGTGATTGGGTTCGCCCGGTTCCTTGGTGGCGCGGACATTGCTGCAGGTGACGGTGCCCGAGGCGTTGGTCAGGGCGATGGCGTTGACAAAGTCATCATTGGGCGGATCCACATAGGTGACGATGAGACTGATCGGGGCGCTGGTGTTGCCCGCCAGATCCTGCGCGAAGGCCTGGATCAGATTCGTGCCGTAATTCAGGCTCACCGCGGCGCTCCAGTTGGTGGTGCCGTTGGCCGCGGTCGGCGGGTTGTCATTGACCTGGACCTGGACGTTGACCACGCCGGTGCCGTTCGGCTGCGGATCCAACGCGGTGCCGGTAACGGTGAGGTTGCTGGAAAGGACCGTCGAAATCGCGTTGGTCGGCGAGGTGAAGGCGATGACCGGCGGTTGCGTGTCCGGGAGGCCGTTGGGCCGGACGGTGAGGCGGATGTCGCCGGTGTTGTTGGTGTCCGCCGTGTAGCCGGCGACCGCGATGTGGTAGGTTGTGCCGGCCTGGGCGTTGAACACGACATTCGCCTTCAAACCATTCACTGTGTCGTTGGTGGACCACGCGACGTACTCCAGTGTGTCGAGTGTGAGGCCGGAATAGACCCCCAGCACCGGGGCGAACGAACTGCCGACGGTGTCCATCAGCACGCTTGTGTTGGTCGGCGTGGACCATTCCCACCAGACCGAGGCGGCCACATAGGGATCTCCCCCATGGAACGGCTCCGCCGGCTCGATGGAGGCAAACTGATTGTTGCCGGTCAGCACGCCACCGGCCGCGCTGACGCGGATCGCGTCCGCGAAGTTGTCGTTCGCCGGGCGGATCATGGCCAGGTAAGTCACCGCCAGGTTGGTGGTCACGGTCATGAAATCACCCTGCGTGTTGGTGACGGTGAGGTCCTGCCCGGTGACCGTAAACCGCACGTCGAAGTTTTGCGACGTGGGGAACGCCGGGACGGACAGGTCTGCGCTGTAGGTGCCGTCTCCGGCGGTGACGTCCGGTGCGTTGCCATCATCCAACATCGGCGTGACCGAACCTTTGGCCTGCATCGTCACGGTAACGTTCGTGAACGGCGTCAGGTTGTTGGTCGGGATGCTCAGAAACACCGCCACGACGGCCTGGGTCGCCATCGCGGTGCCGGCCTGGGGCAGCACGACGATGGTACCGAAGGTATTGGTGCTCGTCTGCGCTTGCAGCGAGGTGGCAACGGAGCCAAGGGCGACGAGCAGAGGCAGCAGCAGAGCGATCCAGGGCCTGGCCGGGTGTTGCCGGGCAAAGAGCCGGCCAAGTTGCCGGCGGGGACAGTGGGCCTCGGTGGGCAGGTTCGCGAAAGGGTTCATGGATGGGGTGCGGCGCAATCCGGTGGTCAGGGCGGATGGAGGGAATCGCTTGGAGCGTGTCATGGCAGTTCCAGACGGTCACCACTGGCCGTAAAGGGCGCGGTAGAATCGGTAAGTGAAGTTCGTGGACTGAGCGTCCAGGAACAGGTTGGTTCCGTTCGGCAGGGACAGGGTGCCCAGCGGCAGCCAGTCCTCGAGGTTGGTTGAAGCCTCGACGATGACGTTGCCGTTGGTCTGGCCGGCCAGTGGGAGTTGGAACTGTCCAAAGTCCGTCAGCAGCGGGGAGCCCAGTTGGACCGGCGCCGGCAGACTGACGGTGATGGTGATGGGGGCGGTCGGCGTGGTCGCGCCCAAGTTGTCAATGGCGGTGGCGCTGAGGAGGTACGTGCCCGGCGGCGGATTCGTCCACACCAGCCCGTAAGGCGCGTTGGTGACGGCCGCCAGCAAATTCGTGCCGGCGTAGAAATTCACCTCCGCGACCGTCCCATCGAGATCGAACGCATTGGCGTTGATTGCCAGGTTAAACGGCACGAAGAAGGCCGCCCCGTTGGTGGGCGTGAGCAGGGTCACCACCGGCGGCCGATTCGAAGTCACCACGATCACCACGGGACTCGAGACCGTGGACGCGCCGTCGTTGTCGGTGGCCTGGGCGCTCAACGAATACACGCCAATCGGAACATTCGTCCAGGTCAGGTTGTAAGGCGCGTTGGTCAGCGTGCCCAGCTTGCTCGTGCCCGCATAAAACACGACCTGGGTCACGACGCCGGCGAAATCCTGTACGCTGGTCTGGAGCACCAGGTTGGTCGGGACGATGAAGGTTTGCCCCACCCCCGGCGAAACCAGGCTGATGGAAGGCGGCAAGTTCATATAGGACCAGCGGCCGAAATGCCACGAGACATGGCGGCCGGCTTCCGTGAAGGGTCCGCCGGCAAACAATTCGCCACTGCGGCTCGCCAGCGCCGTGGCTGTGCCATCCAGGCCCGTGCCGAGCGTGTACCAGCGGGCGCCATCCCAGGCGGCCACGTGGTTCGCCGTCAACCCCCCTGCGGTCGTGAACTGCCCGGACACGAACAACGAGCCGCTGCTGTTCACCGTCAGGGCAGCCACACTCGCGTCGCTTCCGCCCAAACCACCGCCCAGGGCCCACCACTGCGTGCCATCCCAGCGCGCCAGATTTTGAATGTCGGTGCTGCCGCCGGCCGACGCGAAGCTGCCGCCAACGAACACGTCCGTGCCGCTGACCGCCAGCGCCGCCACGACGCCGTTGGCGCCGCCGCCCAAGGTTGTCCAGTTGGTGCCGTCCCACACGGCCACATGGTTGGCGGGGCTTCCACCCGCCGTCGTGAAGTCACCGCCGACGTACACCCGCCCGTCGGGCGCGACCGCCACGGCGTAAACCTTGCCGTTGACGCCCGTGCTCAGGCGGTACCAGTTGGTGCCGTCCCAGCGCGCCACCCCGTTGGCGCTGAAACCGCCGGCGCGGGTGAAATCGCCGCCCGCATACAAGGTCGTCCCGGCGAATGCCAGCGCGCGGACTTTGCCGTCCAAACCCAATCCCAGGTTCGACCACCGGGTGCCGTCCCATTTCGCGATTCCCAGCGCCTGGAGGCTGCCCGCCGCCGTGAAGTCACCACCGGCATAGACCTCCCCGCTGGGGCTCACGGCAATGGCGTCCACGTTGCTGTTGACGCCGGCCCCCAGCGCGGACCACGCGGAGCCGTCCCATTTCGCCAGGTTCGACACGGTCACGCCGCCGGCCTGCGAGAAGCTGCCGCCGACATAAACGGCCTGAGCGGTGGCCGCCACCGCGGCAACGACGTTGGCGTCATTGACGCCCGCCTCGAGGCCGTTGCCGAGCGCGGCCCAGCCGCTAAACGCGTAGCTGGCAAGATTGATCGCCGGCGTTCCGCCACCGGACGGGGTGAAAATGCCGGCCACATAGATGACCCCGGACCCGTTCACCAGCGCAAAGATGTTGCCCGTCACGCCGTTATTATTGGTGCCATCGCCGAGCGAGGCCCAACTGCCCACCGCGTCCTCCCACCGCGCGAAATTCATCACCAGCGCGTCACCCGCCAGCGTGAACGAGCCGCCCGCATAAAGCGCGCTGCCCCGGACCAGCAGCGCCCGCACGGTGCCGTTGACGCCCGATCCCAGAATCGTCCAGTGCGTGCCGTCCCATTTCGCCACGTTGTTGGCGCCGTCAATCACGCCCGCCACCCCGGAGTCACCGCCCACGAACACGCTGCCATCCTCGGCGGTCGCAATCGCATACACCGTGCTGCCGACCCCGCCCGCCAGCGGCGACCACGCCTTGCCGTTCCAACCGGCGATGTTCAGCAACGCCACCACGCCGGCATTGGTGAACGCACCGCCCGCCAACACCTGCGAACCGCTCTGAGCCAGCGCATACACCGGCCCGCCCACACCGGCGCCGACGGCGTTCCAACTCGAACCGTCCCACCGGGCGAGGTTGGCCACCGCCACGCCGCCCGCGTGACTGAACGATCCGCCCACATAGACATCCGTTCCGCTGATGAGCAGCGCGTACACCGGCCCGTCCACCCCGCCGGCGAGATCGAACCAATTGGTCCCGTCCCAGCGCGCGATCGAGCGGGCGCTCACGCCGCCGGCACTGGCAAAAATACCGCCCACATAGACCGAGTTGCCCAGCACCGCCACAGCGGAAAGCGGACCGTCCACGCCCCCGTCCAGGGCAAACCAGTTGGTCCCGTCAAACCGCGCCACGTTGGTCGCCTTGGCCGTGCCGGCCTGGGTGAAGCTGCCCCCCACGATGACCTGGCCCCCTTGGGTGACGGCGGCGGCGTTGGCGTAGCCGACTAGACCGGTTCCCAAGCCCCGCCAGGCGTTGCCGCGATTCCACGCAGCGATGTATTGCGTGGCCACCTCGCCCGCGAAATCAAACTGCCCGCCCACAATGATCTGGGTGGTGGTGGCGCCGATGGCCGTGACCAGGCTGCTGTTCGTGCCCGTGCCATTCACGCCACTGCTCATGACCTGCCAGCCGTTGCCGTCGTAGCGCGCGATGTTGTTCATCGTCTTGTTCGCGAGCGTCTGGAACTGGCCGCCGGCATAAAGGGAGTTGCCGCCCACCGCCAGCGCATTGATCACCGGCGCGGTGTCGCTGTCCAAAAGACCGAGCGTCAGCCAGCCCGCGCCGTTCCAGCTTGCCAGGCCATGCACGTCCAGCCCGCCCGAGTAGCGAAACGCGCCGCCGGCGACGATGTTCGTGCCATAAAACGCGAGCGCGTTCACCGGACCGTCGAAGCCCGAGCCAACCCCCGACCAGTTCGTGCCGACATATTGCGCCACATAAGACGCGTTCGTGCTGCCGGCCTGGGTGAACTGGCCACCGGCGAAGATGCTGCCTCCGTTGATGACGACCGTGCTGACCTGGCCGTTCATGCCGTCACCCATGCCCGCCCAGTTGGTCCCGGTCCATTGCGCCACGTTCGCCACGCCCGCTCCGCTGGCGTTGGCAAACGCGCCCCCGGCGATCAAATTGGTGCTGGCGACCGCGATGGCATAAACCGGACCGTCAAAGCCCGTGTCCAGCCCCGACCACGCCTTGCCATTCCACTTGGCGATGTTCGTCGCCCCCACCGTGTCCGCCGTGTTGAACTGGCCGCCCACGTAAAGATTCGTGCCGTCCCAGGCCAGCGCATAGACCGGTCCGTCGAACCCGTTGCCAATGTTGGTCCAGGAACTCCCGTCCCAACGGGCCAGATTGGTGGCCGTCACGCCGCCGATGTTCGTGAACACGCCGCCCGCAAAGACATTGCCGCCCGCCACGGCAAATGCGTTGATGGTGACGGGTCCGGGCGCCGAAACGCTGCCGAAACGGGTGTCCCAGGCGCCAGGTAGTGCCGTGCTGCTCAACAGTTCCGTGGGGTAAAGCGGCGCCGCCAGGGCCGTGCCACCGCTCAGGGCCGCCGCCAGGGCCACCAACCGGAGGAGGCCGGCAACCCGGCCCGGTTGGCGTTTCGCCAGCGCGCCGCACAAGCCGGCGGCAATAGTTCGCAATCGGAGATGGGTTCGCATGTCGTGAACAACTTGACTGAGAACAGCAAGAAACGTTCCTACTCCCGTAGCGCTGAATCTTTTGCAGTTCGCATGTCGGATGCCCCGTCGCGGTCCAAATCCTTTGGCTTCAATCAATTGCCAGCCGGGACTGCGCGCCGCTTCAAAGCAGAGCCAGTTGATACTGTCGGCCCATGCCGTCGCCGACACAAGCGCTAATCTGTTACAATCCTCCGGTCGCCGCACTCGCCACCCCTCCTGCTCGCCAGAGCGCCAACCAGCTTCCCCTGGCGCAAATCATTGACCAAGGTCACGGCGCCCGAGCGGCCGCAGAGGCTAATGGGCGGTGCCATGAACATCGGCTTCCATACTGACGCCTTCAACTCGGCTTACTGGTCCTTCGAGAAATGCCTTCAATGGGCACAGCGCAACGGCGTTCATTGGATCGAGTGCGGCCTGATTGATGGCGTAAGCTGGATTCACGGCCTGGGCTATCAACCGCACGTCGCCCTTTACGAAGACCCGGTGCTGCTCCGGCGCAAGATGGACCAGTACGGCGTGCGCTTCTCGCAGGTGGACGCCGCCTACCCGCTCTCCGGCGAGGACGGCCCGCTCCGCGGCGTGCCCTACGTGATGAAGTCCATCGCCTGGGCCGCGCAAATCGGCTGTCCCTGCGTGGACACCACCGACGGCCTCCACGCCCCCGAGGGGCTCAGCGACCAGGAAGCGCTGGCGCTGATGAAACGCAGCTACCAACAAATCCTCCGCGTGGCCGAAGCGCATAAAATCATCGTGAACATCGAGCCGCACGGCTATTTCACCACCAACCCGGACCTGATGGCGGAGATGCAGGCGTTCAGCGACAGCCCGTTTCTCCGGATGAACCTGGACACCGGCAACACCTTCATCGCCGGCCGCGACCCGGTGGCGTTCCTGAAGCGCTTTCTGCCAAGGGTCAGCCATGTCCACGTGAAGGATGTTTCGGAGTCGCTGGCCAAGGCATTGCGCGGGGGTGCCACCGGCATCGCGGTCAGCCAGTGCTCGCTGGGCGGCGGCGTCAACGCCGACAACATCAAGCAATGCCTCGCGCTCCTGCGTGACGCCGGTTACGCAGGCGCGCTCAGCATCGAATGCGAAGGCCAGGGCGGGCCGATGATCGAGCAATCGCTGGGCTGGCTGCGCGCCACACTGAAGGAATTGGGCATTCCCGAAACGCCGTAACGCGGCTCGATCCGGCGCTGGCCAGCAGGATCGACGTAGGGGTCGGTTCTTGATATTGGGTACTGAGGCATTCCCAACCGTTCGCCCGTCCTAGCCAGCACACTGAAAGCGGAGTAACCACTCCTTGCACCGCCAGCTAAAGTCCTGGAAATATTATCCATTATCAAGAACCGACCCCTTGAGACCCCTTGACAATGCCGCCCCTCTCGCTAAGGATCTGGGTTTCCGATTACTGCTTGCATTTCCACTGGCCGATCCGTAGAAAGTCATTGTCAGCTTAAGAATCCGTAGATGTGAGACAGATTAAAGCCTGAATTATTTATGACCATCAAACTCCGCCCGCTGTTTTTCGTGCTGGCATTGATCGCTGGCGTTCATCAAGCCGCTGCCCAAGGGACACGGTTTTTCCGGATTTCCGGCCCGGCGGCGACAACTATAGCAGCGTTCCTCCCGGACGGCACGATGGTCTGGAGCAACGCGCTACCGGGCACAAACTATACCGTCCAGACCGTTACATCGCTGTGCGGCGGAACCAATTGGGTGGATTATGTCCAGCTTCCCGTCACCACTGGCGTCAACACCAACCTCATCTTTGCTTTCACCCCGCCCGCCGGGATGGCGCTGATTCCGGCGGGCGTGTTCACGATGGGAGACACTCTTGATGGCGACACCAGTGCCATGCCCACGAAGGCGACGGTGTCGGCGTTTTACATGGACGTGAACCTGGTGAGCTACAGCCAATGGCAGACGGTTTATGCTTACGCCACAAGCCACGGATACGGCTTTGACAATGCCGGCTCGGGCAAGGCGGCCAATTATCCGGTGCTGACGGTGGATTGGTATGACTGTGTGAAGTGGTGCAATGCGCGGAGCGAGATGGAGGGGCGCACGGCGGCGTATTACACGGATGCGGCACAGGCGGCCGTTTATCGCACCGGGCACGTGGATGTTCAGAAGGGCTGGGTGAGGTGGAACGCGGGCTACCGGCTGCCGACGGAGGCGGAGTGGGAGAAGGCGGCGCGTGGCGGGTTGACTGGGGATCGGTTTCCGTGGGGGAACACCATCGACTGGAGCCATGCGAACTATATCGCAGACCCTGCTCTTTACCTTTACGACATCAATCCAGACACTGGCTACGATCCGACTTTCAGTGAAGGGGCCAGTCCGGTAGGGTACTTTGCCCCGAACGGGTATGGGTTGCATGACATGGCTGGGAATGTGTGGGAGTGGTGCTGGGATTGGTATGGAAGCTACCCTGCCGGAAGTGTGACCGACCCACAGGGCCCCGGCTCAGGCCCTGGCCGTGTGTATCGGGGCGGCTCATGGGCCGACCTCGCGTGGTCCTGCCGGGTGGCGAAACGCAACTGCGACAACCCCCCGACGCTCGGCAGCTCCGGCTTGGGGTTTCGTTCCGTTCTGCCCCCAGGTCAGCCCTGACAGAACAGGAAGCGGAGCCATAACTTTTCACTTTTTTACCTCCTCCGGCCGGGCCTTGCGGCGCAGATAGAGAAGGGATAGAGAAGGGGTCGCTTCTTGATGTTGGCATATGAGGCCTTTTCGGCCACTCGGCCGTCATGGTCCGCAGGGTGAGAGTCGGGTATCCAGGCGCGAGCCGTGCGCGGCCCCCCCTTCGTCACGCCGATGCTGGCCACCCCACGCCAGCGGAGCGCTTGTCCCCCGGCCGGAGTCCGATCTCGATTTGGCGCTTTCCATTCCTTGCTGATGACGGGCGTGCAGGGCCGATCATGGGGCGTGGCTCAGGATGAGTCACGATCCGGCCGTAGCCAATCGTCCGTTCCTGTTGTGGCACCCCTTCAGCGACCTTAGGCCACGCCATGCCGCGCGACAGGTTGAACTCAAAGTTGTTGCAGGAACTCGTCCACCGTGATCCCGGCGGACCTGACCAGACCGCGCAGGGTGCCTTTCGCAAGTTCGCGATGATCGGGAATGGAGAGCGTCGCCATTTCGCCGTGCTTGACCATGATGATGTGGCTGCCCCGTTGGCGGGCAACCTGCCAGCCGAGCTTTTCGAATGCTCGCACGGCCTCGCGTCCGCTCAATGCCGGAAGGACTGGCATCAGACGAGCACTTCAACCTCCCGGGTTTCCACGGTGAGCGGTAAGCCGCGTTCGGCCCTCACCTCCAGGCAAAGCTCAATGGCTTCCTGGATGTTTGCCAGGGCGTCCTCTTTGGTCTTGCCCTGGCTGACACAGCCGGGAATCGCCGGACACTCGCTCACCCACATCCCATCCTCATCCCGGTCAATGGTGACAGAGAATTTCATCGCAGGCATCATCGGGCGTGGTGTTCGATTTATCAAGTTTTTCCGCCGAGGCCGGCGGGGCTGCTGGCCGATTGCTCCCATCACGCTGAAACTGGCTGCGCCACTCCAATTGACGGCTTGTGCCCCGCGGCCTGCGTCCGGTTTCACCCCGCTTCTCAAATCCCTTTGGCCGCTGACTGGCCCGTGTGTGTTGATCACGGGGCATGGCTGAGGATGAAGTTCACGATGGGTTCCGGGTTGGGCAGGCTGTGCGGGTGATGCCCCACGCCGGGCTTGCGGATGACTTCGATGGTCCCGCCCAATTCCTGGTAGCGTTTCTCGACCACGTCGGTGTTCTCCGCGACCGGCACGTCCGTGTCCGCCTGGCCCACGACGTGGATGATGGGAATCTTCGCTCTCGCCAGCGGTTCGAGATTGTCCACCGGGTTTTGCCGGTAGGCCAGCGCTTCGGCCTCGTCCTTAAAACCATGGCATTTTAACAGCAGATCCCAATCGTGTTTGGTCGTGCTGTCCCGGCCCTTGCCGCCCGGCCAGCTCTTGAAATCGCACACCGGGGCGTCCCCGTAAATGACGGCGACCGTTTCCGGGTGCAGCGCCGCCCAATGATAGCAGTAAAGTCCGCCACGGCTCACGCCGATGAGGGTGATTTTGCCGTCCAACCCTGCTTTCGCCAGCCGCGCGTGGAACCGCTCCCAGATTGCCATCGCCAGCGGCGACCCGAACAGGTCCTGCGCGTTGACATACACGACGTGGTAGCCGTGCTGCAGCAGGGCCACGTCCGTCTGGGGTTCGTGCCCGAAGAACTCGCCGCGCCAGGCATAAGGCCGGCCGGCGGCCGGGCGGTGCGGGCAGACGACAATGCACGCCCGGCCGTCTTCCATCGTGAAATCGAGCTGCCGGTAGCCGTAAAACGACGACACTTTGGCGGTGACGCCTTGGGCGGTCAGGTTCTTCTCGAAGTCAAAACCGGGCTCCGATTTGAAGGCGATCACGCCGCCAATGATTTTGGCCATCAGCCCCGCCCCGTCGGCATTAGGGTGGATATTATCCTCAAACCAGGCCTCCTTGTTCAGGAACGCCGTGTGGAGATCCACCAGTTCCGTGCCGGTGTCGAACGCCACTTGCCGGAGCATCGGGATCTCCTGTTTGGCGATCACCTCGTCGTCAATTCCCCACATCACCTTGAAGGCCGGCAGCGGCAGGCAGAGCAGGACCCGCGGTTTCGCCGGCAGCGCCCGGAACGACTCGATCATCGCCCGCGCATCGGCGACGAATTCGTCCTTAAACCGCCAGTTCTGCGGCTTGCTGTCGTTGCCGCCCAGGTTGACTACGACCACGTCGGGATTGCAGGCCAGGGCCTGCCGATAGGCGGCTTCGGTCCAGTAGGGGAGGTCGCCACGCTTGAGCATCGTTCGGCCGCCGACGCCGAAGTTGCGCACGTCGTAACCGGCGCCCAGGAGGTTTTGCATCTGCGCCGGGTAGCAGTTCTTTTCGCGGTCCTTGATGCCGGCGCCATAGGTGGTGCTGGCGCCAATGCAGGCAACCCGGGTTTTTGGCTGGAGCGCCGATGTCGCCGGCTGCGCGCAGGCGGGCAGCGCGGCGAGAACCAAGGCCACCAGTATTGGCCAGATGCGTGGCGTGGAGGTTTTCGGCATACGTCGTTTTCCAATCCAGTTTAAGGTCGAGTCATCCCACCGGGTTTCCATTCCCGGTCTGCGGGTTCCGCCCCGGCGGACCCGGCCGTTGCGCCATGAAAATGTCCCCAATGGATGGCGCCGTTGATAACGCGTGCCGGGCGATTGAGCAAGCTCTGGCGCAGGAGCCGGTTCTGTTCGCAGCGTAAATGGCGGCTTTCTGCCGAAAGCCGCTCCGCCGGCCGCTGCTTGTCGGTTGCCAAAGAATTGACGGCACGCCGCTTATCCCGCATGCTGTCCCCACTGCCATGAACAACACGACTGCCTCGACCCAACCGGGCGCGCTCACCCGCCGCTCATTCCTCAAAACCACCGCCACCGTGACCCCGGCCCTGGCGCTTGCCGGGCTGGATGTGTCGCGCTTCGCCCACGCCGCCGGCAGCGACATTATCCGCGTGGGCATGATCGGCTGCGGCGGGCGCAACTCGGGCGCGGGCGCCCAGGCGCTTCACGCCGACAAGGGCGCCCGGCTCGTGGCCATGTGCGACATTTTCCTGGATCGCGTGCACAACGCCCGCGAGGCCATCGGCAAGGAATGTCCGGGCCAGGTCGAGGTGGGCGACGACCACTGCTTCACCGGCTTCGACGCTTACAAACAGGTGATTGCGATGGCCGATGTCGTGTGCATTGCGAACGCGGCGAAGTTCCATCCGTTCCACGCGCTGGCGGCGCTTCAGGCCGGCAAGCATGTCTTTGTCGAGAAGCCCCACGGCATTGATCCCTTTGGCATCAAACTGTTGCGGCAGGCCATCGCGCTGGCGAAGGAGAAGAAGCTCAGCCTGGTTTCCGGCCTGCAAAGCCATTACGACCCCGGCATCATCGAAACCACCAAACGGGTGCATGACGGGGCGATCGGCGACCTCGTGGCGATCCAGGAACTCTGGCTGCGCGCGCCTTACGGGGTCACCGAGCGCAAGTCCGGCCTCACCGAACTGGAGTGGCAATGCAGCACGCAATACCACTTCACCTGGCTGTCGGGCGACGACGTGCCCCAGACGCTGGTCCACAACCTGGACCGCTCGCGCTGGGTGCTGAAGGGACAGGTGCCGGTGCGCTGTTACGGCATGGGCGGACGTTCGAGCATGGTGGAACCGGTTTACGGGAACGTGTTCGACCACCACTCGGTCGTTTATGAGTTCGCGAGCGGGGTGCGCGTCTATGCCCTCTGCCGGACCACCAGCGGCTGTTATGACGAGGATTCGAGCATCGTGCTGGGCACCAAGGGCCGCGCTTCGATCAAGGGTGGCCGCATCTGGGGGGAGAATCCCTGGCGTTATGCCGGCCCGGGAGGCGATCCCTACCAGATCGAGCACAACCGCCTGTTCGCTTCGATCCGCTCCGGTGAACCGCTCAACAACGGCGAGTACATGGCCGACAGCACGCTGATGTGCATCATGGGCCAGCTTTCCTGCTACAGCGGCAAGGAAGTCACGTGGGAGCAGGCCAACAACTCCGACTTTGCTTACCCGCCCAAGCCGGCAGACTGCCACGACGGCATGGAACCGCCGGCCAAACCCGGCCCGGACGGCAGCTATTCCGTCTTCGTTCCGGGTCGCTCGAAACTGCTTTGAGGCATAACCGACCCGTCACCTGTAATGACTTGGGGTGCAGGCTGCAACGAGACTTGGAGCTGGGCGGAGGCAGGGTGTGAGGCGCGACCGGGCGGGAGGCACAACTTTGGGGAAGTGTTGGTGGCAAACCAAACTGATTTTCCACCGGGCGTTTGAGAAACTATTTGGTGACATTGGGACGTCACTAATCTTGTTGACAACGGGGGACGGAAGGGTACCGTCCGATCAATGATTTGATTCGGGTAGCGGGACGTTTCTTCAGCGGGGTTCTCCACCCCCACCTCCTTGGCGTCTGCTGCCCGAATCCGCAAGTGGTCGGTAAATGATCTTTGGATGATGTGGGGACGGATTTTGATCCGGGTGTCAGGACGTTTCTTCTGCGGGTTCCCCACCCCCTCCTCCTTGGCGTCTGATGCCCGGATCATTTTTTTGCCCGGATACCGCCCGCCGGCAACCAAGCCCGGCGCGGACCGATGGGCGTGTCTCCGCTGCCGCCTACTCAAGCTCCGCCACGCAGCGAAAACCGATCGTCCCACAGCGATCCAGACCCGGCCACATCAGCAGAAATTTTTCCACGAATGGGTTGGGACGCGGACCACCGTCCATGTACCAGCCCGAGTCTTTCGCCGTGTAGAACGAACCGCCTTTGAGCAGGCAAAAACGGGTCCGACCGTCGAACCGCTCGCTCTCCGTCCATTCCCAGACGTTGCCGCACAAATCGAGCACCCCGAACGGTGACGCGCCTTGCGGGAACGCGCGGACGGGGGTCGTGCCGCCGGACTCGCCGCCGTTGCAGCGTCCGGGGAGCATTTCCATACCCCACGGATACCGCCGGCCGCCCGGTGGGCCTTGGGCCGCGTATTGCCACTCCTCCTCGGTCGGCAGACGCCGGCCCGCCCAGCGCGCGTAGGCGCGGGCATCATCCAAATCCACATAGACCACCGGATGGTCTTCGCGGCCGGCCGGTGGCGCTCCCGCGATCCAATGCCCGAGGAAACGGTCCGCGTGTCGCGGCCGGTAACTGGTGGCTTGGAGAAACCGGGCGAACTGGGCGTTGGTCACCGGCGTCACGTCCATCGCAAAGCGGCGGATGGACACCGTGCGCTCGAAGCGCCGCACATGAAAGTCGTGGCTGGCGCCCATCTGATGGTCCGCCGGTGGTGCGGACTCGTAGAAGCCGCATTCGCGTTCGCGAAACTCGATCGTCAGCGTCAGCGTGGCGGCTGGAATTTCCACCATGCCCTCCGGCGGCTGCCGGTGCCGCGGTACCCGTGGCGGCGGTTTCAACACGGTCTCACGCCTGGGGTAGCGGGTATCGGAACTGATCCGGGCGTATTCCGTGCGTTGCGAACGAAGGAAGCCCGTGAAACCGGAGCCCAGGGCCCGGGTGGTTCCCGCGACAAAACAGCCGAGGCCGCGCGGTGGAGTCTCCCCGTCCAGCACGACGCCGGTCCCGGCCTCCGACATCCGCGCTACGCGGCCGGCGATGAGGTCGAACACCGCCTCATCCGGCCGTGGTTCAACCGCGAGCAGGGGGCCTTCGATCGTCTGCGGGCTGCGGTTGACCAGCGTCCAAAGGCGCAGTCCGTGCCCTTCCCAAAGGCTGGCGAAAGCCGCCGGCTGCAGCGTCGGCACCAGCGGCGTCCAGTGCTCGCCGCAGAAAAGGCCGGCAAACCGGTGCTGGATCGGTTGTATCAGCCTCAGCCAGGATTTGTCGCGCTCGCTCCAGCCCATCCACGAACCGAACACGTTTTCCCACACCATCATGCCGCTGCCATTCATCCAGGCGGCCTGCAGTTCGCCGGTGTGATCGTAATCCCATCGTTTGATCTGGTGCTGTTGATGGCGGCGCTCGAACCATTTGTTGCGCAGCACGCCCGGCACTCCGCTGTCGTCGAACCATTGTGCCCAGGAACAGTGATGGTCGGCGACGTGGTTGAGCGGCAGCGCGCCTTCACCCTCCAGGACGACCCCGGGCCGAACGGCGTCCAGCCGCGCGCGAAACTCCGCGCCGCCCCGGTCCAGGGTGTCGAGGAAGATGCCATCGGCGTCAATCGTCCGCACGAGCTCGCCGAGCACGTCCAGATCCGACCGGCCCTCGCGGCGCGTGCCCGTATCCCACGGGTTGTAGTCCACGAACACCCGGACGCCGGCGCGATGGAACTCCGTCGCCAGCCGGCGCACCCCTTTCAACCCGCCCGGCAGGTCCCGGTAGAAATCGAACTGATTGCGATCATCGAGGCCAATCCTTGGATATGCGTGCCAGAGAACCACGCTGTCGTAGCCACCAAACTCGCGTCGCTGCGCTTCCAGGAACGCGCTCACCGTGAAGCGTCCGTGGCGGGCATCGTAGAGCGCCGCGTCGCAGAGCATCAGAAAGCCACAGGTGAAATTGGCGCCCACCCACTCAAACTCCGGGCGGCGATACAGCACGTCGCTGTAATTCAACTCGCGCCGTTTCGCCACGCGCCAGTCCGTGAGCCGGCGTTGGAACTCCGGCCACGCCGCCGGGTCGCGCGGCGCCGGGATGATCACGCGGTCCGGTTCGAACCGGAACTCCTCGGTCCCGCCAGCGGCGGACCAGTGGCCACTGACCGCCGTCCACGCCGCTCCCGCCAGCGCGGTTCGGAGAAAGTCGCGTCGTTTCATGGGCCAAAGGGTTTGTGCCTGCGCCGGTTGCCCCGGCGGAGCGCCGGCGCTTTGGGGCGCGAGCATGACGGAATGGTGCGCGTCGGGCCATCCAATTTGATCAGCCGCCGTTTTCGCATGGCAAAAATCGCCATCGCCTGCCATCTTTTGTCCTGTCATGCAAAAGCTCAACGTCACCATCTGGAACGAATTTGTCCACGAGCGGGAAAACGCGGAGGTTGGCCGGCTTTACCCGCGGGGCCTGCACGGAATCCTGGCGGAAGTCCTGGGCCGGCAAGCGGGACTGGCGGTACGGACCGCCACGCTGGACGAACCGGATCAGGGCCTGCCGCCGGCGGTCCTGGACACCACGGACGTGCTTCTGTGGTGGGGACACGCTGCGCACGAGGCCGTCAAAGACGAACTGGCCGTGCGCGTGCAGGAACGGGTCATCGCCGGCATGGGACTGCTGGTGCTGCATTCCGGGCACGAATCCAAGATCTTCAAGCGGCTTATGGGCACGAGCTGCCACTTGTGCTGGCGCGAGGCGGGCGAACGCGAGCGGGTCTGGGTGGTGAACCCCGGCCATCCCATCGCCGCGGGCCTCGGCGATTGCATCGAGCTCGAGCACTCCGAAATGTACGGCGAGCCGTTCGGCATTCCCACGCCGGAAGAGTTGATCTTCATTTCGTGGTTCGAGGGCGGCGAAGTCTTCCGGGGCGGCTGCACCTGGACGCGCGGCAGCGGACGCATCTTTTATTTCAGTCCGGGCCACGAGGCCTATCCCATTTACCACCATCCGGACATCCAGCGGATCATCGCCAACGGCGTCCTTTGGGCGCGTCCGCAAGGACGCCCGGCGGAGGTGCCGCGGCATGTGCCGGTCGAGCAGGCCCGCCAGAAGCTCATCGCCAGCGGGCCCAGTGTGCATGACGCGTCGGGCCGGCTCGTGGCGCCCAAGTCCTGAAGCTTCCCTCGTGATTCGGGAAACGCGGTCCCCTTTAAACCATGAATATCGGCAAACAAATCCGGCTCAATCGCATTTTCGCCCACCCCAGCGGACGGCTCTGTTCGGTGGCGGTGGACCACTTCATCGGCTACGGAAAGCTGCTGCCTGGCGGCGGGCTGTCGAATCTCCCGGCCGCCCTGGCGCGCATCGCCGCCGGCCAACCGGGCGCGATCACCATGAGCAAGGGCACCGCGATGAATTGCTGGGCGCCTTATGCCGGCCGGATTCCGCTGATCGTCCAGTCCGGCTGTTTCACCGCCGACGACCGGGTCATCGAGTGGGTGACCACGCCCGAGGAATGCGTGCGTCTGGGCGCGGACGCCATTGCCATCGCCATCGGCATCTTCGGGCCGAACGAAGGCCGGTTCATCAAGATGCTCATGGACTGCGTGGCCCAGGCGGCGAAATACGATCTGCCGGTCATCGCCCACATCTACCCGCGGGACTTTTCCGGGCCGGTGCCGCGGATTGTGTTCGATCCCGAAGGCATCCTCTGGGCGGCCCGGATCGGCCTCGAGGCCGGAGTGGACGTCATCAAGGTGGGCTACACGGGCGACGTGGCTTCGTTCCGCCAGGTCGTGGAAAGTTCGCCGGTGCCGGTGGTCGCCGCCGGCGGACCCAGGGCGAAGAACCTGCGCCAGGCCCTGACGGCGATGACGGAAGTGGTGCAAGCCGGCGGCCGCGGCGCGACGATTGGCCGGAACATCTGGGGCGTGAACAAGGTCCCGGAAACCGTGCGCGCCTTCAAAGCGGTCATCCTGGAAGATCGAAGCGTGGACGCCGCGCTCGTGGACGAAGGGTTGACTGGTGAGGAATGATTTTCGCGCCGTAGGCCGGCGCGTTCGACTCCTGCCGTGAAGCCTGATGCGTCCAAGCGTTTCGATGTCCTCGGCCTGGGCTGCGCCGCGGTGGATGACCTGCTTTACGCGCCGTCCTACCCGCCCGCCGACCAGAAGGTCCGGGTGGGCCGAACGGCGCGCCGCTGTGGGGGACTGACCGCGGCCGCGCTCGTGACGGCCGCCCGGTTGGGAGCGCGCTGTGCCTACGCGGGCTGCCTGGGGACCGACGACTATTCCGGGTTCGTCGCCCGCCATTTCGCCGACGAAGGGGTGGATATTTCCGCGGCTCCGCGTGTGGCGGGAGCACGGGTGGTTCATTCGACGGTGGTCGTCGGGGAGGACACGGGCAGCCGCAATATTTTCTTCGAGGACGCGGGGCTGATTGGCGCGCATCCCTTGCTGCCGCCCGAGGAAGTGATCGGTGACACGAGGGTCTTGTTCATTGATCACCTGGGCATGCGCGGCAACCTCCGCGCGGCGCGCCTGGCGCGGTCAGCCGGGGTGGCCGTGGTCGCGGATTTTGAAGACGAGACGGACCCGCTTTTCGGCCAGGTTCTGGACTTGGTGGATCATTTGATCGTTTCGGAGGCGTTCGCCCGCCGGCTGACGCGAATGTCGGACGCGGCCAAAGCGGCGCAAGGTCTTTGGCACTCCGACCGGGCCGTGGTCGTTGTCACCTGTGGCGCCAACGGTTGCTGGAGTGTGTCCGCGGAAGGCGGATTGGAGGCCCGTCACCACGGCGCGTTCGCGGTCCAAGCCGCAGACACCACGGGCTGCGGCGACGTGTTCCACGGCGCCTACGCCGCCAGTCTGGCCCGCGGGGACTTGCTGGGCGAACGCCTCCGGGTCGCCGCTGCCGCTGCGGCGCTCAAAGCAAGGGATGGAGAAATCCCGCATCGCCTGGCCGTGGAGGAATTCCTGCGCGCTTCCCGCCATGCGCGCCGTCCAACCATCTGAACCGCAATCCTACAACGCCATGAACCTCACCGATTCCACTGTTGCCTTGGAAAACGCGCTGGCCGAAGTGCCCGTGCTCGACGTTCACACCCACCTCTGTGGCGCGAAGCTCGCCGCGCGCGGGCTGCATGACATCCTGCTCTATCACATGGTCGTCAGCGACCTCTACGCGGCGGGTTGTCCAAGCGGAGCGCGGCTCACGCAATTCCCCAACTGGCCCGCGAAGGAAGAGGCCCACCACCGCCTTCAGGAGGCGCTGCCGTATCTGTGCCACATCCAAAACACCAGCGGCTGGTGGGGCGTCCGCCTCATCCTGCGCGATCTCTATCAGTGGACCGAACCGATCACGGCGGACAACTGGCGGCGGCTGGACGACGCGGTGCGCGAGCGTGCCGACGACGGCGCGTGGGCTCGTTCGATCTTGAAGCGCGTGAACATTCAACGCACTTGCGCGGAGTATTGCCGGCGCGGGCAAGGCGAGGGCGACGACGTGCTGCAATACTCCCTGGAGTGGGGCATGTTCATGCGGAGCCAATGGGGCGAGTTCGACACGGCGGTCTATGATCTCGAACGCACCTGGGGCCGCCCCCCGGAAGCGCCGGTGGCCATCCTCGGCGGCGCCGCCCGGCCTGCGAGCGATCGCACGATCCGCACGCTCGACGATATCCATGCCGCCATCCGGCACTATGTGGCCAGCATTCCCTACGCGCAGGTGATTTCGACGGCAACCGGCCTGTCCACGGACATTGATTACCGGCTCCCGAGCGACCTGGAAATGGCGGACGCCCTCCAACGGCGTGCCCAAGCCGGCCCGGCCGAGCGCGACATCTATGCCGCGTTCATTGGCGAGGCGTTTCTCGCGGCGTTGGAAAAGCGCGGGGACGAGATTCTCTTTCAATTCAGTCTCGGCGCGGAGCCGCTGCCCTTTGAAACCATGAGCCGCATTTCCCAGAAGACGCTGGCGCAGCTCGCCGAAATCGTCGGCCGCCATCCGAAACTCCGCTTCCAGTGCTTTGTTTCGAGCCGCCATGCGGACCAGACGCTCTGCACGATGTGTCGGGAGCTGCCCAACTTCAGCCTGGCGGGCTTTTGGTGGCACAGCTTCTTTCCGGGCGCCATTCGCCAGGTCATGACCGAGCGGCTCGACATGGTGCCGGTCAACAAGCAGGTCGGATTCTTCTCCGATGCCTACAGCGTCGAATGGTGCTACGCCAAGGGCATCATCGTGCGCAAACAAATGGCGCAGGTCCTGGCCGGGAAGATCGCCCAGGGCCAATACACGTTCGACGAGGCCATCAACGTGGCGCGCGAAATCCTCTTCGAGACGCCGCAATCGCTCTGCGGCATGACGCCGGCACCGGGCAGGTTCAAAGGGTGAACCCGGCGCCGCCTGGCTCTGACAAGGTGGGACCGCAACAGGGCGTGCCTTCCGTTCACGGCCCGGCCGAATCCAGCGCGGCCGCAAGCGCGTAAATCAGCGCGCCGTTCCAGGTGATCGCGATTTCGTTGGTGCGATAGTCCGCCTGTTCGTCGTGCCAGTCCGCCGGACCCGGGTGCGGTCCGCCGACGCGGTAGCCGGGCCATGGCTCGTCCACGGTGTCTGCGCCGGATCGGCGGTCATGCGGATGAAGCGGCGGGCGATATCCCAGCCCGATGATGTATAACCGGCCATGACGCTTCCGCCCCAAAGGATGATTGAGGGCGTGGAGGATCGTGTCACGGTATTCGCGCTTGGGTGAAAGCAGGTCCGCCGTGTGCAGGATCAGCGCCTGTCCGGCAACGCTGCCGTTGCATCCCCAATAATAACGCGAGCCGAGGGGGCGGCCCCATAGCCGTGATGTGTTTGGACCTCTACGATCTTGTCCGCCGACCGCCGAGAGCGGTTCGCACCGGACCGGGCATCGTCCGCGAAGAGCCGAGCGGCGTCCGCGAGGAACTGAGAGGCTCATTATCAAGCATTTACATATATTTAGGGGGCGGCGGGCCAAAGGAAGCCTGCCGGCGTCCAATACATCCCAAGTCGCCGAAGCCGAAGACGGGCGACCTACAGAAAGACGATTGACGCCGCCGGGGCGAACAGGATGACGTGAGGGAAAGCGTGTTGAATGGCATTTGTTGATATGAATGAATCCAGCTAAAAAGGCGCTAGAACGGAATGCAGCAAAGCAAACTGTTGGGCTGACGGAGTAGTATATGGCTACCATTGACGATGTGATTACGTGGGCTAACTCTCTGCCTGCGTGGCAAGGCGACGCTGTACGTCGTCTCTTGGCGACGGGCGAGCAATCGCTCAGTGCTCAGGAGTATTCTGAGATATTGGCTTTGGCCAAAGCGGACTTGAAACTTGCACCACCTCCGGAAAGTCTGAAGCCAGTCCCCCCGGCTCCGGGTGCGTTTTCGGGCGCTCCCTCAACAACAATTGCTGTCAAACTGCTATCAATTGACGACGTCCGAAACGTCAACATCATCAAGGCTGGCCAGACGCAGCCTTTCGCCGAAAGTGGCGTCACGGTGGTGTACGGTGACAACGGCTCCGGTAAGTCCGGCTACTCCCGAATCCTGAAACTGGCGTGCCAAGCCCGCGATAAGGACGAGCGAGTCCTTCCCAATGTCTTCGCGACGGCACCAACCGGTACGCCAACCGCGACACTGAAAATCAAGCAGGATGACAAGCCAAAGGACATAATATGGGCCCAGGGTTCCCCCGCCGACCCCATCTTGACCAATATCATCGTGTTCGACGGTCGCTGCGCGCGAGTCATCACGGATGATCGCAACGAGATCAACTATCTGCCCTATGGCGGCGATGTGTTTCAGAAGACGGCGGACATCGTCCTGAGAATCAAGGCAGACGTGGAAGCAGAGATCACCGACTCTGCGCCGGTCCAGGATTCAGCCGTTGTGCCGGGCACCACGTCGGCGATATTTCTTGAGTCATTGTCGGAGACCACCAAGGACGAGGTTATCCAAGCAGCTACAGATTGGACCTCGCAGGATGAACTGCAATTGGCCACTCAAGACGAGCTCGCGCGAACCTCAGACTCCACCAAAGCGACTCAAGAGGTCGCCCGCCTCGACAAGGTTAAGGGGCGAATCAACGATGCGGCCAGTGCGGTGGCTAGGATCGTTGCAGCGTGTGCGGATCTGACGAACGAAGTCATCCAGAAGGTTCTAACAGAGGTAAACGCCGCGCAACTCGCACACGCGTCTGCCGTGGCTGAACGGCAGACGCCCGAAGCACTACCCGGCGTTGCATCCACCAATCAATGGGAGATTCTTTACAAGGCGGCGAAGCAATACTCCGAGGAGATAGCCTATCCCGGCGAATCCTTCCCGAAGACAGACGATGCGGTCTGTGTGCTGTGTCATCAACCACTACGCGAGGAGGCGGTTGCCCGCTTTGCCCGCTTCAAGAAGTTTATGGAAGATGCCACAAATACTCTGCTCGCCGCTAAGCGCAAGTCGCTGGGGTTGTTGCGCGACAAGGTAGAAGTTGTGGCTCCCTTGTCCGACGCGGCGCTCGAATCGATCTGCGACGAGCTCGCCAGCCTAAACGTCAAGGTGGAAGATGATCTGCGAGCTTACCACGCGGCGGCTGCGACGCGAAAATCTGCTGCACTCGCTTTGCTCAGGGAAGGCGAAGACCCGCAGAACGCGGCTTCTTTGCCACCCTGGCCTGCGTCCGTGGAGGCGGCATTACGATCAGTTGCGAAAACGCTCACCCAAAAGGCTACTGACATCACGAACGCGGCTAAACCTGAGGAATATAAGAAGCTCATCGCCAACGTCGCAGAACTCAAATCGCGAAAAGCACTCAGTGCAAGAAAAGCTGATATCAGCGCGTTTGTCGCAAAGGCCCGTCGCAATGCCGACCTGCGGCGCGCCGCCGCCACTCTTCGTACGCAAGAGATCACACGTCAAGGCACAACTGTAATCCGGAAGAACCTGACCCCAGAGTTGCTAAATGCCTTCAAGACAGAACTTATTGCGCTTGGCGCGACACGGGTGCCTATATCACTGAAGCCCAGCGGAGACGCAGGCGAGACGGCGCACGAGATTTTGTTGGAAGGTGCCAACACGCTAGGACGGGCGCGCACCTCCCAGATCCTCAGTGAAGGCGAGGCGCGCGTCATCGCGATTGCTGGCTTTTTGGCAGAGCTCCAGCTTGCGCCACATGCCAACGCGATCGTGTTGGATGATCCGGTCTCATCGCTTGATCATGTGTTCACCGGGAAGATCGCTGCGCGGCTCGCGCGCGAGGGGTTGACAAGGCAGGTCATCATATTCACGCACAACATAGCCTTCCTCATGGAATTGGAGGACGCTGGCATGTCGCTGGCCAAGGCCGGTACGCCTGTCGGTGTCACAGTGCATACTTTGCGCCGTGGCGACAAGTCGGCTGGTATTACAACAAACGGCGCGCCGTGGTATGCCCTGAAGGTCAAGCAGCGAGCGCAATACATGGACGAATTGGTGCACAAGATCAAACCGCTTTATCCGAACAATATGGCCGAGTACAACGAAAAAGCGGCGTATGTCTACGGGTTATTGCGCGAAGCTTGGGAATCTTGTGTTGAGGACGACCTGTTCTATAACGTGGTGTGCCGATATCGGAACAGCGTGCAGACACTCAAACTCATCGAAGTGGCCATTGAAGACCCCGACATCCATCATGTCGATCTCCATATGTCCAAGGCTAGCACTTGGATGACAGGTCACGACAAATCCAAGGCTTTGCATCATGATCGCCCTGCGCCTGATGAACTGCTCGCCGACATCAATGCTCTGCGTGCGTTTTCAAAACAGCTCATTGACCGCCGTGAGCAAACAAAAAAGCGCCGCAAAAAGCAGTTAGAACCACAATGACAGATGTCGAACCGATGAACAGCCCAACAAGAGGCCGAACCGTACCGTTGCCCCGCGGCGGGGCAACTTCCGGTTAGCCTCGGCGTTCGTTATCGCCCCTTCTTCTTCGCTACCGCGACCAGCGGCGCGGTGATTTTTTCGTAGAGGGCGAAGAGGAATTCGACGCGGTGGCGGTCGCTGGGAAACGGGTCGGGCCGGTAACAGCGATCCACGGAACGGTCGAGGGCGGCGTGGGCCTTGGCCAGTTCGCCGGGCATGGCCACCGGGTCGTAGAGGTGGGCCAACGTGCAGGCGGCACTCTTATTGCGCACGGGTAGATACCCATGGCGTCCGTCGCCGCATTCCGCGCGCAAGTCGAGAATTCGTTGTGCCGCCTCTTCCACGCGCTCAAGTTGGGCGGGTGCCACAACGACTGGCCATGGGAAGTTGTTGTAAACGATCTGATTCGAGTAACGGAAGTCGCTCTTCAACCGGCCGCAGACATGCCTGACCCAGGCCATGTGCATGGCCGAGGTGAGGATGGCGAAGTGATAGAGCGTCGCGCCGGGCACAATGTTGACCAGATTGCTGGCGACAACGTCGGGCTTGAGGAAGCCAATCGGGATGTAGTTTCGGTTTTCAGAGGAAACGCCGGGGATTAAAAGGTAGCGGGTCGTCGGCTGGCGATTCTCGCCAAAGAGAGACGGCTGGGCGGCGAGCTGGCGGGTCGTTGCGCGCGGGCTCTGCAAGCGGTGCTGCTTGACTCCTTGCACCCGCCGGAACACGGTCGGAAGCGAACGTAATTCGGACGCGGTCGCCTCCGCCAGCCAAAGACACCAGCGTTCGGCGCCGTTGATGAATTCCTCGGCCCCGACGAAGGGACGCAGGAATTTCGCCGCGCCAGGTTCGACCCTTAACAGTTCTGCTTTTTCCTCTGAGCTGAGCAGGAGGTGTCCACCATCGTTAGGCATCGAACCGAACACAATTTCCGGCACCGGGAACAAAGGAGCGTTGCGCTTCGCGAGCACCGTATCGCCGCCCTCCACCAAGTAAGGATTGATGTTCGAGACTTGCGTGCGGGTGGGGTGTTCAAGGTCGGTGTCGTAGTCGGTGATGAACTTGGCCGGCACATCGGCGGCCCCGAAGCCGATGATGACCACATGGACGTGGGCCTTGCCGCGCGCTTCGCTTTCCCACGGAAAGGTGCGGTGCGCGAAGTGAATCTTCATCCGGTGCCGGGCGAAAAGCTCGGCCCACAAGACGCCCGGCTGTTCGCCCTGGCTGATGGAGTTGGTGGAAACAAAAGCACAACGGATCGCGGTGCCCTTCACATATTCGGCCGCCTTGAAATACCAGCCGGTGACGAAATCGAGGACGCCGCTGCCTTTGACTCGCCCGCACACCACCTCCATGTCGGCCTTTTGTTCGGCAATCATGAATTGTTTTCCCACAAACGGCGGGTTGCCGAGGACGAAGGAGCATTGCTCCGGCGGGAGGACGGTGCGCCAGTCGGTACGCAACGCGTTGGCCACCACGATATGCGGCGAGGAACGCAGCGGCAGGCGGAGCACGAGTTGCGAGAACGCCTGCGAGAGGGCGACGTTGGCCTGATGGTCGGCCAGCCACAGCGCGACCTCCGCGATTCGTGCCGGGAATTCCTCAACCTCGATGCCGTAGAACTGGTGGACGTTGAGCTTGGAAAGCCGGTTGACGTCGTCCAACGACATTTCGTGTTGTTGGCCGTAAAGCTCCAGCAGGACTTCGAGTTCCAGTTTGCGCAGTTCGCGGTAGGTGAGGACGAGGAAGTTGCCGCAACCGCAGGCGGGATCGAGAAAGCGGAGTTTGGCCAGTTCGTCGTGAAACTCTTGCAGGCGCGCGGTGCGCCGGGTGGACCGGTCGGCTTTGATGGTCTCGAACTCGGCGCGGAGGTCGTCGAGGAACAGGGAGCGGATGAGTTTGAGGATGTTCTTCTCCGCCGTGTAGTGCGCGCCGATCTGGCGGCGTTCCTTGCTGTCCATGACGGCTTGGAAAAGCGAACCGAAGACGGCGGGGGAGATGGTTTCCCAACGGAAGGCGCAACAGGCGAGGAGGCCGTTGCGCATGTCGGCGTTGAACTCGGCAAATTCAAGATGCTCGGCAAAGAGTTCGCCGTTGACGTAGGGGAACTGGCTGAGTTCCTCGTCGAGTTTCTTCTGGCGCTGCGGGGTGTCGGTGTTCAGGACGCGAAAGAGTTGTTCGAGCCGGACGCCGAGATCAGAGCCGTCATCGGCGGTGCGGTCGCGGAGGAACAATTCAAAGGCCTTCTGCGGGAAGATGCCGTTGTCCTCGGCAAAGAGGCAGAAGAGGATGCGGACGAGGAAGCGCTTGAGTTCGTGGCCGGTATAGCCGCCCGCTTCCAAGGCGTCGTGCAGATTGCACATGAGCTGGGTGGCTTCGAGGTTCGCCGGGTCTTCGGGATTGAGCCGGTGCTGGATGTAGCCGGCAATGAAGGCGAAGTGGCGGATGCATTGGTGGAAGTCGGCCAGCGGGAACTCGATGCTGGGCGGCAGGCGCTTGAGCAGCGGCGCGTCCGGATCCTGCTCCGGCTCCAGATCGTGGAGGGCGATGCGGTTGAAATCCGAGACGATCAGCCAGCGGGGAATCTCGCGGTCGCGCCCGGTGTCCTTGAGGCCGCGGATGTAGTCCATGCCCTGGGCGTGGGCCTTGCCGAGATCGGCCCCGGCGGACTTGTGCTCCACGAGCAGCCGGCCCGGCCAGAACAGATCAATGAAACCCCAATCGCCGGAAAGTTTTTTGACCGGCTCCTCGAAGGTGGCGACGGTGCGGCGGCGGACGCCAAAGACGTTGAAGAACTCGTTCCAGAAAGTTTGGCGCTCGGCGGCTTCGCAGGTTTCGCCTTTCCATTCCCTGGCAAAAGTGATGGCGCGGTGGCGAATCTCATTCCATGAAAGCGGCACGCTGCGCAGTATGCCAACGCGAGCCGGTCGGGGCAAGTCCGCGGTTGATTGGTGTCGCGTTGATTGCCGGCACGTCTGCCGGTACGCCTGCGCCGCGTTTCAAATCCGGCCACGGCCTGCCGCTCACGGCCTGCTTGACGACCGGTTTGCGTTAGCTACGCGGCCGACCCGCCATACGCCTCACCCACTACGCTCTGGACAGGCGGCCGGATGGTACTTACGTTCGGGGATTATGAACCTCACCCATCGAACTCAAGGCCTCCCCAGCAAGAGCATGTCCCCCCGCCACCCCCTGCTCCGGTTCATCCTGGCTTTGGGTCTGCTCGGCGCCTGCTGCCTGGGCCGGGCGCCCGGGCAGGCGGCGCCGGCCGATGCTTCCGCCCGCGGAGTTCTGGAGGCCGGCTTCAGTCTGTATGCGAAAGGAGGCGCCGATCTGGCGCTCGACACCTGGCGCAAAGGCGGACTGGCGGAGATGGACAGCGGCAAGCTGGCCAGCCAAAACGCCTACCTCCGGCAGGCCGAACGGGCCATGGGCAACTACCGGTCTTACGAGGCCGTCCAAACCAAACGCGTGGGCGCCAATTCCCAGATCCTCTATCTGGCGATCAACTACCAGCGGGGCGCGGTTTACGCCCGGTTCCTCCTGTTCCGGACGGAACGCGACTGGGTGGTGCAGAGCATGGATTTCAGCCTGAAACCCGAGGCGGTCATGCCCTGGCTGGCGCTCGAATCGGCCGAATGACCGCTCACGCCAACGGGTGACGCCCCACTCAACTCAGGGCCATCGTGGCGCTGGCAATCTCCAGCAGCTCGTTGGTGATGAGCATTTGCCGGAGCTTGTTGTATTCGAGCGTGAGGTCGTCAATCAGCTTGTTCGCGTTGTCGGTCGCGTTCTTCATCGCCACCATGCGGGCGCTGTGTTCGCTGGCCTTCGCCTCGAGCAACACCTGGTAGATGACGAAGTTGACCCAGTGCGGCAGCAGGGCGCCGAGCACGGTCTTCGGGTCGGGCTCAAACAGAAAACCCGCCCCGGCCTGGGCTGCCGGCACGTCGGTTTCCTTTCCTGAAACCCCAGGCGCCAAACCCTTGACTTCCTCGACCGGCAGGAGCGTGAAGGTGGCCGGCTGCTGGGTGAGCGTGTTGACGAAGCGCGTGAAGTACACCTCCACGCGCTGCACCTCGCCCTTGAGAAAAAGGTCCTGCGCAAACTTCGAAATGGCGCGCGCCTCGGCGTAGCTCGGGGTGTCGCTGTAGCTGAACTCGGCCGCGAGCGTCCGGCCCATGCGGGCAATGAACTGGGACGCCTTGCGGCCGGCGGTGATGAAGGTGGATTGCTGGCGGTCCAGCTTCGCCACCTCGCGAAACAAATTCGTGTTGAGCCCCGCGCACAGGCCCCGGTCCGTGCCCACGAGGATCACCGCGGTCCGGCCGCCCTCGCGCTGCTCCATGAGCGGGTGGGTGAAATCCAGCGCGTTGGACGTGACCGCGCCCAGCACGGAACTCATCAGCCGCGCATAGGGCCGGCCCGCCAGCGCACCCTGCTGGGCCTTCAGCATCTTCGACGACGCGACCATCTGCATGGCCTTCGTGACCTGGGCCGTGCTCTTGACCGACTTGATGCGCCGGCGGATGTCGCGCGTGCTCGGCATGACGGATCACTTGTAGGACTGCTTGAAGTCAGTCAAGACAGCCTTGAGTTCGGCGGTGAGGGCGTCGTCGAGCGCCTTCTGCCGGGCGATCCGCGCCATCAGATCGGCCTTCCGGGTGGTGAGGTTCTCGACGAGCTTGGCCTGGAAATCCCGGACCTTCTCCACGGGCACAGCGTCGAAGAAGCCGTTTTGCGCCGCCCACAGCACCACCACCTGCACCTCGACCGGCATCGGGTGATACTGGGGTTGCTTGAAGACTTCGACGAGGCGCTTGCCGCGCTCCAACTGGGCTTGGGTCTTCGCATCAAGGTCGGACCCGAACTGGGCGAACGCCGCCAGCTCGCGGAACTGGGCCAGCTCGAGCTTCACGCGGCCGGCCACCTGCTTCATCGCCTTGACCTGGGCGGCCGAACCGACGCGGGACACCGAGATGCCGACCGAGATGGCGGGCCGGATGCCCTGGTAGAACAGGTCGGTCTCCAGGAAGATCTGGCCGTCGGTGATGGAGATGACGTTGGTCGGAATGTAGGCGGAGACGTCGCCCGCCTGCGTTTCGATGATCGGCAGGCCGGTGAGCGAGCCGCCGCCGAATTTCTCCGCGACGCGCGCCGAGCGTTCGAGCAGCCGGCTGTGCAGGTAGAACACGTCGCCCGGATACGCCTCGCGACCGGACGGGCGTTTCAGGATGAGCGAAACCTGCCGGTAGGCGACCGCGTGCTTGGAGAGGTCGTCGTAGATGATCAGCGCGTCCATGCTTTTATCCATGAACCATTCCCCCATTGCGCAGCCGGCAAACGGCGCGAGGTACTGACTGGTGGCCGAATCGGAGGCGGACGCAACGACGACAATCGTGTAAGGCAGGGCGTCGTGTTCCTCGAGCACGCTGACGACGCGGGCGACGTTCGCCTGTCGCTGGCCGATGGCGACGTAGATCGAGTAAAGGGGGCGATGGGTCTTGTCGCCAGCCTTCTCGGCGGCCCGGTTGAGGCGCGCGTTGTTGATGATGGTGTCAATGCCAATGGTCGTCTTGCCGGTCGAACGGTCGCCGATGATCAACTCGCGCTGGCCGCGGCCGATGGGAATCATGGCGTCAATGGCCATGATGCCGGTCTGGACGGGCTGGCTGACCGGCTGGCGCTTGATGATGCCGGGGGCGATTTTCTCCACCGGATAAAAGGCCTGCGCGTTGATCGGCCCCTTGCCGTCCACCGGCCGGCCGAGGGAGTCCACCACGCGCCCCAGCAACTCTTTGCCGACGGGCACCTGGAGCAGCTTGCCGGTGGTGCGGACCTCCTGTCCTTCCTTCACGGACAGGTAATCACCGAGAATGATGGCGCCCACCTCGGTTTCCTCGAGGTTCTGGGCCAGCCCGACGACGCCATTGCCGAAATCCAGCATTTCGTTGAGCATCGCGTCGGTGAGCCCTTCGATCTTGGCGACCCCGTCGCCGATTTCGCGCACGATGCCGACGTTTTGCCGGTTCACCTCGGTCTTCAAGCCGCTGATCTGGGCTTCGATGTCTTGCAGTAGGTTGCTCATGTTCGGGAAAAGAACGGCGCCGGCCGGCGGTCAGAATCTCTCGCTCAAGTCGTCGAGGCGGGCGCGGACGCTGCCGTCAAACACATCGGCGCCGACCTTCACTCGCAGGCCGCCGATCAACGCCGGGTTCACGCGGAAGGAGAAGTTCAGCCCCGTCCCGTAACGCCGGGTGAGATTGACCTGGAGGCCCTCCCGGAGGGCCGGCGGCGTTTCCACCGCGTCCTCGATCTGCGCGCGGCGCCGGTCGAGTTCCAGCCGGACCAGCCGTTGGAAATGGCTCAGGATGGCCAGGTCGCGCCGGGCCTTGCGGGCAATGACCTGGGCCACCGCTTCGCGCACCCGCTGCTCCTCCAGCAAGCCATTGACCTGGCAGGCGCGGAACAGGCGCTTGGCGGCACGGCGGGCCTGTTTGGAAATCTTCATCGAAACGCAGGATTAGGCGGCCAGTTCGCGATTGGTTTCCTCCGCCAGCCGCTGCCGGTCCTCGACCGTCAAAATCTTGTTGGTTACCTTGGCGGTGGTTTCGACCACGAGCCGGCCCACCTCGCGCCGCAGCTCGAGTTTCATCCGGGCCAGTTCGGCTTCGCTGGCCTCGTGGGCCTTGGCGACGATCTGATCGGCGGTGGCGATCGCCTTTTGCGTTTCCTGTTCGAGGACCCGGGCGGCGGCGGCGCGGGCCTCCTCAATCAGTTTGGCGGCCTGCCCCTCCGCCTGGACCAGCACCTCCTGGCGGGCAGCCTCGGTCCGGGACAGCTCGGCCTTGATCTTCTCGGCGTTCGCGAGGCCCTCGGCGATGCGCTGGCGGCGTTCCTCCAGCATCTGGAGCACCGGCCGGTAGGCGAATTTCTTCAACACGAACGCGACGATCGAAAAGGCGATGACCTGCGAGAGGAACATCGTCCAGTTCAGGCCGAACGTGCGCACCACCGGCCCGAACGGCCCTTCGCCCGCCGGATCGGCGGCCGCCAGGAGAACGAACGAATTCATACGACTCTTAAAAGGGGTGTCCCGGCGGGACGGCACGCGGCCGGCCGCCGGGGTGGCGCCTGCTTATTTGGGCGCCAGGTAAATGGCGAAGAACACGATCGCCTCCGACAAGGCCGCGAACAGGATGGCTTGATTGCGGATGGCGCCGGCCGCGCCGGGGTTGCGCCCGGTCGCCTCCGCCGCTTTCATGCCGATAATCGCCACGCCCATGGCCGAGCCGAAACCGGCCAGGCCGATGTGGAGGCTACCGCTGAGTTCCGCCAGCATTGGCATCGTCATAGTGTCTTTCCTTTCATTTGCTTGCTCCGGCGACCCTCGCGGTGGACCACGATCCGGCCGCCGAAATTCAATGGTGTTCAGTGGGCCTCCGCGGCCTTTCCCGTTTCCGCCTCGGGGTGCTCGCAAATCGTGGCGGTGAACACCGCCGTCAACAGGCAGAACACCAGCGCCTGCACCAGACCCACCAGCAGTTCGAGAAAATAAAACGGCACCGGCAGCACCGGTCCCAGCCACGGGATCAGTTTGATCATGGACTCGAGAATGTTCTCGCCGGCGAAAATGTTGCCGTACAGACGAAACGTGAGCGCCACTGGCCGGAACGCGATTGAAATCACCTCGAGCACGCCCACGCCCAGGAACACCACGATCATGAACAGCTTCATCAAACCCGTGGCGTCGGTCTGCACGCCAAACAGGTGCTTGATCACCCCCACAAAGCCCTGCGTCTGCACCGCCCAGACACACCACAGTACGAAAAAGATCAGCGACATCGCCGCCGTCAGGTTCAAATCCGCGTTGCCACCCCGCAGGAAGGGATCCGTCACCTCCGCCAGCCCGAGCGGCATCCCGCCCTCCGCCGGCTCGCCCCGGCCGATCGTGCCCACGCCCGGCAGCAGGCCGAACCAGTTGTTGAACAGGATGAAAATAAAAATCGTGGCGAAGAACCAAAACGACTTTTTCACCAGCTCGCGCCCCAAGATGTCCTCCAGAAAGGTGTAGAGACTCTCGACCAGCCATTCGACGAAGTTCTGCAGGCCGGCCGGCACCAGCGCCATGCGCCGCGTCGCGAGCTGGGCCACGATAATCAGCCCCAGCGCGACCACCCACGACAGGAGCATCGAGTTGGTCATCACGAACGGCCCCAAGTGAAACAACGGCACCGCAGCCTGCGGCAGGCCGTGCGCAGCCTCATGCGCGACCGCCGGAGCCTCGGCGGCGCTTGCCGTTACCAAGCTCAGAAGGAAGCCCAGCGCCAGCGCCACCACATGACGAAAACACTTGGTCATCGTGAAAAACAAGGATGCCGGCCGCGCGGTAAGAAAACGAAAACCGGCGGATGTTCGGTCCGGCAAGCGGCGGTTAAGCTGCCCAACCGACACCGGTTTAACAAGGTTTTTTTGCGCCTTGAACGGGTCGTACCCGCCGGCATACTGCCCCCATGCAAAGCGAGCCCCTGCTCCAACTCGAACTGCCCGGCATCCCCAAGCTCAAATCCGGCAAGGTCCGCGAAATCTTCGATCTGGGCGACGCCCTGCTCCTGGTGGCCACCGACCGCATCTCGGCGTTCGACTGCGTCATGCCGAACGGCATCCCGCGCAAGGGCGAGGTGCTCACCCAGCTCTCGCATTTCTGGTTCGCCCGCTTCGCCGGCCGCATCCCCAACCACCTGCTCGCCGGCGCCGACGATCCCCTGCCCGCGCGCCTGCAACCCTTCGCCGCCAGCCTGGCCCGTCGCAGCATGATCGTGAAGAAGGCCCAACCCCTGGCCATCGAATGCGTCGTCCGCGGTTACCTCGCCGGCTCCGGCTGGAAGGAATACCGGAAATCCGGCACCGTCTGCGGAATCCCGCTGCCGGCCGGGCTCACCGAGTCCGCCGAACTGCCGGCACCCATCTTCACGCCCGCCACGAAGGCCGAAACCGGCCACGACGAAAACATCTCGTTTGCCCAGGCGGAGCGGATCGTTGGCCCGGAGGTCGCCGCCCGGGTGCGCGACGCCAGCCTCGCGCTATACACGGCCGCCCGCGATTACGCCCGCCAGCGCGGCATCATCATCGCCGACACCAAGTTCGAGTTCGGCACCTGCAACGACCTGGTCATTCTGATTGACGAAGTGCTGACGCCGGATTCCTCACGTTTCTGGCCCGCCGACGCCTATCAACCCGGTCGCGGCCAGCCCAGTTTCGACAAGCAATTCGTCCGCGACTACCTCGAAACCCTCGACTGGAACAAGACGCCGCCGGCCCCGGCCCTTCCGGCGGACGTCGTCGCCCGGACCACCGAAAAATACCTCGATGCCCACCGCCGGCTCACCGGAAAATCGCTCTAACGCCCCGCTCGGACATCGTTGCTTTGATACCAGCCGGCGTCGGCCGGCTCAAAGTTGGAGACGAAATGGACGGGGGTTCCTTTGCGATAATCAAAAAGACCCGTCGGGGCCAAAGCGGCGTTCGTGGTCGAAAGGCCCGACCTTGTTAGCGTTGGACTATGCCAGCTAAAGAAAGGGAGTCAGCGCCGGGCTTCGCCCCACGCTCAGTCCTTCTCTGGAACCCAAGCTTCAGTCCGCTTTGAAGTTCCAGCCCCAAAACCAATTACAACCCCGTCTTCCTCACGCTCCGTTCAACCTGGACCGTGTTGGCGCATCTTGCCGTCGCTCTCGCCCAGTTTCTCAGCACGGCAATCTGTTCCGTGATCAGTCAGTCGGGCGACACCTGCGATGATCTCTGCGTCACTCACGGTCCCCGGCGCTTCAGGTGGTCGTCCAGCCACGCCAGCGTCCGCTGCCACATCGCTTCCGTGTAAACGTGGCCCAGCCCGGGATACACAATGCTCTCGAACGACCGGCCGGCGCCGTAAAGCTTGTAGACGCCCCGCACGCTTGTCGCAATCGCGTGGACGCCCGCCACCGGCGATCCAAAGTCCTGGTCGCCGGTCTGGAACAACAGTGGCCGGGGCGCCGCCAGCGCGACCACCGCCTCGGTGTCGAAGTGGTTCAACAGACCGGGCACGAAGTAGTAAATGCCGTGGTACTTCAAGCCGCCGGTGGCGATGAGGTCCTGATAGCGGGTGAGGCAGGCCACCGCCACGCCCGTCCGGGGCCGGTCGTCCAGCGCCATGATCCACCAGGTCCGGGTGGCGCCCATGCTGATGCCGGTCACGCCAATGCGCCTGGCGTCCACCTCCGGCCGGCTGGCGAGATAATCGAGCGCCATCAGGTCATCGCGCACGATCATTCCCCACAGCGAGCGGCCCACCCAGAGGTTGAACTTGCTGGCGGTCATTTCACCGTCGCCGCCGCGCTCCGCGCCACCGCCGGGTCCCTGGCCGTTGCGTTCGCCGAAGCAATACGTGTCAATGCCCAGCACCGCGTAACCCTGTCGGACCAGCGCGGGCCCGGGCGGAACCGGCACGGCATTGGTGCCGAACAACTCCTCCTTGCCGACGTCATACTGGCCGCCATGCCAGTGGCAATAGAGGATGGCCGGCACTTTAGCCGCCGCCGACTTCGGCAGGAGCAGATAGCCCGGAACGGTCGCACTGGCGCCGTTGTCGAACCGGAACCGTTCGAGCCAGAAATCGCCGCGGTCCTCGCGGCTCAGCGTTTCGACGGCTGGCCGGGCCGGTCGTGGCGGCAGCTTGCCAAGCAATTCCCACAACTGGGCGCGGATCGCGCCCCTTTGCTTTTCCCAGCCGGCCAGATCGGGAGCCGGACTAAATGGGGCGGCCACAGGGGCGGCGGCCAGCCAGCGCCGGGCGACTTCCTGGTTGGTTTGTGCCATGGCAGTAAGTGTCAGGCAAACCAATGCCCACGACAAGCCAAGTCGGTGTGCGCGAGAAACCGGTGGCATTAGGTTGGCGACGATGAGTTGCTGGGCGAGGGAATGGCGCATGGCGCCCGGCGAACCCGGGTCAGAGTTTGCGGACGCGGACATTGCGGAACCACACCTCACCACCATGGTTTTGCAGGGCAATGGAACCGGTCGCCGCCCGGGCGAACCCCGGCATGTCCTTGAATTTTGTCTGCGCGACGAGGCGCTTGAATTCGGGACTGCCCAGCTCGTATTCGAGAATCTTCGCACCATTAAGCCAGTGCTCGACGTGATGACCCTTAACCAGAAGCCGCGCCCGGTTCCACTGGCCCGCGGGATTGAGATGCTTGTTTGCCGGAGCGACCAGGTCGTACAGCGCTCCCGCGGACGTAAGCGGGTCCTTGCCGTCATCCGTGTTGTCGTCATCCACCACCTGCATCTCCGGACCGGTCTCCCACGTCTCCTTGCCCGCCTCGGTCACGTGGAACATGATGCCGCTGTTTGCGGCGACCGCGACCTTCCATTCGAGTTCAAGTTCGAAATCCTGGTACGGCTCCCGGGTGACGAGGTCAACCTCGTGGCCCGGCACGGTTTTGAGCGCGTCCCCGTCAATGACCCAGCAGTTTGTGGGAAACGAAGTCATGCGGAAGCCCCGCCAGGACGACGTCGAATGGCCGTCGAAGAGGACAACCCAACCCTGGGCAGGTTGGGCGACGGCGGCTGGGGCCGCCAGCAGCAGCGTGACGGCGATGGTGGCTCTTAGCGTAGCGATGCAGGTGGTTTTCACAAAGGCTGACCGGAAGGAGTAACTCACTTTCAACATAATCTGTCAAGGAGCCGGCCTGGCTGGGAACAGCCGGAGCATCACGACACCGTGAGCCGGAACCGTCATCGTTAAGGCACCCCGGACGACACCGCGGTCATTGTGTTGCCAGAGGTCGCGCACCCGGCGCCGCGCGTTTGCGCGCGGCCCGGGGTCGGCGAAGTCCTCCGCGGTGGGTGCAGCGACCACGCCGCGGTTGAACAGCACGACCGCCAGGCTCCGATCATGAAGCGGCTTCATCCACCCTTCGCGATCGCCATCCCGCCGAACCCGCGTCCGCCTTCGTCCCGGCGACTCCAGGTGTTGACCGCTTACGGGACGCCAGCATGACCTCGCCCTCCCTCTCGCGCCCAAATGAAGCGCCCTCGCCCATCCGATGGGGTGGCCGCCAGGCCGGGTGGTGTTGGCGGGAATTTGTGGTCGAGGCCCTTCCTTGGGCAACACGCTCATACCGGGGAAGAACGTCATGCGCCCGGTTCCGGCTGCGCGGCGTCAGGCCATCAACGAATCTGGCCACAGCGCGGAGATTCTACTCGCGAATGGGAAAGCCAAGCTCGTGAAATGAACCCAGGCTCACGCGCCAAGCTCCGCCTTCAAGTGTTGCTCGATGATCTCCTTCACGTAACCCGGAATGTTCCTTTGAAGCTCGAGCGTGCGCCGCTTGAGCTTCTCGTAGGACTCCACTTCCGCACCGGTCCATAGGATGTCTGCCCGCCGGGCCGCGCGCATGGCGACATGCGTGTAGTTGTCGGGGGAGGCCCAATAACAGTTCCGGCAGATTTCGGCTTTCTTCAATTCAAGCCAGTTGACGCAGTGCTCGCACGACCAGGACTTGGCGCGGTTGGCCGAACCGCACAGGAGCATGTAGTCGTCGGGATTTGACTCCGCGCCGGGAACGTCGCCCATCACTTCAAACGGAATGCGGTGGTCAATTTGCAGTTCGCGCTCCGGGAACAACTCCAAATAGATCGCACAACGCTCGCCATGTAGAGCAACCAACTTCTGTTTGAGTTCCTTGCTCAACACCATCCGCCCGGCCTGCTGGCCAGACCGCACCTTGTTCGGATCACCAAAGCGATACGCGGCAATCTTCCGCCCATCGCTCCCCTCCACGCGGAACATTTCAACCGGAATGCCATGTTCTTTCACGTCCCGCACGGCGCGCGGTGGATGGTTGTAGCCGTAACGATCCTTCAAGTCCTGGGTGGTGATGAAGCCGTGTTTCAGGAGGTGGTCAATGACCGTCTTCGGGCGCTTGGCCGTCACCGCCTTGCAGAGCTTCACGAATTCCGGCGGCAGCTTGGGTTTGCTCATCGCTTCCTTTCCATGAGGGCCAACTGTTCAGCCGTGTGGCCTCGGTAAGCGCGGCCAAGCTTCAGTGACTCCGCCAGAGCCGGAGACAGGTACAACGACTCCACCGTCACTTCCGCCCGGCCCAGCAAGGTGGCTTGTGAGGAACGGCCAGCGTCGAGCTCAATCAGATGCAGCCGCAAGCGCTCGGGTAGCTTTCGTCCGTGGACACGGCTCCCCGTCCGCCCGTCGTAGCTGACGAGGTACTTTATGTCCCGGAGGTTCAACGCCTCCAGCACTTCGACAAACTCGTCGAACCGGACGCCCTTGAGGTAGCGCGGGTCGCGCTCGCCGCAGACGCCTTGATACGGCGGGTCCAGGTAGATCAGATCGTCCGGAGTGGCTTTCGCGACCACCTCCTTGTAGTCGAGCGACGAGCATTCCGTCTTGCCGCGTAGCAGGTGCGAAGCGCCGAAGATGTGCTCGCGCATCGTCTTCGGCAACGCGCCCATGCGGCGGTTGTCGGGGCTCTGGTTGAATTCACCGTTGGCGTTGTAACGAACGGCGGCCTTCACGCAACGCGCCAACAGGTAAAGCAGGCAGTCCGGGCGACCAGTGCGGTTGAACTCGTCTCGGACCTTGTCGTAATACTCGCGCCGATCCCCATGTTGCGCCCGCCAAAGCGTCTCGTATTGCCGCGCGAGCTTCTCCGGCGACCCGACGATGGCCCGCCACAATTCCACAAGCGGCTTGTTCAGGTCGTTGATGACGTACCCTTCCGCCGCCGTGCGCGCCGCCGCCGCCAGCGTGATGGCCGCCGACCCCGCAAACGGCTCCATCAGCGTAGCGACCCGCTTAGGGAAATAGGCGAGAATGGCCGGCGCGAGGTTGCGCTTGCTGCCTTGATACGGGAGGGGGTGGGGAATGCGCGCACTCATTTCTTCAGAGCGACCATTGCGCTGATGGCAGACTGAAGCCGTGGTGCGGCGATTTGGCGTCCAGCGTCACCATGAGCACGAGCGTAGTGGAAAGGACGGCTGTTGCAAAGGCGGAATTCGTGGCGGACTGCGGCCGAGTTCGGCGGAGTTCGGACTTTACACGACCCTTCACTTCACGGAGCTTAGGCGGCAGATTACGACCCGTGACCACGTCCGCACAACCGACCGCGCCGGCGCCTGTCGCCTTGCGCCGTGCTTTGGGCCTGCGCGCGCTCGTCATCTACGGCCTGGTCCTGATCCAGCCGACGGCGCCCATGCCCCTCTACGGCGTGGTCAGCGACGCCGCGGGCGGCCACGTGGTGACCACCATCCTCGTCGGCATGGTGGCCATGCTGTTCACGGCGATCAGCTACGGGCGCATGGCGAACGTCTATCCCACCGCCGGTTCCGCCTACACCTATGTCGGGCGCGAACTGCACCCGGCCCTGGGCTACCTCACCGGCTGGAGCATGATGTTCGATTATGTGATGAACCCCATCATCTGCGTGGTCTGGTGCAGCCGCGCAACCGTTGAGCTGGGAATCCTCCCGATGATGCCGTGGCAGTTCTGGGTGGTGGTGTACGCGCTGCTGTTCACCGCGCTCAACTTGCGGGGCATTCAGGCCAGCGACCGCACCAACACCTTGCTGGCGGCCGCGCTCACCGTCGTCATCGTGTGGTTCTTCGCGGCGGCGCTGCATTATTTCTTCCAGCACCCGCCGGCCGGCGTGGCCGCTTACACCCGGCCGTTCTACGATCCCAGCACCTTTTCGTGGCGACACGTCTCCAACGGGGCGGCGCTGGCGGTCTTGACCTACATCGGCTTCGACAGCATCTCCACGCTCTCGGAGGAGGCGCACAACCCGCGCCGCAACATCCTGCTGGCGACGGTGCTGGTGTGCCTGATCACCGGCGTGCTGGCCGCCGCCGAGGTGTACGTTGCCCAACTCGCGTGGACCGGCTCCCTCGCGGGCTTTGGCGGTCTCGAAAACGCCTTCGCCCATGTCGCCGGGCATGTCGGTGGTGACGCTCTTTTTCGGGTGCTGACCGTGGCGTTGCTGGTGGCGAACATCGGCTCGGGGGTCGGGTCGCATCTCGGCGCCGGGCGCCTGCTGTATGGCATGGGGCGTGACGATGCGATCCCGCGGAGCTTTTTCGGCCGGTTGCACCCGCGCACCCAGGTGCCGGCGAACAACATCCTCCTCGTCGGCGGCATCGTGCTCGTCAGCGCGTTCATGGTGAATTACGACTTGGGAGCCCAGTTGCTGAATTTCGGCGCGCTGATCGGTTTCATGGGGGTCAATCTGTGCGCGCTCGTGCATTACTTTGTTCGCGGCCGCGACCGGCGCTGGCACCAGCTCATTCCGCCGGCGCTCGGTTTTCTGGTGTGCCTGTTCCTTTGGGCCAACTTGAGCTGGAAAGCGCGCCTGATCGGCTTCACGTGGTTGACGCTGGGCGTGCTCTACGGCGCCTGGCGGACGGATGGTTACCGTCGGCCGCTGAAGATGTTCACCGGGGAGGGCACATGACTCATGAGTTACGAATCCCGCCCGCCAGTCCTGTGCCGCGGCCGTCCCCGGCGGCGAGTTTGGGCGGCGTCCCGCCGCTCGTGCCGACACCGGGCGTGACGCCCGGCCAACTCGCAGGCGGGACGCCCGCGCTACGGTCCTGCCCGTCCCCGGTTCCCCTGCTTTATGAATGCTGATCAACTCGCCCTCCTGGGCGGCGAACCCGTTCGCCGCCGTCCCTTCACTCCTTGGCCGCAGTTCAGTCGCGCCGACGTCGAGCGCCTGGTGAAGGTGGTCGAAAGCCGGCATTGGGGCGGTTATCCGCTGCCCAGTCCCTGGGCCGCCGAGGTGGCCGAGCGGTTCGCGGCGATGCACGGCGCCAAATATGGATTGTGTCTGGCCAACGGCACGATCGCGATCAGCGCCGCGCTCCAGGCGCTGGGCATCGGCTTCGGCGACGAGGTGATTATGCCGGCCTACACGTGGGACGGAACGGCCATCGCCGCGCTGATGGTCGGTGCGGTCCCGGTGTTCGTGGACATTGATCCGGACACCTACTGTCTCGACGCGCGGCTCGTGCGGCAGGCGATCACCCCCCGCACGCGCGCCCTGCTGCCGGTGCACCTGGCCATGCGGTTCGCGGACATGGACGCGTTGCGGGCGATTGCCGCCGAACACCGGTTGCTGGTGGTCGAGGATTGCGCGCACGCCCATGGCGGCGAATTCCAGGGCCACGGCGCCGGCGCCGCCGGCGATGCGGGCACGTTCAGTTTCCAGGAAAGCAAGCTCATGACCGCGGGCGAGGGCGGCATCGTCATCACCTCGCGGCTGGACTGCTTCGAGGCGCTCCAGTCCATCACCAATTGCGGACGCAAGAGCCTGACCGACCAGTTCAAACAAAAGATGCTCGGCTGCAACTACCGCATGACGGAACTGCAGGCGTCGCTGCTGATCGGGCAGCTCGAGAAACTGCCCGAGTTGCGCGAAAAGCGCACCCGCCACGCGGCGCTGCTGGACCGGGAACTGGCGCAAATTCCCGGCGTGCGGCCGTTGCCGGCCCAACCGAGCATCACGCGGGACACGTTCTACCATTACGTTTTCCAATATCGTCCGACCGGCCCGGCGCCGACTCGCGACCTGTTTGTGGCGGCGATCGAGGCGGAAGGCGTGCCATGCGACGGCCGCTTTTACGAGCCGGTTTACCGCAGTGATCTGTTCAATGTGTCGCCGCGGACCTGTCCGCAGCTCCGGCTCGAGCGCGACCAGCCGGTGGATTATGTGACGGTGCGTTGTCCCGTTTCGGAGCGGGCCGCCTATGCCGAGTCGGTGTGGCTGCCGCAGACCGCGCTGATCGGGGAGGAGGCTGATGTGCGCGATGTCGTAGCGGCGGTGGCGAAGGTGACGGCGAACCTTGAGGCGCTGGCCCAAGCGGACCCGGCGCTGGCCGGCAACAAGGCGCTGAGCCGCGCCGAGCGCCCGCGCATCGAACGCCAGCGCCATTACTGAGGTACAGCGGCAAACGTTCGGGTAGTGTCCTGACTTGGTGGGGACGCTCCGGCGGAGCCGGTGGGTCGTGGACCGCTGGGCCACGACACCTCTCCCGCCGCCCAGCGGTCGGCGGGCCACCACGGGGGGAGGTGCGAAGTCCGAAGGGCGAAATGCGGGCTTCGTGCGCAAGCTCCGCCGGTCGGTTAACTCTCAACCATCAACGATCAACCCGATTGCGGCTCGCGGGGACGCCCCACCGACCAGCCAAATCAGAACATGACCAGCGTCCAGTTCAGTGTCGGAACCAGCCGGCGAGGTCGAAGTTGCCGATGAGCTGGAGGCCGGTCGCAAAGACGAGCGCGTAGATGACGGGGATGAACCAGCGCTCAGGAATCCGGCGGTTCATCCACACGCCCAGCCAGACGCCCAGCGGCACCACCGGCAGGAACAGCGCGCTCGTGAGGAGCGTCTGCCGGTTGATGAGCGCGGCGGGGGGCAGCCAGTTCCAACCCAGCGCGTCCCGGCCGAGGCAGTAGAAGGGCAGCTTGATCCAGTTGATCCAGGTGAACACCAGCACCGTGGTACCGACGTAGATCACCTTGGGCAGGCGTTGCGGAATAAGGAACATGCTCACGACCGGCCCCGCGCCGTGCGCGAACGTCGAGGTAATGCCCGCACCCACGCCGAAGGGGATGCCGATCTCATGGTTCGGCGCAAAGGTGCCTTCGGCGCGGAACACGCGCTCCTTGACGAGTTGGAACGTGACAAACGAGACCGCCAGCACGCCAATCGCCAGGTTGAGTTCGCGGGCCGAGAAACGGCCGATCAGTTGCACGCCGATCACCACGCCGACCACAACGCCGGGCAGGAGGTACTTGAGGTTCTGCCGCTCCCATTTCCCCCAGTAGTGGTAGATCGAGAAGAGATCGCCGGCGCACAGCAGCGGCAGCAGAATGCCGATGGCGTCCTTGGGGCCGAACGCCAGGACGCATAACGGCGTGGTCAGCATCCCGAGCCCGCCGCCGAAGCCGGCCTTCGAAATGCCGATGAACAACGCCGCCACGATCGCGACCACCCACCTGCCCGGTTCGTGCACGCGCCTGCTTTACGGACTGGCGTGCCGGGTGTCGAGTGCGCAGTGGGCACGGTGTGTCCAGGAGCGCGGCTGTGCGCGAAGCGTCAGCCGCAGCAGGCAGATAACGCTGCGGCTGGTCTCCGACACAGCCGCGCTCCATTCAAATCAGGCCACGGCCCGGCCGCTCCGAAGCTTGCGTCGGAGCCCGGCTGCCTTTACAAGAAGCCCGATGAATCGCCGACAATTCCTGCTCCGGGGCGGCTTGGGCGCCGCCGGCCTCCTGCTGGCTTCCCGCCACGTCTTCGCCGATGAATTCGCCGATGTTCGCAAGCGCGTGGGCCTCATTGGGACCGGCTGGTATGGCAAATCCGATTTGCTCCGCCTCATCCAGGTCGCGCCCGTCGAGGTGGTTTCCCTGTGCGACGTGGACAAACGGATGGTCGCGGCGGCGGCGGACCTCGTGGCCACGCGCCAGCGCTCGAAGAAGAAGCCGCGCACCTACACGGATTACCGCGAGATGCTCAAGGAAAAGGACCTCGACATCGTGCTCGTGGGCACGCCCGATCACTGGCACGCGCTGCCGGCCATCGCCGCGATGGAGGCCGGCGCCGATGTCTGGGTGCAGAAGCCCATCGGCGTGGACGTCGTCGAAGGCCAGGCCATGTTGGCCGCCGCGCGCAAGCTCGGCCGCGTGGTGCAGGTGGGGATGCAGCGCCGCAGCACGCCGCACCTCATCGAGGCGCGCGACCGCGTGATCAAGGAGGGCAAACTCGGCCGGGTCGCGCAGGTCGAAATCTGTTGCTACTGGCACATGCGCGCCAGCGGTAATCCGCCCGACATCGCCCCGCCTGACAATCTCGATTACGAGATGTGGACCGGGCCTGCGCCGAAGCGGCCGTTCTGTCAGTGGACGCACCCGCGCGGCTGGCGCGCCTTCATGGAATACGGCAACGGCATCGTCGGCGACATGGGCATCCACATGTACGACATGACCCGCTGGATGCTCGACCTCGGCTGGCCGAAGACGGTCAGTTCGACTGGCGGCATCCTGGTGGACAAGGCCAGCCGCGCCAACATCGCGGACACGCAGACGGCGGCCTTCGACCACGGCGACCTGCAGATTGTGTGGACACACCGCACCTGGGGCGAAGCGCCGGACCCGAAGTATCCGTGGAGCGCCACGTTTTACGGGGACAAAGGCACGCTCAAAGCCAGCGTGTTCAACTACGATTTCTTCCCAGTCGGGGAAACGAGGGCCACCCTCAGCGGCGAACCGCTCTTCGAGTACGACAAGTTCCCCGAGGACAAAACGGAGCCGGACCTCGAACGCCACTGCGCCTCGGCCATCCGCTGGCACATGCAGGATTTCCTGCGGAACATCGCCTCGCGCGGCAAACCGGTGGCCGACATCGAGCAGGGCCACATTTCGACCGCCTCCTGCATCCTGGCCAACCACTCGATGAAACTCGGCCGCTTGCTCGCCTGGGATCCGGCCAAGGCCGAAATCAGCGGTGACGCCGAGGCCAACGGCTTGCTCCGGCGTCCCTACCGCGCGCCGTGGGTCCACCCGGAACCGCCGACGGCTTGAGCACGGGGAAGAGCGATTGATACGGCGGTGCTGCTCCGCCGCCCGAGTTAAGCCGGAGCCCCAACTCCGCCCTGCCGCGGCGCGTCCCGCCACACCTTTGGCGGATCTGATCCCCAACGTTGGTTCTCGGGCTAAACTCTCCTCCGGTGCCAACGCAACAACGCTCCGGCCCCTGCCAGGAACAGAGCCAACGGCGCTGGTTCGGGAACGAACGCCGGCACCTCCAATGCAGGCATACCCACCATACTCGCTGCCGGTGTTCCACCTCCGCCGGTCGGGTTCCAGAAGTGGACAATACCAGCAGTCTGAATCCCAGCAGCGACTGCGCCTTCATAACTAGTGTAGTTGCCCGTCCAGGCCGCAATGCCAATATACACTTCTGATCCAGGCGCAACGCCGGGAATGGTATAAACGCCTCCGCTGGGATCGGCAAAATGGCCCCCGCCCACGCTGATACCCGAAGCCGAGCCGTCGCTCAACAGCCAGGTATGAACCGGTCGCAAACTGCTAAAATCAGCGGTGGAACTTTCATATAGCTCGAAGTTTATGTCCCCATTCAGCAACTCAAACGATAGATCTGATCCTGTCCAGATATGCACGAGTCCCCCGCTCTGAGCGTCCATGGAGGGATCGTTGTTGGCTAGATTGTTGAAGGCAATCGTGCCCTGCGCCTGGCACCGGGCGATCAAGCTCAAGGTGATGAGCAAAGTGAGAATGAGTCTATTCGACGTCTGCCGAAAAACTCCCGAACGATTCGAAGTGTCATTGCTTGTGTTCATATTCGTAGTTTGGGCAATCTGCGTGGAACCGTACGACGAATGTTAAACCCCCACAGGGGCAGCTAACCCGGCCACACCCGCAGCCTAACAACTGGCCGATGCGGCGGCTAAACTCTCCTCCGGTGCCAAAGCAACAACGCTCCGGCCCCTGCCAGGAACAATGCCAGCGACGCCGGCTCCGGAATGACCGACAAACCAAATGCAGGCATGTTAACCAGACTGGCTGGCGTCCCGGCTCCACCCGTCCGGTTGTAGAACGTCACAAAGCCGTTTGGCTCGCCCGCGGCGACTGCATCCATATAATTGCCGAAGTTGCCTTCCCATGCATAAATATCAATGAGGGCATTGTAGCCTACTGGCACGCCCTGAATGACATACGTCCCACCACTTGGGTCAGCAAAGTGGCCCCCTCCTACGGCAATGCCCTTAGCCGAGCCATCACTGATGAGCCAGGTATGAATCGGTTGCATACTACTGATCGCGCCATTGGGGCCTGCCTCAAGCTCAAAATTGACATCCTGATTTAATAACCCCCAACCGGAACTGCCGTAGAGGAACACCAATCCGCCACTCTTGGCTCCGATAAAAGGGTCGTTGTTGGCGAGGTTATTAAAGGCAATCGTGCCTTGCGCCTGGCACCGGGCGATCAAGCTCAAGGCGATGATGGCAGTAAGAGTAAGTCCCTTCAGTACACACTGAGAAACTCTCCGACCATTCGACATGATATTACCACAACTCATATATTCCTCTCAGTTAGCGATTGTGGTTCCAGTGTGAATAGGCGGCTTGATCACGTTCAGCACTACTGGGTGCCGGCCTTCTTGCGGGCTTCGGCGAGGACCTTCTTCGCCTGCTGGGCGAGGTCGTTGTTGCTCGTGGCTTGGGCCGCTTTCTGCACAAATTCGATCAGGCTCGCGGCGACGCGGGCATCGGCCCCTTCCTTGAGCAACCGGCCGGCGACGGTCAACGTGGCCGCCGCCGCTTCCTCCTTTGTCGCGGCATCGCCGAGGGACGGCGCGATGAGGGCCAGCGCCTCGGTGCTGGAGGTGCCGCCAAGCGCGCTCAGGAGCAGCTTCTTCTCCTCAGGCCGCTGGACCAGGCCGGCCGCCTGCTTGCACATTGCCAACCGCTGGTCGGCCGCAATGTCGGCATCTGCGGCGAGTTGCAGGTAGCTTTGGAGGCTGACGAGTTTGTCGGCGGGATCCTTCGCGTTTTGGGCCAGGCCGAGCAGGGCGGGCGCAGCCTCCGCCGTCTTCCAGGAACCGAGCAGACGAATGGCGGTGCCGCGGACTTGGGCGTCGTCATCGTTGACCGCAGCGCGAATGGCCGTCAGGGCGTCGGCGCCGCCGATCGAACCCAGGATGCCGAGCAGCCGCTGCTTGGCGGCGGGAGCGGCGTTGGGCAGCAGGGCGGCCACCTTCGGAGCGCACGCCGCAACCGGGTCGGCCTTGGCGCACACGATGCTGGCGGCCTGCGCCGCCGCGTCGCGATCACCGTCGGTTTTGGCGGTCAGGAGCAGGTTCAACACGGCCGGCAGATTGTCCGGGCCGGCGAGCTCGCCGAGTCGCTTGAGGGCGGCGGGCCGGACTTGGCCGTCCGCGTCGCCGGCGGCCTTCACCAGATCGGGCACGCACGCCACCATGCGACGGCGGCCGACAAGCTCGACGCCGGTGAGCCGGTCGCCGGCATTCTCGCTGCCGAGCAACTTCATCACCACCGCGTCGGTTTCGGGGCCGGCCACACTGGCGAGGCACTCCTGCGCAACGCCGGCAAGATTGCGATCCTCGTCGTGGAGCAATTTCACCAGCACCGGCACGACCTCCGGGCCTCCGAAGGCCGGCAGCGCGCGAATGGCGGCGAGGCGGACGGGTTTGTCGCCGGCCGCGGTTTTGGCGGACACGGCGGGCAGGGACGAGCGGTCGGCCCGCAGTGCCAGGGCGGAAAGCAGGACGATCTGATGATCCGTGTCGGCCACGGCCAAGGCATCGGTCAGGATTTTGGTGACATCCTCGCCGGGCATCTCGCGGCTGATGCGGATGGCGGCGGCGAAGAGGATGTAATCGGGGCTGGCCAGGGTTTCCTTCAACACGGGGAGGCCGTCCTTGCCGCGGAAGAGAATCGCGCCGCGCAGGGCGGCGGCCCGGACCTGGTGGGGCAGTTGGCTGTCGTTGTAATGGTCGCAGATCGTGAGGGCCTGGTCACCTTTGCCCGCTGCGGCCAGGGCGTCCATGCAACGCGCGAGGCCTTCGCAGAACGCAAGGAAATTGCCTTCCTCCGTGCCGCCGATGCCACGCATCAACGCCTCGCCGGCCTCGACGGTCCCGAGCCGGCCAAGGGCGCGCGCCGCGGCCTGCGCGACGTCGGCGTCGCTGTCAGTGAGCTTGCCGGCGAGCGCCTCGAGCGCACCCACGTCGTGGCGGACGCCGATGCTGCCGATGACGCCCACGAGCGGGCGGCCCTGGAGTTTGCCCAGCGCCGCGCGCAACGCGGCATCCACCGAAGGATCGGGAATCGTTTCCAGCGCATAACGCGCCATGTGGTTCAACTTTTCGTCGGCCAGCAAGCCGGCGAGAACCGGGACGGCGTCCTTGCCGCCAATGACGGCGAGTTCGCGACACGCGTCGGCCTTTGCTTTCCGGTCGGCGTCGGATTTGAGGACCGCGATGAGTTGGTCCGGGGTTTTGGTGAGCAAGGGCGTCGGGTCCTGGGCGAGGGCGGCAACGGCCAGTGCAGCGGCAAGAGTCGAAAGGAAAATGGTCTTCATGATTCGATGTCGTTGAGGTTCGTAGTTTTTTCGCCTCAGAAAATGTAGGGTTCACGCATGGCGCGGGAGCGGAGCCGGTTGGCTTCGACGTCGTTGACGAACTCCTCCTTGGCCGGGTCGTATTTGAGATTTCGTTTCAGCCACATGCAGATGTTGGCGGCGTGGACGGTGGACATGGACCGGTGCATGACCACCGGGTGGGCGACCGTCAGGCGGCGCGATTTGATGCAATCGAAGAAGTTGCGGACGTGGCTCATGGGCCGCTGCGTGCGGGCCATGTAATCGCCGACGATCTTGTTGAAATCGTCGAGCAGGCGCGGATTGGAAACCTCGGGGCGCGAGTAGCCGTCGGCGCAGGACACCCAGCCGTCCGGCCCGTCGAAACGCATGCCACAGGAGCCGTGCCAGTACTTGTCACCGCGTGACAGGATCATTTTCGCGCCGTTGGCGAAGTGCGTGACCATGCCGTCGCCGGTGGGGTTGTCCACGTATTCGTATTCGACCGGCGAAGTGTCGAGCGCATCGAGGCCGGCCTGGGCCTGGGCGAAGGTGTGGGCGCCCCACTCGCCGATGCAGCTTGTGTGGAAGTCGTAATGGCCGCGCCAATTGCCGCTGCAATAGTCGGCGTGATAGGGCCGCCACGGACAGGGGCCGAGCCATTGGTCCCAGTCGGTGTCGGTCTTGGGCGGTTCGGGCTGGCCGGGCAGCCAGTCATGGCGCATGGCCGCCGCGTCCCACGGCGCGATGTGGGCGTAGGCGGTGTGGACCTTGCCCAGCCGGCCGCTCTTGGCGAGTTCGATGGCGAACACGAAATTCGCCTCGCTGAGCCGCTGCGTGCCGGTCTGGTAAACCCGGCCGTAGCGACGGGCGGTTTCCACCACGGTCTGCCCCTCGGCGATGGTCATGGCGGAGGGTTTTTCGGAGTAAATGTCCTTCCCGGCGCGCATGGCCCAGACCGCCATCAACGCGTGCAGCCGGTCGCCGGTCGTGCTGAGGACGGCGTCAATGTCCGTACGCGTGGCCAGGAATTCGCGGGTGTCGCTGTAGAGCTTGAAGTCGGTGTTGCCGTACTTGGCGTCCACGATCTTCTTGACGGCCTCGCGGCGGGCGCGTTGCGGGTCGCAGTCGGCGACGAAGACCACATCCGGCTCGGGCAGCATCCAGCGGAGGTCGTCAGAACCCCGGTTGCCGATGCCGATGCCGCCCATGACGATCTTCTCGCTGGGCGGGACGGCGCCGTTGAGGCCGAGGACGCGGCCTGGGACGATGAGCGGGGCGGCGAGGAAGCTGCCTGCGATGGCGGCGCGGCGCATGAACTGGCGGCGGTTGAGAACGGGGACCTGGGCGGCGGCGGACTGGACCGGCGCCGGACTGGCGGTGGATTGAGACTGTGACATGCGGGCACGGTACCAAGTCACGCTTCCGACGGGAAGCCCCCTTTTTGGACATCGTCTGTCAACTCATGAGAGGCCGGCTTCCGGACTGCCGGCCGAAGCCGGAAACGGTCCTCCACGAGCGCCGCCCGGGTAACTTTTCCCGCCTGCTCCCGGTATGGCTCCTGAACAAGCGCTGGAAACGGAATTCTGAACAAGAAGATGATTCTGCTGCGTTGGTTGGCGGGAGTCGCGTTCGTTATTGCGGCGTCTCGGGCACTGGCGGCGCCCAGCTCGCCTGGGCTGGCAGAAAAGGCGGCGCAGGAGTTCATCGCGCGGCGTTATCCCGTGACCCAGGCAGGGGGTCGCAGCGCCAGTGCTTCAGGACCTTCTGCGCTGGCCATTCGCAAGGTGGAGGCGCTGGCGGGGCCGGGCTGGACCTTGGGCTATGTCTCCAACCCGGACCCGGCCGGCTACGTGTTGCTGCGCGCGGACGATGAGGTGTCCGCCGTCAAGCTTTACAGCGACGCCAGGTGCTTCGCGAACCTGCCGCCTGGGTTCCTTGGCGGTCATCAAGGAGGAAGTGGCCGGCGAACTGGCCGCCCTCAGCCCCTCCCGGACCCAGTCACGGCCTCGAACTACTCGCCCAGACGCTTCTTCCCGACACTCCTTTCCGTGACAGAACCTCAAAACTCTGCTAAAGAATGGCTGTTGAGACGTTTTTGAAAACGCACGAACCGACATGAATTTATGAACGTATCGCCTCACTTGATCAAAAGCTGCGGTTCAACTTTGATGCGGATTCTCTTCGGTGGCCTGCTCTTCCATCGTCTGTTGACCGGATTCGCCCAGGATGCCAACCCGGCGCCGCTGAGTCATCCCCTGATGCACTTCACGCCGGCTCAGCGGCACCAGATGATGCTCAATCGTCTTCGGGCACCGCAGATGGCCGCGCCGAAGGGCGCCGAAACGGGCTTTGCCGGTTCGTTGAGCTTGCTGGCGCGGCTGCCCTACGTCCCGGCCGAGCGAGACCAAGGGGGCTGCGGCGACTGCTGGCAATGGGCGGGGACCGGCGTCATGGAGATCGCGCACGACGTACAGAATGGCGTACATGATCGCCTTTCCGTGCAGTTCATCAACTCTTGCCAAACGGTTCTGAATTGTTGCGAGGGAGGCTCGCTTTGGGATTTTGCCACGTTCTATGCCTCGGAAGGGTTTGCCATCCCCTGGGCGAACAACAACGCGCAGTTTGCCAGTGCCAGCGGCTCCTGCGCGAACGCCCCCTGCGGCACGATCGTTACCACGCCGCGATATGACATCACGAGCATCTCCCCGGTTTCGATCGCGACGCACGGTGTCGGACAAGCCCAGGCCATCGCAAACATCAAGAGCGCCCTGAACCAAAACAACGCTGTTCAGTTTAACTTTTACATGGCCACCGACACAGACTGGAACCAGTTCTTTGCCTTCTGGGATAATCAGCCCGAAAGCAGCGTCTGGAGCACTTTCTATTGCGGCCAGGCAGTGACGACCTCCGGCGGCGGCCATGCTGTGCTTTGCGTTGGCTACAATGACGACGATCCCAACAATCGCTATTGGATCATGGTGAACTCCTGGGGCACAACAACCGGTCGCCCCAACGGCATTTTCCTTCTGTCAATGGACCTGGATTACGATTGCGCGGATTCAAGCGGAGACTACAACCTCGATTGGGAGACACTCAACCTTCAGTTTGCCGCTTCGGGGCTGCAGGCTCCCGTTCTGAATTCTGAACCCGCGGTGACTCCGGGCACGGCCAACACCATCTCCTGGAGCGCGGTGCAAGGTGCGGTTGCTGAGGCGGGCCAGCTTCTCACCGCGGCTTCCTCGCCGGAAGAGCAAAGCGCCAGTTGGGCCGTAAATCAGACTGCCGTCACGGCCTCCCCCGCAGTGGCGTTCACAGACGATAGCCTGTTGAAAGCGTCGGTTTCGGCATCACCGGCGCGTCCAGGCGCGCCCGCCACCCCGGTGGCGACTTCCCAGCTTGTGACCTCCGGCATGGACACACTGCCTCCATCGCCAATCCAAGCATCACCGCCCCCTGCCATAGTCGCGCCGATCTCCGAAGGGGAGATTGTCGTCCATCCGCGTGGAGGCGAGTTGCCGGCCGAAACTGCGGATCGCAGCATCGGCCCGGTGGAGGCAACCCTTGCATCGTCAGCCTCGGTCTGGCGCTCGCCGGCTTTACCCGTGCAAACTGACGGGCGACCGTCCGACACGGCGTGGAATACGGTCCTGAGCGACGGCTTTGAAAGCGGATTTCCCGGAGCGACGTGGCAGGTTTCCGCGAGCCCATCGTGGGGACGGACAACCTACGGCAGCCACAGCGGTGCGTACAGCGTGTGGTGTGCCGGATCGAGTTTGTCCGCCGGTGGCGGCTATGCCGATAACATGAACGCCTGGATGGTTTATGGCCCATTCAGCCTGGCCGACGCCACCAGCGCGAACCTCTCGTTCTATTTCAGCGATTATTCTGAACTGAACTACGATTTCTTTGACTGGGCGGCTTCCACTGATGGCACCAATTTCTATGGGACTCGGGTAAGCGGAGATTATAGCGCCTGGCAGCAACAAACATTCGATCTCACCAGTGTCTATAGCCTCGGTAATTTATGCGGTCAGTCACAGGTTTGGATCGCCTTCATTTTCACCAGCGACAGTTCCATCCATTCCTATCCAGGCGCCTTGGTGGATGACGTGGTGCTGCAGAAGTACACAAGCGGCCAACCCGACCTGACGCCCTATCAACCGTCGAACTGGAATGACACGATTCCGATTGGGACGACCCAGTTAAATGGGACCAACGCGCACGCCTACAACGGCACCTTCTATGATAATCAGACGGTGTATTTCAACTGGGCGTCCATCAACCAAGGCAGCGCCGACGCCGGGGGCTATCGTGTTCACCTCGAAGTCACCGGCACGGGTGGTAACAGTTGGGATGCTGACCTCTCCAGCGATCCCGTGAACCAATATTGGTTGTGGACACAGGACCAACCCGTGGGGCCGTTAGCGGCGGGACCGCACACGTTCAAAATGACGGTGGACTCGCTCAGCCAAGTGGCGGAGAGCAATGAGAACAACAATTACTACGAACGCACCATTACGGTCACCACGGCGGTGACTGAATACTATGCCGAGTGTGCCACGGACTCCGGCTTTTCGTCGAAGGTCAATTCTGGATGGATCACAGACACGCAGGTCACGTTCACCAATCTCACGCCGGGCCAGACTTACTGGTATCACGTGAAGGCCAGACGCTCAGGTGTGGAGAGCGACTGGTCCAACGTGGTGTGGTCGCAGCAAGATCAGTCCCCCGCCATTGCGGTAACGCCCACCAGCCAGGATTTCGGCTCGGTCCAGGTGGGGGTCTCGGCCGATCGTGCTTTCACCGTGCAGAACACGGGCGGCGGAACCTTGTCGGGCAGCGCGAGTGTACCGTCCCCGTTCAGCATCGTGTCCGGCAGCCCGTACAGTTTGACGGCCAACCAGACCACGACGGTGACCGTGCGCTACACGCCGGCGGCGGCGGGGGCGAGTGACAGCGCCACGGTTACGTTCACGGGCGGAGGCGGAGCTGCTGTGTCGGTGACCGGCACAAGTCCGGCTGCGGCCACGGTTTCCGCCACGCAGGCCTGCGCGGCGGGGTATCCTACTGCGGGAGGACTCGTTACGATCAACTGCACCTTCTCCTACACCAATCAGACGCTCTTATCATTGCTCTGGCATCCCAATCTCCCGGACGGTTTTGTGTTGACCAATTTGGTGAGCGGTGATGGCGGGCCGGAGTTGCAGGGTAGCGACATCGTCTTTATCGGGTCACTCGCCAGCAACCCCATTCACTTCAGTTATTCGCTGGTCGCGTCGCCCGTGCCGACGGGGCAGACCGCCACGAACAAGCCCGTGGGCGGCGACGTGCAATACCAGTTCAGCAGCATGGTCAATCCCGCCAGTGTGCGGGGGACCCCTGATCCGCTGCTGGTTCCGCCGACGCAGTCCTACCATAGCGCGGATTACCGCGATCCGCGCTGGGTGATTGATGGCACGGAAATCAATCGGGTGCTTGCCTACTGGCGCGCCGGTGGCTACCACGTCGATGCGGCAGGTCTGGACGGCTACGGGGCGGGGGCTGGCAGTACCAATGGCGTTCGGCACAGCGCCGATTATCGCGATCTGCCCTGGGTGATCGATGGCACGGAGGTGAATCGAGTACTGTCTTATTGGCGAGCCGGCGGGTATCACGTTGATCCGAGCGGGTTGGACGGTTATGCCCCGGGCAGCGCGTCAGGTGCCGCGCATCAACTGGCTTCCCGGGCCAAGGTCGGTCAGCCGTTGCGGGTGTTTCACGCCGGGCCGGCGGCGTATGGCCCCGGCGCTACATTCCAGGTGACGAACCGTATCGAGACTGCCGAACCGCTCGTCGCGCTCTTGGTGCGACCGCGTCTGCCAGCGGGTTGGCAGCTTGTTTCGGTCGGGGGTGACGGGGAGATGGAAACCGTCAATGGGGAAACGGTATGGATGGGCGACATCCCTTCAGGCTCGATCCAGTTCATTTACACCGTGCGAGTTCCGGAGCGGGTCGGCGGCGGGCAGCAGGTCGCGAGCGAGGTTGAGTACCAGACCTCGGCCATGTCGAACCCGGCAAGTGTCTGGAGCGTCCCGCAAACCCCCGGCGGTTTGAGGGTGGAAGACGTCCGTCGGGCCGACGATGGTTCGGTGACAATCAGCCTGGCCAGCCCGACGGCCGAGGGATCCGACGTACAAGCCTCCAGCGACCTGAAGAATTGGGTGCCGTTGAGGAAACTCTCCGACGAGAACGGGGTCGCGACCTTCGTGGATCTGGACGCATCGAATCACGCCTATCGCTTCTACCGCCTTAAACCCGCACTTTGAATCCCGCGAACCCGAGTCCGCTACTTGACTGAAACGGCACGCGCAATCCGCATTCGGGGAGTATGCGTGTGCCACCGCCGCTCGCGACTATGAAAGCAATAATTGCATCCTGCCTGTGGACTGCGGTGTGGTTTTTTGCGCCGTCGCCGAGCTTGATGGCGCAAGGTGCGCCAACGGCCACGCAAGCGACTGTCGCCGCCTACACGGCGGGTGGGGTGATGAGCGTGACCAACACGTTGAGCTACAGCGGGCAGTTGTGGTCGCTGCTGTGGCGGCCGCATCTGCCCAACGCCTGGGTGGTGACGTCGGTTTCCGGCACGGGCAATCCAGAACTGGAAGCGGGGGACATCGTCTGGACCGGGACGCTGCCGGCCAGTCCGATTCAAATGATTTATTGGGTGCAGGTACCGGCGGGGGCTCGCGGGAGTTACAGCGTGCGTGGAGAGGTGGAGTACCAATTGTCGGGGATGGTCAATCCCGCCAACCTGTATGCGAGTCCCGATCCGCTGTCCATCAGCAACAGCCCGATGGTCCTGACCGTGACGGGATTGTCGGCGGTCAACAAGGTGTACGACAGGACGACTGTGGCGACGCTCACGGGCGCAGCGACGTTGTCGGGAGTGGTGCCCGGTGATGTGGTGAACCTCGGCGGGACGGCGACGGGAAGCTTTGCCGACAAGACGGTGGGGACCAACAAGCTGGTCACGGTGAGCGGGCTTGCGCTGACCGGGGCGGACGCCGGCAATTACACGCTGAGTGCGCCGAACCTGAGCGCGAACATCACCGCCGCCACGGCCAATGTGACGGGTCTGACGGCGGGCAACAAGGTGTACGACGGGACGACCGCGGCGACGCTCACGGGCACAGCCAGGCTGACGGGAGTGGTGCCCGGTGATGTGGTGAACCTGAGCGGGACGGCAACGGGGAACTTTGCCGACAAGGCGGTAGGCACGAACAAGTTGGTGACGGTGAGCGGGCTTTCGCTGACTGGGGCGGACGCGGGCAACTACACGCTGAGCCTGCCCAGCCTGAGCGCCAACATCACCGCGACGACGGCGAACGTGACGGGGTTGACGGCGGTCAGCAAGGTGTACAACGGGACAACGGTGGCCACGCTCACGGGCACAGCCAGCCTGGCGGGAGTGGTACCCGGTGATGTGGTGAACCTGAGCGGGACGGCAACAGGGAACTTTGCCGACAAGGCGGTAGGCACGAACAAGTTGGTGACGGTGAGCGGGCTTTCGCTGACTGGGGCGGACGCGGGCAACTACACGCTGAGCCTGCCCAGCCTGAGCGCCAACATC
>Ga0187870_1000047_pt1 | contig 161779 bp, 151 predicted proteins | sample June2016WEW_13_1_3_FD_132974 | JGI IMG/M metagenome (GOLD analysis project Ga0187870, IMG submission 132974) | Peatland microbial communities from SPRUCE experiment site at the Marcell Experimental Forest, Minnesota, USA - June2016WEW_13_150 | ecosystem: Environmental > Terrestrial > Soil >...
AAAAGGAGCCGAGCTGAACGCCGCCACGGTTGACGCTCGTCCTCCCGATCCAGAATCGCGGATTCGGAAGGGTACGCCTATCGCACACGCGCCTTCGATAAAGGTCACAGCGCAAATAGATCACAACGGGCATGTATTGACAATTTATCGGCGGGGTGTATAGTTTTGCAACGTTTCGGATGAAAGAACGCTCTCAAGAACAACTTAATTAAGGAGGGTAGAATGAAGCGTTTTCTGTCACTTACTGCCATCGTGCTGGTGCTGATGATCGCGGTCATCGGCTGCCAGCAGGCACCCAAGGAACTGAAGGTCGCCGTCCTGGCGCCCCTTTCGGGCCCGGTGCCGACGTTCGGTGTTTCAACACGCGACGGCGCGCTGCTTGCCATAGATGAATGGAACGCCAAGGGCGGCGTTCTCGGCATGAAGATCACGACGATCGTCGAGGACAGCCAGTGCACCCCGGACCCCGCGGTCAACGCGGCCAACAAGGTCATCAACCAGGACAAGGTCCACTACATCATCGGCGAGGTGTGTTCCAAGGCATCCATCCCCGTTTCCGAAATTGCCAATGCGGCCAAGGTGATCCAGATGAGCCCGACCTCCACCAACACCACGGTGACGTTGGACAAGAATGGCGGCACGAAAGCCTATATTTTCAGGGCCTGCTTCATCGATCCCTTCCAGGGCCTGGTGGGTGCGACGTTCGCATTCAACAACCTGAAGGCCAAGAAGGCATTCGTCATGTCTGACCAGAGCAACGACTATGTGAAGGGTCTTGCCGAAGCGTTCGAAGCCTCCTTCACCAAGCTCGGCGGCACGATTGTGGGCAAGGAGAACTACACGGGAACCGACACCGACTTCTCCGCCATCCTTGCCAAAGTGAAGAATGCCAAGCCGGACCTTGTGTACCTGCCTGACTACTACAACGTCGTCAACCTTGCCACCAAGCAGGCAAAGGAAAAGGGCATCGTCGCCCCGTTCATGGGCGGTGATGGATGGGATTCCGCGGACCTCGACACCAAGGCCAGCGATGGCGGCTACTATACCAACCATTATTCGGCCGATGATCAGCGCGCGGAAGTCCAGAGTTTCCTCGCGGCCTACGGCGCCAAGTACAAGGACGCCTCGGGCAAGGCCGTCGTTCCTGACGCCCTGGCGGCCCTCGCGTATGACGCCACGAACCTGCTCCTGACCGCGGTGAAGAACGCCGGCGCGGACAACACCGACAAGGTAAAGGCCGCCCTCGAGGGCATCGCCTTCAACGCGGTGTCCGGCAAGATCACCTATGACGCCCAGCACAACCCTGTGAAGGGCGCGGTCATCCTGCACGTCAAGGGCGGAAAGGTCGTATTCGACTCGTTCGTCTCGCCCTGACCTTACTGACGCACATGCGTTGAGAGGGCAACCACCTGGTTGCCCCCTCTCTTTCAACCGAAATGCAAGACCGGAGAGCACATGCCCGATAAGAGCAACCTCCCTGCGGCTGCAGTCACTGCACCGCGCAAGAATCGATATCCCCTCGCATGGGTGGGCAATGGGTTCCTGATTATTCTTGCGGTTCTGGCGGCCTATATTCTCGTCAGCAACCTGTTCAGGAACCCCATTGTGTTTCTCCAGAACATCCTGGACGGGCTGAAGCTCGGGTTCGTCTACGCTCTCATCGCTCTCGGCTATACGATGGTCTACGGGATCGTCAAGCTGATCAACTTCGCCCACGGCGACATTTTCATGGTGGGCGCGTTCACCAGCTTCTTCGCAGTGAGCCAGTTCAACCTGCATAAATGGCCCCAGATGCTGATGCCCGGCTTTCCCGCCGGCCTTTCCATCATCATCGGGTCCCTCACCGTCATCCTTCTCTCCATGCTCGTCTGTACCCTGCTGGGGGTTACCATCGAGCGGGTCGCCTATAAACCGCTGCGGGACGCTCCCAGAATCGCCGCCCTGATCACCGCCATCGGCGTGTCTTTTTTCCTCGAATTCTTCGGTGCGCTGCAGTTCGTCTTTTCGCCCCGTTTCATTCCCTACAAGAGCCCCTTTGACACCACGGCATGGTACATCCAGTCCGGTATCCATCCCATCGTGTCGGGACAGGCATCGCCCGACAACACTATCTCCTTCTCCAATATATTCCTCATCATCCTCGTAGCCTCGGTGCTCGTGCAGATATTCCTCCAGTTCCTTGTCCGCAGGACGAAAATCGGAATCGCCATGCGGGCAACCTCTTTCGACAAGCCCACCGCCCGGCTCATGGGAATCAACGTCGACCGGGTCATATCGTTCACGTTCGCCATCGGGTCGGGCTTTGCCGGTCTTGGCGGTGTGCTTTATGCCATCGCGTATGCGTCGATCTGGACCCAGCTCGGCATCCTTCCCGGCCTGAAAGCATTCGTTGCCGCGGTCCTCGGAGGAATTGGAAGCCTCCCCGGCGCCTTCGTCGGCGCTCTTATCATGGGCCAGGCAGAATCACTGACTATGAGCTACATCTCGACCCCGATGCGAGATGCCGTCGCCTTCACAATCCTGATCGTCGTGCTGCTGGTAAAGCCCACCGGCATCTTCGGCGAGCCGGCCGGAGAGAAGGCGTAGGGGGCGATCATGCAACTTGGTTATCTGTTTTCGACGATCCTGAAGATGGCCGCCCTCATCGCCTGGATCTACGGCTTGATGTGGGGATTGAAGCACAAGCTTCTCTGGCAGAAGGCGTTGACTGTGATCCTCGCGTTCGCGGTCATACAAGCGGTGTTTCTCATCCAATTCGGGGATTTCGCGCTCTTCTCGGCCTTTGACCAGGGTCTGCTTTTTCAGGCTGTCAGCATGGCCATGGTGGCTCTTGGCCTGAACCTCATTTACGGTTTCAACGGTCAGTTCAGCCTTGCACAGTGGAGCTTCTATGGGATCGGGGCCTACTGCGCCGCCGACATCACCTATCGGTGGACGAATGGTGATCCCACCGGGCTGCTTATCTTGGGATTCGGGGTGGTCCTCGCCGCAATCGCTCTCGTGGGTGTCGGCCGGCTTCTGCGGCTCAAGCGCGGCATTCCCGTGCTCTCCGCATTCACATTTTACCTGGTCGCGATAGTCGCGGCAGGCCTTATCGCCGTTTTTGCCGGCAGGGCGCTTGCTCCCGCCCTGATCCCCCTGTTCTGCACGACCGGAGCTCCCGGCGTGCTCGGCTCCGCAGTGGCCCTACAGGTGGTGTTCTTCCTCTCGGTTTTGATCGCAGGCGCCTTCGCGGCCGAAGTGAGCTTCCTCTTCGGACTGCCGGTGCTCACCCTGGGGAGCGACTATTTCGGAATTGCAACCCTGGGCTTTGCCATCGTGGTGCAGACCCTCATGGTGAACTCCGACACGATCCTTCCCTTCCCCGAGATGAAGGGAGGTCGCGGCATGATCGGGATCCCGAAGATGACGTCGTGGATTGCCGCATTCGCCTTCCTATTGCTCGTCATCGTCATCGTGCGTAACTTCGTGCGCTCGAGTACCGGCCGTGCCGCAATGTCCGTACGGGAGGATGAAACAGCCGCCAAAGCCATGGGAATCGACATCGCGGGCTCCAAGCTGCTCGTGTTCGTGGTGGGGAGCTTTGTGGCGGGTATCGGCGGCGGCGTCTATGCCCATTATATCGGGTTCCTCAGCCCTGCAACCTTCAGTTTCCTCGCGGGATTCAACCCGCTCATTATCGTGGTTTTCGGCGGGTTGGGAAGCATGACCGGATCAATCGCCGCATCGTTTGTGTGGATCTTCTTCCTGGAGGGTTTCCTGCGCGTCCTCTTAAGCCAGATGGGAACGGATGCGCCGACGTGGCGGTTCGTCCTCTATCCTATCACCCTCCTGCTTCTCATGCTGATCAGGCCCCAGGGACTGCTCGGCTCCATCGAGTGGGGATTTCTCAAGCCCGACGCGATCGTCCGCCGGCTGAAGGGGAACGGCGGGCCGGCGGCCGTGGAACTGAAGGAGCGGGCCTGATATGCCAGACGTCAACGCAACGCGTCCCTTGCTCGACATCCACGAGCTGACCAAGTTCTTCGGGGGACTGTGCGCGGTCAAGAACTTCAATCTTGCGCTGCCCCAGGGTGTCCTGTGGGGCCTTATCGGGCCGAACGGCGCGGGCAAGACCACCGTCTTCAATCTTGTCACCAGCCTGGTGCAATTGTCTTCCGGGGATATCACGTTCGGCGAAGACAGGATCGACGGCCTGGCGCCGTTCGAGATCACGCGGCTTGGCATTGCCCGGACGTTCCAGAACATCCGCCTGTTCTCCAATCTCACGGTCCTGGACAACGTGCGTATCGCGTACCACCCGCACGCGGGATACGGGCTTTCCGACAGTTTCCTGCGCACGAAGAACTTCGTCACCAAGGAAAAAGAGCTCACCGAACAGGCCCTGGACTTCCTGTCGATCTTCAAGTTGGAAGGCATTGCCGGGGAAATTGCAAAGAATCTCCCCTACGGGGAACAGAGACGCGTGGAGATCGCTCGCGCACTGGCATGCAAGCCCCGGCTCCTCTTCCTTGACGAACCTGCCGCGGGAATGAACCCGCGCGAAATCATGGAGCTGATGGACCTGATCCACTTCATCCGGGACAGGTTCAAGCTTACGATCCTTCTCATCGAGCACCAGATGCGCGTGGTCATGAGCATATGCGAATGGATCACCGTCATGGATTTCGGCGAGGTCATTGCCCGCGGGACGCCGAAGGAAATCCAGGGGAACCAGGCGGTCATCGAGGCATACCTCGGCAAAGGAGCGGCCAGCAGTGCTGCAGGTTGATAACCTCAACGTCTATTACGGCGCCATCCATGCGCTGCAGGGCATCTCCTTCAACGTCAACGAAGGTGAAATCGTCACGCTCATTGGCGCCAACGGGGCGGGCAAGTCGACGACCCTGCGCACGCTTTCCGGGCTCCTGCGCTCCCGCACGGGATCCATCGTATTCAAGGGCCAGGACCTGTCCGCGCTGCCCGCGGAGAAGATCGTCGAGCTCGGCATCAGCCACGTTCCCGAGGGCAGAAAGATCTTTGCGCCACTCTCCGTGCGGGAAAACCTGATGATGGGAGCCTACACGCGCAATGATCAAGAGGAGATCCAGGAATCCCTCGCGCGGGTCTACCAGAGCTTCCCCCGTCTCAAGGAAAGGGCCGGTCAGTACGGCGGCACCCTCTCAGGCGGCGAGCAGCAGATGCTTGCCACCGCGCGCGGCCTCATGAGCAAACCCACGCTTCTCCTTCTCGACGAGCCGTCCATGGGTCTCTCCCCGATTCTCGTGGAGGAGATCTTCCGCATCATTGTGGAAATCAACAAGCAGGGAACCAGCATATTGCTCGTGGAGCAGAACGCGCAGATGGCATTGTCCATAGCCCACCGTGCGTACGTGCTTGAAACAGGACGAATCGTGCTGGCAGGGCCGGCAAAAGAGATTGCGGACAATCCGCAGGTGAGAACCGCTTACCTGGGCATCTGAGGAACGGCGGAGCAGGGAAAAGCGCGCCGCGGTACCTTGCACGGTACTCCGTGCAGTTTCGCGGATTCTGGCGCCGCGGTATCCCGCGGATTCTGGCGCCGCGTGCGCGCTTTTTATTTCTCCTGGTGCTTGCGCCTCGAGTTCACGAACCGGGCGAAATCGTTGATGTTCTTCACTGAAATCCGATCCGGATGCAGCTCGATGCGGCGCTGGGCGACGAAATGATTGAGCACTTCCCGGCATTGCCCGGGCGGGATTCCGGCCCAATGTGACATGTCGTCCACCGAGGTCTTGAAATCCCTGGAATCGCCCGCTGATGGATCCGCGGGCTGGTTTTCCGCGAGCATGAGGAAGACGTCCGCCACTTTGGCTTCCACATCGTCCAGGGTGAGGATGAGGAATCTCCGCTTCTGGTCGTAGATCCTCTTGATAAACAGCTTCAGGAGCTTCATCGCGATCTGCGGGTTGCCCATCATGAGCACCTCGAAGTTTTCGCGGTTGAACTCCAGCGCCTTCACCTCGTCCAACGCGATGGTCGTGGCGGAACGGGGTGCCTCTTCGAGGATGGCCATCTCCCCGAAGACCTCCCCGGGATAGAGGACGTCAATGTTTTTTTCCAGATCCCCTATGATCCGCACGATCTGCACCCTTCCGGCCTGGATCAGGTAGAATGTGTCCCCCGGCTCGTACTCGCAGAAGATGATGTCGCCCTTGCGGAAAGTGACCGAAAATCGGTTGAACATGGAGAGATCAAGAGCCGAGCTCATGCATTCTCCTCGAGGGCCCGAAGCGCCTTTTTCACCTTGCGGACAACCGGGTCATCTTCAGTTCCCATGCTGATGATCTTCTTGAAGAGGCCGCCCGCTTTCGCCTTGTCCCCTTTCTCCTCGTAGGAACGGGCCACAAAGAAGAGCGCGTCTTTCATCTCGGGATGTTTGGGGAATTTCTGCACGATTGCGGAAAACGACCTGATGCAGTTGTCATACTGCTTGAGGTAGAAAAGGCACTTGGCCATCTCGAACTCCGCCTTCGAGGAATATTCGGGATCCGCCCCGGCCTCCAGCATCTTTTTAAACGCCTTGTAGGCCTCGGTGTATTTCTCCTGGCTGATGAGACTGACCGCGTTGTAGTACGCCTGGGCCAGATCGGGCAGCTCTCCCGTGGCGGAGGGAGCCTGCGCGGCCCCCATGGGCTGCGAACGGATTCCGGCGGGCGTCGGAGCGGAGGAGGGAGACGGCGCCGAGGCCGGCGCACCCGAGCCATAGCGGGAAACAAACTCCTCGGCCTGCCCGATCTTGTTTGTGACATCCGCCGCGTACGCTCCGGACGGATAATACACGAGGTAGCGCTTGTAGGCGTGCAGTGCCTGGCCATAGCGCTTGTTGTTCATATAGTACTCGCCGATTTTGTACAGCCCGGTCTCGGGATTGACTTGTTCGTCGCTCACCATGAGGTTCTGGACCTGTCGGTGGATGCGGCGGAGCTGGTTGGAGAACACCTTGAGCATTTTCGTGATGATCCGCGTGTTCTTGGAGGCGACCTGCTCGAACTCGGGGACGGAGAAGACCATGGCGGCCGCGTCCTGCAGGACTACCGCCGTCTCTTCCCGTATGTACCTGCCCAGCGCGGACTTTACGCCGAAGAACTCGCCCACCTTGATCAGGTCCCGCACTTCCTGGCCCGTCTCGATGTCGATGTAGCTCAGGCTTACCTTGCCGGAATTGAGCAGGAAGATTCTTTCGCTCTGGTCTCCCTTGAAGTAGATGATCGAGTTGGCTCTGTACTGAACAGCTTTGGGGGACACTTCCCGTTCGCTCCTGCGTGAAAGCTAGGTGTCCAGGGGGATGAAGTCAAGGACCTTGCGAAATCCTACGGCCTTTCGCACCCGCTCCATGAGGGCCACAGGGTCGCCCTTGACCAGCATCTTCCTGCCACGCACGGTCACCTTCGAGTACTGGGCGCCGCGCCCCGCAAACAGCTCCTCGTGCGCTGCGTCGCCGTAGATGGGAGTCCCCTCCTGCACCAGGAGCTCGATGTCCTCCACCCTCGCGGCAACAAGAGCCTCCCAGGGATCGGCCTGCCGCTGACGCACGACCAGTATGTCGGCAAGCCTGCCCTCCGCCAGCGTGCCGGTTTCCTTCTGCATGCGGAATGCCCGGGCCGGATTGACGGTCACCATGTTCACGATTGTCTTGGCGGGAAGATCTTCCCCATACATGGAGCGGTAGACGTCTCTGGCAAACCGCATCTCTTCGAGGATGTTCACCGATCCCGTGGCGGTCGAATCGGTGCCGAGGGCGACGTTGATTCCCGCCTCCAGCATCTTCTTCACCTTCATGGTGACGTTGAACATGAAGACGTTGGACGCGGGGCACCACGCCACGTGCGCTCCGGCGCGTCGGACCTTCTGGATGTCCTCGTCCGAAAATCCTATGCAGTGGATCAGCACGGTGTGGTCGTCGAGGCAGTTGATCTCCTCCAGGAATTCGATTCCTTTTTGCGACTCTTCATCGAACCCCTCCTCCAGGTGGGTGATGAAGGGAAAGTTGTTTTTGAGTGCCCGCGCGTGCTCGATCTCCGGCCCCTCGCCCCATTTCAGATCGAAAGAGGAGATCTCATGAGCGAGAGTGTAATTCCTGATGACGCGCATGGGCAGGCGCGGGATGAATGGCTCGTTCCATTCGTGGGGGAAGTGATCATTGGCGGTGACGACACCGGAGAACAGATTCTTGTACGCGCTGAGGAAGTACCTCTCCTCCACGCTCGTCTTTGCGCGCTCTACCTTGATGACGTCCGACGCGCGCAGATCCTTCTCCCAGTCGGACCAGTTGATGTAGTACTCTCCGGCCGGCGGTCCTACCTTGGGGAGGTAGTTCCCGTTGAAATGATCGTGGACGTTGATGAGGGCAGGGTATGCAGCGAAACCGTCCCCGAATCTCAGGTCAAATTTGCTTCTCCCCCCAAGACGGCCCAGTTTCTTCTGGTCGACCTGGATGCTGCTGCCGGGCATGGCGGAGTCCGGCGTAACGATGGTGAGACCGCTCAGCGTGTAGGTGGCGAGCATGCATCTTCCTTCGTAAACCCTTCGCTATTGTAGATTTGGCATACCCTCATGTCAAGCTTGTCGCGGGACGCCGTTCGACGACGCATCATCCCTGTATGAAGGCCTCGAGCTCGCTGGACACACGAAGCTGCTTCAGCTTCACCAGGGCTCGCTCCTGGATCTGGCGCACGCGCTCCCGGGTGATGCCGAGGATTTTTCCCGTTTCCTCGAGGGTAAAAGGTCCCTCACCGTCGAGCCCGTATCGAAGCTTGATGATGCGCATCTCCCTCTCGCTGAGCTTGTCCAGGACCATGGCAAGGGTATCCTGAAGGGCCCGGGCGAAGGCCGATTCGAAGGGTTTCTCGGATGCGTCGTCCCGGATGAGATCCGCCAGCCGGGTGGGATTCTCCCCTGCCACCGAGGTATCCAGGGAAGTCGGATCCCAGGACAGGCTGATGAGCTCCTCGACACGGGACTTGGATATTCGAAGGTAGGTGGCGACCTCTTCGTTGCTGGGTTCGCGGCCGAGCTCCTGCGTGAGCTGTCTCGCGGTCGAGAAGCACTTCTTGATCGTGTTGAGCAGATGGATCGGAATCTTTATCGCTTTGCCGTTTTCCGCCAGGGACTTGATGACAGCCTGCTTGATCCACCAGGTGCCGTATGTGGAAAAGCGGCAGCCCTTTCGATGGTCGAAGCGCTCCACCGCCTCGATGAGTCCGATGTTTCCTTCATCGATGAGATCCAGAAGCGAGACACCCCGGTGCTGGTACTTCTTGGCCACTGATACGACAAGCCGAAGATTCCCCAGGATGAGCCTGTTCTTGAGCTGGGCAATCTCGTGTTCCAGCTCGGCTTTGCGGCGGAGGTAGGCCTTACGCGAGACCCTGCACGCGGCCGCCTTCTTCTCCAGCCCTGCCAGCTCCTCGCGTGATCTCTCGGTTGCCGCCCCGATTTCCTGCTCGTTCTGGCCGGTGAGCAGTGGATAGCGCGCGATCTGCCGGATGTAAAGGGCAAGGAGATCCTTCTCCTCAGAGGCCTCGGCCCTTTGCGCTGCCGCAGCAAGAACCGCGCTCACGCCGGCGCGAGATTCACCCTTCACCCGAGGGCGAGACTCTGTCCTTGCACCCGCGCTCACGCTTGGGTGAGACTGGGCGCTCATGCGGGCGTGAGAATCTGCGCTTACGCCCGCGCGCGGTTTTGTCCCCGCGTCCGCGCGAGGTGGGCTCCCTGCCCGTTCCTTTTCGAGGTGCCGTCCCATATACACCCTCTCATGTCTGGCTCTTTGCGGAGAAGTACTTCTCCGGGTCGACAATTTGACCCTTCGCGTCCTTGATGCTGAAATACAGCTTTGCCCCCCCTCCCTGGGGGCTGTCCCCGATCCTCGCGATCTCCGTCCCTGGATTCACGCGATCGCCCACGTTCACCAGGATCTCCTCGTTCCCCCAATAGGAGAAGATGGAGCCATCCTGCGACTTGATGAGAACGATCTTGCCAAGACCCCAGTACGGGGCCACCCATTTGACCTCTCCCGCGGTAGCCGAATGCACCGGATCTCCGCGTGAGCCGTAGAAAACGAGCCCCGATATTTTGCCTTTCACCGGTTCGTGCCGGCCTGGATGCGGCCACACGAGATCCTCGGCCGAATGCAGGGGCAACGGCGCCCGAAGCGTCGTCTTGACCTGGCCGTTCTTTTCCGTTGACTGCTCCGCGGTCTGCGGGGGACCGGCTCCTCCGATTTCCATCGGAATGAAGAGCTTTGACCCGACCTTTATCCGGGCGTTGGCGAGAAGTTTGTTCAACTCCAGGAGCTTTGCAAGAGTGACGGAATAGTCCCGTGCAATCCCATAGAGGGTCTCGCCTTTCCTCACCGCATGAATGGGCGGGATGCGCAGAACCGTACCCGCTCTCAATTTGCCGGGGTCCGAAATGCCGTTGAAAAGGCTCAACACATCCACGGGCACTTCGACCCTTCGGGCAACCGAAGAAAGGGTTTCCCCTTCCTTAATAGTATAGGAGCTCTCCAGCGCGGACAGCGTGAATGCGCTCAGGAGAAGAAATGACATGCAGAGCGTCTGTGCAAAACGACACGCCATCGGGAGAATCCTCAGTCTATGTTCGGCTTCCGACCCTATTGTCTTGACTCGACAGGCGGCAAAACGGTAGGCTTTTTTCGAGATTCGGCGCGGACAGAGCGGCCGCGCCCGGCTATTTTCCAGGTTGACCTTCGCCCGCTTCGCTTCATGGCGTCAAACGACGGCCCTTGCGCATCCGTGGTTGCGCCTGCTCGGCCTTTCGTACATCCTTGTACTCGGCCGAGCCGGCACATGTTGCACCTGCTCGGCCTTTCGTACATCCTTGTACTCGGCCGAGCCGGCACATGTTGCACCTGCTCGGCCTTTCGTACATCCTTGTACTCGGCCGAGCCGGCACATCCTGTGCCGGAGTGGTGGAATTGGCAGACACAGGGGACTTAAAATCCCCTGCCCTGAAAAGGGCATACGGGTTCGACCCCCGTCTCCGGCATTTAAGGTGTTCATTTGTAAGTATTTAGAATGTTCTTGACAACTGGCTACACACGGCCTACCGTCTCATTATGCGAAAAAATGAGATGGAAGGGCTCCCTACAAAGACCGAGGGCGAGCAGTTCTCGCTGCACACGCGTCCGTCGAAGCGCGGGGACGTGTTCTATGCGCAGTTCCGAAGGGACGACGGCAAGTGGAGCACCGCCAAGAGCACTCACGTACGTATCCCTAAGGGAAAGGACGGACCGCGCGCTATGCGGGAGGCGCTCATTCGCGCGACCGCGTGGGCGCAGGCTTACGTCGATGGAGGCCAGGTGGTCACGAGGGAACGCGCCACCTTCGCGGGGTTCGCCGCCGGCTTCTTCGATTCCGAGGGCCAGTGGGCGCGCGAGAAGCGCCGACGCGGTCACCGCCTCAGCTCCGATCAGTGCGAGCGGCATGCGCGGTCCGTGAAGAATCACCTCGAGCCTTTCTTCGGACGTATGCGGATTGCGAACATCGACGATGAGCAGATCCTCCGCTTCCAAGAGAAGCTGGAAAATGAAGGCCTCGCTGGCGGCACAATCAACCGGGTCACGGTGGCGCTGCGCCTTGTTCTGAAAGCCGCGTATCGCAAGAAGATGATGCGACGCATGCCGATCGTCGAGGCGGTCTCGGAGAAAGACCATAAACGGCGTGGCGTCTACCTGCCGCAAGAGATCCGCTCCCTCTTCAAGCTGGAATGGCCGGACCGCCGTTGCTACATCGCGAACCTCACTGCAGCGGCGACAGGCATGCGGGCCGGTGAGGTTGTAGCCCTCCGCGAGAGTGATGTGCTCGAGGAGGTCCTCAAAGTCGAGCACACCTGGAATCCGCGGTTCGGGCTCGGGCCCACGAAGACAGGCCGGGTACGGATCGTGCCGATCACTTCCCGCGTCCATGACGAGCTCGCCCAGCTCATCCGGGAGAATCCCCGCCAGGGCGAAAACCGCTTCGTGTTCTACTCGATGAAGCCCGATAGACCGATGGATCAGCGCGAGGCGACGGAAGCGCTCTACGTGGCGCTCGCCGAGATTGGGATCGATGAGAAGGCACGGAAGGCTCGAGGCCTCGACTTCCACGCGTGGCGGCACACGTTCAACTCACTGCTCATCGATCGGCGCGTCCCCTTGCAGGCGGTCCAAAGCGTTACCGGGCACCTCACCGATGAAATGACTCAGCGCTACTACCACCTCGGAGGGGAGTCGGGTGCGGGAATCCGCCAGATCGCGGAGAGCTTGTTCGTCGAAGAGAAGAAGCCCGTGGGTACCGGCAGGAAAGACAAGAAGGTGGAGGCTGCGCGCAAGGCGCCTGGAAAGTAGTCTGAGGGCGGCGAGGTGATGCTGCGCCCCTTCGTGATTGTACGCGAGGTTCTGCCGAGTGAGTTCGCAAGAATGTTGCGACGTCTGTCGCGCAGTAATCTCGGAGGCACGGTGGTCCGGGGGTATCGTGTACAAGCAGGACGGACGAATCGATCCAGATGACCTTACAAATCGGTTCTTCCAAGATCGCATATTTTTCGCCGAGAGACCATGGAGTCCCTTTTCTCTTGCCCAGATCGTCGAACGCCTGTTAGGATCAGATTTTTTTTGCTCCTTTGCATTTACTATTCTTAGCTTGCACCTACATGCTTTTATTGACCCCATCGATCAACCATAACTCTTGACAAGTGAAAATAACGCCTCATAACATTGAAGCATGACTATCGTTCACAAGAACAGTCAAGGGCTCCCAAATGCTAATGGAGTACTCTTGGGGCACCATCGGAGCTCTAGAAGCAAGAGAGAGGAGATTCCATCTTCGAAATCAGTTCCGCCTCGCAAACTACTCACCGTTGAGCAGTTTCCGTCGCGAAGCACAGATAGGCAGAGCAACTGCATACAAGCTCATTGCATCTGGTGAGATCCCCCACATTCGAATTGGTCCGAAAATCATCAGAATCCCTTTTTGGGTTCTTGAGACCCTTGCCGGCCGTCGGAACCCTTGCACATGAGGATGATCTAACGTGGGTGAGACGGCAGATCGCCTTTTAACTGTTGCCGGCGCCGCAAAATTCTTAACCCTCGCCGAGCAGACCATCCGAAACCTCACGTGCAAGGGTCGTATCCCCGTCCTTCACATAGGCAGGCGCTGCGTTTACGACCGCGAGGCTCTCCTAGAATGGGCTCTTGCTCAGACCGAGCCAGTGAATCAATCGAACGCACGGAAGAAGGGAAATCCTTCATGAGCAACGTAGATTGGGAGACCCGAGCAATGGCCTTTTGGCTCCACTGGGAGGCATATCGCCCGGATCACGACTGTGCCATAGAACGGCGCAGGGTCAAGATTTGAGTAATTCAGCTCGACTACGATGAAGGTCGAACCGGGGACTGCAATTCTGATGCAAAACTATTCGCCCATCACAGCTTCGGAAGAAGCGCCTCAAGTTAGCGGGGGGCCAATTAGAGCTTCAGACGAATCCCCAACCCATTTTGAGCTCCGTCCAACCGTGTCGGAAATTCTGGAGCATCACCTCGAGATTTGGCGTCAGATCGAAAAAAGCCGGTCTGTAGTGGCCATTGGTCGACCAAACACCGACATCGGGAATGCAGAACTCTTCTGCGATCTCTTCGCGGGCTTGGTAGCCTATGTCCCTGCTTGGAAGGAATATCTAATATACACGGGTCAGCGTTGGGCTCCTGATCAAAGAAATACTCTACCCACCTTAGTAGGGCTCGCCCTGCGAAATGTCGCGGCAATTGTGGCGCTCTGCGAAACAATCGGCAAAGATGAAAAGGAGAAGCGCCTTTCATGGCTAGCCAAGTCCGAAACAGCATTGCGCGTGAAGGGAGCAATGCAATTTATCTGCTCTGATCCCAGAATTGTGAAGACTCCCGATGCATTTGATCGTGATCCTTTCGCCTACAACTGTGCATCAGGAGTGATCGACCTGCGAACTGGTCGGATCCGTCCCCACTGCGCTGAGGATTTCTTCTTGCAATACAGCCCTGTGAAATATGTGCCAGAAGCGGACGCCCCTCGTTTCATGGAGTTCATCGAAGAGGTAACTTGCAATCGGAATGAGCTCATTCAATGGCTCCTGGGCTTCCATGGGCTTGCTCTCACAGGGGATGTTTCTGCTCAACTCTTCCCCATATATGCCGGATCTCGGGGGAAGACCACCTTTCTTCAGGTCGTCGAGTATCTAATGGGATCGTACTATAAGGCTATTTCGGCCGCGACATTACTCGAGCAATACTCCAGAGGAGATGGGCCGCGCAGCGACCTTGCCGACCTAAAAGGCGTCCGCCTCGCCGTAGCCGTCGAGCCGGAGTCCGGCGCCAGACTTTCAGTAGGGCTTGTAAAGCAACTTACGGGCGGCGACACCATCACCTGTCGCCGCCTCTACGGCCAACCCTTTTCATACAGACCGTCCTCTAAGTTCATCCTCCTCTGTAATCACAAGCCCCGAATCCCACAGATGGACACTGGCATCGCTCGCAGACTGCGGGTCATACCTTTCGAGCTAGAGCTGCCGCTTGATCGGCAAGACCCTATCCTCATCGAAAAGCTGTTATCCGAAGGGCCCGGCATTCTCGCTGCTCTTATCCGCGCTTGTGTCAGCTGGTATAAGGCTGGGCGTGGCGCAGGTGCTCTCCCGCCTTGTAGATCAATCGAATAAGCCACCAACGATTACAAGATTGCCGAAGACCAGATCGCCAGATTTTTGTCTGAGAGATGCGAATTCGGGGGAGGTCGTTTTGCCAAAGGAGGAGATATCTGCCGCACCTACACGGCTTGGTGCGAGTCGACCGGGGAAAGGCCGGCAAGCACGCGAACGCTTTCTGAAAGGCTCGTCGAGAAGGGTTTCTCCCGAAAGCATACCGAAGCCGGAGCCGTTTATACTGGTCTTTCCGTCAAAGGACTGACTTCTGACGGCAACTGACTCATTCTGAGCAGAAGTCTCATTGTGGATCTCTCGCATATGGGGCCTTCCACAAATGCCATCAGAAGCCATCAGTCAGAAAGGAAGAGCGAAAAACGGGTGCCTATTCGACCCGTCTCGCGGACCGTAGAGAGAGGCAGGCGCCTCGAAAACCAAATGGTCACCATCCCAGGACGGTGCCTAAAGTGGAGCTAGGGGCCGGTTTCTCTGAAAGCGTCCATGCTACCATGAATCGGCTCCGATCAAGAACGTTTCCCTGTCAGAGTTCAAGCTTGCAGTCTCCTGCTATTGGGGATGGGCAGGAATCGAAAACTTATCGGCTGCCTTCTTCGACCTTCACTGCTTCACCAAGACCCAGCTCCTGCAGAATCTGTCGCAGCTCCGCCGCCAGATTGGACGCGGTATCTGACCTTACTGTGACTGTGAACTCTAAGCCAATTCGGAGGTCGGATCCTGACCGCAGTTTCGTTAGAATCATCCGACCGAGACGGTTCCATACCTCAGGCGGAACCGTTCCGACGAGGCGCAGCGTCTTCGTAGTGACTGCTGGCGTGGGCTCTGGTCCCGGCGCCGGACTTGGCCCAAGCGCGGTGATGGGTTCGGTACCAGGCTGCGGACTCGGCTCCGGTCCGGGGCCGAGTGGAGCACCCGACTTGAGCGCCTTTGCCGATTCCTTCTTTAGCAGGAAAATGCCAGCATCGAAGGCGACCTCGTCCGGCGCAATCAATTCCTCGAACCATACCCGCTCGTAGGCGCCGTCGGGCTTCCGGCCCGACGCCAAGCCAAGGTCGCCGCTGCTGACGAACTCGACAATCTTGGCTTTCAGGATTGCATCAGGATCCACGAGGCGGGTTAGCGACCCGTTGAGGAAGCTCTGCCGCAGACTTGCGAGGGGCCACGCGCCTGACTCCTTGAGCGCCGGGGGCCAATTGCGCTCGATGTACCCGGCGCCAACGGACTCGTTGAGGAGCGCCTCGGACTTGAGCGCTCCGATCACCCGACCGCATAATGTCTCGCCGCTCGAAGAATGCCCCGCGCCGAGATCGATGACCTTGAGGCCGTCGGTCTCCTTTGCATCAGCAACGACCGCGAAACGATAACCGCCCCAGACCTCGTCCTTCGCCGCCTCTTCGGAATCCTTGACCTTCGACTGAAGCTCCGCCTTGTCATTCTTGTCGAATTCACCACCGATCGTGCCCTCGGCGACCTCGCGCGCCACCCGCCTCCAAGCGAGCCCCAGCTCCACCTTGTCGCGCAGGTGTCGGCCCGGCTTCTTGAGACACCAGACGAGCGCTCCCGGATAGAGCCGCGGCGACTTTCCGCGCTGGCGAGTCCACTCGGCAATTTGCGCGCGCAACAAGCCGCCGCCCGACCATTCCACCTCCGGATCGGCTACGACGAGAGTCAGTCTCGGCGTGTCCGGGATCTCCGCCCCATCGCTTGGGAAAGTTTCGACGGAGATGCTCGCGCCGCGCCGGAACTCCTGCTCGACGAGCTTGCGCTGTGCGGGCATTACCTCCGTCTCCCCGTCGAGCGACGCGCGCCGGTCGCTCACCACCTTCTTCATGGTCGGCTGGTAGCCGATGCGGAATCCGTCCGCGCCCGTCTTGCGGATGAAGTACGACCTGCCTTCGAGAACCAACGCCGCGTTATCGATCGATGTCGTGTCCAGCTCGGGCTCGCCGAGCGCGAAGCGCAGCTCGGGAAGATGCGCGACCTTGTCGGTCTGCCCGCCCGACGATTCGAAAAGGATCGCGGTGCCGACGCGCCGGTGGATGTCCCGCAGTGGTCCTTTGGTGTCGGCGTCGAGCGCCTTGCTGTGCGCCTGCCCGCCGGCGATATCGGTGTCTATCGCCGCAATGAGCCGTGACTCGCCTAGTTGGCCCAGCACCACGCTGCGGAACCCGGGTTCGGCGAGCGGCGCCGAGCCGAGCGTGATGAGCGGCTCGGTGCGAGCCTTGCGGAAGCCGTCCTGGGCTGCGATCGAAATCCACTGGGCCAGCATTGCCAACGTGCCGCGCGTCTGCTGGTACTGCGGCAGCGCCTGCCACTTGCGCTGGAAGACGGACAGCGTCGCTGGATGGAACGGGTAACAGGCCTCGAAGCGGCGCTGCAGAATCTCGCGCGCCTTGGCCTCGGTCGCGGCCGAGTCAACCGCCGTCCATTCGGGCGGAAGTTGCGCGCGCCGCTCGAAGCACCAGTCGCCGTAGGCCTTGGCGACGTTCTTTCGGATCTTTTCGCTCCCGAGGTCCTGGAAAAGTCGCCGCCGGACGACCTCGCTGATCTCGGTTTCGTCGTTGGCGATCAGGTCCTTGGCGACGCGCCGCACCACTTTCGAGATTTTGTCCTGCCAATCCTGATCTGACGCCGTCATCTCGACCTGGCTGCGCGGCAAGCTGATTACAGCCGCCCCATGCGTGGTGCCGGTGGTGGCGACCGTCAGGTTCTGGATAAATGCGTAGAATGATTCGGCGCTGCCGCGGTGACGGTTCAGGTAGTTCAGTACCTCATCGAAGAGCAGGAGCACCGGCGCGCCGGCCGCCTGGAAGACTCGCGCGATGGCATCGGTGCCGGGGGGCGTGGTCTTTGCGGCGGGACCAAGCGCCGCGACACCCTTGTCGCCGGCGAGCTGTCGGGCAATGTCGATCCATGGCGTCTCGCGCCCCGGCTGTGGGTCCCAGGCGTTGCCCACGAATACAGCGACTTGCGCTTTGGGCACAGAACTGACGCCCGCTTCGCGCACCAACTCGTCGACCCCGCTTAGGCCGGCCACTGCGTCTCCGTTTTTTGCAAGATGGTACAGCGTAGTGAGCGCGTGCGTCTTGCCGCCGCCGAATTGGGTGATGAGCGTGAGAACCGGCGACGTGTTGTCGGTTCTCCCGGAGAGCCGACGCAGCACCATGCCCGCATGCTCGCGCAGGGCCCGCGTGAAGCAAGTGCGGGCGAAGAACTGCGCAGGGTCGCGATAGTCCTCCGGAGCCGTCCCGGCCACGACCTGCTCGAGGGCAATGGCGAACTCGTCCGGGTTGAACGAGCGGCCTTCGCGGACTTCCTTGCGCGGTATGGCGACCTTGTACCAGGGTTCCATGGCAATCCTCCTACGGTCTCTTCATTCGGGCGAACAATTCGGCTGCCGATTGTTTCAGGCGCGCCAGGTTGGCATAGGCCACGGGCGCAAAGCCGCTCGCTCCGGCGTACATCCGGTAGCGGATGCCGTCGGTGACGATCACGTCGCGCGTCGTCCTAAGCGCCTCCACGTATCCCTTGGCCTGATCGAGTGCGCCCTCAACGCCCGCGCCCAGGCGCTTGGCCTCGATTACGAAGCGGCAGTTCTCCGGCGTGCGGGGCAGCGCCCGGAACACTGTCACGTCGATATAACGCCATTTGACGGCGATCCATTCTGGAGGCCAGCCGAGCGCGCGCAGGAACGGCACGACGAAATGCGCGATCAATTCGTCCTCGCTCGGGCGCTCGCCGAAGGCTTGGCCGTCCTGGAGCATCGGCACGAGATCGGCGGCCTGGGCGACGATTCCTTGCAAAGCGTCGGGCACCTGATCGAGCGGCGGCTCTTCGGCAGGCAGCTCCGGGAGAGGGGCCGTCTGCCAATGCGTCGGCGGGGATTTGAGGAATCGCTCCGCGAAGTCGATTGCTTCCGCCTGCAACACCCTTGAGCACCGCGTAGGACTGGCACCGAACACCTGAGCCGAGAAAGTGTGCTCCTGGGCGAGCTTGCACCAGCGTACCCGCCGGGCGTGTTGCAGATCCCATCCATTCACATCGTCAAATTGTTCCAGATACAAGTAGTCACTCGCTACAAGCCCGACGGCCGAGATTGTGGCAACGCCTGTACGGAGCAGAAGGAGATCGCCGTTTGCGATCTCCTTAGCGAAGCGACCGATGAACCCACTAAGCGAAAAGTCATATGCGTATCGTTCAAAAGACCACTCGCCGGCGTCCCCCGGGCCGATCAGCGCGACCCCGTGCCGTAGGAAGACGCCGGCGTATGCACGCGAGGCGGGCCCGCCCGAGATTTGCCATACCGCGTGGGATGAGTGGTTTGCCATCATCGCCGTCACCTCGGGCCAGCTAAGAGCATCGCGTCGATCAATCGCTTTTCCTCGCTCCCCCTCGGGTAGAGCGCGGAAAAGGCGTTGGCGAGGCGCAGGAAGTCGGGGCTGCGCTCTTGCTCGGCCTTGAGCAGTGCGCGCAACGCGTTGGTGCGGCCGCCGGCCTGGAGGAGCATAGCCGCGTGGACGCGGTCAAGGGTCGTGGCCTCGCGGGCGGCAGAGAGGCTTTCGTCGGAGACCTCGACGCCTCCAGGTGTGCCGCGGCCCCGCCCACGGACTTTCGGGGCCGGCTCCAAGTCGGGGAAGAGCAATCCCTGGAGCGGGTTGGTCGTCGTCGCCTCCTGCTCGAGCCGGGCGGCCACGGCCTGCGCACCGTCCACGCCGAAGAGCTGCTTCGCGCGCTCGGCGATAGGCAGCAGGCGTACGACGCCCTTCTTCGTCTCGATCACGCGGCCTTCCCACTTGGGAAGCTCGATGCCGAGCGGCTGCGCGAAGCGGCGTACGACATCGTAGACGAGCGTGAAGCCCTTGGCCTTAGCGCGGGAGGAGCCCTCTTCGTCTTCATCTTCGTCGGACGGCTCCTCATCCTCGCCCTCCTCGCCCGCGTTGTCAGCCGGCTCGCTGTTCGTGCTCTGGAGCGTCCAGAGGAAGAGCGCCGTGAGCCGCGCGTCCTCTTCGACTGCGCCGGCCGCGCCGTTGCGGGCCTTGGCCTCGGCGGTGCCGAGCACCTGCGCCAGGGCGCTCCGTCCCACGACCTCCCAGACTTTCTCCAGGTACTCGGCGAGCGCAACCTCGCGCCCGTCGGCAGTCTCGACCTTCGCGTAGCGGCTGAAAATCTCGAGCGCCGGCCCAATGCAGGCGAAGACGAGGTCTGCGCCGCGGACCCCTTCTCCTTGCAGGCGCTCCATCCAGTCGCCGACGCGAGGCGGCAACTCGCATAGAACGTCGGCCCAATCGCCGACGCCGGCGTTGTCGGGGCGGGGGCGGCAGATGAGGTGAACACTCGTTGCAAGGGCGGCAGACTCGCGGGCGCGCAGGCGAGACGCCATTTCCGTCGCAATGGGCCAGGAGCCGGAAATCGTCCAGCCGCCACGGATCATGCCGGAGAGTAGTGCCTCCCAGCCTTCGGTCGTCTTGTGGGCGAACACGACACATCCAACGCCGTCTTCGCGAACAACTCGGCCGCCATCCGAGAATGCATCGGCTACTGCGTCCTCGAAGAACGACTTGTCCTTTGCGCGTCCGTTGACGTATCTGGTCTCGTCGTAGATTGCCTCAAGACCTTTCGGTGTCAGCGGATTCTCCGAGTCAAAAGGGTCACGGAGAATGTAGTCTGGAAGTACCCGGCGATACCATACGAAGAAGAAATCCGAGAGATCGGCGTACGGAATGGCGTCGTAGTAAGGCGGGTCTGTGAACCAAACGTGAGCCGATTCGTTCGGGAGCGGAGAGCTTTGGGCTGCTGCAAGCTGGCACTGCGCCGGTTGAAAGATGCCCCTCACTGAAGCGACACCGCTGGCCAGATTCTCAACGCATACTGCGAAACTGCCGCTAGCTTCCGAGGTCGGCACTCCTTCCGCGAAGTCCCAAGAGGGCTTGATACGGCCGTTCGATAGTACGTTTCTTGGGCACTCAGCTATTGGCTCCCATGGGCATGCATCGTTGGAGAGATCTACGAGTTTTCCGAGCGCCAATAGCAACGGCCGCGCTATCGTTTCTACTGAAGCCAGCAATTGTCCAATCTTAAGAAGCGCCACCTTCTGTCGGTTCGTGAACAGGTCACCCCAACGGAGCATGCCGTACTTCTGTACGCTGAACGCGCGGCCAGCGCCAGACCCACCACCGGCGGGTGTCGGTTCATCCGGCACCGGGCAGAGGCCCCGCTTTCCACCGCGCTCCCATTCGCCGAGGATCACTGCGATCCGTTCCTGTGACTTTCGGACAACCTCATAGTCGTACTCAGCAGGCAGCCGGTAATGCCGCCCCTGCTCTCCGGGCTTGAGTATCACCACAGCCAGCAACCGCGCCCCGCCTGCCCGGCGGGCATCCGTGTCGAAAACGACATCGGCGCCGCCGCGCTGAGCGGCGAGTTGCGCCCGAACTCGCTCGGGCGGGAGCACCGCACCGCAAGCGACACATGTCGCCTTCGCGCGCGTCACCGTGCCGCTTGGCACTTCCTTCTCGCTCTTTGGCTCGAAGATTTCGAACTCGACGCACGGTGGCTCATCCTCAGGTTGCACGACGCGGTACTTGAGCGCCCGTTTGCGATTTGCCTTCTTGCAGAGCCAGAAAGAGCGCGCGAGCGGGATCTCCGCGCCGCAATTCGGCGATTCGCAGCGCACGGTCCGCGCCCAAAGGTAAGCAATCGGCGTCGCGCCATCAGGGTCCTTCGGATAGAGGTCGGCCAGCTCCTTCTCCGCCTTCTGCTTGATCTCCGCTCCGACGCGGCGCAAATCTTCCGCGAGCTTAGGGCCGTGGCGCGGGATGTCCTCGAGCATCACTTTGAGGATCAGGCAGGCCACGGGGTTCAGGTCACTTGCGAAGGCCTCGCATCCGAGCCGCAACGCTTCGAGCGGGATCGAGCCGCCCCCCGCGAACGGATCCACGACCAGCGGCGGCTCCTCCCCGTGCGCCGCCTTGACCAAGGCACGACTCACCTCGAGATAGGTACGTTCCCCCGCGTTATCCCAGTTCGCGAAGTCCGCAATGAATTTGAGCAGTGCTTTGCGGAGGTCCTCGTCCGTTGGCCCGACCTTCCCCTGGAGCTGCGGCAGCAGCTCCAGGGCCTTCGCCTTGAACTCACTCGGGCAGAGCGGATCGCACGGGTCGGGCCAAAGAAGCCCCAAAAGCACCGCGCGGCTCGACGCCAGAGGCCGCCGCGCCCACCAAAGGTGCAGCGTACTCGGATGCCCGTGCCGGATCGACTTCTCCCGCGCCGCATGCCGCGACACCTCGGCAATCGGGAAGTCCACCTCGGCGAGACGCTTGCAGTCCTTGGGGATCAAGACTTCACCGCCGTTTCACCGATTGCCAGTTGCGGGTCGCGAAAGACTCTTATGAAGTCGTCGCGGTCATTCAGCCGAGTGAGCACTGGGTCGCGGCACGAAGATGCGCGCCCGAAGACCACCGCGTGTCGATCTTCCAATGTTGAAAGAACCCCGGCATAGTCCTCGCCAATGTAGTTCTTAAGGAACTCCATGCCTGTAGCATCGAAGACGCGGAGCCCGAATACGGTGTTGCACTGGTTCAGGATGCTCTTGGTTACATTGGCCGTCCTCTGCGTGATTACAAGGCAACCCAGTCCGAACTTTCGCCCCTGTAGGATTGCCTTGGCGGTTCCGTTCGTGGCCGTTTTATCTCCATCGCTCGCAACGGCATTCCATTCCGGAATCAACGAGTGTGCCTCTTCGTACACTATGCAGCAGCGTGCTTGCCCGGCCATTCCTTGATTCTGTAGAACTTCGAGAGTCGATTCAGTGATGATGCGAGTTACCTCCGTGGGCGTAAGCGTGGCCATCGACGCCTGATCTTGAAATGGCTTGCTGTCCTGGCGCCATATCTCGAAATGCGCGGGATTCAAGATCCGAAGCTTCCGGAGGGTCGCCGTGGCCAAGAACACCCCAAGCTGCTCTTTAATCTTGGCAGTGAACTCACGGACGCTCCCGCCTTCTTCTACATTCTTCTTCACGTTCGTTTTGCCTATCCGACCGATCTTCTCCAACTCGTCCTGCTCCACATTCTCGACGTCAGCATCGAGGAACCTCGCGAGTTCATCTGCGTACTGATTTGTCAAATCGAGGCAGACGACCTTTATGCCAACGCTAATCATTCGCTCCACGAGCTCGAGAGCGAGGAACGACTTCCCCACGCCCAGGATCCCTAGAATCGCGACGTTGTGCGTCGCGAGAAGGTGAGGATCGATGGAAACGGGATAGGAAGTTCCCGGAAAGTGCCCGATGGCATCCTGTTCCACGGACTCTTGTTTGGGGCGCACCAGAAGCACAGCCTGATTAGGTTGAGGCAACCAGGGAACAGGATCAAAGCTGCGACGCCCGTTGTTCCATGAGCCGATCTTCTTCGCCTGCGCACGCACGAAACCATGAGTGTTTTTTTCCTGAAGGACCTCTTCCTTTGTCATCCCTTTGATCACCTGGTAGAGGACAGGGCGACCCCTGATCTCGACCTCCACTAGACTGCCTTCCTGAAGATCGAGATCTGCGCGAACGAGTTCAATCTGCAACTGACTGACGTTGGTGTCAGATGCTACCAACCCTATCAAACGCTGCTTTGTGTCCTCTGCGAGGCTACTCGATTCGCTCGCAACGGAGCCCGCAGCGGCGCTGAACGCCGAACCCTCAGAGATGGCACGAACCACGGACGCATCCTGCAGAGCGGCCGCTTCGATCGTGGCGATCTTCAGATGAATGGCACGAAGCCAGCGACCACTCGCAAAGCCTACATGATCAAGTGCTATCATGAGGCCCGGTTTCCCACTCTCGGTCCGCGCCAAGACTATGTCCCCGAACCGCGCGCTTGAATCTGGATCCTCCCGAATCAGCACGAGGCCCGGGGCTTCGTGGCCAACCACCTCGCCGAGACGGGAAAGGTCTTCCTTTGTCACCCAAACGAGGCGCCAACGCCGCCAGAGGTTGGCGATGTTCTCAAGTGGGCGCAAACCTACAAAGAGTGCCCAAGCCAGTCCGATGATCAAATACTCCCGCGGACTGCTACGATGGTACGTAATCAGCGCGAACAAGAACACCGCCGAGAAGATCGCGCGTGGGCTCCCTGCTGCATCCGCCAGCAGCAAGGCAGACCGTCCGGACTTCTGAGCAAAGGGATGAGGCGAATCCTTGAGGGAGATGGCCAAAACCCCCGCTGCTAATACGATGACGACGTAGAGCATCGCGGCCGACCATGTAAAGCGATCGAATCCGCTCGTGCTCGATGGGCCCCACACATTGACAGCTAGCAGCGCAACAAGGGAGGCAACGGCGTAGGAAATTGCGTCGACTGGCTTTGTGAAAAAAGGCGTAACGAGAAGGCTGCCGAGCAGGAGGGCAGCCAAAGCCGCGTAGAACCAAATGCCTCTCTCACTGGTCGGCGGAATCCAAGATCCCAGAGCCGCCCAAGAGGCCCCGAGGAGACCGGCGAGATACAGAAGCAGGATGATTAGTCGACCGCGCTGGCCAATGGAAGACTGGACCGTCATGACACACCATCCCGCGAGTGGTTGCGCCAAGCGAGACCCGAGGCGGGGCGCATGAGCAGCGTGTGGACTACGGGCCCGCGCGTTTGCCCTGCGCGAACTGGTCTGGCTTCCGGCGTAATGCGTCGCGCCACCTCGGCCAGGCGGTTACACTTCTTGGGCATCATGGTTGCACCGCAATACGGGATTGTTTGTCAACCTCAAGAAGGTCGGCCACTGCGGCGCGAACAACCTGCCAGCAGATTCGGCAGGTGTCCCCATCGGGACGATCCTTGAAAAGCCTCTGAACGTATGGATGGACAATGTTCCGGGACTCTCGCAATGCGTGACTGAAACGTTTGACATCGCCCTGGAGCCAACCGGCCTCGTGCGCCACGTCGATCAGACTGGCCAGGCTCCACTCATGAATCGGCTTGACCGCTCCTGTCTTTTCCTTTGGAGCTGCAGTCGCCTGGTTGACGGCCTTCAGGTTGTGTTCGGCCTTGTGCAGCAGGACGCCCTCGAGGATGCTGCCCATCATGATCACGGCGGACAGATGTGCGTCCGCTCGGAAGCATCTCTGCGCTTCAGCCCACCGAAAGCTCAGGATGTCTGCAAGCGAGGCATCCGTCACCAAGCCTGCGAAATCCGGTGGTGTTTCCAAGGGCGCATCTTTGGGTTTCGGCACGCTTGCCGCAGCCTTGCGCTCCCGCATCTGTGGCTCAACGCCAACGAGGGTGAGTTCAAGTCCTTCGACCTGCAGTATCTGATTCAAATAACCCGTCACGGCCTGCCAGACGGCCGCGTCGCCTCGATATTCCTTGAGCGAAGCGAGGCGCTTCAAAACGCTGTCGAGTATTGGCGTTCCATTGATGGCCTGAAGCGATTCCAAGACAAACCACTTGCGGGTGGAAGACATGCCTTGGGGATTTACATCCGCACGGCGGAAGAACTCGCATATTTGCGTTTTCGTGCGGTAGGGCCCAGGCGCGTTATATCCGCCGCCGGCACCTTCTCCTTGTCCGCAAATCGCCTCGGCAATAGCCTCGAGAGTGCTGTCGTCAAGTCGCTTCATGCCTCACGCTCCAGTTGTTTCAGCGCGGCCAGCCCCGCCCGCGTTGTCCTGTAGCGCTGCAGTCGGCTTCGCGGTTTGTCGGGGATGGTGTAGGCAAGCAATCCGCCTTCAATCAGAGGCCGGATGAGACCATCGCGGAACTTGGTTCGGTTCTGCCGTCCAATAGCGCTCATCAATTCGATCAGAGAGCGTTCTTTCCGGCACAGTCGCAAGATCTCGACTTGGTCCCGACTTAGTCCCAACTTGGTCCCGACTTGGTCCCCAGATTTACTCCTTGCGGTTCCGGCCGCCCCGCCGGCGACCAACGCAGCCCTGAATGTAACGACGAGGAACCCCTGCTTTTCCTCGAAGACCGGAAGCGGCGCGCCGTGCTTCTCGCACATTTCGATCACGCGGTTGGTGCCGCGACCCCAGACCTCCACCGCTCCGGTACGATGGAACGCTTCGGCGATTAACGGGTTTGTCGGCTTCGACAGATGCGGACCGGAAAGCTGTTCCACGGTCACGCCGCCGGGGAGACGGCCATAGCTCTGGATTTCGATCCGGTCGTCAAAGATCGCGATCGCAATATATCCGGAGTGATGCGAGTAGTCGCGGTGCATGACGGCGTTGAGGAGGATTTCTCGCAGCGCCGGGGGCGGAACCGGGAAGCGGTCTTCACGGAAAACCGTTCCCTGGGGAAACCGCGCGCCCAGCGGCATGGTGCGCTCGAGGAACGCCATGCCTTCGCGCACCATGGAGAAGGCGTTCATGTGCTCCTGCCGGTTGTCCACGATCTCGCCGGTGACCGTCGTGCCACGAAAGCGTCCCAGCTTGAGAAGGCTTTGAGGATAGTCGGGCATGAACCGCATCCCGTACAGCACCTGGGCGGCCCGCGTGAGGACGCCCGATACCCGCAGTCCCAGCCGGTCGAGAATTTCCCCGATGTCGCGGCGGGTGGCCGGCGAGACCCGGCTTTGCTGAATGGCCAGCTCGCGCGTTCGCAGGATTTCCTTGCGATCCAGGTCCTTCAGCGCCAGTCCCTCGGCGGGAAGGTTCTCCCAGCGGAGCTTGGCATGGCCGCGCTCGACGAGCAGACGCTCATACCTGGCCTGCGGCATCCGGCGCGTCGTGCTCCCCACGCGCTCGAAGGGGCGACCTTCGTAGGTGAAGGGTCGCATGTCCGTGCCGCCCTCGACCGCCGTAAGGACGAGCTCGCGGCCTGCCTTGACCTTGATGCGGTCGATGGAGACGTGGGCGGGCGGCTCGAAGCGATCGGCGGCTTGAGCGACGTCGCGCAGCGTCTGGTTGGAGACGGCTTGCCCTTCGATGGTGCCTTCCGGCCGGACGCCGAAGAGCACCGTACCGCCGGACCCGTTCAGGAAAGCGCAGAGCGTTTGCATGCCCTCCTTCAACTCTCCCGTCGAGCGTTTTAGCTCCAGCGCCGGACCTTCGCCTTTTTTTACCAGGGCGGCGAGCTGTTTTGCGTTCACGAGAATCCCCATGGCCGTCATGGACGGTTTCCTCCGTACGGCGGGGCATCCTCGTGCGCCTGCATCGGTGTCGTCATTGCGTTGACCGCCAAGTAGTAATGCGCCACCTTCGTCACCTCGTTCCAGTCGAGGCGCGCCGGGTCGCGGATCGGCTCCTGGAGCCGCGGGGCGTTGTCGCAGTCAGTGACGACGTAGAGCCAGAAACAGTCGGGACGGTCCTCTGCCACGCGCCGCTCATTGGGCGTGAGCAGGATCGTGCCGGTCGGTGCGCCAAGGCCCTTCACCTCGATGAGGCGCAGCTCTCCGGATGCAAGGTCCAGGCTCGTGACGTCGTAACCCAGGTTCTTCTCGGAGACGTCGTAAACCTGCCGCCCCTGCGACTGTTCGTGCTTCATGACCACGCGCATGGCGATGGCCTCGGTCTGGAAATTCGGTCTGAGACGCCGAACCTCGGGTGCCTCACGCTCGGGGTGTGGTAACACGAGAACGCTCGCGAGCCGCTCGACTGCCTGGAGCGTAAGCGCACGCTGGCGATCGAGGTCGATCCTGCGGCGGTCGCGGCGAGCAAGCAGCTCCGCATGGCGGGTCTCTGCCTGCGCGAGCCGCCCTTCGGCGCCGGGGTGCTTCTGATCCACATCAGTCGCCGCGCGCCCGATCTCCTCGTCCGCGCGCTGGAGCAGCTCAGTGAGCGAAAGCTCGACGTGGGCGCTGACCCGCTCGACCTCGGAAAGTCGATCCTTGCGCGTCTCTTCGAGGAACGGTGCGAGCGCATGCTCATGGAGCCAGGTCGTTGCCTCGGGGAAGTTCGCAATCACAGGCATCTGGGTCGGAGGATCCGCTGGCGTAAAGTTACCGAGCAGGCCGGGCTCCTGAAGCCGAGGTTCTCCGTCCGTGGGGATCTCCACCGCGAAGAGCCGCTCGTGGACCACCTGCCCGAGCCCATCTACCACGCGCGCCCGGTAGAAGTCGATGCGCGCCGGGCTTTCGTGCTGGAGGGAGTGGAAGGTTGCGCCCCTGCTGAGAACATCGAGCGCTCGCGCGTGGGTATGTCGCCGGATCGCCTCAAAGAGCGGGTGGCCGGGCGTGACCCACTCCAACTTCTCGGTCTCTGCGGTCTCGCGGTCGGTGGAGCAGCGCGGATAGCGGTCCGCAAGAGCGGGAAGCTTCCAGTCCGGGTCCTTTTCGTAGCGACGGAGGATCGATGGCGTGCGGGCCGGCTCAAAGGCGTGAGGCACGCTCGGGATGATCCTAAGGGTGAGCGGCACGAACTCGGCCGCCTCACGGAGGAATCGCGCGATGGTCTCCGGCACGACACGCCGCTCCTGTGCCCGCGCGCGCCGCTCGATCAGCATCGCCAGGTTGAGCTTCTTGCTCGCCAGCCCCTCGAGGGCGTTTTGGCAGATGGCGCGGAACTGCTTCTCGTCGACATCGCGGAGCATCCGCTCCTCGAGGTCGGCGTCGCCGAGCTTTCCGGCATAGTAGTCGCGCAGCACACGCTCGACGTGGGCCGCAGGCAGGATCTCGCCGACGACGTTGAACACGGCGTCGTCGTCCAACGCGTCGCGGATCTCCTGCAGCTTCTCCAGCAGCCGCTGCAGGACGCGCCCTTCGATGGTGTTGGTGGCCACGAAGTTGAAGATCAGGCAGTCCTTGCGCTGCCCATAGCGGTGGATGCGGCCCATCCGCTGCTCGAGGCGGTTCGGGTTCCAGGGGATGTCGTAGTTGAAAAGGATGTTGCAGACCTGGAGGTTGATGCCCTCCCCCGCGGCCTCTGTGGCGACCAGAACCTGGATCTCGCCTTCGCGGAACTGCTGCTCGGCGTGGAGGCGCGTGCCCGGCTCGTCACGCGAGCCCGACCTCATGCCGCCGTGTATACAGCCGACCCGGAAACCCCAGGACTTGAGACTTGCCATGAGGTAATCCAGCGTGTCCTTGAATTCAGTGAAAAGGAGCAGGCGCTGGTCCGGGTGGCTAAAAAAGCCTTCCTTCTGGAGAAGCGCTCTGAGTATCGTCAGCTTCGCCTCTGCGCCCGCATCCTCGACCGCCTGGGCCTGGACTGCAAGACCTCGCAGCTCCTTTACCTCCTGGCGCACTTGCTCGGCGTTCCCCGCGAGAGTGATCGCCTCCAGCAGTGCCTCCAGCCGGTCGCGCTCGCTCTCCTCCATCTCTTCCAGTTCTTCCGGATCGGGGAGATCCGGCGGCGCCTGGCGAGCGAGATCCTGCGCACGCTTGAGACCCTCTTCGAGGCGCCGTGCGCGGTTTTCAAGCGAATGCCGCATCGCGTAGGTGCTCGAAGCGAGCCGCCTCTGGTAGAGAGACATTAGGAAGCCAATTGCGCGCGAACGGGGGTCCTGATCCTCCGCCGCGGCGCGGGCGCTCTCGCGCTTTACGAATCGCGTCACGTCGCGGTAAAGCTCGAACTCCGCGCCGTCGATCTGGAAGTCAACCGTGCACGGAATGCGCTTGGTGAAGATTGGCTCCGCGGTCCAGGTCCCGTCCGCCCGCCGCTCGGGGAAGTAGACCATCGCCTCCTTGGTGCGGCGCAGGTAGAATGGCGCCCTCCGGTGGTCCATGGCCTCGCGAATCGATTTTACGTCGGCGTAACAGTCGGCATCGAGGAGCTGTAAGAAAAGGCTGAAGTTCTCCGGATCCCCTTTGTGAGGCGTCGCTGTAAGCAGGAGCAGGTGGTCCGAGGTGTCGCGCAGCAGCTCGCCCAGCTTGTAGCGCATGCTCTTGTGCGACTCGTCAGACGCCGACATGCGGTGCGCCTCGTCAATGATGACGAGGTCCCAGTGGACTTGGCGCAATCCGGGAAGGATGTCCAGGCGCTTCGCCAGGTCGAGCGAGGTGATGACCCGCCCGCGCTCAAGCCACTGATTTACGCCGAACTGGTCGCGTATGTCCTGACCTTTGAGGACAAGGAACTTGGTATCGAACTTCTCCTTCAGCTCACGCTGCCATTGGAAGGCAAGGTTTGCCGGGCATACGATCAGGATTCGCTCGGCGAGGCCACGCAGTTCGAGCTCTCGGATAAGCAGACCTGACATGATCGTCTTGCCTGCTCCGGCATCGTCAGCAAGCAGAAAGCGTACGCGCGCGAGCTTTAGCAGGTAGTCGTAGACTGCCTCGAGCTGATGCGGGAGTGGATCCACACGCGAGATCGAAAGCCCGAAGTAGGGATCGAACTCGTAGGCGATGCCGAGCGCATAAGATTGGAGCCCAAGCCGCAACAGACGTCCGTCGCCGTCGAAAGAATGCGCCGTGTCGAGAACCGTGAGGCGATCGAGATCGGTTCGGGCCAGTGTCACCTTTCGGAAACGTTCTGACTGTGTACCTACCAGACCGACTACCCAGGTCTCGGGTCCGTGGGACTGCACTGTTTCGACCCGCATGGGTTCGTTGAAGACGGGGCCCGTCAAAATCTGGCCCGGGCTGAGGGGTGACAAGCGAGTCATTGTGCTGTGACACCCGACGAAAATGTGGTGAAGGCAACCACTGTGATTGTGTTCACATATATTCCTTGGGCCAACAGCCTGACAGAAGGACGTTTCTTACAGGTAAAGTATCACAATCATAGTCCCATGATCGACGGGGAGTCGCCATGGGTCTTCTCTGTCTTGATCCAGTCGTCCGCAAAGCAATCCTGTGGGGCACATAGTGGTGTGTCTCTCATCGCGAGCGCCAGGCGTCCAGCCGATGTCGCCTTTGCAGTATCGCCGGCGATACTCGCCGCGTTTTCGCATCGAAGCGTTAGCTGCCTCCGGAGTCCAGGGGGGCGGGCTTTGGCCCCCGTGTACACGCGAAGGTTAGTTAGTCTTGCGCGGCCTGACGCCGTAGGACAAGATAAAGACCGTTTACAATTCCTCATAATTCCAATCGATATATCGAATTAGAGTGTAAACATACAGATTCCTGTAAACAAATTCTTTCTAATTCCTTATTCCTTAATGACTTAGTTGTAAACATGTCGTTACTAGTGCCTTTCAGTACCAAGGTTGAGCCCTGAATGAGAATGGGCGCTAATAAGTATCGCAGGCGATACTCGACAGATACTGATGAATAGCGGCAGTGGCGCGCAACGAACCGTCGGTTGGATTGTATAGCTCCCAAAGCACGGCCGCATCGACGAACTCTCGAATTAATGGAGGACAATCCAGAAGTGTCTTTCGTAGCATATCGTGGGCGTGACCAACAGGCTTATTGTCGAACATTGCATGTGTGAGATGGCCGAGAAGCTATGGAGAGGTCTTATCCCTTAAGTCGGTGACTGAATTGCGTTCGATCAGCTCCGGTTCGATGAGGGTGACAGTGCTCGTGCGATTTTCCCGATCCCTTACTTTCTCGAGCAGCAGGTTCGCCGCCGTAGCTCCCATGTATTGGCTTGGATGATTGATTGATGTTAGCGGCAGGTCCGGAAGGTCCGCGAGCGCCGAATTATCGAAACTCACAATTGACAGATCTCGAGGAAAAACTAGTCCATGGTCGCGTCCCGCACGAATGAGCTCGATTGCTTCCTGATCATTCGTGCACACGAAAGCGGTCGGAAAAGGCCGGCCATTTTTCGCCGCCTCTGCAAAACTCTCAGAGATTTGATCCTTGATGTCGCCAGGGTTCTTTTTCCTATCATAACCAATGATCCAATCCTCGGTTGCCATCTGTCCGGCCTCCCGAAGGAACTCGAGCGCTCCCTGCATTCGCAGTATCTTCGGGTAGTAGTTCTTGTGATATACGATACCGATTCGACGGTGACCTCGTTGCCAGAGATAGGATGCTGCCAGCCTGCCGCCGGCGCGGTCGTTCATCACGACGGCGTTGAACTGATGGCCGGGATAAAAGTTGTCGATCAGCATGATCGGGATGCCAGACAGCTGAATATCCCGCAGCAGATCCAGGTTCATCGGATCCCGACCATCGTACGCTGGCTGGAGGATAATGCCGTCAACTTTCCGATTCCATAGCCTTGTCAAAACATCGCGTTCGACTTTCGTATCCTCCATGGACTCGGTCAGGACAAGGTGGTAGCCGTTCTTCGACAGCGCGTTGTTGCAGCCTTGTACGATTCGAGGAAAGATATACTCCTGCGAGTACAGAGAAACGAAACCGACCGTCATCGTACCGCTTTGACGCACCCCGACGCAGAAAGTCCCGACGCCTTTTTTTGTGTCGACAATCCCCGCGTGGGAGAGATTGCTCAGGGCAGTGCGAACGGAGTTCCGCCCGACTGAAAGCAACTCGCACAGTTCGCCTTCAGAGGGAAGCAGATCGCCCGCCTTGAATTTCCCACTCTCCAGTGCTTCGAGTATCCACTCCTGAACGCGCTTGTATTTCGTCATTCCCTTGACCAGATAGAATAACCTATTGGTATAGCACGAAATGTAGCTTTCAACTCTGAAACTGTCAAGCCGCTGGTTTTCTCTTGACAATCTCAACTTGAGTGGTATAATGGGTCAACATATCCCAATACCATATACCAATATGAGGAGGAATTAGCATGAGAATCAGGACAGTCTTTTCCATGGTGCTTTTCGTTGCCATAGGCTGTTTGCTCCTATTGGCAGGGGGCCAACTCGCATCCGCCCAGGCGATGAAGCTTAAGATCAATACTGATGCGAGTGGTTTTAGCGAACCAGTGTGGCCGGAGTCCTCCAAACCAGCCTCGATTACTGTCTGGACATGGATAGCGAACGCGGACAAACTCGTACCTCTGTTTCAGAAGGCCTTTCCTAGTATTAAGGTCGACCTGAAGAGCGTTGGACAGGGCCAGCCCGAGTACACAAAGCTCGCTACCGCTATACAGGCCGGCAGCGGCGCTCCGGACGTCGTGCAGGTGGAGTTTCAAGCCCTGCCGCAGTTCGTTGAGACCAGCGGTCTCCTGGATATCGCGCAGTACGTTGGCGACACCAAGCCGCTTTTTCCCGAGTGGACGTGGAACCAGGTCTTCTTGAACGGGAAGCTTTATGCAATACCTCAGGACGCCGGACCAGAAGGACTGATCTACCGGAAGGATCTGTTCGACAAGTACAATATCGCGGTTCCGAAGACATGGGCGGAATTCGAGCGCGCTGGAGCACTCCTTCATCAGGCTGACGCTACAAAATACATTACCTTCATTGCCTTGAACGACCAAGGCGAGGTAAACGGACTACTCTGGCAAGGTGGAGTTTTCCCATTCAAGAACACGCCGAACGGTTGGAAGATCAATTTCACAAGCGAAGCAGCCAAGAAGGTCATGAATTACTGGCTGGGGCTTGTCAAAAAGGGATATGTGCAGGTAGCCAACGCCTGGACGCCGGAATGGAGCCATAATCTCGGTCAGGGAGCCTATGCCGCTGTGATCGGCGCAGCCTGGTCCCCAACGTATGAGATCGAGCCTTACATGGAGAAGGGAACAACGCAGCAGTGGCGCGTCGCCGAGATGCCGCAGTGGAACATGGGGGACAAGGTTGACAGCAACTGGGGAGGATCCACAGACGCCGTCACTACGCAGACAAAGTTTCCGGAGGCTTCCGCTCTCTTTGCTGCATGGATAAACACGCACAAAGATGCTGTCGCCATCCTGAGCACCGACATCGGCCGGGGGGGATCCGGACTCTTCACTGCTCACGTGAGCTCCGGCAAGCTGCCAAGCTTTGCCGGCCCGAACGCCTTCCTTGGCGGCCAAACTGCAAACTCTATTTTCACCAGGATGATGCCATGGGTGGACAAGAGCTTTGAATGGAGCCCGTGGACGAGCTTCGTGTACAACGAGATGCAGGTACAGTTCACGAATCTGTTCAGCGGCAAGATCACAACAGACCAGGCGCTGCAAAACCTGCAGGACAAGGTAGAGGGTTTTGCGCGAGCCCAGGGATTCCAGGTCGCCCACTAGCTGAGACTTACGTCCGCAGCTGCTTATGCATGGCCCTGATCTGATGCCTTGATCAGGGCCCTTTCCTTTCTTTAGGAGGCGACGCGGGTCTTGTTTGCAGGAGTTGATGATGATCGTCAGCCAGCGCTCTTGGAGTTCCCGAGCCGTACCTTACATAATGCTTGCGCCGTTTCTCGTGCTCTTCTTCGGCTTTTTCATCTATCCGCTGCTCTACGCCTTCCGTCTCAGCCTGTTCACGGGCCGGACGGGGCGCGGCACCTTTGTCGGATTTGCCAACTACATTACGGCATTCAAGGACGGATCTTTCTGGTCTTCGATCCTCACCGTGGCCCGATTTGGCGTCATGCAGCTTCTGATCATGCTGATTCTTGCCCTTGCCCTTGCGCTGCTGCTTGACAGTCCAATCATTAAAGCCAGGGCCACCTTCCGCCTCCTTTACTTTCTCCCCTATGCGGTCCCGGGTGTCATCGCTGCTCTCATGTGGGGCTTTCTGTATTCGCCGCAACTCAACCCCCTGCTTGCCGTGCTCGGCATCTTTCGTCATGGCAAACCCCCCGACATCCTCTCCCAGAGCAACCTCCTTTTCAGCATCGTAAACATCGTGACCTGGGAATGGACAGGGTACAACATGACCCTGTACTTTGCGGGACTGACATCTTTGCCGCTCGAGCTGTACGATGCCGCCAAGATGGATGGCTGCAACGAGTTTCAGACCGCTATTCGGATAAAGCTGCCGCTCATTCGACCGGTGATCATATTCACCTGGATTCTCTCGATAATAGGCACCTTTCAACTCTTCAATGAGCCCTTCATCCTTTCGAGCCTCACTGCCGTCCCTTCGGACTTTACGCCCAACGTGTACATATACAACATGGCCTTCGCTTATAACAATTTTCATTATTCGGCGACTCTGTCATTCTTCCTGGCGTTCGTTACGCTGTGTGCGTCGCTGCTGTTCTTGTACCTGACCTCGGGAGAACAACGGAGGGCAGGACGCAGGAATCGCAGCTATGACGCACGAGGTGTGGCGAAATGAGCACCCCGAAGAGAAGCCTCGGGTCTTCCTCTTTACAGCGGTTGTACCACGGTCGCTCTTATACCCGCCGTCGAGTTGTCATTGGGGTTCTTATTCTCATCCCCATGAGCCTGCTCGCGATGTACTTCATACTTCCGCTCTTCTGGCTCCTGGTCTCGACTTCCAAGTCAACCGACCAGCTCTTCAATACCCCCATGTTCGCTCCGTCGTCTCTCTCTGGCCTCGTAACCAATCTCCGGGATCTGGGTCAGAAGGAGGGTGGAGCATATTGGCGGTGGTATCTCAACTCGATCATCTACTCTACTTTGACCGCTGGATTGGGCACTCTGATCAGCGCCCTTGCAGGCTACTCACTGTCAAAATACGAGTTCAAGCTGCGAGGTGCAGTCAGGTTCATGGTGCTCGTGGCGCTCTTGCTTCCTGCAGCGACGCTCACGATTCCTGTCTTTCTGCTGATAAAAAGCCTTGGATTGATGGATACCTACGTGGCGGTCATCCTCCCGCTCCTTGCCAGTCCCTTCGGAGTGTATTTCATGAACGTCTACGTAGGAGAAACCATGCCGAACGAGCTCATCGACTCCGGGCGGATCGACGGGGCCAGCGACTACCAGATCTTCAGGCGCATTGCAGTTCCCATCATAGGGCCGGGACTCGTTACCTTGTTCCTGATAAGCTTCATATCTTCATGGAACAATTTCTTCCTGCCCCTCCTCGTCTTGAGCAGCTCCAAGCTCTTTCCCGCCACTCTGGGGCTTCAGATGTGGGTTTCCAAGCTCATTAGTCCGGCCACTGGCATTCCTCCCTATCCGCTGATAATCCTCGGCTCAGCGCTCTCAGTCTTGCCGATGGCTGTTTTGTTCCCGTTCTTGAGGAAACATATCGCGGCAGGAATTGCCACGGGGAGCATAAAGGCGTGAGTCCACAAAACGATAGCGGGAGGCGGCAATCATGACAAAGGCCAGTGACGGTCCACGCCTTCATCTCGGAATAGCGTATTACCCCGAGCAGTGGCCGGAAAGCCGCTGGGAGGTGGATGCCGAGCTCATGGCACGAGCCGGCATTACGACGGTTCGATTGGCGGAGTTCGCCTGGCACATGTTCGAACCAGTCGAAGAAAGGTATGAGTTCGGTTGGCTCGAGCGTGTCCTTGCAGTGCTGGCTCATCATAAGCTTTCAGCCATCCTCTGCACACCGACGCCTACTTATCCGGCTTGGCTCCACCGGAAGTTTCCGGATATCCATCAGATCAAGAGCAACGGACAGATCAAGGAGTTTGGCCAGCGCCAGGATGCCTGCAAGAATCATCCCGCCTACCGTCGGCATGCCTTCACGATCACCGAGGTGGTCGCGAAGCATTTCGGGCGCCATCCGGGCGTGGTTGCATGGCAAACGGACAACGAGCTCGGATGCCACGGAACCGCCAGGTGCTATTGCACCCATTGCGAGCGCGCTTTTCAATCATGGCTGTCCCATCGATTCAAAGACATCGGCCGTCTCAACGAGGCGTGGGGTACGGCATTTTGGAGCCAGCAATACAATGATTTCTCCGAAATCTCACTGCCGCGCGATACCGCTGATCGAAGCGGCACAGCCGGACAAAATCCCGGACTCCTGCTCGACTTTTTCAGGTTTTCTTCCGATGTCCAGGTCTCATTCAATCGCGAACTTGCAGATATCATCAGGGCCAACAGCCCGTCACGACCTGTCACGCACAATCTCATGGGCGCGTTCACCGACATCAACTACTTCGACCTGGCCCGTGATCTCGACGTGGTATCGTGGGATAACTACCCCTTTTTCCAACCGCAAACCGCTCATCAGCCGCCGTCTCCTTTGCCCCACGATCTCATGCGCGGCTTGAAAAGCCGGAACGTATGGGTCATGGAGCAAGCCTCGGGGCCGGGAGGCTGGGATCGGTTCTATTCTACTCCAGAACCCGGCCGGATGAAAATCTGGGCTTACCAAGCCATCGCGCACGGGGCTGATTACGTCAGTTTCTTCCGTTGGCGCAGCGCCCGTTTCGGCACCGAGCAATACTGGCACGGGGTCCTGGCTCACCATGGACAGCCCGGATCTCGCTACCAAGAGCTCACACAGCTTGCCTCCGAAGTGAGAGCGCTCAGCTCTGAGATCGCGGGAAGCCACGTCCCAGCCGACGTTGCGATTCTCTATGATTACGACAGTGTGTGGGCACTGGAGATTCAGCCTCATAGCATGGAGGGGATTTCCTATTACGAGCTCGCGAACGACTACGCAACGGCGCTGTCGCGACTGGGAATAGTGGCCGATATCGTCTCTGCCGACGGAGACTTCGGTTCCTATAAGCTGCTCATCGTCCCAGCACAACACGTGTCCAGCCCCCAGTTTGCCGACAAGCTGCAGGAATATATCCAGGCGGGAGGCATCGCAGTAATCGGAGCGCGAAGCAGTGTTAAGGACGAGGAAAATGCGGTACACGAGGAACATCTTCCTGCAGGCCTCCGCCATATCGTGGGCGGCCGAGTTGAAGACTATGATACCTTCTCCTACCTGCCTTCTGAGCCCGTTGAGGTGATTTCTGCCTACGGGGCACGATTTCCCGCCGCGCACCTTGCCGAGCTGCTCACGCCGGACGCTGGAGCCTCAGTGCTCCTTACCTATTCAGGCCGCTACTATTCGGGCACCGCAGCCGCGCTGCGGAACTCGTTCGGTCAGGGCGCTTCGTACTACCTGGGCACCTATCTCGATGCTGGAGGGCTTCGAGCGTTTCTCCGGCCGGCGTTCCACGAAGCCGGAATCCCAACTGTCGACGACCTCGATCCTGCGGTGGAAATCTGCGTTCGGCGCACCGACCAGGCAATCTACCGTTTCTATCTGAACCACGATACCTCAAAGAAATCCGTGCACCTGGTGCAAACTGGACATGAAATGACAACGGGCGCGACGGTGCGCGGCATGCTCGAACTCGAGGCCCTCGGCATAGCAGTGGTACGGGAAGACTAGCACGGATCTCTCGTACTTCTGTGCGGACAGCTCTTTATCTGAGGTCAACGCCCTCCTCGGCGATAGATCTCTGACAAAGTACGCGCCTGCGGATTGGCCGCAGCGGTTCTCGCCTCCTGCGCCACAGTTGCTCATCTGCCCCAATACAACGCCACCTGTTCTACCGTTGACGATAAGATGCAAAAAGTGAAACGCAAGTCGTGAAGACGACAGCTCGCGGACTTTCCCGTCCGATGGTAGACGTATACTAGAAAAGGCTTATCCTTCTTGCTAGACCCGATAATCGCCAAGAACTCTCAGTCAGTGAGGTGGAAAAATGAGATAGTTTCTGAGAAACACTCCCCTTTTCTCGATCTTTTCTGACATGCCTACATTTACCCCGTTGAGTTAATTCTTTACCGGTAGTATATATGAGTAAATAGCGGGAGAGCGATGGGAAAACCAAAACGGACTTAAAATCCCCTGCCTCGCAAGGGGCATACGGGTTCGACCCCCGTCTCCGGCAGTATATTACCAGGGAGGACAACATGGCGGACAGAATAGGTGAGTTTCTCGTCGAGATTGGCGCGATGTCCGACTCCCAGGTAATCATCGTGATCAACCATCAGAAGGCAGGCGACCAGCGTCTCTTCGGCGAAATCGCCATGGAGCTCGGCTACCTTGCCGACAACGAGCCGATAGACAAGTTTCTCGAATACCAGGAGAAGCGGCTCGGCGATTGAGCCGCGCCGTGAGGGGGCGTCTCAGAGTCAAGATCCACTGCTCCCCTGCCCTCCCGGCTTCGTGCGCGCAAGCTCCGCGATGAGCTCCTCATACGCGAGGACCGGCGCCTTCCTGCACAGATCTTCGAAAAGCGCTCTCCCCTCGTGTGAAAAGAAGCTGCGCGGCACGTCTCCGGGTCCCGATGCGAGGACGATCAACCGTCGCGCGCGCGCCGCGAGATTCAGGTTGCCCTGATTGCCGGGGCCTACCGGAAACGAACAGAGAACCGTGATATCCGCGCCCTCAACGAGCCGCGCCGCATCCAGGATCTCCGCATCACCGATCCGGGAAAACGCGCCGACCCTCGAGCAGTCGATGCCGAGGTTCCGCCAGAGCCGTTCATCAGAATCGTGCTCATGGGCGACGCCGCCGCTGAGGACATAGCCCAGGCGATGAAGCTCGCGCGTGAGATTCACGGCGCTGCCGGCTCCCCCGATGAGGTGAATCCGGGTGCCAGTGACTCCCGCCCGCCATGGGAGAACTGTCACAGTGAGGCTCCCCGTTGCCATGCTTGGGGACACGAGGGTGCGCACCGCATAGACACGGTCCAGAATCTCGCTGCGCAGCACCTCTTCCGGCCTGCCATCGGCGGCCACCCTGCCTTTTTCCAACAGGAGCAGGCGCGAGCAATACTGCGCGGCAACGCCGAGGTTATGCACGGAGGTGAGCACGGCACGCTTCTCACCGGCCAGCTCCTGCGCCATGGAGAAAATCCTGTCCTGATGTCGGATATCGAGGTTCGAGCTCGGCTCGTCGAGGACCAGAGTCTCCGTATCCTGTACCAGCGCCTTCGCAAAGAGGACGAGCTGCCGTTCTCCGCCTGAAAGCTCCCCGAAGCCCCTGTTCTCGAGCCCCGAGAGGCCCACGTACGACAGGGTACGCCGCGCCTTCTCATGGTCTTCCGCGCCTTCCCGTTCGAACCTGCCCAGATGGGGGTAGCGTCCCATCAGAAGGATTTCCATCACGGTGAACGGAAAGCTTTGCGCGGTTTCCTGGCTCATGAAGGCCAGCTTGCGCGCCCGTGAACGGGCATCCATCGCGGCAAGGTTCCGGCCGTCCAGATACACCGTGCCTTCGCTCGGGGCAAGGAGCCCTGCCAGCAGGCGCAGCAGCGTCGTCTTGCCCGCGCCGTTCGGACCGATCACGCCGACGAGCTCTCCCCGATTGACGGAAAGATCGATGTTCTCCACGATCGTCGCCCCGCCGATCTTCCAGCCCAGACTTCGTGTGTGAAGGAGGGAGTCCGTCACTGCATCACCCGTACGCTGCGCCGCTGGATTCTGACGATCAGGCTCAGCAGGTAGGGGCTGCCGAGTATGGCGGTTATGATCCCGACGCGGACCTCGAACGGCGGGGCGATCGATCTCCCCAGCAGGTCGCAGACCGTGAGAAACAGCGCGCCGCCGAGCGCGGAGGCGGGTATGAGCGTCCGATGATCAGCCCCGACGAGGAATCGAAAGAAGTGGGGAACCAGAAGGCCCACAAATCCTATCGGTCCTGCCACCGAAATCGCCATTCCCGTAATGACGGCCGAGAGAGCGAGAAGCAGCCTTTTGGTCCTCTCGACCCTCATGCCGAGCGAATGGGCGTTCTCTTCGCCCAGCGTGAAAAGATTCAACTCCCGGGAGAACAGACCAAGAACAATTATGCCGGGAATAAGCACGGGCGCGGCAAATAGAATGTGCTGCCAGCTCCTGCCGTCCAATCCTCCCATGGTCCAGAAGAGAAACTGGCTTACCTCATACTCCCGGGAGATCAGCAGCAGAGCGGAAGTCAGCCCGTTCAGGAGAGATGAAATGGCCATGCCCGCAATGATGATAAAAAGAAGAGAGGTCGTGCCTCGGGAAGTGGACAACAAGTAGATGAGCGCGGAGGAAAGCAGGGCGCCGGCGACCGTGAGCACGGGCAGGCCGAAAAGCGACAGGGAGGCAAAGCCGGACGTGATTGCTATCACCGCTCCGAGGCTTCCCCCCGCGGAAAGCCCGAGGATCTCCGGGCTTGCCATGGGGTTGCGAAACAGCCCCTGCATCACCACGCCGCACACAGCGAGCGCGGATCCGACGAGCATCGCGGCGAGCACGCGGGGCAAGCGCAGAAAAAGGATGATGGTGATGTCCTGTTGATCGGGCAGGGCGATGGACTGAAAGCCGAGCTGGTGGAGCAGGTACCTGGGGAACGAGAGCGGGGCAACACGCACGGCGCCGATCCCGACCCCCACGCCGAGCGCCGCCACGAGCAGCAGAGAGAGAATCAGGATTGTGAGGGCTTTTCTCTTTTTCACTTCGCCGTTTCGCGCGGACCGCGCACACTATAGCCAGGCGAATCGTTTGCTGTCAACTCAAGTCGCTCCTGCGGAGATTCGAGTGCGCTTCTTGCGCTTGGCATGGGAAACGGGTACATAGGTATGCATGAACTGCCTGAATCACGTACAAAACGTAAAAAGGTGCTCCTGCACCTATGAAGGCTGCGCGCGGCACGGCATCTGCTGCGATTGCATCGCCTATCATCGATCCCTCGCCGAGCTGCCGGGCTGTCTGTTCACCGGCGACGAGGAGAGGTCCTATGACCGCAGCGTCTCATTTTTCGTGAGCCGCCGTCGGTAGTTTCGCGTGCTCGACCTGGTCATCCTGTCTCTGGGATTCCTCATCCACCTGTGGGCCCTGCCCTACTCGTTCAAAAATCTCTTCATCGATTCACTCGTGCGGCTCGTGCAGCTCGGCTTCGGCGTGGCGATCCTCGTCACCCTGGACCCGCACGTCCTTCTGCCCAGTCCCTTCGGTCTCATCACCGGACTGGGCGTGGGTGTTGCGTGCTTCACCTTCCAGATCGTGTGGAACAAGGGTGTGCGCCTGCGCGCCGCTTCGCTCACCCGGAGCTTCATCGCATCACAGCTGCTCATTCTGTTTTTCCACATTCCCGCAGAAGAGATGTTCTACCGTGGAGTGTTCTTCACGCTCCTCGGCGCAATCTGGGGGCCATTCACGGCGCTCGTGATCTCCACCGCGCTTTCGACCATGATCGCGGTCGTCTCAAGTCGGAAACCGATCAAATGGCTGGGTTCAGGGCTCGTCGGCATCTTGTGCGGGCTGGGGTACTACTGGTCACAGAGCATATGGGCGCCCGTGCTCATCCACATCCTGAACGACTGCGGCTTCGACACTTTGAACGAACAGCGCAATCTCTTCGAGACTTAGGATGCCGCGCCGGATGCGGCGGCCGGCGATCCCGCAAACAGCCACATCACCGCGTCCTGCAGCAGCCGGGAGAGCACGACGACCTGCATGTTCCCGCCTGATTTCTCGATTGTCTTCTGGAACGTGGCCGGTGTATGTCTTGTCCTGAGCTTATCCCGCATGGCCGCGACCTTGGATTCAAGGGGAGCGTCATCCCTGGCCAGCACGTCCAGCAGGTACAAAGTCAGGAGGAGCAGGACCTCGTCGGAAACGGTGTCCGCAAGGGCGGCGAGCTCCTTTCGCGCCTCGCCCGTCTCCTTCATTTGGAGGAGGCTGAAGGCGTGGTTCCACCTCACCCAGTCACGATCCGCCAGGCGCGGGGAGTCGAGAAGACCGCGAAAAAAGCTCTCAGGGTCCGTGGGATCCTTGGCAAGGAGATGGGGGATGCCGAACTGAATGCTGAATCGCCTTATTGCCCCGGGCTTTTTCTCCGCCAGATAGGCTTCCAGAGCGAGGATTCCTTCCGTATTGGAGGTCACAAGGTATGTGTTCAGCAGCAGACGCACATGTGCCTGCAGCACTCTGCCTTTCCTGAATATGCGTTGTTCGAGGAAGCCGGCCACTCCGGCCCAGTCCTCACGCTCCAGACCGCGAAACAACCGCCAATTCAGCAGGAAATACACATCCACTCCGCCAAGGGTAAGGACGAACACGATTGCAATGGGCCAATTGCGCGACCAGAACAGGCTGAACCAGTCTCTGCCAAGAAGGAGCAGGGGGGTGAAAAAGATGACGAGGAACGCCAGCGCGAGCACGACGTTGAGCAGGATAAATATGGCTTTCATTTTCATCAAAAACCCCTATAATAGGGCAGTATAGTAGGGGAAATCGCAGCGCCAGTCAAAGGGGCTCCCCCAGGGAAGGAATCGTGAAGGGCCGCATGGCATGAAGAGTATCCCGTTGTCCGAGCTGGTGCCCAGCGAATACTTCGATCAGCCGGTCTACCTTGACAACAGTTACATTCTTCTCACTCCGGATTCACCGGTCACGCCCGAACTGCTGAAGCGGCTGCAGAAGTGGAAGTTCCAGGAGGTTTTTACCGAGGGGGCCACCAAGGACGTTCCCGGCTATCTCTCGGGTTCCAAGAAGAGCGGTGTGGCGCCGCAGACGATCGATGAAGACATTCACGAAACAAGGCAACTGGCAGCCGCGCAGAAGTTCTACAATGAGCTCACAACGTTCGCCACGGCTCTTTTTGTCAAGTACGTTGCGGACGGGGTCCTGAACCTTTCCGACGTCACTGATTGGGTGAAGAAGGCCATGCATATGGTCCACGACAACCGCGACTATCTGTTGCGGTTCCTGGAAGTAGGCGCTGACAGCGAGCGTTATCTCATCACGCACTCGGTGAACACGACAATACTCGCACTGGCTATCGGCGACTACACGAAGGCGCCCCCGCACAGGCTTATCGAGCTGGGAAACGCCTGCCTCCTGCACGAAATCGGCATGTACAAGCTTCCCCCGGAGCTTCGACATTCATCCAAGGTCCTCAGTCCTGAGGAGCGCAAGCTCCTCAGCGCGCATACGCTCCTTGGCTACAGGATCCTCAAGGGTTTCTCGGCCCCGGAGAATGTCGCCCTGGCGGCCCTGGAGCACCACGAGCGCATCGACGGCTCGGGATATCCACGCAAGCTGACCGCGCCCAAGATAACCGACTATGCGCTCATCATCGGCGTGGCCTGCTCGTATGATGCCATGATGTCAAAGCGCCCATTCAGGCTGGGCAGTCTGGACGGCCACGCCGCCATCAGGGATCTCGCGCAGAAAAACAAAAAACAATACGATGAGAAAATCCTGAAAGCCCTCGTCTACACGCTATCCGTGTATCCAGTGGGAACGTCCGTCCAGCTGTCGAACAACAGCAAGGGCATCGTGTTGAGAACAGACCCTGCAAAGCCCCGTTGTCCGATCGTCAAGGTGATCCTCGATCCTGAGGGGAAAAAACTCGCCGAGCCTAAGCTCATCCAGGTTTCCGAGAGTCAGGGCCTTACAATCATCGGCGTGCTCAGCGCCGAGGAAGCCAAGCAGATCAAGGAACTGGCATGAACGTCCGCGTCACGTTTCCCGGCGGGCAGTCAAAAGACTACCCCGCAGGTACCGCCGTCAGCGAGGTTGCCGCGGACCCGGCTTTCCCTCAAACGCCGCTCCCCGTGATCGCCGTGCTGCTGAACAACGAGGTCGTCAGTTTCCACCATGGGCTCACCGTCAACTGCCGCGCGGCGCCCGTGGACCTCGGTACCAAGGCGGGGATCGCCATATACAGGCGTTCATTGTGCCTTTTGCTTGCCATGGCCGTCACGCGCGCTTTTCCGAAGCGGCGATTGATCGTCGGCCATTCCCTTGGCGATGGCTACTTCTATCATTTCGACGGAATGGAGACCATTCCGCGTGACGACCTGCTGCGGATCGAGGCGGCGATGCGCGAGATCGTGGCTAAGGACTTGCCCATCCATTCGCTCTCGCTCTCCTATGGGGAGGCGATCGAGTACTTCGAAAAACACAATCAGCCGGACACGCTGCTGCTCCTGAGAAACCGCAACGACCCCGCGATCGCGGTCCACTCCTGCGATGGCTTCCTCGATCTGTCCCACGGCCCCCTTGTGCCTTCAACCGGCGTCCTCTCGGTCTTTGCGCTCCTGGGATATCCACCCGGGTTTCTCCTGCGCTATCCCCCGAGGGACAACCCCATGCACCTCGGACAGTTTGTCGAGAATCCCGTGCTCTTCTCCATCTACAGGGAATACAAGAACTGGGGAAAGATCCTGCGGGTCGGTTCGGTAGGTCGGCTGGACGAGCTTATCCGGGAGGGCGGCATCCAGGAGTTCATCCAGGTGGCAGAGGCCTTGCAGGACAAGAAGATCGCGGAGATCGCCGACAGAATCAACGACAAGAGGGACGACGTGAAGCTGGTCCTGATTGCCGGGCCCTCCTCCTCGGGGAAAACGACCTTTTCCAAAAAGCTCGCCATCCAGCTTCGAGTGGTAGGCCGCAATCCTGTGACCATCTCTCTTGATGACTATTTCAAGCCCCAGTCGCTCACTCCGAAGGACGAGGAAGGAAAGCCCGACTTCGAGTCAATAGACGCCCTGGATGTGGAGCTCCTCAATGCGAACCTCGTCTCCCTGCTGAGGAACGAGGAGATCGAAACACCCATCTTCGATTTCCATGCGGGAGCGCGCAAGCCCTCGGGCAGGCAAATGAAGCTTCCCGATCGCGCCATCCTCATGCTCGAAGGAATTCACGGCTTGAATGACGCGTTGACCCCGCTGGTGGAAAGACATCGCAAACATAAGATCTATGTCTCTGCCCTCACGCAGCTCAACCTCGACGACCACAACAGGATCGCCACCACTGACAACCGGCTCATACGGAGGATGGTGCGTGACAGCCGGTTCCGCGGCCACTCCGGGTTGAAGACGCTTTCAATGTGGCCGTCTGTAAGGCGGGGCGAAGACAGAAACATCTTCCCCTTCCAGAACACGGCGGATTCGGCATTCAATTCCGCCCTCGATTACGAGCTGGCCGTCCTGAAAGTCTACGCCGAGCCTCTCCTCGCATCGGTGAAACCTGATGCGGCGGAATACCAGGACGCGCGCATCCTGCTCTCATTCCTATCGAACTTCGCGCCGCTCCATCCCCGCTGGGTGCCGGCCACCTCGATCCTGCGGGAGTTCATCGGCGAGAGCGAGTTCAAATACTAATCGCGCCTGGCGGTACGCCGCCTCGGCGATTAGAGCGGTACTCCGCACTAAGGATGCCGCGTGCTGAAGGCCCCTATGCGAGCTCCACCGCCTGCCCCGGTGATGGCACGACCGCGTGCCAACCCTTCGTCTCCACCAGCGTTGCGCAGAAGTGCTCGGCAACTTTCGGCTCCCCGTGAATAACAAAGGCCTGCCGCGGTTTGCTCTTCAAGCAGGAAGCCCAGCGAAGCAGCTCGGCCCTGTCCGCGTGTCCTGAGAATCCCTCGATGCGGGCCACGCGCGCCTTTACGGGGATGCTCTCCCCGAAGATACGGACCTGTCGGGCGCCTTCGACAATCTGCCTGCCGAGGGTTCCTTCAGCCTGGTAGCCCACGAAGAGGATGGTGCTTTCGGGCCGTGCGATATTGTGCATAAGGTGGTGCTTGATGCGCCCGCCCGTGCACATTCCCGCGCCGGCAATGACTATGACGCTGCCGGAGATTCGGTTGATCGACTTGGAGTCCTCGACTCTTCTTGCCATGACAAGACCGCGCAGGTCGAAGGGCGAGCGATTCTGCGAGATAAGGTCGCGCATCTCCTGGTCGAAAAACTCCGGGTAGCGACGGTAGATGTCCGTTACCTTTGTCGCCATGGGGCTGTCAAGAAAAACAAGCAGATGGGGGATGCGGTCCGTCTCCAGGAGGGCGCTCAGGTAGTACAGGACTTCCTGGGAGCGCTCGATCGCAAAACTGGGGATGATCACGTTGCCCCCGGCGGAGACGGTGCGGGTGATGATGCTCTGCAGGGACTTACCGATCTCCGCCTCATCACCGTGAAGGCTGTCGCCGTAAGTTGATTCCATGAGGAGGTAGTCGGTCTGGTCGCACGGATCGGGATCCCTGAGAATCGGCCGATCCCATCGACCGATGTCACCGGAGAAAAGAACAGTGCGCGCGGCGCCGTTCTGCCCCGCCCGAACGCGGATGGACGCGGAGCCGAGGATGTGTCCTGCCTCGAAGAACTCCGCCTCGAGCCCGCCTGCCACGGGCACAGTTTCCCCGTAGCTGACCGCCCGGAAAAGTGAAGCGGCAGCCTCGGCATCCTTCTCGGTGTACAGGGGAGCGAGAGGGTGAGGGCTGACCCTGTTCTCTTTCTGATGTCTCTTCCTCTTCTGCTCCACGTCCTCGGTTTGCAGCCGGGCCGAATCGAGCATGACGATTTTCGCTATTTCCGCGGTGGGAGCCGTCGCGTATATGCTTCCCTTGAATCCCTCTGCCACCAGCCGCGGAAGAAGGCCGCAGTGATCCAGGTGCGCGTGCGTGAGAAGCACGGCGTCGATGCGATCAGGGGCCACAGGAAACGGCTGCCAGTTTTTTGATTGCATATCCCGTTCCTGGGACAAGCCGCAATCCACAAGAACCCGAGTTTCACCTGTCTCCAGCAGGAACCGGGAGCCGGTCACGCTCCTGGCCGCACCAAGAAAGCTCAGCCGCATCGCGCCGCGGTATTCCGCGGATTTTGCGCCGCGGTGTCCGGAGGATTCTGGTTCTTGTGACTTCGAGCCCATGGGTCAGCCCTCCATTGGTGTGCATGCCCTGGCGAGGCGCGGAAGCGCGACCTTGCCCATACACGGTAGCGCTGAACGTATCCGCAGTTCTCCGGCAGCCAGCGCACAAACAGCGCATGCCGGAGGGTCATCTTGCGGCACTGGGAGCAGGCTGTGAAACGCTTCTCGTACACGGTGCAGGTCCGCGTAGCCGTGTCCAGATGGATGCAGGGCCGCCGGTAGTTCGTGACCGCGGTCAGGCCGCGAATCTCTTTTTCGTAGCAGCATTGGCCGCATCGTCGGCAGATTGCCTCCCACCTTGCGCGCCTCTCCGCGATTGTCCGGCGCACTTTGTCAACAATCACTCCATGTCTCTTTTCCGGCGGTCGGCGAAAAGGATCCACAAGGGGATCAGGAGGCCTGCAAGCAGCAGCACGACCGGCCACAGGATGCTCCAACGGGCCAGGAGTATGCCCAGAAGGTAGAAAAAGGAGGCGGAAACGATGAGGGCGCCGACCAGGAGACTCCACCGCATGCGCTGCTTCTGGACCGAGTACATCCAGATCACGAGGAAGGCAATACCGAGGCAGAGCATCGGCGCGACAGGATGCCAGCCAATGACCGGGTATCGACTGCCCATAGCCACCCACACGGCAAGGCCCGTGAAGACTCCCGAAGGGATCCACACCCACCAGTGCCCGCGCCGAAAATAGAACAGAGTCAGAAATGTCAGCGCAAAGCCCAATGAGAAAAGACTCGCCGAGTCGAGACTGAAGAATCTGTTCCCGCCGAATACGAGGGTGACAATGCCCACGGTGAGGAATGCTCCGGCGGGAATCACGAACCAGGTGAGCCATCGTCCTGCACCCGAGAAGAACAGGAAGATGAGGCCGATCATGATGAAGAGGATCCCCAGCACGCGCGGCAGCACAAACTCGCTGGCGGGAACCAGCTTGAAATTGACGAGAAGGAAGAACAGCCCGCTCACGATCATGGCAAAGCCGACGAAGTCGGTCCGCCAGAAGAGAATTCGAAACCTGGCCTCTCCCTTACGCTCTTTCATATCCCCCGGCGAGCGCCTTTCGGTTGGTTTCGTTCAGCTCACGGTGCCGCGCGGAGACCGCTTCGTTGAGAACTGCAAGGACTGCGGCCATTGAAGTAATGCCCGGCTTCCTTTTCAGCAGAGCGCCCAGCATGACCATGTTTGCGGATTTGTAGGACCCGGCCGCCTCCGCAATGTCGTTGGCGCGCACGGGTAGAGCCTCGAGGTCGGAGCGCTCGGGCGCGAGGTCGATCAGGGACTCGTTCCAGATGAGAAGGCCCCCGGGACGGACCATGCTCTCGAACTTCAGGAGGGACGGCGTGTTCATGATGATGCACACGCTGGGCCGCGGGACCAGGGGAGAGGCGATCTCTTCATCCGAGACCACGACGGAGCAATTGGCCGTGCCGCCCCGCATCTCGGCTCCATAGGAGGGAATGTGGGACACGTGTTTGCCCTCTCCCATTGCAGCCAGGCAGATGATCCGTCCCGCCAGTATGATGCCCTGCCCGCCAAAACCGGCGAAAAATATTCCCTCGTACACCTTGCAGCCCCCTACTTGTCTCGGAGCACGCCCAGCGGGAAGATCGGGACCATGTCTGAGTCGACCCACGACGCGGCCTCCCGCGGCTCCATCCCCCAGCCGGTGGGACACATGGAGAGCACCTCGATGAACGAGTATCCTCGGCCCGCCACCTGATTGCGCAGTCCCTTCATGAGCGCCCTTTTTGTCTTCAGCACGCCCTTTACCGAGCTGACCGCGCACCGCTCGATGTAGACGGGCGCCTCCAGAGTATTGAGCAACTCGCACGCGCGAATGGGAAATCCGACGTCAGCGGGATTCCTTCCGTAGGGGGAGGTCTTGGTCTTCTGCGCCTGCAGGGACGTGGGCGCCATCTGGCCGCCCGTCATTCCGTAGATGGCGTTGTTGACGAAGACGACCGTGATCTTCTCTCCCCGATTGGCGGCATGAATAGTCTCCGCAGTACCGATTGCAAGAAGGTCTCCGTCACCCTGGTAGGCGATGACGGTCTTGTCGGGATGGACCCGCTTGAGCCCGGTGGCCACCGCGGGTGCCCGGCCATGAGCTGCCTCGCATCCGTCCACTCGAAGGTAGTTGTACGCGAGAACGGAGCATCCGACGGGAGCCACGAGGATCGTGCTTTCCCGAATGCCCAGCTCGTCGATGCACTGGGCGAGCAGCTTGTGAATGATCCCGTGGCCGCAGCCGGGGCAGTAGTGGTTCGGCACGTCGGCGAGGGATTCCGGCCTTTCGTACACCACCTTCATCCGGGCAGTTTCAACGGGCATATGTCTTGATCCTTTCCACTATCGCGTCCACCTGCGGGGTGATGCCGCCCATGGTGCCGTAGAAGTCCACCGGCGCGGCACCGCCGACCGCCAGCCTGACATCCTCCACCATTTGTCCCGCGTTCATCTCGACAACGAGAACCTTTTTTTTGCCCGCTGCCGCGGCGGCAATCTCGGCGCGGGGGAAGGGCCAGAGCGTGATGGGCCGGAAGAACCCGGCCTTGATGCCGGTTTTGCGCAAAGCGCTTACCGCCGACCTGCAGATACGCGCGGAGAGCCCGAATCCCACCAGGAGAAACTCGGCGCCGCCGATCTCGGATTCCTCGAAAAGCGTCTCTTTGCCTTCGATGTCCCGGTACTTTGCCTGAAGCCGTATGTTGAGCTTCTCCAGCGCGTCCTCAGGGTTCAAACGCAGAGAAACGATGTGATGAGTGTCCCTGTCCTTTGCTCCCGTGAGGGCCCAGCCGCTCTTGTCGAACACCAGTCCAGAGGGCTTTGGCAGGGAGATGGGCTCGGACATCTGGCCGATGAACCCGTCACCGAGCAGGATCACGACGATCCGATACCGGTCGGCAAGATCGAACGCCTTCACCGTGAGGTCCGCGAGCTCCTGAACGGTGCTGGGTGCGAGCACAATGCTATGGTAGTCACCATGGCCCCCGCCTTTGACCGCCTGGAAGTAATCCCCTTGCGCACCGGCGATGTTGCCCAGACCGGGGCCGCCGCGCATCATGTTGACTACCACGGCGGGCAGCTCGGCGCCGGCCATGTAGGAGATTCCCTCCATCTTGAGGCTGACGCCGGGTGAAGAGGAGGAGGTCATGACCCGCGCGCCCGCGGCGGCGGCCCCGAAGACCATGTTGATGGCGGCCACCTCGCTCTCCGCCTGGAGAAAGGTTCCTCCCACCTTCGGCATCCGCAGAGACATGTAAGCGGGAAGCTCGTTCTGGGGAGTGATGGGGTAGCCGAAATAGTAACGGCAACCAGCGATGATTGCGGCCTCCGCGATGGCCTCGTTGCCCTTCATGAGAATGAGCGCCATACCCTACTCCCCCGCTGCCGGTGCATACCGCAATATGCGGATTGCCATATCCGGGCAGATGATCGCGCAGGACATGCACGCTGTGCAGCGTTCCTCGTCGAAGCAGAGCGCGAACGGCACGCCCTGCCGATTGAATTGGTCACGCGACATGGCGAGTATCTTTTCAGGGCATGCACCGATGCAAAGCGTGCAGCCTTTGCATCGTTCACGGTCGATATCCGGTCGTCCTCTTGACACCGAGATACTCCTCTATCATGATGATATGCGCTCAGATTAGCACTTTCTGTACCTAATAGCAATCGAAGCAAGGCGCCCATCGGCAATCAGCGGGGCCCCTTCTGTGCACGCCAGGATGCTTGTACTCAAGGAGGACGGATTTGGCAACCTACCAGGAACTGTCGGAAGCGATCCAGAAAGGCAACATGCCAAAGGCGAAAGAGCTCACGACGGCGCTTCTCGCGGAGAAGAACGGCGCGGGGGACATCCTCAACAAGGGACTGCTGGACGGCATGGACAAGGTGGGCCAGCGTTTCAAGTGCAATGAGATCTATATTCCCGAGGTGCTGATCGCAGCCCGGGCCATGAACGCCAGCATGGACATTCTCAAGCCCGAACTGGTGAAGGCCGGCGTGAAGCCCATCGGCAAGATCCTGCTGGGCACGGTCAAAGGGGACCTTCACGATATCGGAAAGAACCTTGTGAAGATGATGGCGCAGGGCGCCGGCATCGAAGTTGTCGACCTGGGGATCGACGTCTCCGCCGACAAGTTCGTTCAGGGCCTGAAAGACAACCCGGATGCAAGAGCCGTGGGCATCTCCGCATTGCTCACTACGACGATGATCGGCATGAAAGAGGTCATCGACAGGTTCGAGAAGGAAGGCTTGCGGAAGAAGGTGAAGTTCATGGTGGGAGGCGCTCCTCTCACGGATCAATATGCCAAGGAGATAGGTGCCGACGGGTACGCCCCGGACGCGGCAAGCGCCTCGGAAAAATTCAAGGCGTTCCTGAGAGCGTAGACAGGGATGTCGAGCGGCGCCGAGTACATGGATGTACGGGAGGCGCCGCGTAGGCCTTCCGCGGTATTCCGCGGGTTACGGCGGGGCGTAGTAGCCTGACTCGTCTCTTCCACTGACCTTCTGGATGGTCGCTTCTATTTCCAGCGGGATGTATTTTTCGCCGAACTCGGGAGGCGTATTCGAGGTAAAGCGCAGCGTGTAGACCGGTCCCACGCGGGCGCCGATTTCCCGCACCACCTGCTGCATTCCGCCGGGTGAAGAGGCGTTGAAGAGGCTGCCTCCCGTTTCGGAAGCAAGGAAGCTCAAATCCTCATCCGGCGTCTGCGTTCCGAACAGAACGGGATAGAACGCGATGCTGTTGTTCCTCAAGTAGGCGGCGACCTCGGTGAGCGAATAGGTGGCGAACGCACCCGGCCCCAGAACTCCGCTCGTCATGAACACGACCGCCCGCCTGGCTCCGGACACCGCCGTGATAAGCTCATCGCCTGCCGTCTTCGCCGCGATATCAAACCGCCATTTTGCCGATGGGGGTGTCTGGAGCGACTGCCGAATGAAGCGCAGCCGAGTCTCTCCGAAATCAGCCTCTTTGAGCGGCTTTTCCGCCGCGGACAGCGCCTTTATTCTGCCTTCCTTTGTGACGAGCCCGTAGAGATCCCCGATTGTCTGCTCAGCTTCAGACCTGTACTTCTCCAAAGCGGGTGAGCGCTCGACCAGAAGCGATACATCACTTGTCCTCACGCTGGTGTTTGCGAGCGCAAGTGTTTCCGCCCCGACCGGAGATCGCATCTCCGTGACGACGAAATTGTCACTCGTGAGGCCGACCATCGGTTTTCCAAATCTGTTTTCCACCGAGACATCGACGTAGACGTCGGGGAACTTCAGGGAGTTGACCCGGTCCACCCGCACGACGAGCCCGGAGTAGAGAGCGGAAACATCGTTGAGCAGAACGATCTTGCTCTGGTCAAAGTCCACCCCGAGGATGTCGCCGTTGGGGCTCACTGACTGCTGCACGAGCCTCCTGGTGTGGGCGCTCGTGTCACCTCGCACCGTCCATGTCTCCCGTTCGATGTCGCATTCCATGATTCGGTTGCCGTCGGCAACCAGCAAATTGCCGTCCGCGGTGAAAGCAAGACCTTCCGGCTCCTGCAGTGTCCCTTCTCCTATCGAAGAGATCAGGTTGCCGTTGAGCTCGTAGATGAGGATGCGTTTGTTTGATCTTTCCGAAATGAAGAGCTTGTCCTCGTGGACGGCGATGCCTGTGGGCCCGGCAATGCCCGGGATGGATTGGACAAAGTTGCCATCCATGTCGAACCGTACGACGCGGGAGTTGCCCCAATCGGTCACCCATATGTAGCCCCTGCCGTCCGCTGCAAGGTACTGGGGCCCGAGGAGCAGGCCATCGGCCCTTCCCTTGCGGCCGAAGGTCTTGATCTTGTCTCCATGCAGGTTGCATTTCGCGATTCTGTTGGCACCGTATTCGGAGATGTAAAGAGACCCGTCATCGCCCTCGAGGATGTCGTAGGGCCTGTCGAATCCCTCCAACCCGCCGTGAAGACTGTCCATGAGCCGGAAATTGGCATCGTAGCGGAGGACCTCGTTGGAACCGAACGCGACGACCCAGAAGCTGCCATCCGGTCTCGGTCGGACGCTTGTGGGCCGCTTGAATGGATGCCCGGATACCAGCGTCCCGTCCAGCTCTGCAGAGACGACCCAGGGCGGGCTTCCGGCCAGCTCTCTCCCCAGACCGCGTCTGAGGCCGATCACCTTTATCCAGTCCCGCACGACCGCGTTGCCCCTGCCGGAATCGACCAGCCGCTGCCAGGTCTTGAGGGCGTCCTCTTCATAACCCGCTTTCCACTGTGCCCTTCCGAGCCAGATGGTGGCAAGCGTATTCGTGGGTTGAAAGCTGATGGCTTTCTCCAAAGCCACCCAGGAGTCATTGAAGAACCCGCGATGAAATGCCTGGACGCCCCACCTGAGCTGCTCGGCGGAACGTGACGCGTTGATGTCGATAAGCTGGGCGGAAAGAAGCGCGGGAAACAGGCACAGGAAACAGACGAGGATCGTTCGCGGTTTCACGAGCTGAGTATAGGAAAATCAGGCGTACGTATCTACCGTATGCTTTCTGCCTGTGTCGAGCTTAATCTCCCCCCTGATGCCGAGATACAGAATAGTCTTTATGTCGTCAGCCTTGATGATGGGCAATTCTGCGGTCTGAGTAATCGGCACGGTAGGAAGAGCAACGCTGTCAACCTTCATAGGCTCACTCCTGTCATCATTTTCGACCGATTGAGGGCCATAAATAAAGAAAAAAAAGCGGCGTGCGGGAGGGCTTGAATGGCCTCGGCGTCCCTGCCTATGATCGGCCTTTCGGCCGTCCCTGGCCTCGGCCGATCTCGACATCCTTGTCTACGGCGTCTTCACGTCCTTCAGAGCGTCCAGGCACAGACGCAAGTGCGCGGCGATTTCCTTGTTCCCAGGCGCAAGATCGAGCGCCCTGCGAAAGTTCGCCCGGGCCTCGAGGAAATTGCCTTGCCGGTAGTACGCCCACCCCAGGGAATCCAGATATGCGGCGTTGCGAGGGGCCAGCTCGACAGCCTGGCGGCAGAGGGTGATCGCCTTGGGCAGGTCGATCTTCTCCTCTGCGTAGATGAATCCAAGAGAGTTCAGCGCATTCGGGTTCTTCGGCTCCAATTCGAGCGCTTTTTGCAGCGTTTCGATGCTCTCAGGTACCTTCCTCTGCGCATAGTAGACGTACCCCAGCGCGGCCAGGGCCTGGGAGGACTGGAGTCCCATCTCGTTCACCTTTGTAAACTCGAACTCGGCAAGGCGGAAGCGCCCGGTGACCGCATAGATGTAGCCCAGCACCATCCGGGACTGCATGATGTGAAGAAAACTGAAATGGGAGCTCACGACTTTTTCCAGGGTGAGCAGGGCCTCCTCGTAGTTGCCGAGCTGCGTGAGCGCGAGCCCCACGTAGTAGTCGATTTCGGGGCTCGTGCCCTCCTCAGTCTCGATCGCGCGCAGCTCGACCAGGGCCTGGTCGAACCTGTGCGCGTGGTAGAGCTTTACCGCGCGTCCCAGCCTCTCGTTCATTTGAATTTGACCCCCCTGTAATTCTCCTCGATAGACGCCCAGTTTCTCGGGTGCGCGTGAATGGGGGAAATGGAGATGCGCCCCTGAGTGAGAACCATGCAGTCAGAGCCCTCCTCGGGATGCGCATCAGGCAGCTCTCCGCCCATGAAACAGTAGATGTCGCCGTTCGGAGCGGTGTATGTGGAAAGCTCATCGCGGTAGATCCTGCGCGAGGGGAAGGTGATGACTGTTTCGCAGTCGCGGCTGGCTGTGGATGGGAAATTGATGTTGAGAAAGTGATCGTCCGTGCCAAGCTCGCGAAATATCTCCAGGTTGCGCGCAGCGAACTCCGCCCCGGCGATGAAATCGAAGGGAGGGGCGTATCTGGCCGTGGAGAGTGCGACTGAGGGGATGCCCATAAGCGCCCCCTGACGGGCGCCCGCCGCGGTCCCCGAATAGAGAATGTCGGTTCCGAGGTTGGGGCCGTGATTGATGCCGGAGATTACGAGCTCGATTCCCGCGGGCACCAGACCGAGGACCGACACCATGACGCAATCCGCGGTGGTCCCCCGGCAGGAAAACAGTCTGTCCCCGAGCTTGCGCACCCGTATTGAATCCCGCAGGGTGATGGAGTGAGAGCCGCCGCTTTTCTCCGTCTCCGGCGCGACCACCCACACGTCGTGGACAGGTGACAGCACACGAATCAGTGTCCGTATTCCCTCGCTGCCGATCCCGTCGTCGTTGGTCAGCAGAATCTTCATGCGCGCTGCATCCTGTTTTCAAGGATCCTGGCGCCCGCCGATGGCTTGCAGATGTACAGCTCGGGACGAAACCCGAAGATCCGCTCGTACTGAAGGATATGCTCCCGATATAGGGGAATGGCGCTTTCCTCGATCAGCGTTACGGTGCACCCGCCGAAGCCGGCCCCGGTGAGGCGCGAGCCGTATACTCCTTCGGTTTCCCAGGCCCGCTTCACCAGCCAGTCCAGCTCGGGGCAGGAGACCTCGTACAGATCGCGAAGGCTCTCGTGGGACCTGTTCATCAGCTTGCCGAATGTCACAAGATCCTTTTTCCGCAGCGCCTCCTCAGCCTCCAGCACGCGCTGGTTTTCTTCCACAACGTGGAGGCATTTCTTGCGCGTGGCTTCGGGGATGAGTCCCAGGCTGTCGCGAACGTCGGCCGGTGAGTAATCGCGGAGAGCCATGCCCGCCCGCTTGGTCTGAAGGAGCTCGACGCACTTGCGGCACTCCTCCCGCCGATGATTGTACTCCGAGTCCACCAGGCCATGCGGGACTTTGGAGTTGGTGATAAGGATCTTCACGCTTTTCAGAGCCAGGGGGACGTAGTGATAGGTGAGGAACCTGGTGTCGAGGAGCATCGCGTGCCCCTCCTTGGCCAGCCGCGAAATGAACTGGTCCATGATCCCGCACTTTACGCCCACGAACTCGTTCTCCGCTCTCTGGGCGAGCTTTGCGAGCTCCTCCCGTCCCATTTCAATACCGAAAAGGTCCTGGATGGCGAGGGCTGTGGCGACTTCCAGCGCCGCGGAAGAAGAAAGCCCGGCTCCCTGCGGTATGTCCCCATGGATGGTGATGTCCATCCCCCCCAGCGCATGGCCGCGCCCCACGAATTCCGCAATAATGCCCTTGGGGTAGTTCGCCCAGCGGTCTTCCTTGCGGAAACGGAGGGTGGGAAGTGTCGCGCGCTTCCGGTCCTTGTAGTCCACGGAGAAGAAACGCAGGTGCGAGTCCTTGCGGCGCGTCACGGCGACCCGGGCAGTGAAATCGATGGCCATGGGGAAGACAAAGCCGTCATTGTAGTCGGTATGCTCGCCGATCAGGTTCACCCGGCCCGGGGCCGAGGCGATTATCTCGGGAGCCTTGCCGTACTCCTCGACGTGGCTTTGCTTCACTGCATCCATTAATTTCTCCCGCAGAATATGCGATTTGAGGGTGGCGCCAGTATAGACAAAGAATGAAAAGAATTCAATAAAAAGCGGATAAATTGTCGAAAATTCCATTAGAATGGACACTCTTCCAAACTATCTTCAATACGGCGAGCAAACCACCTCTCCGTCCCGGAGCGTCATCTACCGTACGGGGGACCCCGTGGGCGACAAGCCGGTGTTCTACGTCATCGCCGGGCTGATAAAAGTCGAATACCCTCTCAGCGGCTCGACCTTCCCCCTCTGGATGCCGCCCGACGTCATATTCGGGCTCGTAGAGCCTCTCGCTCAGTGCGACCGTCTTTGCGTCGTGCACGCCATGGAGAGAACCATACTTTACCGGTGGGACCTGGAAAGCTTCTTCCTGGCGGCGGGAGTGTCCCTGGACCTTGCCCTTGTGGCAACCACGGGATTGACCAGGGAATTGCGGATCATGAACGCGGAGTTCGGCGAGCGGCTCGGTCTCATGGAAGGCCACGGCACCTGATGGACGAGTACAACGAGATCATGAGGATCGCCTTCCAGGCGGAGGACGCCCTGGATGAAGCAGTCATCGGGAAGTTCGGCAGACGCTTCAAAGACAAGCAGATCCTGATCCGTGAAGGTGAAATCCAGCAGAAGATATTCTGGATACTCGAGGGTGAGGTGTATGTCACCCGCAAGATGGGCGATAAGTATAAAGTGCTCGCAACTCTCGGCCCGGGGGAGCTCATCGGCGAGATGAGCTTCTTCGACAAGTCGGTGCGCTCGGCAACGGTCATCTCAAAAGGCCCCCTGCACGCGCTGGAGTTCACAAAGGAGAATTTCGCCGACATCTACGCGGCAAGCCCGCAGTGGACCCGGCGGCTCCTGGGCTCGCTGGCAAAGCGCATTCGACTCATGGTGGAAAAACTCGAACGGCTCTAACGCACGCCGCCCGAAGGGCGCCGTCCACGCGCGGGCCCAACTGTCTCTTGCGTGCCATCGCCCTACGGATTCCAGGCTCAGATAGTCGTGATCTTGTCCGCGTCGATTTCCTTCACGAAGATGTGCTCGTACCTGCCGGATGGATGCACCGTCAGATTGCCCGGCAGATAGGTCTGTGCGAAGAAAAAAAGCACGTCCGCCATATCGTCGCTGCTGCTGAGGAGCGACCAGCGGTACCAGCAGTCGTGGTCCTCCAGAAGCGCGCGGCGCGAGGCATCGGTCTCCAGCTCGACGTCGGTGCGCACCCGCAGCTCGTGACGCAACCCCCCGTACCATGATTTGCCGAGGTGGAACAGGCAGAGCTTGTTCTTTTCGTCCATGTAATACAACTCGTAGATGCCCGCTTCGGAGGGCACTGATGTGGCGATCTTGTACTTGTCGCTCTTGCGCAGGCGCGACCAGCTTACGGTGAAGAACGCGTCCCGCCCTTTGACAAGCTTGGCGACCACAGGCTTGCGGTCCACCGGTCATTCTCCCACGAACCGCATTGCGTACCGCCCGTCATGGTGCTCGATCCTGCATCGGCTTCCATACACCCGTGCCATATCCGGGCCGCTCATCATCTCATCCCTCTTTCCCTGCGCCACGGCCTTTCCCCCCGCTAGGAGCAGGACGCGGGTGAATCCTTCGATGATCTCTTCCACGTGATGGGTCACGCCGATTACCGTCAGATCGGCACGAAGCGCAAAGAGTCTTGAAAGCGAGTGGAGGAAATCTTCGCGCGCGAGGGGGTCGAGACCGAGACAGGGCTCGTCAAGCAGGAGGAGCTGCGGTCCTGCCGCGAGCGCCCGTGCGATGAGCACGCGCTGACGTTCGCCCGTGGACAGAGTGTGAAAAAGGCGCTCGGCCAGATGCCCGGCGCCGATGGCTGCAAGGGCAGCGGCGGCGGTTTCCGCTTCCCGTCCGTTTCGGATCTCGTACAGTGCGATGCTCCCCTCGGCGCCGCTCATGACAACCTCCATGCCGCTCATGAAACCGGGGAACTCGGCGGCGAGATCGCCATGCACCCATCCGACGTGCCTGCGCAGCATGCGGAGATCCGTGCGGCCGAAGGGCTCGCCCAGCACGCTCATGGATCCGCGTGAAGGGTAGCCGAATCCCGAGAGAAGTCTCAGGAGCGAGGTCTTGCCGCTCCCGTTCAGACCGAGAACGACCCACTTTTGTCCCCGCGCCACTTCCCACGAAATCGTGTCGAGGATTCGCTTGCCCCTGATGTCGAGACTCACGCCCTGCAGGGACAGCGCTCCCGCGTCTCCGCCCTCAACCGCCACTGCTTCCCCCTCTGTCCGGCCCGTTATACTATACAAGTATGCCCTCGGTGACCATCAGATTCTACGAAGAGCTTAACGATTTTCTTCCCCCCCGCCGTCGCAAAATCCCCTTCAGCGTCGAATTTGCGCAGGGATGCACCGCCAAGGCAATCATCGAGGACCTCGGCGTGCCGCACACTGAGGTGGATCTCATCATCGCAAACGGGAATTCCGTAGGTTTCGAGTACCGGCTGAATGACGCCGACCAGGTCAGCGTCTATCCGATGTTCGAATCCTGGGATATCGGGGGACTGTCACGGGTACGCGCCGTGCCGCTGCGGGAGACCCGGTTCGCAGTCGACGTTCACCTGGGCAAGCTGGCGAGGCTTCTGCGAATGGTGGGGTTCGACGCTCAGTACAGCAACACAATCGGGGATGAAGAGCTCGCCCGGCTCGCACGGTTGGAGAAACGAATCATACTGAGCAGGGACCGGGGCCTGCTCAAAAGAAGAACGGTGACCCACGGGTACCTGGTAAGATCCGCTGCTCCGCGCAGGCAGCTCGCCGAGGTGCTGCGGAGGTTCGACCTGGCCGGGGGTCTCAGCATGTTTACTCGATGCATGGAGTGCAATCTGCCCCTGGCCCGGGTCGATAAGGCCTCGATCGCAGCTTTGCTCCCTGTTGTGGTTGCCTCGACGTACAACGACTTCTCTCGCTGCCCGGGCTGCGGGCGCGTGTTCTGGCGGGGTACGCACTGGGAGAGAATGAAGGCGCTTGCTGCCGAGGTCCTGGGGGCGGGACTCGACAGTCGCGAGTGAGCTGCGCTCAGCCCTTGATGTTATAGCGCCTCTTGAAGCGCTCCACGCGGCCGGCGGTATCCACGAGGTGCTGTTTGCCCGTATAGAAAGGATGGCACTTCGAGCAGATTTCCACCTTGATGTCCTTTGCGGTGGACTTGGTCTGGATCACGTTCCCGCATGCGCACGTAATTGTGGTGAGCTGATAAGTGGGATGTATATCGGTCTTCATATCGTAACCTCCATTAGATTTCGGCGGTCCAGAATGCTGACACGCCTTCGGCGTCTACGGTCGCGCTCGCGTACGTCCCCGTACTCGCGCGACCCCGACTTCCCTGTCTAGGCATCCGTGATCGACGATGTGTTCATCGATTTCAAGAAGGCCTCATTATTCTTGCTTTTCTTGAACCTGTCAATCATCAGCTCGAGGACCTCCTGGTCTTCCATGGGGTTGATCACCCTGCGCAAGACCCACATCTTCTGAAGTTGTTCCTCGGTGAGAAGCAGTTCCTCCTTGCGCGTGCCCGACTTCTTGATGTTGATGGCGGGGAAAAGCCTGCGGTCGGAGAGCTTGCGGTCAAGAATCACTTCCATGTTGCCGGTGCCCTTGAACTCCTCGAATATTACCTCGTCCATGCGGCTGCCCGTCTCGATGAGGGCCGTGGCCACGATCGTGAGGCTCCCCCCCTCTTCGATATTTCGCGCAGCGCCGAAGAATCTCTTCGGTTTGTGCAGCGCATTGGAATCGACACCTCCCGAGAGGATCTTGCCGGATGTCGGGACGGTCTGATTGTAGGCGCGCGCAAGACGCGTGATGGAGTCGAGCAGGATCACCACGTCCCGCTTGTGCTCCACGAGGCGCTTTGCCTTCTCGATGACCATCTCCGCAACCTGCACGTGCCGTGTGGATTGCTCGTCGAAGGTCGAGGAGACCACCTCTCCCTTGACATTCCTCTGCATGTCGGTGACCTCTTCGGGCCGTTCGTCTATGAGCAGCACGATCACAAACACTTCAGGATGGTTTGTCGTAATTGCGTTGGCGATCTTCTGCAGAAGGATGGTCTTGCCTGTCCGAGGAGGTGAGACGATCAACCCGCGCTGCCCCTTTCCAATCGGATCGAAAAGATTGATGAGCCGTGTCGAGATCTCCTCGGGGGAGGTTTCCAGGTTCAGAATCTCATCAGGATACAAGGGCGTGAGATTGTCGAAAGGGACCCGGGTCTGAGCGACCAGTGGGGGATCGAAGTTCACCGTCTCCACCCGGAGCATGGCAAAGAAGCGCTCTCCTTCTTTTGGTGACCGTATCTGGCCCGCCACGGTGTCCCCCGTTTTCAGATTGAAAAGTCGTATCTGCGAGGGGGAGATGTAGATATCGTCTGGTCCAGGGAGATAGCTGTAGTTCGGGGAGCGGAGAAAGCCATACCCATCCGGCAGGATTTCCAGGGCGCCGAAGGCGTAAATCACGCCGCCTCTCTCTGTGTGCCCCTTGAGAATCTGGAAGATGATCTCCTGTTTCTTCATGGAGACGAGGGCCTCGTGATTGACGCCCATCTTCGAAGCAAGCGCGCGGAGATCGGGCATGCTCATCTGGCTCAGGTCATTGATGTGCAGGCGGTTGTCATTCTGCGTGAGCGGCCGGTCTTTGCCTGCCGCATCTCCGCCGTTCGCGACGGCCCCCACGGCAGCGGGAGCGGAGGCTGCGGCGTAGGCCCCGCCCGTGGGCGGCAAAGTGCCGGCAGCGAGGGGCGCTGCGGCGGCCGATACTCCCTCCGCGGCCGGATCCACCTCCTGTTCGTCCATCCCGTCCACAGGAGGATCCATGGCCGGCTCCTTGATGAGCTCGACGCGTATCTTCCTCCGCGCCACTCGCCTCTTCGGCCGATGCGCGGACGAGAGGTCGTTTCGGTTTTGCGCCGGGCGGTGCGGCTGCTGGTCGCCGTTTTCCCCGTTCAGGAGCGACTCGTTTGTCAGCTCCATCTCGCGAGGTTGCTCGACGGGCGGCTGAGGAGAATCGTTGTCCTGGTCATTCATTCCCATGTGTTGCTCCGTTTGTCATGTCGGTCATTTCAATGAAATCGCGCTTTTCCAGATTAGTTTGTACGCAGGCCTTGAGACGCTGTCAGGGACTCTTTGATGCCAAATATATTACCACTTTGTCCGAGTGTCAAGGAACTCCCGGCCGAGCAGCTGCGACTCTGCAAACAGCATCGATGCCACGGCCGACCTGCGGCGGACCATGTCCCGCGTCCCTGAGAAGCTGAAAAACCGCGCCTGGCAGCTCTGCCCGCGAAGCGCCACGGCGATCCATACGGTCCCCACCGGCTTCTCCGGCGTGCCGCCGTCGGGACCGGCAATTCCCGTGACGGCGATTGCCGCGTCCGCGTCCGAATCTGCAAGCGCGCCCCGGGCCATTGCGCTCACCGTCTCCTCGGACACCGCTCCATGCTCCTGCACGATCCTCTCTTCCACGCCAAGGAGCCTGGTCTTTGCCGCATTGGAATAGGACACATGTCCGCCCCAGAAAACCCGGGAGCTTCCGGGAAGGTCGGTCATGTACTTTCCAATGAGTCCTCCCGTGCAGGACTCCGCGGTCACAAGAGTGGCATGCCTCAACAGGAGCGCGTCCGTGAGTAGCTCTGCAGGCTTCATCTCTCCCTTGCGGACCCGAACGGGATGCAGCAACTCCATGAGGTCCTTGAGAAAGGCCTCTCTTTCTTCCCCGGTGCCGCCGCGGAGGCTGAACACGATCCGGTCCTCGTCCACGCGCGTGCCCCAGGTCACGCCCTGTCGCAGGCACTTTCGAAGCGCCTCTTCAAGGTTCGATTCAGGCACCATGAGAGCCGTGCCCCACAGGATGTCCCCCGGTCCCGGACCGCCGAAGCGTTCGCGGAGAAGAGGAAGAACGCCTTGAGCGAACATCGGACGCAGCTCGGAGGGAGGACCCGGCAAGGCCACCACGAGTGCCGCGCCCACGGCCCCGTGGAACCCTGGAGCAGTCCCGTGCGCATTGGGCAAAAGCGTGAAGCCGCGCGGCCCCATTGCCTGCTTCCGATTGGTATCGGACACCTTCCTTCCCTTGAACCGCTCCTGTAAAGCTTGCCACGCTTCGGGGTGGAATTCCAGCGGGACGCCTGCGGCCTCTGCCACGATCTCGCGGGTCAGGTCATCCGTGGTCGGGCCCAGCCCGCCGGTGAGAACCACGAGGCATGCGTCTCGACACGCGCGCGCGAGCTCTTCTCGGTACAGCGCGGCGTCATCAGGGAGCTGCACGCCCCTGCGCACGGCAAACCCGAGCGAAGTGAGCTCGCTCGAGAGGAACCGGACGTGAGAGTCCTGGATAATTCCCTCCGTCAGCTCCGTCCCCGCGGAGATGATGACGGCGGTCTTTTCCTCACACACTCTGCGCGGTTTTTTTCAGCTGATCCACCGGGCCGGAGAACACGTTGATGGCCTGGGGGTTCTTGATCATCTCGCATTTGCCCTCGAAGACCACGCCGTCCGCAATCTTCAGCTTGCCCGTCCGTATGTTTCCGAACACCTTGCCGGTTGAGAGCATCTCGAGTTTTTCCGTAGCCTCTATGTTCCCCTTGACCGTGCCGCCCACGACGACCGACCCCACGTGGATATTCGCGGTGATCGACGCCCCCTGTTCGATGTAGAGGAACCCCGCGGAGACGATCTCGCCAGTGAACACGCCGTCAATCTTCAGTGACTCCTTGAACCGCATGGTTCCATGGAAGTCCGTTTCCCGGCCCAATGTGGTGGTGATCCGCTCGATGCCCTTGTGATCTTCGTTCTTCGCCATACCGTCACTTCGTCTTCATTTCGTACACGCCGTCCCAGTCGTCGGGAGGAGGATTCTCGACGTAGTATACGCAACGCTTGTGATACTCCTTTGAGGGACCGTCATTGGCGTCGATCTTGAGCGCTTTTGCGAACGCGTCCCGCGCCTCCTCGAACTTCATCAGCTTGTAGAATTTGCGGCCTTCCGCAAAGTATTCGAGTATCTTCTTTTTCTCCTCCGTGATCATTTCTCAGCCCCCTGGGGAGTGCGCTCCATTGCGCTCTGATCAGCGTCCTCCAGTCTTTCCTGGCGCTTTTTCCAGTTCTTCAGGTGCTTGCGGAGCTTTTTTTCCAGGTCCTCCACGGACAGGTCTCCCCTCTTCAGCTTCTCCCCTTTTCCCTGAAGCTCCGAGACTTCATCTTCCAGGCCGCGGAGAGTTGCAAGGATCTCGCGGCCCTCAGTCCGGATATGGGACAGGAGCTCCTCCACGTCCGCCGCGTTGCTCCCGTCCGTCTTCTCCGCCAGGGCAAGCAGGTCCGATATGGGCTTCTTGATGTGCTGCGTGAAAAAAACGAGCGAGCTGTTCAGTGACTCAACGACCGCGATCCGCTTCTCACGGCGGGTGAGCTGGCGTGAAAGCTCGCGGCTGCGCAACACGGCGCGGATGCGCGCCAGGACCTCGGAGAAATTGAAAGGCTTGGTGATATAGTCGTCGACGCCCTGCTCGAAGCCCTCGATCCTGTCTTTCACCTCGTTCATGGCGGAAAACATGATGATGGGCGTGTTGCGGTAGCGGCGATACTCGGGGTCCTGCTTGAGCATCCGCGTCACTTCCCACCCCGAGAGCTTCGGCATGATGTTGTCGAGGATGATCAGGTCCGGGTTGCATGCCTGCACCCGCTCGAGGGCCTCTTCTCCGTCGACGGCCTTCTCCACCTGGAAACCGAGCTTGGTGAGCATGACGTCGAAGAACTCGAGATTGATGGGTTCGTCATCGACGATGAGTATTCTGCCTCTGAGCTTCATGCGCCTCCCTCGGGAGGGTACTTCATCCCCTCGTCAGGCATTGTGGCCCAGAATCTTTGTGCTGTCAATCGCGGGGGGCACGCGGCGCCGACGCAGGAAGCCCAGCGCAAGACCGACAGCGCTCAACGCCAGGAGGAGCCATGGAAGCCAGTCTCCCCACCGCGTATAGGGGGTAAGCGAAGCGGTGCGTACCGGTACTGTGCCCGTGAGATATCCCTCGATGAACGGCGGAAGGGAAGCAAGGATGCGGCCGTTGGGATCGATGATGTTGGTCATGCCCCCATTCGTGGAACGGACAACCGCGCGCCTGTTCTCCACCGCGCGGAAGACGGCCATAGTCATGTGCTGCATGGCGCCGGGGACCGAGAAGGACCACGCGTCGTTGGTAATGTTGACAAGAACGTCCGCGCCCTTTGCGACGAACCTGCGACACAGGTCGCCAAAAGTGTCCTCGAAGCAGATGGGCGTGGAAAAATGCACGCCATCGGCTTCAAATACCGTCGGAACGGTCCCCTCCTCCCAGAAGTGAGTGTCGGCGCTCTTCAGCCAGTTGTAGATCCCCGGCAGGGTCTTCTCGAACGGGAAGCTCTCCGTAAATGGCACCAGGTGGAGCTTGCGGTAGGTGTCAACGATCCTGTCTCTGTCGATGAGCAGGGCCGCATTGAAGTCGACCCTCACCTCCTGGCCCTCTTCCACGCGCTTGAGCTGGCCGTCGTCGTTGCCCACGACGAACGGGACCGGCTGCGCTGCGATGAAAGTGCGCAGCTCCTTTACCAATTCATAGATCTGCGTATCAGTCCTGTAGCGGGTGTGCCAGTCGATGGCCGGCACGAAGGAGGTTTCCGACCAGATGACGATCTCAGGGTTCTCCCGAAGAGCCAGGATGCTCTGCCGTTCCAGTACGTCCAGCGACGCCCGATAGGCATTGTACCCGCCCTTCCAGGGATCCACGTTCTGCTGGACCAGCGACACTTTCCACTTTCGCGCATCGCGGAGGTCGACCTGGGCTGAGAATCCATAGGCAATCACCGCGACAAAAACAAAAGCATAGGCCGCGGCCGGGGCGGCGAATCGGTGCCAGTTCTCCCTGAGCCTGGGCAGGCCGTCAGCAAATGCCTTTCCTATCAGTGCGGACGGGAAGACGACCATCAGGGAGACCCCCCAGACTCCCGTGATGTCGCTGATCTGTATGAACGGCAGAAAGGGGTACTGAGAATAGCCGATGTTGCCGTACGAGTAGGCGAGAAATCCGCTGGTCTTCAGGAAGTATTCATAGCAGACCCAGAGGGCCGCCTGCAGCAGGTAGCCGTGCCGGGGGAAAAGCATGTCGGCCAGCTTCAGGACAGGGAAGGCCAGCAGAAAATACACCGCATAGATAGGCAGAACAATGACCAGCGTGAGAGGGTGAAACTTGCCCAGCCAGTAGTTGAAAAGGGCGTAAGCCGCGTATCCGAAAAAGATTCCGTAGAAAGGAGAGGCGGTCCAACGCGACCTGTGCACGACGGCAAAAAGCGGCGCCAGGCAGACGAAGCCCAGGGGAAACCACCCGCTGACGGATAAAAAACTGGGAAAGGAGAAAGCAAATGCAAAAGCAGAGAGCGCGAGGAGCCCCAGGTCAGCCAGGATCCGCGCGGTCGGTCGGCGGGTGTGGGAGGAGAGCACCCTAGCTCCTCAGATCCCAGACCCTTTGTTTGAGCTCTCTCCCCGGCCTGAAGTGCGCCACGCCGTGGTTTCGTATGACGACCGTGTCTCCGGTTTTCGGGTTCCGCGCTTTCCGTCCCTTGCGCGTGCGTATTTCGAAGGTCCCGAGGCCCCGGAGCTCAATGATCCTGTCCGCGAGCAGCCCCATTTTGATCTGGTCGAAAAACAGGTCGATTATGCGGTGGATGCTTTTCTTGCTCACCTTGACCAGAGGATAGATATTCTCGACGATTTCGGCCTTGGAAAGTTTTTCCCTGGCCACTGTGTCGGTCCGACTATGCTTTCAGCCCGCTGAGCAGGTGATGCATCCTGGACTTCTTGCGGGCAGCGGTATTCCGGTGATAGACGCCTTTTGCGACGGCCTTGTCAAGGAAGGAGGAAAGCTCGACGAGGCTTTTCCGCGCCTCTTCCTTCTTTTTTCCCTCCACGAGCTCGACGAAATCCTTTACCAGCGTTTTCGCCCTGCTCTTGATCATCTTGTTCCGAAGGCGTCTTTTCTCGCCCTGTCTGTCGCTCTTCTCAGCCGAGAGATTCCTGGCCAACGATTCGTACCTCCGCGTTATCCAAATGTCGCATATGCAACAGTTTATGAAACTACTGGAAGGCAGTCGATCTGTCAAGGGCTGATGGCAGGAAGGGCAGGGAGCGAAGATTTGCCATTCCTGCCTCTTTCGTATATCGTTAGAAATGGAGACCGGTCGCGCTGACGTGCATACGAGAGTACTCGTTCGGCGAGTACGCCGTCCTTGCACTCGCGCGACCTCGTCGTACGGGAGTGCCCGTTCGGTGGGTACACCGTCCATGACTACGGAAGTGCAGGAGGCGCAGCGTGGCGAATGCCCCGAAGATTTATGACTTCCCCATGGAGAAAGTGGAAGGCAGGCTTGTCTCATACCTGAAGAAGAAGCGGGGCGAATCCACCGTTGCGGACATGATCGCCGGGACGGGACTGCCCAAGTACCAGGTCGAGCAGGCAGCCAAGGTGGCACTGGATGAATATGCGGGCCGGTTGAAAGTCACGGAATCCGGGGAGCTCCTGTACTACTTTCCCGAGGGCATGCGCAGCACGGTGCACGGTCTGGGCCCCTCCCTTCGGCGTTTCTGGAAGAGCTTCGTCCAGGGATCTCTGAAAACTCTTGCTCTTCTCTTCAAAATCTGGATCGTGGCGATGCTGGTGGGCTACTTCGTCGGTTTTGTCGCGCTGGTTGTGCTCGCCATCCTCGCCTCTTTCGCCGCAAGCATGGCGAACAGAAGCGACAACAGGGGAGGAGGACGGGACCGGGGGGGCGGCGGGTTTGGCGGTATGTATCTAGTGATCCGGCTGCTGGACCTTATCCTTCGGATGTGGTTCTGGTCCAATCTCCTGGGCACCCAGCGGCGGAAACCGCAGCAGGGCAGGGCCTTCTACAAGTCGGTCTTCGGCTTTGTGTTCGGGGAAGGAGATCCCAACAAAGGCTGGGAAGATGAGGAAAGGCGGTACATCATTTCCTACATCAGGAGTCACAAAGGTGTCATCACGGTGGAAGAGCTCATGGCGCTCACAGGCAGGGAGCCTGATGAGGCGAACTCGCTCATGAATCGCATCCTTCTGGAGTTCGAGGGGGAGCCCGGGGTCACGGACAACGGAACAGTCGTCTACGCCTTCCCCGAGCTGATGCGCGCTTCTCAGTCCGAGCAGAAAGCACTCGGCCAGGTCCCCCTGCTCAATCCCGTCTCCAAGCATCTCAGCCCTTTCTCAGCGAACAAGAGACGCACAAACGGATGGATCCTTTTTTTCAACGCATTCAACCTTGCCTTCGGGTCCTATTTCCTTGTCCTGAGCCTGACGCAAAGCGCGGGCACTCTGCTCGAGAAGACCGGCCCTTATTTGTATTCTTTTACGGGGAGACTGCTCCAGCAGGCGGGCATCGACTCCCCCGTTCCGTTGCTGGCAGTCTTTCTCGGCGCCGTACCCGTCGCCTTTTCCATCCTGTTCTTCCTTGTGCCATTGCTGCGCAAAATCAGCCTGGACAGGCAGAACGCCCAGATCCGGGAGGAAATCCTGAGGCGGCGCATCCTCACACAGATGCTTTCCTCTCCCGCGCGGGTGGACCCGAGCGAGGTGCGACCGGTGGGCAACGGTCTTGACCCCGGGAACCTGCCCGCCGTCTCAAAGAGGATTATCGATCGGCTTGCCGCATCGATGGGAGCGGAGCCTCTGGTGAAGGAAAAAGAAGGGACGTTCGCGTACAAGTTCCCGGAGCTCGAACGTCAGATAGCCGACCTGGAGGATTATCGCAGGAAGATCGATCTGAAGAGCTTCGAGGTAGGCAAGACTATTTTCGATTCAGGGAACTAATCGCCCACGGCAGGCGGACGGTCTGACGGACCGTGCCAGATGCCGTCCTTTTCCTGCCGCCAGCCCGGCTCTGCGACCTGCGCGGACGCGCGAGGCCAGCCCTTGCGGACCCTTTTGACCGTCTCCTCCCAGGATCTTATGCCGGACACCGCATCAGGGGCCTCCACGCAGCTTCCCCCCACCGCCACCGCCATGGTGAGGGCATCCTCCGGTGAAAGGCCTTTATATAGGGAAGCGAGGAACCCGGCGATCGTCGCGTCGCCGGCGCCGGCCGTGCCTGCGGGCGCAGGAACCGAGAACACGGGGGTGTAGAGCTCTCGCGCGGCCCACCCCTCGACGCCTCCTGGATTGGATGACCCGGTTCTCAGGTATGCGCCGCGATCTCCCAGCTTGATGAGAACTGACATAGCTCCCTGACGGAGAGCTGCTTCCGCAAGGCGGCCCAGATCCCCGAAGCTCACGCCCCTGATAATCGACTCCCCGCCCCCGCGCGCGGCCAGTCTCTCGTAACCCGACCTGTCGGCCATGAACAGGAGCTCTTCGACGCTGGGGAGAAAAAAATCCACCTGCGGCAGGACCCGTGCGAGAAAGGCATTCCAATCGATCATTCCTGAAGGGCTTTTGGGGTCAGGCAGGCTCATATCGAGGGAAGTGGTTGCGCCCTGCGCCTTGGCACGCGCAAGCAGGCGCTCCAGCGCCCTCCCTCCATCCGACCAGATTTTCTCCATGAGAGGCGGATAGCCGAAATGGACAATAGCCGCTCCGGCCAGCACTCTGTCCGCGACATCGCCATCCGTGAAAGTGTCGTTGGCCCCGGGACAATGAAAGAAGACCCGATCGATTCCCGGAGGATTGAGAACCACGGTGTAGGAAGTCACCTCGCCTTTGACGCAGCGGATCCCTTCAGCCAGGCCGGCCCCCGACGCCGTCACGCGGTCCCACACCAGCTTCCCGATTGCGTCATCGCCGATGCGCGCCGCGAGCCTGACGGGGAGACCCAGGCTGTGCAAACCGAGGCCGACGTTGGAGACCGCCCCTCCCGTGGAGATGACCGGCGCTCCCACTATGGACAATCCTCCGGGGCGAAACCAGTCCTGCGCTCCCTTGACGGCAGGGAAGCCGGGGATGATATCGAGGCACAAGTGCCCGCAGACCACGATGCTTTGCTCGGCTTCCATGGAGCCAGAGTGTGCCGCAAAACCCGGGCCGGATCAAGGCGGCCACGGTATTCCGTGGCATTTATGGCGGCCACGGTATTCCGTGGCATTTATCCGTGCGCGGAATCGCGATACTGGCACACGCGGACGGGGCAGCCGCGGCAAATCGGCTTTGCACGGCAATGTCGCTTGGCATGCTCCACGATCAGCGCGTGGTACTCATTGAAAACCTGGTGGCGAGGGGGAAGCGCGTCGAGGAAGATCCTCTGTATTTCATCGTATCCGAGGCGCTCTTGAATCCGCGGAGTACCGCGGCGCTTTGCGGCCTTGATGATTCCCATCCTGCTCAGCAACCTGCGGGTGTATGCGTCTACAACAAAGACAGGCACGTGGAATGCATAGAGAAGGATGGAGTCAGCGGTCTCGGGTCCGATGCCCCAGCAGGAGAGCAGCTCCTCCCTGCGCGGTGCAGTCGCGGGGGCAAGGGAGGCGGCCATCCCGAAAAGCGCGGCTACCTCTTTCAACTTCCTGGCCTTCTGATTGAAGTACCCCGAAGAGCGGATCAGCCGGGCCAGCCGCCCATGCGGACATGAGCGGACATCGGCCGGCAGACGAAGCCCCGCCTCACGCAGGCGGCGAAGGGCTGCCTCCGCGTTTGTCCACGCCGAGTTCTGCGTGAGGATGGCACCCATTACTATCTCGAACCTTCCCTCCGACGTTCGCGGCTGTCCGTAGGCGCCATGATGGTAACCGCGCGTGTCGTAGCCGCGCTCCCCTGCCCTGCTGGACAGGGGCCACCAGCCCTGCGGCCCATAGGCGGACAGGAGCTGCGCATAAAGAGATTCCACGCGTTGTTTCATCTTCGACGCGGCCACAGGAAACTCCACGCAGACAGCAAAACGAAAAACGCCGCCAGCGAGATGGGGAACCAGTCGCCCCAGCGGGTATAAAATGTCTGCCGGGAGGACGACAGGGGAACATCGACGACGAGGCAGCTCTCCGTGTAGAACGGGCTGCGCGCCGTGATTCTCCCGTGTGTGTCGACCATGCAGGTAAGGCCGGATGCCGCTGCCCGCGCGATCGGCCGTCCGTTCTCAACAGCGCGAAACACGGCATTTGCGGCATGCTGCATGCCTTCCGCTTCCGTGAGAGACCAGTAGTCATTCGAAAGGTTGAGGATCACCTCGGCCCCTTCCCGTACAAACCGCCGCACGTCGTCGGGAAACACGTCTTCGAAACAAATCGGAGTGGAGAATGCGAACAGGGGATGGTGAAAGACGACCCGGCGAACCCCGGGCTCCCACAGATACGCGTCAAAGCTCAGCAGCAGCTGGTAGATGCCGGGCAGCTGCTTCTTGAAAGGGAAGTACTCCGTGAATGGAACCAGGTGGATCTTGTGATAAGTCTCCACTCTGTCTCCCTGGGGGGAGAAAAGCACGGATCCGTTGTAGTCCAGCCTCTCTTCCCGGCCGTCCTCCGTGACCAGGCTGTAGTCGTCGTTCCCCGTGAGGAGCCATCGCCCCGTCCCCTTCTGATATGCCAGGAAATCGCGCACCAGAGCGGCGAGAGGAAACGCGGCCGGATCCTCGCGGCTCCATCTCCTGATGTTCGGCACGAACGCCGTCTCCGACCACACCACGAGGTCGGGCTTAGCCGCCAGGGCCCTGTCGGTCAGGCTGCGCAGCGTGTCAAACACGAGCCGGTAGTCGTTCTTCCTCGGGTCATCGTTCTGCTGGATCAGCGCAAGACGCACTGATTTCGCGCCGGCCGAAGATCTGCCGGCCTCGACTGCCGCGCTCCCTCCTGCCCAGCCGAGGGTGAACGCCAACGCGGCCGCAAGCACAATCACAGCCGCTCCACGCCTTCTGCCGGACGAAACGCGGCCCCCGTACCATGCAATGACCGAGTTGCACAGCACGAGCAGAAAGGTGACTCCCCACACCCCGGTGAGGGAGCTGATCTGGATGATCGGGATCACGGAGTATTGCGATGCGCCAAGCATCCCCCAGGGGTACCCGAGGAATCCCATGGATCTGAGCCAGTCGAACACGGTCCACGCGATGGGAAAGACGATGAAACCGGCTCCGCGGCTGCGTCGAAGGATCACCACGGAGACTGCCATGAAAGGCAGATATTCCAGGGCGGTGATGACGGTGACGAACTGCAGGGTGAGCAGATTGAAGGTTCCCAGCCAGTAATTGGAAATCATGGTCTGGAGCACGCCGGCAAGCGTGCCGTACATGACGCCCCATGGAGCGGGCACGTCAGCGAGGCAGAGAAGGAGAGGCACCAGGCACACATAGCCGAGCAGGGGCACGCCCGCCGTGCGGATGAACGAAGGGAAAGCGAGCGCGTAGAGGATGCCGCTCAGAATGGCCAGCGGCAGTGCCCATGTGTGCGTGTAACGCCCCCCTCCCAGCGCATGGCGCGCCAGAGCGGGCCTCCGCAGCCGAAAGTACAGGTACCACACGGTGTCCAGGGCAAGAAGCGGAACAAAACGGAGAAACGCGCTCAGGCGCTCCTGGGTGCTGTTGGGGGCAAGTCTGAGATTGCCATGAGAGGCCATGAATCGCTGCACATAGTCCATATTCGCGTTGGTGGCGTAGATATACGAAAAGAGGAAGAGCACGGTGCCGAGGGAGAGGAGCGTTTCGGGAGCACGAAACAGCAGGAGGAGCCGGGCCGGCCTCGGGGCCAGCCGTTGTCTGCCTGCGCGCCGGGCGAGCGCGACCCCGCACACGAGATGAAGAAAAAGGAGAACGCCGTACAGGAGCTCCGAGGCGCCGAGACGCAGGAACAGGAGCGGGCCGGCAAGACCCAGCGGCAGCGCCATGAGCAGGAGCGCGAGGGCCCTGGGAAACAGGGAAGTCACTCCCCGGGTCCGTCCCTGGCGGAGCGCTTGCGATGCTGCTCCGCGCGGTACTTCTCGAAGATCCTCAGGAAGAGAGCGAGAACAATGCAGTACAGCGCGGCGCCCGCGCCCGAGGGCACGAGGAAGTAGGCGGCAACAGTGGGAAACGGCACCACGATGTTCGGGCTGACCCAGTGCGGGATGGCGAAGATGCCCACAGGCTGGAATCCTGTTCCCCGCGTGCCCGCTTCCCAGTAGCTCCAGAACATGAAGCCCGCCCCGAGGGCGGCCACGAGCGTCAGCGTCAACCAGAAGAGAATCCAGCGGACCCTGCGGTCCACTGAGGGCAGGCGAAACCAGACGAAATGGGATACGAGAAAGAGCAGAGGGTACAAAAGATAGAGGTACAACGGAGCGGAGCGATTGATGGCAAAGGCAGCGAGGAAGGGGACCGCGAACAGCAGAGTTCCGCACACCTCGAACGTCGCACGTACGGGGTGCACAGTCCGGGCGATTGCGATGAGGTATTTCCCCGCTTCAGTCTCGCTCAGCTTTTTCATTCCCTGGGCTCAGTATGATCCGGAAATACCTTTTCTTACCCGCGCGCAGCAGGATGACGCCGTTCTCCGCCGCCTCCGACGAAATCTTGGTTTCGATGTCCGTGACGTTTTTCCTGCCGACGTATGCGCCTCCCTGGGTGATGAGGCGGCGCGCGTCGCTCTTCGTCGCGCACAAGCCCGAGCGGACAAAGAGGTCGACGACCCCCATGCCTTTCTCCATTTCACTTCGGGGCATTTCGCGGGAAGGCACGCCGGAGAGGTCTCCCGGCTCCCCTGCCTCGAACGCGGCACGCGAGGCGTCCGCCGCTTCCTTCGCGGCATCCACACCGTGCACGAGAGCGGTGATCTCGTGGGCGAGTCGGCGCTTGGCGTCGTTGATTTTCTCGTCCTTTGCCGAGCAAAGCGCCGTCACTTCCTCCGCCGTGAGGAAGGTGAACCGCAGGAAGAATTGGCGAACATCCGCATCCGGCACGTTCACCCAGAACTGGTAGAACTCGTAGGGGCTCACCAGGTGCGGAGCAAGGAACAGGGCGCCGCCCTCTGATTTGCCCATCTTCTTGCCGTCCGATCGCGTTATGAGCGGGGAGGTGAGCGCGAATGCCTCCACCCCCTCCACCCTGCGGATGAGGTCCATTCCCGCCACGATGTTGCCCCACTGGTCGTCGCCGCCCATCTGCAGCCGGCAGCCGTGCCTGCGGAAGAGCACGAGGTAATCGTAGGACTGGAGGATCTGGTAGTTGAACTCGATGAATGACAGCCCGGTCTCCAGCCGCATCTTGTACGTCTCGAAGGAGAGCATCCTGTTGACCGAAAAATGTACCCCGATGTCCCGGAGGAACTCGATGTAGTTCAGCGGCCCAAGCCATTCCGCATTGTCCAGCATGAGCGCTTTGCCCTCGCTGAAATCGAGGAAGCGGGAGATCTGCTTTCGAAACAGCCCGGCGTTCGCCGCGATTGCCTCCACCGGCATGATCTTCCTGCTCTCGGTGCGTCCCGTGGGATCGCCTATGCGCGTGGTGCCCCCGCCCACCAGCGCGATGGGACGGTGGCCGGCCCGCTGCAAGTGCGCCATGAACATGAGCTGCTGAAGGTGGCCGATGTGGAGGCTCTCGGCCGTGGGGTCGAATCCGATGTAGAAGGTGACCTGCTCGGTATCGAGAAGCTTTCTCAGCCCCTCCTCGTTCGAGCATTGGCTGACGAAGCCACGCTCCTTCAGAGTATCGAAAACAGGCCGGCGCGGTACTCCGCGCATTTCTCCGCTCACTCCCCTTTCCTCCGGTAGTCCTTGATGGCTTTCTTCAGGGTCGGCGCGATCTCCGCCATCTTCACCCTGACTTGTTCCATGCTGTCGCGATGCCGGATGGTGACGGTCTGGTCTTCCTTGGTCTGGTAGTCCAGGGTGACGCAGAACGGCGTTCCCACCTCATCCTGTCTTCGATAGCGCCGCCCGATGGCCCCGCTTTCGTCGTAGAACGTGCGGAAGTCCTCGCAGAGCTCGTCATCCAGCTTTCGGGCCAGCTCGGCCAGGCCGTCCTTTTTCACCAGGGGGAAAATACCCACGGTGATCGGCGCAATGCGGGGATGGAAGTGGAGCACGACCCGCTTCTCCCCTTCCACGATCTCCTCGTCGTAGGCGTCCGCAATCACCACGAGCACTGTCCGCGTGAGACCCGCCGAGGTCTCGATGATGTAGGGGATGTAGCGCTCGTGGCTCTGCTCATCCAGGTACGTGAGATCTTTGCCGGAGAACTCCATGTGACGCTTCAGGTCGTAGTCAGTGCGATTGTGGATGCCCTCCAGTTCCTTCCATCCGAACGGGAACTCATACTGGATATCGAAGGCGAGCTTGGCGTAGTGGGCCAGCTCGTCGGGGCCGTGCGGGTGGAAGCGCAGCTTGCCCTTCCTCACTCCCAGGTCGAGGTAGTACTGGTATCTCTTCTCTTTCCAGTGCTCGAACCATTTCGCGTCTTCAGAAGGGTGCACGAAGAACTGCATCTCCATCTGCTCGAACTCGCAGGTGCGAAAGATGAAATTCTTTGTGGTGATCTCATTGCGGAACGCTTTTCCCACCTGGGCGATTCCAAAGGGGACCTTCACCCGGCCGGTCTGCAGCACGTTCTTGTAGTTCACGTAGATGCCCTGGGCCGTCTCGGGCCTCAGGTAGATCAGTCCGCCTTCGTCTTCCACCGGGCCCATGTGCGTGGTGAACATGAGGTTGAACTTGCGCGCGTCGGTCAGCTCGCCCCCGCACTCGAGACATTTATGCGCCTTCATGTTTTCTTCGGGGATCTGGTCCGCGCGGAAGCGGAGCTTGCACTTCTTGCAGTCGATCAGGGGATCGGTGAAGTTCTCCACGTGACCGGAGGCTTCCCAGACCCGCGGGTGCATCATGATGGCCGCGTCGAGGCCCACGATATTGTCGTTGAGCTGCGTCATTTGCCGCCACCAGAACTCCTGGATGCGCTTCTTCAGCTCCACGCCCATCGGCCCGTAGTCCCAAGCCGAGGCAAGACCTCCATAGATCTCGCTCGAAGGAAAGATGAAGCCCCGTCGCTTGCACAGGGAGACGAGAGTATCCATTGTGGGGCCGGCCGCCGCATCCGCGCTTTCCGCTGTTGGCGGCATCTTTTCGTTCTGTGACATCCATCAACTCCTTGTCATGTACTCTGTCAGGATAGCAATTGCCCGCGCCGTTCGCGCGCGCGCCTTTTCCGGCCCCATCAGCCTGATGCTGTCGAAAAGCGGCGGAGAAACGCGCGCACCGGTCACCGCCACACGCAGAGGCATAAGCATGTCTCCAAGCTTCATGCCGAGCTCATCCGCAATGGCACGCAGGCGCGGTTCGTGCGGGTCGCCGGCTGCGCTCAGCTCAGGCAGAAGAGGTTCGAGCCTCTTCAAGGCGTCGAGCGCCCGGGCCGGGTCCGTTTTTTTTCCAAGGAGGTCCTGCGCGGCGGGAGGAGCGGGCTCCTCGAATATGTAGCGCACCATGCCGGGGACCTCGGTGAGAAGCTTCACCCGCTCCTGTACAAGGGGCGCGAGCGCGGCAAGAAGCGTCTCCTCGGAGGCGTCGCCCTTGAGGTACCCGGCCTCCTGCATCAGGGGCTTCACGGACCGGGCGAACTCCTCGCTGCTCAGCTTCCGAATGTAGCTTCCATTGAACCATTCCAGCTTCTGGTAATCGAAAACAGCGGGAGACTTGTTGATCTTCTCCATGCTGAACAGGCTCTCCAGCTCGCCGAGGGTGAAGAACTCCCTTGCGTCATCGTACGACCACCCCACGAGGGCGATGTAATTGATAAGCGCCTCGGGCAGGTAGCCCAGCTTCCGGAACTCACGTATGTTCGTGGCGCCATGGCGCTTCGACAGCTTGTGGCCGTCGCTTCCCATGACCATGGGAAGGTGGCAGAGCTTCGGCTGCGCCCATCCGAACGCCCCATAGAGGATCTTGTGCAGCGCCGCGGAGGGGAGCCACTCCTGGGCCCGCATGATGTGAGTGATCTCCATGAGGTGATCGTCGACCACGTTGGCCATGTGATAGGTGGGGAAACCGTCGGACTTGATGAGCACCGGGTCCGGATTTATGTCCTTGTTTTCCACGGTGACGTCCCCCAGCAGGGCGTCCGTGAACGTCGTGCTGCCTTCAAGGGGAACCTTCAGCCTGATGACGGGTGCTCCTCCGGCTGCCTGCGCCTCCCTGCGGTCAGCATCGGAAAGCTCGCGGCAGTGCCTGTCGTAACCCATGCCGGATTTGCCTGCAGCCTGTTCCTTCCGCAGCGCATCCATTCTTTCCGGAGTGCAGAAACACGGATAGGCCATGCCTTTTGCGACGAGCTCCTCCGCGTATTTCCTGTAAATCTCCACGCGCTCCGACTGGAAGTAAGGGCCCTTCGGACCCCCCACGTCCGGACCCTCGTCCCAATGAAACCCGAGCCATTCGAACGTCTCATAGATGTCCTGGAGCGCTTCTTCCACGTAGCGCTCCCTGTCCGTGTCCTCGATGCGCAGGATGAACTCTCCCCCCTGGGAACGGGCGAAAAGATAGTTGTACAGCGCCGTTCGCACGCTCCCGATGTGCTGGAAGCCCGTCGGGGACGGTGCGTAGCGCACGCGAACGCTCACGCGGAGAGCCTCCTGAAAAAATGTGTTGGATGATTATAATGGCGCCCCCCGTGGGGGTCAACACGAAGGCCGCGGTCACGAATGCCACCGAACTGCACGGCGTACCGTGCAAGGTACGGTGGCCGCGGTACTCCCGCGGATCAGGCTTCTTCAGCGCGCCTGCTCGAGCGCAGCGAGCACGATCCCCGGGGTCAGAATCTCGGGAAGGAGCAGGGGTACCTCTGCGCCCGGTCTGTAATAGACATACAAAGGAATGCTCGCGCGGCCGTATCCCGCAAGAGCACGCGCAATCAGATCGCTTCTGTCCGTCCAATCGGCACGGAGAGCGGCAACTCCCCGCTCCGCGAACCTGCCCGCCACCTGCGGGTTATCCAGGGTAAAGCGTTCGTTCACCTGGCAGCTCAGACACCACTTCGCCGTGAAATCGATGAATACCGGGGTGCCCAGCCTGCGGAGCTGGGCAACTTTCTCCGGGCTCCATGACTCCCAGGAAGAAGCAGCCTGGGTGCTCGTTCGGACGACGGGAGAAGCGCCCGCCGCGGCGAACCGAGGGGAGACCGGGACGAAGGCGATCGCGAACGCGACGCTTCCGAGCACCAGGACAAGTGCAAGAACCGCTGCGCCGATCCGGGAAGCTGCCGGCCGGGCAGCCCCTCCCCAGCGTCCCCAGATCCACGCGCCCAGTCCCGACAGGAGCAGCACGGCCAGCACCCGGATCACGGCGGCCGACCCTGCGAGCGCGGAGAACACGAATATCATCCAGAGCGCCGCTGCTATCATCGGGAAGCCCATGATCTGTTTGAAGGTCTCCATCCATTTTCCCGGCTTCGGGAGTCGTGCGACCAGGGCGGGAAAAGCGGAAAGCAGGACATAGGGCGCGGACATGCCGAGGGCCAGCGCGGTGAAGACCCCGAACGCGGCCGGGAGAGGGTGCGTGAGCGCGTAGCCGAGCGCGCTTCCCATGAAGGGCGCCGTGCAGGGAGTTGCGACGGCAGTGGCCAGGAGACCGCTGAAAAACGAGCCCGCGCCCCCGCGCCGTCCGACCAGCCGCGAACCAAGTCGTGTGAACCCGGACCCGATCTCGAACACTCCGAAGAGATTGAGCCCGATGAGGAAGAAGAGGGTGGTGGTGATGATGAGCACGGTCGGGTCCTGGAACTGGAAACCCCAGCCAAGGAGCCTGCCTCCCGCGCGGAGCCCGACCAGGATCGCCGCGATGAGCCAGAAAGAGGCGAGGACTCCCGCCATGAAAAGGATCCCATGACGCAGGCCGCTCCCCTTGCCGTCCTCGGACTGGCGGACGAACGAAAGCACCTTCAACGATACGACCGGAAGCACGCAGGGCATGAGGTTCAGAAGGATTCCCCCCACGAACGCCAGGCCAAGGGCCAGCAAAAAGCCGGCAATTCGCGCGATGGCACCAGCCGATTCCCCTGCCCTGCTTTGCAGGGGAGTCACCGGCGCGTTCAGTTCATAGCCGCGGGCCGAGCCTTGTCCAGAAATCGCAAGCACGCCTTCAAGCGCCGACAAGGTCTGCGCATCAGGCGGCCGGTTCATGCGAAGTGCAAGCCCCGTGTCCGACAGTTCGACGGATTGCGGCGCGGAATCATTGATGACGCCGGCGGCGGCAGGATAGAAACCAACCCGGGCGCCGGCCGGGACGTCGATTCCCTGAGCGCGCAAGGTGACCCGGGCTGCGTCAGCCTGCACTGATATGCGTGCCGTGGCCGCGGATCCAGGAATGAGCGCCCGCGTGGCGCGAAACGAGTCCGCCCACTGCCGGTCCGGGAGGGGCTCTGAAGCCATCACCGGCAGTGAGATACCCAGCGCAGCGCTGCCGGGAGTACATTCCACCCTGCACGCGAGCCACTCCACCTTCGCGCCCAGTGTCACTGCCCGGCCGGCAGGCAGGCCGGCCGGTGGGGTGATAGCGGAAAGCAGAAGGACCTGTCCCGAGTAGCCGTATGTCACCAGGCCCTGTGTCTCGATTCTCTCCGGTAGTGGCCACTGAATCGGTCCGGCGGCGAAACCAGGAGGCGCGTCCCATGCCACTCTTGTGGGCAAACCTGAATCGCCCGGATTTTTCCAATAGACATGCCATCCAGGATCCATTCGCAGGATCACGCCTGCAGTGAAGGTCTTTCCGGGAAGTATCGAGGTCTGCTCGACCACCACGCGTGCCTCGACCGGCCCACTGCGCACGGAGAGCACCGGCGCCGCGGCCGCATTGAGCGGCATGAAGAGCAGAAGTAAGGCTATGAAGATCCTTCCGCGAGCAGATATTTGTGTCATTTGTTCAAGTTTTCGGAACCGACATGTTGATAATATCTTACAGTAATAATAATATATCCATAACGGAGCTTCAAAGAGATGAGAATTACCACAAAGGGCAGATACGGCCTGCGGGCCGTGATCAACCTTGCCGGTGCGCGCCACAACAGACCCATTTCCATCGGCTCTATTGCCAGCGAGGAAAAGGTCTCTTCGGAGTTCCTCGAGCAGATATTTTTCAAGCTCAAGAAAGCCGGGCTCATCAAGTCCATCAGGGGCCCCGGCGGAGGGTTCCTGCTCAACAAGAAGCCGGGCGAGATTTCCGTCCAGAACATCCTCGAGGCTGTCGGGGAGACACGAGGGCTCACGCCATGCACGCTGCGCCGCAAGACGCTGTGCGATCGGCCCGTACCCTGCCCCGCGCATGACATCTGGACAGGCCTGCAGAAGACGATGGAAGACTACCTCTCCCACGTCACCCTGAAGGACATCCTGGAAAAAAACGGAAAGCGCTTCGCTTCGGCGCTCGAGTCAGGTCAGGACTTCTCGATCTGATTATCCCATGGCGCGCACGCAGGCCTCACCTGCGTCGTTCAGAGCGCCCTCCAGTCCCAGCTCGTGCGCGAGATCAAAGCTCGTATACCTTTTCCTCAGCAGACGGGCGTTGCGAAACGGGAGCAACACGTACGCGGCATCGATTCCCAGCTCCGCGGGAGAGAATGGGTAGCCGATTCCCTCCAGTGTCGTGACGGCCGCGGCAAGCTCATCCAGCGTGGAGCGCGCCAGTCCAAGGATCTCATCCCTGCCGGCGCTGAACGCACGAAGCCGCTGCGCCAGGGTGTCCCGGTCGAAAGGCCTTCCTGCCATTTCCTGCCTGACTTTTCCGACGAATGGCCGAAGCCCCTCCTCCAACGATTCCTGCCAGGGGGGCTCCTGCGTGTAGGCGCGGAGTCGCGCCGCGACATCGGGCTCGAAATCGTCCAGCCGGGCGTACAGCGCGCGATAGCCCTGCAGCACGATCCTGCTCGCGGCCCCCACGAGTATCCCATGGAGATCCAGGCGCTCATTGCGCACCGCGTCCGCGGTTTGCCACAGATGCGCCATCGTATGCTCGGCCGAGGCTGCGGACCGCGACGACCCCATTGCCTGCATGGCGAATCCTGAGCTGAGCGCCGCATCGGTGAGCGTGCGAACAGCTTCCCCTGGATCGTCGTGGAGTTTTCGGGCAGCAGACAACGCGCTGCGTGCGGATTCCCGCGCCGTATCGGAGACCACCGGGCAGTAGTGCTCGCCCGTCATGATGCGGGACAGGTTCCAGTCGAGGAATGCGAGGTACTTCGCCAGCAGGTCACCCAGGCCGGCGAGAAACATCTCCCGAGGAGCCCGGGCAATGACGTCCAGATCGCAGACAATGGTCCGCGAAACCCGGGCGGGCACCGCATTATGAAAGCCGTTGATTTCGATGGCCGCAGTGGCGGAGCTGTACGCGTCCACGGAGGCCGCGGTTGCCACGCACCAGTTCGGAATGTCGACGGCGATTGAAACCCGCTTCACAAGATCGCTTATCACGCCGCTTCCCACGGCCACGAGAAGGTCGGGGGAGATGCGCCGCACCTCTTCGGCAAGGTTCGACACGAGCTCGGCCGTCGGCGCGGGCTTTGGACGCCCGGAGAGAATACGCGCTGAGATCCGCGCGGCCCCGAGGCCTGACTTCCACTTCTCACCCGCAGCCGCTTCCGTATTCTCGTCGCTCAGAACCCACAACCGGGCGCTGCCGCTGAGCTCTTCCGCGAGCACGGCGGCGGAGTCCTTGAGGGCTCCGGGCGCGGCGAGCACCGTGCGGGTGCCGATGTGATGAGTGTGGCCGCAGCCGCAGGCGAAATTTCCCTCGCCGTCGAACCGGGAGATGAATTGCGGGAAATGGTGGTTTTTCACGGGCCAACTATATCGAAAGGTCCGCCTGAGGTACACTCGTCGACATGGGTTTTCCCACCCTTCTCGTCCTGGATTTCGACGGAGTGATCTGCGATTCCATCGACGAATGCTTTGCCGTTTCGTGGGTGGCGTACCACGCGCTTTTCAGGAAGGACACGGCCGCCGCTACACCAGAGTCACGCAGAAGCTTCGCGCGCCTTCGTCCTTTCATAAGGTCGGGTGAAGACTTCCTCATCATCCAGGAGGTGCTTGCCGCCGGCTCCTCGGTGAAAGACCAGGCGCAGTTCGACGAGCTGTCGCGCCGGGCAGGGGCTGAGAAGCGGGCAATATTCCGGGAACTGTTCTACCAGGAGCGCTCCGAGATGCTCGCGAGGGACAGAGATTCCTGGCTCGCATTGAACAGGGTCTACCCCCACATGAGGAAGGCGCTTGGCCTGCTCGGGCACGGCGCGCCGGTATTCGTCCTGTCGACGAAGAAGCCGCAATTCATCGTGGAGATTCTCACCGCCAACCAGATCGAGCTGCCGCGGGAGCTGATTCTTTTCAGCGACGCGGAGCCGAAGCTCGCGGCGACGGAGAGGCTGCGTGCCGAGGGCGGTTTCCCGGGCGCAATCCTGGTGGAGGATCAGATCGACCATCTTCGGGGAAACGAGAACCCGCGCGTCCGCGCGCTGCTGGCCACCTGGGGCTACGTGCAGGAGGAGTGGCTCAAGGCGCCGCTCGCCGCTCCGCTCATCACCGCTGAAGGCTTCCTGGCTTTGGTGGAGAAGGAGTTCTCCTCGCGCTGATCACGGCGCGAAGAGAAGCCCCTTTCCAGACAAAGGATCTCTGCGCGAGCGTCCGCAGGGTGATGAAGCTGTAGAAAAACCCGAAGAAGAAAAGGTAGGGAAAAAAGCGCAGGAAATAGCGCACCTTCCGCTTGCCCTCGTAGAATCCCCCGGCCAGGGCCAGAAGACCCATGCTCAGGAACGAGTTCAGGGAAAGGACGGGCACGCGCCAGTCCGCGAATCCGAGGGGAAGCACGAGGAGGCTTCCGACCAGGTAGATGACCACCAAGAAGATGTAGGACACGCGCGTCACCAGGTCTGATGAAAAAAGGGCGCCGGCATTCCAGCGGATGTGCTGATTGAAGTACTCCTTCCAGCTCGTCTTGGGCATTGTGGTTGCGGCGCTCTGAATCGAAGTGCAGGTCTTCACCTCCCACCCATTGCGGCGGCACAAGGCGTCCAGAAGCATGGCATCCTCCGTGACCGAGTAGCCGAGGGACCGAAACCCTCCCGCCTCTTTCACGGCGGCTGCCCGCACACCCATGTTGTTGCCGAAGCATCCGGTCGGGATGCCTATCCCGACGGAACCGAAGTTGTACTGGTTGAGCAGGGGCTGCTCGAACGCCTGAAATCGTTCGAGGAAGGAAGCTCCCTCGGCAAGCTCGATTCTCCCCAGGACCACGCCGACCCGGTCATCGAGGAAATGGAGCAGCATCTCTTCCGCCCACTCCGGAGGCAGCCGGCAATCCCCGTCTGTGAAAAGGAGCACGTCCCCCCTGGCCTGCGTGAAGGCAAGATCGAGCGCAGCCTGCTTGCCGGTCAGGCCAACCGGCTCCGCCCGATTGTGGAGGACCCGCGCGCGGGCACCCACGGCGGCGCAGAAATCATCGAGGAGCCGGCCTGTTCCATCCGTGGACCTGTCGTCCACAAACAGGAAGAAGCAGCCTTCAAGGGTTTGCGCCTGCAGGGACTCCAGGAGTCGAGGGAGTGTGCTTTCCTCGTCCCGCACGGCCACCACCACTTCGGCGCGAGGGAGCACCGGCCTGACACGCGCGTCGGGCGAAACCGTCTCTCCATGCACGCGCTGCTCGCGGCGGAAATTCATGAGCAAGCCGACCGTGAGCGCGAGGTGAAACGCGAGTATGATGGCGCTGAAGACGGCAAAAACGAGCAGGAAGGCTTCCATGCGACGGCCAGCCTAATGGAATCTCATCCTTTTCACAAGCGCGGGGAAAGGATACTATCGCCCGCATCATGCAGATTCTTGGGAAAACGTGGGAAAAAGGCGCTGTGCTCCTGGCTGACGGGGCATGGGGAACGGAGTTCTTCAAACGGGGGCTGATGCAGGGTTCGCCTCCGGACGAGTGGAATCTCGATCATCCCGAGATCGTTCGCGATATCACCCGTGAATACCTCGAGGCGGGCGCGGACATCGTGCTCACCAACTCTTTCGGGGCCAACCGCTTCCGCCTGGAGCCTCACGGTCTCTCCGCGCGCGTGCGCGAAATCAATTCCGCCGCGGCCGCCCTGGCACGGGAGGTGGTCGGCGGCGCGGCCCTCGTGGCAGGGGACATCGGCCCCAGCGCCCGGTTCATCGCTCTGGGCGAGGTGACCGCGGAGGAGCTCTACGGCGTGTTCGCGGAACAGGCTGAAGCGCTCGGCAGAGCCGGCGTGGACTGGATCGTCGTGGAATCGATGACCGACGTGGACGAGATGGCCGTTGCGGTCCGCGCGGCCGTGGAGACGACCGGCCTCCCCGTTGTGGCGAGCATGACGTACAACAGGACGACCAAGGGATACCGGACCATGATGGGCAATCCGCCCGAAGAATGCGTCAGGAAAGCCACGGAGGCCGGAGCTTCGCTCATCGGCGCCAACTGCGGCTCAGGCATCGAGGACTATGTGCCCCTCGCTCCCATCCTCCGCGGACTGACGACGCTTCCGATCTGGGTCAAGGCAAACGCGGGCATTCCGCAGATCGTGGCGGGCAAGGTCGCCTATCCGCTCACGGCCGAGCAGTATTCGTCATATGCGCCCGCGCTTCTCGAAGCCGGGGTGGATGTGATCGGCGGATGCTGCGGCACGGACCCGTGTTTCATCCGCGCCCTTGCCGCGAAAATCGCGCCGGCGCGGCGGAAGTAGGCATGGGCGCGGCGCTGCTCATCCTCTGCGCGGCCCTGATTTTTATCCGCGGCGAAGCAGTCCTCCGCCTGGTGGCGGCATTCAGGCCCGATTCCGTCATGCAGTGGATCAACCGTTTCCAGCCGGTGATCTCGAGGAAGCTTTTTTTTCTCATGAACCTCTTCGCAGGGCTGCGCACGGAATTCGGGAGGTACAACGGCACGCTTCCCCGGGTCTTTCTGATCGTTTCCAACCATCAGAGCCTGGCGGACATTCCCGCGCTGGCCGCGGCGTTTCCCCGGCACGCGCTGCGCTACGTGGCAAAGAAGTCCCTGAGCCGCGGTATTCCCTACGTGTCCACCTCCCTTCGATGGGGCCGGCATGCTCTCATCTCGAGGACCGGCGACTACCGGGCCGGCAACAAAGAGCTGCGAAGGTTCGCGGGGTTGACTGAGCAGGGAATCTGCCCCGTGGTGTTTCCCGAAGGCACGCGTTCCGGCACGGGACGCGTGAACGACTTTTACACCGGGGCGGTGAGAATCATCCTGGAGCAGTCGCCTATACCCGTGCTTTCCGTTGCCGTTGACGGCGGGTACCACCTGTCCACTCTCAGGCGGCTGCTCAAGAACCTGAGAGGCGCGCGCTACCGGGTCAAGCCTCTCACCCTCTACCCCCTACCGAGGGGGAAAAGGGAGATCAGCGAGCTCCTGGTCAGGATTCAGGCAGAAATCGCGGCACAGGTGAAGGTATGGAGGGACGCAGAGGCCGTCACATTGCGCCGTGGATAGCGCCGGCCCGGCTGGGCAAAAAAAACCCATCCAGGGGCGTTGACCCGCAACGGATGGGTGATATCGCGGCCGGTCAGGCCTTGAAATCGCTGGGCTTGCGCTCCTGGCGATGGCACTTTTCGCACTCGGCCGTGTTGCGCATCTTGCCTTTCGTGAAGACGAGCTTCATTTTCACCTCGCCGCCGCAGGTGCAGAAAAACTTCTGCGTGACGATTCCTACCCTTGCATTCTTGCTCAAAACCTCAGCCATATGAGTCCGACCTCCTTTCCTGGGTATATCCGTGAGCCTCTGCAATTTTCCTTGAAGAAGGAATAGAGAAGCCTGGAAAATTTACGTTTATTGAAGAAAAAGTCAAGCCCCTTGCCTGAATGTCACGGGGTACTCCGTGACATTTGTGACCGCGGTACTCCGCGCAGTTTTATGGAGCCCCCTTGTTTCCAGGCCTCTTTCCGGGCATCATGGCTGACCTGATGAAAACCTACCGCGGCTTTCTCCTCGATGCGGACAATACTCTGTTCGACTACGACCGGGCAGAGACGGAAGCACTGGATGAGACTCTCGCACAAGGTGCGCCCCTCGTGCCGCGAGAGAGGGCCCGGGCAGCATACAGGACCATCAACGCCGGCTACTGGAAACGATTCGAGCAGGGCGCAGTCACCCTTGCCGTTCTCAAGGTCGGCCGTTTCGCGGACCTGTTGAAAGACCTGGGCCTGGAAGGCGATCCCTCGAAGCTTTCCGACGAATACCTTGCCCGATTGGCGCAAAAGGCCTATTTCCTGCCCCACGCGCGCTCGGTGGTCCGCGCCCTCTCCCGGCGCGCCGATCTCTGTCTCGTCACCAACGGCATTTCAGTGGTGCAGCGGGGAAGACTCTCTCTTTCAGGCATCGCGAGCTGTTTCTCCGCCGTCCTGATTTCCGAAGAGCTGGGAGTGGCGAAACCGGACGCGCGCTTCTTCCAGGCGGCCTGCAATGCGCTGCGCTTGCCGCCTTCAGACCTGCTGTGCGTAGGCGACACGCCGGCCGCCGATGTGATGGGCGCGCGGGCTGCCGGAATCGACGCCTGCTGGTACGCTCCGTCGGGGGCATCCTGGCCGGACACCAACGGTGCTCCGGAGTACGTCATACGATCGTTGAAAGAACTACTGAAATTTGCGCCCCGGAGAAATGCCACGGAATACCGCGGCCACGGTACTCCGTGGCATTTGTGACCGGAGAAATGCCACTGAGTACAGTGGCGACAAATGTCACGGAATACCGTGACCGGAGAAATGCCACTGAGTACAGTGGCGACAAATGTCACGGAATACCGTGACCGGGGTGTGTCCAAAGAGCGCCGATTTTGATATATTGCGATTACAGCGGCCATGGTATTCCGTGGCATTCAACGGACATGATTTATCGCTATCGCCGATTCGCCTGAGAGAAAGGAGAACGTCTTGATACAGGTCGAGAACGTCACAAAAAAATACGGCCAGCGCGTTGCCGTCGACCGTCTGAACTTTACGGTCAATCGGGGCGAGATACTCGGTTTCCTCGGTCCCAACGGAGCAGGCAAGTCCACGACAATGAACATCATCACCGGATATCTTTCCGCGACCGAGGGCTCGGTGAAGCTGGACGGCCACGACATACTCGAGGAGCCGCAGGCGGTGAAGAAGCAGATGGGGTACATGCCGGAGCTCCCGCCGCTTTACGTGGACATGACCGTCCGCGATTACCTGTCTTTCGTATGCGACATCAAGGGCGTGGCGAAATCCCGCCGCAAGCAGAATATGGACCGCTCCATGGAGCTGCTGAAGATCGCGGACGTGCGCGGAAGGCTCATCAAGAACCTTTCCAAGGGCTACAAGCAGCGCGTCGGCATCGCGCAGGCCCTCATAGGAACCCCGCCGGTGCTCATCCTCGATGAGCCGACCATCGGCCTCGATCCCCAGCAGATCATCGAGACGAGGAACCTCATCCGGGACCTGGGGAAGGAGCACACGATCATCCTGAGCTCACACATCCTCCCCGAGGTGCAGGCGGTCTGCAGCCGGGTCCTCATCATCAATAGAGGCAAGATCGTCGCCAGCGACACCCCGGAGAACCTGTCCCGCGGCCTGTCGGGGGACAACCGTCTCTCCCTCAGGGTGGCGGGACCCGAGAAGGATGTGCTCGCGGTCGCGCGCGGGGTCGCGAACGTGGTCAAAGCCGAGAGTGTCGGGAGCAGGGAACCCGGCACGGTGGAGGTCGTGGTGGAAGCCCGACGCGACCAGGATGTGCGAAGGGAGATCTTCACCGCGTTTGCCCGGGCCAACCTGCCGATCCTCCTGATGAAATCCATGGATCTCACCCTGGAGGAGATATTCCTCAATCTTGTGACGGAAGAAAGGGAGGTATCCTGACATGCTCGCGGTATTTCGGCGGGAGCTCAAGGCCTACTTCGCATCGCCCATAGGATTCACATTCGTGGGTTTCTTCATCCTGATCACGGGCGTGTTCTTCGCCCTTTCCAACCTGCTGTCGGGAAACCCCGGTTACACGGGCATGCTCAGCAGCCTCACTTTCATATTCCTTTTCCTGGTGCCCATCCTCACCATGCGGTTGATCTCGGAGGAGATGCGCCAGAAGACCGACCAGCTCTTGATCACGAGCCCCCTGAGCATCACGGGGTTTGTCATGGGCAAGTATCTGGCCGCCGTAGCGGTATTCCTCATCACGCTCCTCATTACGGTGCTGTATCCGGTCCTGATAAGCTTCTTCGCCATCGGGGGGCTGGCCGGGTGGGAGATACTCGGCGGATATATAGGCTTCTTCCTGCTGGGCTCCTCCTTCATCGCGGTGGGGCTCTTCTTCTCGTCCCTCACGGACAATCAGCTCGTGGCCGCCATGATCACCTTCGCCGCGCTCCTGCTTATCTGGATACTGGACATCATCGCACAGAACCTTCCCACCGACCCGAACATGGGACTCGCCTTCATGGCGGTCCTCGCGGCGGGGCTCGTGCTGCTCGTCTTCTTCAGCACCCGGAGCACGCTGGCCACGATCGTCACCATAGTCGCCGCGGGGGCTGTCCTGTTGCTCCTGTTCATATTCTCGAGGACGTTCTTCGAGGGGATCGCCGCGAAGGTCCTCACCTGGTTCTCACTGCTCAAGCGCTACAACGACTTCAGCATGGGAATCCTCAGCCTGGGACCCATAGTGTATTACATCTCGTTCTCCGGCGCGTTCGTCTTCCTCACGATCCGCATGATCGAAAAACGGCGCTGGGTGTAGAGGAAAACAGCCGTGAAAAAGATCTCACTCTTTGATTCCTTGAAAAGCCGAAAGTTCCGATTCGGCGGATATGCCACCCTCATGATCGTGGCCGTGCTGGCCGCGCTCGTCGTGGTCAATGTCCTCGTCGGCCAGATTCCGGGGAAGCTGGACCTGACGCAGGACAAGCTATTCTCGCTTTCCGATCAGACGTACAAGCTGCTGGACGGGCTCAGCTCGGATGTGACGATCACCACCGTCAACAAGGCGGAAAACCAGGATCCCACGGTCAAGGAGATCCTTTCAAAGTACGCGGCGCGCAGCAGGCACATCGCGCTGCAAACGATCGATCCCGAGCGGAACCCCGGCTGGGCGCGCCAGTATGACCCGAGCAACCAGGGCCTCGGACCGGGGTCCCTCGTCGTGGCATCCGGCAAGAAGTTCAAGACCATCGGTGTGTACGACATGTACAACTACGACACCTCGAACCCCAACAGGCAGCCGCAGCTTACCTCCCTCTCCGTTGAACAGCGAGTGACATCCGCCGTTCAGTTCGTGACCGCGGCGAAAAACGTCACCCTCTCCGTGCTGCAGGGTCATGGCGAGCAGACCCTTGATTCGCTCGGCCTTTCCACCGCGGTGGGCAACGAAAACTACGCGGTGAAGAGCCTCTCCCTCCTCACGGAGAAAGCGGTGCCGGCCGACGCCGATATCCTTCTGGTTCTGGCACCCAAAACCGACCTCACCAGCCAGGACGCGGACAAGATACGCGCCTTCCTGGACCAGGGAGGCAGAGCGGTCATCCTTGTCGACCTGCTGGCCCATGACAAGGCCCTGCCCAATCTTGCGGGGCTGCTGCAGAGCTACGGGGTCGAGGTGCGAAGCGCGGTAGTCGTGGAGGGGGATCCGAACAAGATCGCGGCGCAGAACCCGCTGTACGTGATTCCCAACCTCGAATACCACGACATTCTCGCCCCGCTGCGGACCAACAATTACGCCATCGTCATGCCGGGGCCCCAGGCAATCCAGACGCTGGAGCTGAAGAAGAGGAGCCTCAAGGTCGAGGCCCTTCTCACGTCATCGAGCAGGTCCTGGGGAAAGACGAGCATCACGAATGCAAAGACCGTCTCGAAGGAGAATGGCGACCTGTCGGGGCCCTTCACACTGGCGGTGGCGATCACCGACCCGGCCCCCGACCCGTCGAAAAAGGACACGAAGCTCATCGTCGTGGGCAACATCCAGTTCCTCTCGCAGGCTCTCACCGCGCAGGTCCCCGGCAACGGCGATTTCTTCATGAACAGCCTCGGCTGGCTCAGGGAGCAGAAGCAAAGCATTTCGATCCGGCCCAAGAATCTGCTCCAGATGCGCCTCTCCCTCACGAATCTCCAGGCGCTTCTGTTCTCGGGACTCGTGGTGATCGTGATGCCTCTGCTCGTTCTGGGCACGGGATTCTTCATTTGGATGAGGAGGCGTCATCTATGAGCAGGCGCGGATGGACTCTGCTCGCCGTGCTCGTCGTTCTCGGCGGGCTGATCGGCGGCACACTCTGGCTGACCCGACCCAAACCGGCACCCGCCGCGGCAAATGCCAGGATCCAGCTGCTCAAGGGAGACAAGGAGAAACTGGCAAAAGTGCAGCTCGCGGGGCGTGCAGAAGGGGATCTGACCCTCCTCAAGAAGGGCGCCACATGGACGCTCGTCCCTCCCGGGCCCGCCTGGCTCGTGTTTGATACGAGTAATCTCGATCGGCTTCTCACCGGCATCTCGGACCTGTTCGCGGAGCGGGTCATCGAGGAGAGCCCGACTGACCTGTCTCAATACGGCCTGAAACCTCCGAAGGCAACCGCGACCGGCACGTTCAGCGACGGAACCGCGCAGACGGTGTACCTCGGGGACAAGGCCCCCGGGAGCGGAACGTATTATCTGCAGGTCAAGGGTGATCCCCGCGTGTACACCGTGCAGATGTACGATGCCGAGCACTTCCATTGGACGGTGAACGACCTTCGCTCGAAGACGATCACCCCTGCCCTGAATTACGACGAGGTCAGCTACTTCAGGCTGGTGGAGCGCGATGGGACGGTCATAGAAGCGAAAGAGAAGACGACGGATGAAGTCAAGAGCTACCAGCTCGGATTTGGAAAGTACATCCTTACCAGGCCGTATCCTTTCCCGCGAGGAGTCGACACGGAGAAGCAGGACCCGCTCCTGAAGGCGCCCCAGGCGATCGCTATCGAGTCATTCGTTGCCGATGCTCCCCGCGACCTGGCCAGGTACGGGCTTGCGCGGCCATGGGGGGAGGCGCTCGTGCGGGACAAGGCCAACGCCATCACCTTCCTGTTCGGCGCACAAAAGAACGACACGGAAACGTACTTCATGATCAAGGGCCAGCCGACCGTGTACAGCGTCACTACGTCGACCCTCTCATTCATGGGCACGAAGCCGTTCGACGTCGTGGACAAGTTCATCTTCATCCCCAACATTGACGATGTGGACAGGATCGACATCACGGCGGCCGGAATAAAACACGTCCTCGCCATCAGCCGCACGACGAAAAAAGCGGAGAAGGCGGGCGAGGAAGACAAGGTCGAGGCGGCCTATTCAATGGACGGCAAGCCCGCGGTTGAGGAGTACTTCAAGAAGTTCTATCAGTCCGTTATCGGGTTGCAGGCGGATGGTGAGGTGCGCCGGCAGGTCCCCGACGTGCCCGACGTGTCGGTGACTTTCACGATGAACAAAGGCCCGTCGAAAAAAGTGACGTTGGACTACGCTCCTTATGATCGCGATTTCTATGCGATTTTCATGGACGGCAAGAGCGTGTTTGCCCTGACCAGGGGACAGATGGACGCCATGCGCGCGAAGCTCGACCTTCTCCTGAAGGGGGAACCGGTCAGCGGCTGAAGTGTCACAAGGCCATTTTCCGCGAAGGAATCGACGGCCAATTCTTCAACTGAGAGGCGCACGTCCGCAGGCTTCACGCAGACGGAGACGCACGAGCTCTGCCGCGCGATGCGGCAGCCTTCCCGCACTTCCGCCTCGGTCAGTTCGGGCCGGAGGAGGGAGTGATCGATCATGTCGGCGATGTCCTGCACGGATATTCCCATAGAGCGCTCCTTCCGCAATTCGAATGTCACTGAACTGCACGGAATACCGTGCAAGCTACCGTGACCGCGATCACGTGCCCCGCAGCGGGGAGAGGAGAGCCTCCACTTCCCCCATTGCCTGCACAAGCCTTTTTCTCTGTGCCGGCGCGAGGGGTGCGAGCAGACCGACGATCTGGGCCGACGCCTTCTCCTCGAGCCGCGACAGGAATGTGTGACCCTTCCGTGTGAGCTCCAGGAGGCGCATGCGGCCGTCCCGCGCGTGTGCGGAGCGCGAGAGGAGGCCCGCGCGCTCAAGGCGGGAAAGAATGCGGCTCATGTATCCGCGGTCCACCGACAGGCGCGCGAGGAGGTCCTCCGCGCGGCTGCGCGGGTTCCGCTCGAGCTCCCAGAGGATGCGGGCCTCCGTGAGGGAGACGGGACTTGCCAGCAGCTTCTCGTCCAGCAGGCCCAGCAGACGGGTATAGAACCGGTTGAATCTCCGGACCGCCGCGACCTGCGCGCCGCCGTACCCGGCGGATTCTGCGCGTGCCATGGGGAGAGGCTTGCACAATTTGTTGACAAAGTCAACAGATTCCCGTATCATCCCCGCATGGAGAACGGGAGACTGCCGTCACGGTGCTCCGTGACACTTGGGGGTTTACTCGCCTCTGCCGGCGTCACGCTGCGTCACGAGCCCCGGCCGGGGGACATTGGCGAGCTGGTCCGGCTGCACGGGGTCCTGTACGCGAAGGAACACGGCTACGGCCCGGCATTCGAGGCGTACGTGGCAAAAACCTTTTCCGACTACGCGTGGCCGCTCGGAAATCGTGAGAGGCTCTGGCTGCTCGAGAAGGAAGGCTCCCTCCTCGGTTCCATCGCCATCGTCCAGGCCTCCCCGAGGGAGGCGCAGCTTCGCTGGCTGCTTCTCGATCCCCGGATCAGGGGGCGCGGACTCGGCGGAGGACTGGTGACGGAGGCGGTGGAATTCAGCCGCGCGTGCGGCTATGAAAAGGTGATCCTCTGGACAGAGGGCTCCCTCGCCACTGCCACCGCTCTCTACAGGAAGGCGGGATTCATCCTGACCCAGCGCAAACCGGGCTTCATCTGGGGCGCGGCGCGCGTCGAGGAGCGTTACGAGCTGCGCGTGTCATGAAGAAGGTCCCGGCAGGTGCTCTCCTTGTCCGTGGCCTTCCTGCACGCGCGTACCCTTGTGGCCATGGAGGAGGCGATGATCGAACTCGACGTCAAGGCCGTTGCGCGCATGACCCGGCTTTTTGCCCAGCCGATGCGCGCCGCAGGGTTCGGCCGGATACTTCTGACCGCCTCGGTCGGCGCCTATTCACCCTCGCCCCTCTACGCGGTCTACTGCGCCTGCAAGGCCTTTGTGCTGAGCTACGGCGTGGCCATACGGCATGAGCTCAGAGGCACGGGAGTATCCGTGAGCGTTCTTTCCCCCGGCGTGGTCAGAACCGAGTTCCACCGCGTGGCAGGACACGAACAGAACCGATTCAAGGAAAGGACGGGAATGGACGCCGTGCCTGTTGCGCGGGCGGCCGTCAGGGGCCTGCTGCGCGGCAAGGCCGAAATCGTTCCAGGATTCGTCAACAAGACGCTCGCGTTCACCACGCGCCTGGCTCCGCGGCCCATGCAGGCGGCCATGGCAAGCGGTCTCATGAGTTGAGGCTTGCCCGTGGCCGCGGCGGGACCGGGCGACTGCTCAAGGCCCGGTGGCGGTGAACCATCGTGGCGGCGTGATACCGTTTCTCTTGTAGAAAAACCCAAGCCTCTTCCTGTTTTTCGTCCAGCCGGACGCGGGCAGAGTCCCTTTCTTGAGCAGGCCGAGGAAATGGAGGGCATTGCCGCCCAGAAAGTCCGCAATTTCGCTCGACGTGAAAAGCCCGTTCCGCTTCAGGAGCGCGAGATACTCGCGCGTGAAATTTTCATACCCGACGACCCTGGTGATGACATGCCAGTCTATCCCAAAGAGGAGCTTCTTCTGGACCACGCCGGGATAATCCCGCAGAATCAGACGATAGTCGTTCAGAAAACCTGCCGCCTTCCTGGGGGTGAACACCTCGTGGTGCGCAACGTCGGTGTACACAAAGGGGTAGTCTCTCACCATCTCGCAGATCTGCTTCACCCATGGAGAGTTGCCATCTGTCCCGGCGGCGGTGTAACGCTCAGCGTCGCACCAACCGAAGTGTGCAAGGTTCAGATGAAGGGTTGGATGCATTCGAAGCACCGCGCGCCAGAATCCCGGACTTCCAAAATCGTAGCTTGCCCTCCAATAGGACTCGATCCCGTCCGCCACGCAATGCGCGGTGAGGGGGACTTCTTCCCGCTCGCAATACGTGTAAAGCTCATCCAGCACGCCGTCGATCTCGCGTCCCGTGATGGCGGCGTATCGTTCCATTCCGATTCTCTTGAATAGATTCCGCCTCTGCGTATCGACCGCCGAATTTCCCATTGGCCTGTATCCGAGGGAATTGTAGACTTTCACGCCCATGAAGCCCTTGTTGGAGATAGCGTCCTTCACGAGCGCCAGTGAGCCGTCTCTTTCGCGGCCCCCATCCGGGCTCGCCATCTTCTTCCGGTAGGCGAGCTCACGTATGGGGTCGAAGGGCACGAACGGGTGGACCCTCCCATTAGATTGAAGCACCACGTAGCGATACACATCGTCTATTTGACGTACGAGAGGGGTATCCACTGTGTTCTTGAACCAGTATTCATAATCGATCATGAGAGTGACAAAGAGATCGATCCTGTCCTTCTTGAAAGTTCCGCGCAAGCGGTCCGCAACATCATCAACGTCAGGCAACGCCAGGATTTCCGCCCAAGTCCGGTAGTCTTCCCTCCCGACCATGCTCGCAAACCCGATCAAGAGCCTGCAGCAGGGACCGAACTTGCCGTGTCGCTGGGTCCTTCGAATGCATCTGGCAAGGAGCGTCGGCAAACGGAGGATCCGCGCGATGCGAGCCGCAAAGCCCTGGTACCTCCTGGAATAGAGATAGCCCTCCACCGGGATATCCCTGCCCCGAAAGATGTGCTCGTGGACGTCTATGATCGGTTTCACGATAGACCTCCTGGACTTTTTCAAGCTCAACTATGGCGGGTAATCAGGCAACTCTATGCCCGCCCGGCCGGCTCAGTTTGAAGGGGTCGTGCCGTTTTCCCGGGCCCGAAGCTCCCACACCTGGGTCTTGGGATTGCGTGTCATCGAATCGAAGCCCACGTCAAGGACACGGCCGCTCTCGCTTTGAAAGCGCACCCGGCGGGCAAGGACGTTCATTTCCGTGACCCTGAACTCCTCCCCTTCGAACTGGACCCTCGTCCCCATCGTGGGAAGCGTCTGGCGCGCTTCGCGGTAGACGTCGAACTCATAGGAGAGGCAGCAGAGGAGGCGGCCGCAGGGTCCCGAGATCTTCATGGAGTTCAGCGTGAGGTTCTGCTCCTTGGCCATCTTGATGGAAACGGGCCGCAGCTTGTCGGTGATGGCATTGCAGCACAGGGCCCTGCCGCAGATGCCCACGCCGCCCACAACCCGCGCCTCGTCCCTGACGCCGATCTGGCGGAGCTCGATGCGCATCTTGAACACCGCCACCAGGTCCTTCACCAGCTCCCGAAAATCGACGCGGCTCTCCGCGGTGAAGAAGAACAGGATCTTCTGCTCATCCAGCAGGTAGTGGGCGCTCACCAGCTTCATGTCCAGGCCGTGATGCGCGATCTTCTCCCGGCATACCTCGAAAGCGCGCTCCTGCTTCATGTCGTTCTCTTCCACGCGCGCAAGGTCCGCGTGGCTTGCGATGCGCACGAGCGTGCGCATCTCTCCCCCTGCCCCGGGCGCTTCCGTTTCCTTCCCGAGAACCTTGCCCAGCTCATTCCCGTAGCGCGTCGAGATCACCACGGTATCCCCGACCGCGGGCTGCAGGGTTGCCGGGGCGTCGCAATACTCGGTGGCGCTCGAATACAGGACCTTCACCCGCCAGACGGCCCGGCCCTCCGCGGGAATGGGGGGCTCTGCGGATTGCTCCTGCCGCGGCTGGGGCATGCCCGGCCGCTGGGGGGCTGCCGTGGCGGGCCCCGCGGCGGCGAAGGCCGCGCGTTCGGCCGCTTCGTCCTGGGTGGCGAGGTCGGTCTCGGGGTCGTCCTTCATGATATCGTCGTCATCGCTCATGCGTCATTCTCCTCTTTGCCGGCGGCTCAGGAAACGAGGTTGACCAGGAGGCCATTGATCTCGTCGATCTGGGCCAGGATGGCAAGCTGCTCCTTCTGAGCGGCCAGCACCGAGGCAGCAAGAGCCTCCAGTTTTTCGTCGATCACCTTCACCAGGGTGAAGCGCTTGCGCTTCATTATGTTCGCCCCCGAGGTGGTCTCCTCCGTTACCATGCTGTGCTGCACCGCATACTTGATGAACGCCCTGACTTTTTGCCGATAGTCCCTGATCGCTTCCATGGTGATCGATTTCTTCAATCGATCACCGGAAGAGAAGACCGCATCCAGCAGGTCCTCGACGCTGCGACGATGCCCGGCGTCTGAAAGATCCGCGGGCAGGGGCTCCCCCTCCTCCGCCGCCGACTCCACGAGCTGGGAAAAAGTTTTCCGCTGAGCCTTCTCTTTCTTGCCCGTTTTCTTCTTATCCGGAACGGGATATTGGAAGGTCTCGCCGAGGGAATCGATGCGCGACATCGAAGAGGAGACGTCAGTGCTTCTGGCCCTGGAGCGCGACTGCCTCCGCAGGGAGCGGCGCGGCCGCTATTTTCTGGCCGTTGGCCCGCGCGTGGCCATTGTCCGCGGGCGGGGGTGCCGTGATCCTGCAGGAGCCGTTGAAGATCACCCCCTCCTCCACGATCAGGCGGGGAGTGGTGATATTGCCCAGAACGAGCCCGGTGGACAGTATGATGACTTTTTCCGTGGAGACGATCTCCCCGCGCACCACGCCGCCCACGACCACCGTGCCGGCGTTCAGCGTGCACTCCGCCCTGCCGTTCTTGCCCACGAGGACCTTGCCCTTTGTGCGGATGATCCCGGTGAAATCGCCATCTATGCGGAGGAGGCCGTTCAGATCGAACTCACCCTTGAACTTCGTGCCTTCCCCGATGATCGAGTTTATGAAGGCATCGTCGGTCACATGGGTATCGCTCAATCGCTGCTCCTTCCCCCCACCGACATCACGGCCAGGTCCGAGCTCATGGAAAGGAAGGTCATGGGGTCCAGGTAGCTCGAACCGAGACGCACCTCGTAGTGCAGGTGCGGTCCGGTGGAGAGTCCCGTGCTCCCGAGGTAGCCGATGATATCGCCGCGTCTCACCATGTCTCCCTTGTGCTTGCCGGCAAAGGCGCTCAGGTGAGCATAGCGCGTGTAGAACCCGTATTTGTGCTGAATGGTCACGAAGTTGCCCAGGTCGTCGGAATAGCGCGTCTCCACGATCTGGCCGTCCGCGGTGGTCACCACGGGCGTGCCCATGCCCCACGCGATATCCACTCCCGTATGCATGTACCCCAGGTGGGTGAAGGGGTGGATGGTCCACCCGAAGCGTGTGGTGATGTTTCCGTGGGCTCCCTTCAGGGGCCACAGGGTGGGGGTTTCGGCCAGGAGGGATTTATAGGTGGACAGGATCTTGCTTATCTCGTCGAGGGGCGCTTTGGAGTTGTCAAGAAGACTGGTGAGACTTTTCAGGTCGCTCAGCTCCTTGTTTTCCGTGGACGGGTCCTCCGGGGCCAGGAAGTTCGCGGCCACCCCGCTGGTGCTCGTCTCAGCCACCGCGTCCTGATTTCCGATGGCTGCCATGACGCTGTCGATGGAGGTCTTGAAGTGCTTGCCCGCCGCCCGGATTGCGGCGATCTCATCCTTCAGGCTGGTCAGCGTTGCCTGGTCGGCAATCTGTTCCTGCGTGAGCTTGACGTTCTGCCCGTTTGTGTAGGTAAAGCTTGTGGCGAGAAAGAAGAAGCCCACCAGGATGATGCCAAGCGTGAAGCTGACGAATATGAGGGTGAAAAACGAGATCTGAAAATTGAAAATTTTCTTTTCCGAATGGGGGATGAGCATAACGGTGAACCGTTGCTTCCCCTTGACCATGACGTACCTGAAAAAGTTGCCTATGGAAACCCAGATACGCCGAAACCAGGACCCTACCCTGTCGGCGATCTCTTTCTCGACCTTCTTGTACTGGGTGACAGGCAAATCGTCTTCCTTCCATCTATCCGGGATGGTCTTATCCAAATAGTATATGAAATTCCGAGAAACGTTACCATAGCGAAGTTGTTTTGTCAAATAGAGGCAATGCGAACGACGCCGGAGGACGGCTGAACAGTCGCGCGGCAGTCATATCAGCCGCCGATCAAAAAAGGGTTTGACTTGTCCCTCTCAATCATGGTAAACTTTTATCAAATCGAGAGATGAGAGACGAACTCTTTCGAAATCTATGCCCGACGGAGCTCTATGCGCTATTTCGATACGCACGCACACATCGGCCTCATCACGGAAGATCCGATCGATCAGCTGATCATCGTGCAGGAAGCCCGTCAGGAGGGGGTTCAGCACCTCGTCACCGTCTCCAATAACCTCGTCGATTTCGCCCAGCTCTATGAGAACCTGAAGACGGAAAACCAGATCTACCACAGCATCGGCATCTCCCCCTCTTCGGTGGTCCAGCCCGGAGATGACTGGGACGCCAAGATCGAAGATGGTACACGGCTGGAGCGTGTCGTGGCAATCGGGGAAATCGGTCTCGACTATTATCGGAAGTTCGGTGACCGCGATTCGCAGGTAGAGCTCTTCATCCGGCAGTTGGAGCTCGCGGAGAAGCTCAACCTCCCGGTGATAATCCACAACCGGGACGCAGGGTCCGATGTGCTGGAAATTCTCCGCGAGCGCTTGCCGCGCCGGGGCGGGATACTCCACTGCTACTCCGAAGACTACGAATACGCGAAAAAAGCCCTTGATCTGAACCTCTGGATATCATTCGCCGGCAACGTCACCTATCGCAATGCGAGGAACCTCCAGGACACGGCAAAGAAGATCCCGGCGGAGAGGATGCTCATCGAAAGCGAAGCCCCTTTCATGGTGCCCGCAGTTCACCGCGGCAAGCGAAACAAGCCCTCGTACATCAACGAGACGGCCTCCTTCATCGCCCAGTTGCGGGAAGTCCCGGTGGAGGACCTGACCGAAACGCTGTACGCAAACAGCCTCAGGATCTTTGGGCTCTCTTAAGACCGTCCTCTATCATCCTGTCCACATCTCCTCCCTGCAGAGCGGTACGCCGCGCGTTTCTTTGACCGTGCCGGGCAATGTGTGGCTCGCGCCCATGGCCGGCTACACGGACGCCGCCTTTCGATCGGTGTGTGCCCGCCATGGCGCTTCACTCTGCTTTGCCGAGATGGTCTCCGCCGACGCGCTCTCCCGTGACAACGGGACGACATTCCGCCTGCTCGCACGCGCGCCCCAGGAGTCGCTCATCGGCTACCAGATTTTCGCTTCAAGCGCCGCCGCGGCGGGTGCGGCCGTGAAGCGGATTGCGCCGCGCGCTCCTGCCCTCATCGACCTGAACTGCGGCTGCTCGGTCCCCAAGGTGCTCAAGGCCGGCTGCGGCGCCGTGCTATTGAGCAGTCCGCCGCTCATCGGGGCGATGGTCGCGGCCATGCAAGCGGAGACTGACATCCCCATCTCGGTGAAGCTGCGCTCCGGCCGTGACTCCTCCTCGCTCAATTTCCTCAACTGCGCCGAGGCGGCATGGAGCTCAGGCGCTTCGCTGGTGACCCTGCATCCCCGCACGCGCGCGCAGGGCTTCTCCGGCAAGTCGGAGTGGGATCATATACGGCGGCTGAAAGAGGCCTGCCCCGTGCCGGTGTTCGGCTCGGGTGATCTCTTCACGGCGGCAGATTGCGCGTCCATGCTCGAGAGGACCGGTTGCGACGGCGTGATGCTCGCGCGCGGCTGCCTTGGCAATCCATTCCTTTTCAGGGAAGCGGAGGCGCTGCTCTCCGGCCGGGAGGACGCGCCTGCAATCGACGAAAGGGTGAAGCTGGAGACGGCCATGGAACATCTTCGGATGCTCGCCCTCGCTGCCGGTGAGCAGAAGGCATGCCGCGACATGAGGAAACATTTCGTCGCCTATACAAAGGGAATGCCCGGGGGCTCCCTGCTCAGGCAGAGCGTGGTCACCGCCGAAACCATTGCGGAATACCAGGACATCGTCGAAAGCTATTTGCGCGACTGACCCCACCGCGCGGCTGGATCACCCACCCTGCTTGCGGCGCTCTTCCCACCAGAGGATCCTTTTTGCGACCGTCTTCTCGAACCCGAACTCCGAGGGCACGTAGTATTTCCTGCCCTTGAGCCGGGGAGGGAAGTATTCCTGGCTCACGACCCGACCCGCGTGATCGTGCGGGTAGAGGTACCCGTCCCCGTAGCCGGCTTTCTTCATGAGCGAGGTGACGGGGTTTCGCAGATACAGCGGCACGGGATCAGCGCTGAACTCGTGCGCATCCTCCCGGGCCTTTGTGTAGGCCGCATAGATCTCGTTGCTCTTCGGCGCGGTTGCCAGGTACACGACGGTCTGGGCCAGCGCGAGGTCCCCCTCCGGCATTCCGAGGAAGTGGACCGCCTCCTGGGCGGCCAGAGCGACCACGAGCGCCTGCGGATCCGCCATGCCGACGTCCTCCGAAGCGATGCGCAAGAGCCTCCGCGCGATGTACAGGGGATCCTCCCCGCCTTCGAGCATGCGCGCGAGCCAGTACAACGAGGCATCGGGATCGGATCCTCTGACGCTCTTGTGCAGGGCGGAGATCAGGTTGTAGTGACCTTCGCCGTCCCGGTCGTAGTCGGGGAGACGTCCCTGGAAGACCGCTTCCAGGCGCTCCCGGGTCAGGACGATCTTGCCGTCAGGTCCCGCTTCCCCGGCCGCGGATTCCACGAGCATTTCCAGCGTGTTCAAGGCGGTGCGGCAGTCCCCCTGCACATAACGCGCGATGATCTCCAGAACCTCCGGCGCGTATTCGACCGCGCGGCCGCCGTATCCCCGTTCGTTGTCCGCAAGCGCGCGGCGCATTACTTCGCGGATCTCCTCCTCATCCAGGGTATCCAGAATGAAGACGCGCGAGCGGGACAGGAGGGGGGAGACGATCGAGAAGGAAGGGTTCAAAGTGGTCGTGCCGATCAAGGTGATCACACCCTTTTCCACGTACGGAAGGAAAGCATCCTGCTGGGCCTTGTTGAACCTGTGGATCTCATCGATGAAGACAAGGTTCTTCCCGGTGGTCTCGGACTCGAGCTTCACGAACAGGTCTTTCAGCTCGCGAATGCCCGACACAACGGCGGAAAAAAAGTGAAACGCGTACTGGAACTGATTGGCGATGATACGCGCAAGGGAGCTCTTGCCGCAGCCCGGGGGGCCCCAGAATATGAGGGATGGCAGGTGCCCCGAATCCAGGACCAGGCGCAGTGCCTTGCCCGGGCCGAGGATGCGGGTCTGGCCGACGAACTCCTCCAGGGAGCGCGGCCGCATGCGCTCCGCCAGGGGCTCCCGTGATGACTGCAGAACGACCGGGGCATCCATCCTCCCGAGGGTACCACCGGCTCGCCCAGGGGTCAACGCGGCCGCGAATGTCACTGAGTACAGTGACCGCGGTACTCCGTGGCATTCATGAATCCCGTAAACGCCCTCGAATGGCGCGGATTGACGCGCGTGGCGCTTTCGTGTTTCATTCCGGCGTGGTAGACGGCAGCCACTCCCTTCGGCATCACTGCGGCATCGTGGGGATCTCCTCGCGTGAAGAAGTCAACATGCCCGAGCTTCTCTTTTACGGCCTTTTCTCCCTGCAGCATCGCGGGCAGGAAAGCGCGGGTCTGGCCTATCGCGGGCAGGGAAAGATCAAGTCTTACCGAAGCGTCGGGATGGTGAGCACGGCCCTTTCCCATTACCTGTCGGAGAGCCACCCCTCGAGGCTGGGGATCGGGCACGTGCGCTACTCCACCCATGGCACCAACAAGCTCGAGAACGCGCAGCCGATCGTCGTCTCCTGCAGCAAGGGCGAGATCTCCCTTGCCCATAACGGCAATATCTCGAACTCCGAGCTTCTCCAGCAGCGCCTTATTTCGGAAGGCTCCATCTTCCAGAGCACCACCGACACCGAGCTCCTCCTGCACATGATTGCCCGGTCACGACAATCGAGCTTCCGTGACGCTCTCGTGGAATGCCTCGGCCTCATCGAGGGGGCCTATTGCTTTCTCCTGATGCACGAGGACAAGCTGTACGCCGTGCGCGATCCTTACGGCTTCCGTCCCCTGGTCATGGGCAGCAGGGACGGCCAGGTGATGTTCGCCTCGGAGACATGCGCGCTCGCCATGTTCCAGGCAGGCGATATCCGGGAAGTCGAGCCGGGGGAAATGGTGACGGTGGAAGGAACGCGGATCACCTCGGAGCGGCTGCCCGCGCCGCGGGAGCCCGCGCACCCCCGGAGCCCGGGCACGCAACAGAATCCGCCGAGTACGGCGGTGCAGCCGCGGCGGGCCCACTGCATCTTCGAGCTGATCTACTTCGCGCGGCCGGACTCCGAAGTCTTCGGACGGACCGTGCACATGGCGCGAAAGAAGATGGGAGAAATGCTCGCCCGCTCCGATTCGGTGGCAGCGGACATCGTGATTGCAGTGCCTGACTCCGGGACCAGCGCGGCGCTGGGGTACTCCCACGCATCGGGGATCCCCCTGGAGCAGGGTCTGACGCGAAATCACTATATGGGCCGCACTTTCATCCAGCCGACTCCTGCCATGAGGGAAGCGGGTGTGCGCATGAAGCTGCACCCCGTGCGGGAGGCGATTGCGGGCAAACGAGTCATCGTGATCGATGACTCCCTCGTGCGCGGCACGACCTCGCGGCAGATCGTGAAGCTCCTGCGGGAGGCGGGGGCACGGGAAGTCCATCTCCGCCTGTGCTCTCCGCCGGTGCGCTATCCTTGTTTCTACGGAATCGACATCCCGACCCATGAAGAGCTGATTTCCAACCGGCTGGATCCTGACGGGATTGCCCGTGAAATCGAGGCCGACTCCGTGCGGTTTCTCTCCCTGGAATCCCTGTGGCAGTGCGTGCCCAATCCTGAAGATTTCTGCCATGCATGCTTCAGCGGCGAGTATCCCACACCTGTGCGGGACGCACCGGTAAGCAAAAAGTGCTAGTGACGGGCGGGGCAGCCGCGACGTCAACGAGGAAGCCTGACCATGAAAACTTATAGTGAAGCGGGAGTGGATATCGACCGGGGTGACCGGTTCGTCGACTTCATCAAGAGCATTCGCTCGAAGGCCGTGGGCACGGGAATCGGCGGGTTCTCCGCCGCCCTTCCCCTGGACAGCCTCGGGTTCAAACGGCCGGTCCTGATGACCACCACGGACGGCACGGGCACCAAGCTTCTGGTGGCAAGGAAGCTGGCAAAGTACGACACGATCGGCATCGACCTCGTCGCCATGAATGTGAACGATCTCATCGTGTGCGGCGCACAACCGATTGTATTCCTCGACTACATCGCGTGCGGACGGATCGATGAGACCCGCCTGCACGACGTCATGCGGGGCATCGTCCGGGGGTGCGAGATCGCGGGGTGCAGCCTCGGAGGCGGGGAAACCGCTGAGATGCCTGATTTGTACAAGGAAGACGACTTCGACCTGGCCGGCTTTGCCGTCGGCATCGCCGAACAGGATGCTGTGCTTCCCCTCAAAGAAGAGATTCGGGCCGGAGACCTTGTGCTCGGTCTGCGCTCCTCGGGAATCCACTCCAACGGGCTCTCGCTGGCGCGCAAGGTGATTCCTGAGTCGGATTCGGCCGCCTGGGAGGAGATGCTGACGCCGACACTCATCTACACCCGGGAAATGGGGATTCTCATGGAGTCGCGTCAGGTCCTTGCCGCGGCTCATATCACGGGAGGCGGGCTGTATGGCAACCTTCAGCGGGTCATCCCTGACACCCTCACGCCGCGCTTCACATTCGATTGGAAGGTGCCTCCCCTCTTTGGAAAGATCCAGTCCCTCGGCGGCATCTCCGACCAGGAAATGCGGTCTGTTTTCAACCTGGGCATCGGCATCGCGATGATCGCGCATCCCGGCGCAAAGGACGGGCTTGTGCACATGGCGGGACGCTCGGGATTCGAGCTGCTGGAAATCGGAGTCCTCGAATAATGGCCCGGTTGGCCGTCTTCGCCTCGGGCAGGGGCAGCAACTTCATCGCAATCGCGGGAGCCCTCGCCATGGCCAAGAGACATGCGATAGAGTTCGTGCTCTGTGACGTAAAAGGCGCCCCTGTTCTCGACCGCGCGCAGGAGCTCGGCATCCCTGTCGTTCCCGTGAGCTACCGGGGGGTGACCCGCGAGGCAGTGGAGAAAAAGATCGTCAGGCACCTGGAGAGGCGTCGCGTTGACCTCGTCGCCCTGGCAGGCTACATGAAGCTCCTCACCCCCTGGTTCATACACGCCTTCAAGGGACCGGTGATCAACCTCCATCCCAGTCTCCTGCCGAAATATCCAGGTGCCCATGCAATCGAGGAGAGCTACAGATCAGGGGACAAGGAGTTGGGCATCAGCGTCATGCGCATCGATGAAGGCGTGGATACCGGCCCGGTCCTGCTGCAAAAATCGTTCGTGCGCACGGGCGCCGAAAGCCTGGAGGAGATCGAGGCGGGCATTCACAAGCTCGAGCATGAGTGGTTCCCCCGGGTGCTGATCGGATTGCTGGACGACATTGACAGCCGGACAACTCCGGGGAGGACGCCGTGAGAGTGCTTGTTCTAGGGTCGGGCGGCCGCGAGCACGCGCTTGCGTGGAAGCTTTCGACGAGCAGTCGCGTGCGGGAGGTATTCGTGGCGCCCGGGAATGCCGGGACCGCGGACGTCGGCACCAACCTCCCCGCGGTGGATCCTCTGGCGTTCGACACGGTGAGGGAAGCGGTCCGCGCGCATCGGGTGGACTGCGTATTCATAGGTCCTGAGACGCCGCTGGCGGAGGGAGTCGTGGATTTCCTCGCCGCCCAGGGCGTTTCGGCCATTGGCCCGAACAGGAGCGCGGCGCGGCTCGAATCAAGCAAGGCATTCTCCAAGGCTTTCCTGGTCAGAAACGGGCTCCCCACCGCGGAGGCGGTCGAGTTCACGGACGCCGAGAAGTTCGAAAAGTACGTGAAGGCCCATGCGGGCAGGCGGCTCGTCGTGAAGAAGAGCGGCCTCGCCGCGGGGAAGGGCGTGCTCGAATCGACGGACAGCAATGAGAGGGCGGCGTTCGGAAGGTCGATTCTCGCGCACGACACCCTCCTCGTGGAGGAGTTCCTCGAAGGGTGGGAGGTATCCGTCTTCGGCCTCAGCGACGGCAGGGACTTCCTCGTTCTCCCTCCCTGCACCGATTTCAAGAAAGCCCACGACGGAGATACCGGCCCCAACACCGGCGGCATGGGCTCGATCTGCCCGGTGCCGTGGGTGAACGAAACTCTCATGGAGCGTCTCATGAGGGAGATCGTTCACCCCACGTATGCGGCGCTTGCCCGGGAAGGGCTTGGGTATGCGGGCGTCCTTTACTTCGGGCTCATGATAACGGCGCAGGGTCCAAAGGTGCTGGAGTTCAACGTGCGATTCGGAGATCCGGAGACGCAGGTGCTCATGCCCATGCTGGGCATGGACCTGGGTGAGCTGGTGGAATCGATGGCCGCGGGATCTCTGGGACGCCTTGCCGGCGCGGCAGGGACTGTGAACGCTCCGGGGAGGCCGGGCGCGGCCCTGGGCGTTGTCGTTGCCAGCCGTGGATATCCTGAGAGCACTGAAAAAGGCGCGCTCGTCGAGCCCATTCCCCAACTGCCCGGGCAGCAATCGCTCATTTTCCATGCCTCCACGTGCCGCGACTCAGGTGGAATGGTCCGCACCGGGGGAGGCAGGTGCTTCACCGCAGTCGGGCTGGGTGTCGACCTCGGCGCCGCCGCGGTGAACGCGTACAAGGCTGCCGAAAAGATCCACTTTGACGGAGGATGGTTCAGGGGCGACATCGGCAGCAAGTTTTTGGAGGCGCGGCCATGAAAGACGTCCTCTTTCTGATCGGCTCGGAGTCGGACGCGCAGGCCGTGGAGCCGGGGACCAGTCTGCTCGCGGAAAAGGGAATGAGCTTCGAGCTGAAGGTGCTTTCCGCGCATCGCAATCTCGAAGAGCTCGTCTCGTTCCTCAGGCAGGAAGAGGCGAATTACAGGATAGTGATCGCCGCTGCCGGTCTTTCAGCCGCGCTCCCGGGCGTCGTTGCGTCCCTCGTGAAGCTGCCGGTGATCGGCATTCCGCTGGTTGCCGGATCCCTGTCCGGGATCGATGCCCTCCTGTCCATCCTCCAGCTCCCCCGCGGGGTGCCGGTTGCGACAATGGGCATCGGGAAACAGGGAGTTCTCAACGCGGTGCTCCTCGCGGAAAGGATGCTCCGCATGCCACGGGGTTGAGCTCTCAGGCGCCCTGGCGCCGCATCAGGAGAACCGCCACCCTGTCGATGAGCCACCCGAACCCGAGCTCGACCCATGGAATGGCTCCGAATCTTCTCGGCACATACACCGCGCGCCGCGGCCTCCTGAGCAGACCGAGGATGGCATTCGCAACGGCTTCGGGGCGAATGGGGAATCTTCCCACCGGAATCGAGCGGCCCTGGGAGAGCCGGAACACCGTCTGGTAGAACTCGGTCAGAACCGGACCCGGCCTGACCGCGCTCACGTGGACGCCGCTTCCCCGCAGCTCGCGGTGCAGGGCGGTTGTCAGAGTGTCCACGAAGGACTTCGTGGCGGAGTAAAGGGCCGCCCACGGGCTGGGGAATCCTCCCACGATGGAGCTGACATTGATCACATGACCATGCCCCCTGCCGCGCATGAGGGGGAGAAAGAGCACGATGAGCTGTGCGAGCGCCGCGTTGTTCACCTGGACCATCTGCAGCGCGGTTTCCGACGGCATGTCCGATGCGTACCCGTACCAGCCGAAGCCGGCATTGTTCACAAGCACATCGATCCCTTCCCCCGTCTCGATCACGCGATCGTAGACAGCGCGCGCACCCTCGGGCCTTGCGAGGTCGACTGCCAGGACATCCGCCTGCCCTCCCGTGGACCTGATATCCTCGGCCAGGCGCGTCAGCCTCTCCTCGCTGCGGGCGACCAGGAGCACGCGATATCCCTTTCGGGCGAGCATGCGCGCCACCAGAGCGCCGATGCCGCGGGAAGCGCCGGTGACGACCGCGATCCGGGCCCGCGCGGGTGATTCCCTCGCCGGCGCTGCGGCGCGTTCCCGATTGGGTTCGGGGTTTGCTGCCAGCCAGTGGACGGTGTCCCTCACCGTTTCGCTGAATGGCCGCGGCTGGTAGCCGAGCTCCCGCCGCGCTTTTTCACCGGAGATGAATGAATTGCTCGCCAGCGTTTCAAGCGCATAGCGGGTGAAACTGACGGGCTTCTTCCACAGCTTTGCGTGCCATGTGGCAAGCGTCGCTCCCACGAGGGCAAACGGGAAGGGGACCAGAAGATTCAGACCGGTGCGGGCCGTCAGGTTCCGCACTATGCTGATGAGCTCCGCCACGGACACGCGCGCGCCGCGAATGATGTAGGTCTCCCCGCGCCTGCCCCTGCTCGCCGCGAGGATCATAGCGCGCGCAACGTCACGCACGTCGACAAAGTCGAAGTGGCCGTTTATCACCACGTGCACTCCCGGCTTCATCCACTTTCGAATCTGGGCGTTCATCGGCGAGCCGCCATGATGATAGTAGGGACCAATGATGCCCGTCGGGCAGATCAGCACGGCGTCCAGCCCATTCTCGACTTCGGCAAGAACGGCCAAGGAAGCCTCCGCCTTCGTCTGATCGTATTCGCCGGCGGCATTGTGGGGATCGAAAGGGATACGCTCGTCGACAGGCGTCCGCCGGGGCGGTCTGCCGAGCGCGTGAATGGAGCTGACATACACCAATCTGCGCACGCCGCTCTCCCGCGCCACGCGCGCCACGTGCGATGTGCCCACCACATTGACCTGCCGCATCAGGGCGTTCCTGCCCGGCATGATCGAAATGATGCCGGCAAGATGATAGACGATATCCACGCCCGCCATCGCACTGCGAAGCGACTCGCGGTCGAGGACGTTTCCCCTTACGACGTGCAGCGGAAGCCCGTTGAGGCCGGAAATGTCATCTTCGGGAAGCACGAACACCCGGACCTTTTCGCCGTTTTCCAGAAGCTCCCTCACGAGAGCGCCCCCCACGTGCCCGGCTGCGCCGGTGACCAGAACCATGTTTCTACCTCCCGGATGACAATCCCCTGATCAGGAGCTGGAGCGCGTCACGCATGACGAGATCCCACTTTGCCCCGCCTGGATCCAGCACCCCCTGCACCACGACTCCAACGGCCAGCGCAACGAGCGCCTGCCCCCCTGCCTGGGCGTCGATCCGGCGCAGCGAACCCTCGTCGATACCGGTCTGAATGATCTTTGCAAAGAAATCCCGGTAGCGCCTGTAGGGCGCGATGAGCTCCTTCCACACGGCGGGGTCCCTGCGCGCCTGCTGCCAGAACTCGAGAAAGAGCGGGAGCCTGCCGTCCGCCGCGGCAAAGACGCCCCGCATCTCCGCGGCCATGGCCAGGAGCCCCTCAGGCACGCTGGAGGAAGCGCTCATGGCCCTGCCGAGCTCCTTATCGAGGTTCTGCAGCCATTCCTTCAACAGCTCCAGGAATACGGCCTGCTTGCTGGGAAAGTGATGGTAAAAGGCCCCCTTGCTTACTCTGGAGGTTTCACAAATCTCGGCGACTCCCGTCGCATCGTAGCCCTTGTCCGCGAACAGTCTGAGAGCTGACTGAATGATCCTGCCGCGAGTCTCTTCACTCCGTGTCTGCATATCCGCCCTTCAAGAATAATACCGACCGGTCGGTATGAATATAGAGCAGTCAAAGGTCTTTGTAAAGCAGCATCGTTCGAGAGATTTGCGGCTATTTTCCGGCCAGGTGAGGAAACCCCTGCTGCCTGCGGGCTTCGAACAGAAGTATCCCGGCAGCGACCGATACGTTGAAGGAATCAACATGGCCGGCAGCAGGGATGCTGACCAGGAAGTCGCATTTCTCCCTGATGAGCCTGTGCATGCCCGTGCCTTCGCTGCCCATCACGATGCAGACCTTGCCTTTGAGATCGAGCTTGTCCGTGGTCTCGCCGGAAGCGTCGGCACCGAATATCCAGAACCCGTTCTCCTTCAGCAGCTCGAGGGCGGAGGTGAGGTTCGGGACAACGGCGAGCGGGACATACTCGCTCGCGCCGGAGGAGACCTTGTTCACCGTCTGGCTCTCCTGCGCCGACCGCCGGGACGGGATTATGACCAGCTCTGATTGGAACTGGTCGGCGGAGCGGAGGATCGCCCCGAGATTCTGGGGATCCGTGATGCCATCCAGGACCAGCACGAGAGCCTTCTCTCCGGTCAAAGCTTTCAGGTGATGCTTCAGGCTGCTTTTCTGCGAAGAGGGGGCCCTCTCCAGCACCAGAAGTGCGCCGCGATGGGCATCAGATCCGCACAGACGGGTGAGCTCCCCGTCCTCCACCTCGGAGACGGGCACGCCCTTCTTCTCGGCAAGCGCGCGGATCTGGCTGAGCCGCGAGTTCTCCCGTGACAGGAAGAGCGTGCCGCCCCCGACCCCTTTGCGCAGTGTCTCTTCGATGGAATGAAACCCGAATATGTGCTCAGCCAATGGTCATTTCCCCCCGAAGTCCCGCACCAGGTAAGGTTTTCCATTCTCGTCCAGGCGTTCATACCTCTGCACGTATGTGCCGTCCAGGAGGTACACAATGAGATCGATCTTGCCGTTGAAGTGAGTGTCGAGCTCCACGCGCTGCAGGACCCCTTCCTTGTAGTAATAGAAAGTGTCCATTTTCCCGTCCAGGTTGGAGTCCAACTCCTCCCGGGAGACCCTTCCTTTGGCGTCATAGTATACCCTGTAATCGACGACTCCGTCTCCATTCCTGTCGAGCTCCACGGTCCCATTGGGGGCGCCCTGGGGAAGGAGCGGCGCGGGGGCAGGGGGCGCCGCCGGGCTCCCGGGGGCGGCTTTGTCCAATGCGGACAAGCCGGCCGCGGCAAGAAGGCACAGAAGAACAAGGGGGATGGCTTTTGTCATGCTTCCCCATCGACACCGAGGCTCTTAATATTGAAACGGACGGCTATTCCTTTCGGAAAACCAGAATGTTTTGATGTATGAGGGACGGGATGTAGGAGTACTGGTAGCCATAGAGGTGCAGCTTTTTCGACACATCGTACCAGACGATGTTCGCCTTCCAGGCCAGCCGGGGGATGGAGGAAAGAGCCGCGGCAAGCTCCGCTGAAAGACAATGGTAGCGATTCTCGCGATACATGTCCCCGATGAACGTCACCAGGTAGCCGTTCTGCTTGAGCAGATCGGAGGCCAGCGCGAAAATTTCGCGCATCCGCTCCAGCCATTCAGCCTTGGAAGCATACGGGGCACCGTGGAAAGGCGACAGCTTGCTTGCCCGGGCAGGCCGCGCCCGCTCTCCTACCCTTTTGAAGGTCCCGCGCGACCTTGCCGCCGTATCCATCTTCCAGTAAGGCACGTCCGTGAGGATGCAGTCGAAGCACCGACCCGCCAGGCCGCGCAGCACGTCCCGCGCGTCCCCCTCCCGAGTCTCCTGCGGGGAAATCCCCTCCCGTTCGCACACCTCGCGATAGATCTCGATCCATTCAGGGTTGAGCTCCACGCCGAGAGCCTTTCGGCCGCAGAGCGCGGCGCCCAGCAGGACCCCGCCGACGCCCATGAACGGATCGAGCACGCTCTGACCCGCCTTGGTGAATGCGCGCAGAAGGTCCGCGCAGAGCTCCGGCGGCTTCTGGCCGCCGTGACGGCTGCGGAGCGCGTGCTGCATGTTGGGAGGATAGGGCTTGGTGATCACCGATCGAGTCCAGAACACCCATTCCCGGCCGGTGAGATCGTTGACCCTGTTGTCTTCGGAGTAGAAGCCGCGTGACTCTCCGTTCGCGTCGAGAAGCTCTTTCTTGCTGCGCCGCACGCCGCCCTACCGTTCCGTCACCAGGTGAAACAGGTACTCAATGACGCTGCGCCGCACCGAAACGCCGGCGCCGTTTCCGAAGACAGGATAGGGGATTTCCATCACCCGGGTTTCTCCTCTGGACGAGAGGATGGCGAGGATTTCCTCCCGGGAGAGGATGCCTTCAGAGCTGTACGAGAGAAAAACATGCGCCGCGCGTGTTCCCGCCACGAGCTGCCGGAGAGCCTCGGCCGCGTGCGACCTCTGCGAAAAAGGACTCCGCAGCTTGGACCTGTCGAACTTTCGCGTCTTGCCGTATAAGGGCGGCTTCTCCCACCGGGCAAGGTTTTCCAGCACATGGTAGTTGTCGCAGTACTGCCTCCCGTTGTAGGGGGGATCATAGTAGGCCACATCCGCCGTCATGAGGGGCGCGAGCCTCAGCATGTCGCCTTCGATTACCTCGAGGTCGAAGCCGGGTATGGGCGTGAGCGGCCGGAGGACAAACGGCGTCCCGACTCTCTCGTCCACGAGGTGCTTTCCGCCGATCCTGTTGTCCGCTCCGATGTTCTTGAGAAACGCATCGTACTGGCCGAGGGTGTTCGCGACCCTGTCCGCGGCAAGCAGGAAGACGGAAAGCAGCGCATCATGCTCCCTTGCGGTGATTTCTCCGTTTGCATGACCGCGCGCGATCTCCTCCCGAATCGCGTCCATGCGGCCGCAATTCAAAGCGGTGAAGTACGTGCCCCCGTAGCTCGCCGATATGTAGCCTGACAAGGACGGAAGCGCATTGAGCCGCTCGATCAGGGCGGGAATCCGCGGGCCCGGCTCCAGGGAGCCGCGCAGAATGACGCAGTTTGATCTCAGCATGTCCACGGCCGTGACGTGCATCGCCCCTCTGGCTGCCATGGCCAGCCCCACCGCCCCGGTGCCGCAGAACCCGTCAACGAATGAGCGGGGAGCACCCACACTGCTCCAGATGCTGTCCGCGATCCAATGCCTCAGGAGTCTTTTGGAGCCGAGATACTTGCGGGTGTAAGGGAGAAGGGGCGCTTCAGCCCTTTCGCGAATCGTCGATGCGCTCAATGAGCTCGTTGACCCTTTCCGCGAGATCAGGAAACGCGTCCCGCTTGCGCGTGCGCACCCGCACTCCCTTCTCGCCCGCCAGAACCCGATCGATGTCGATTTCGATCCTGTAGACGGGTCCGGCTATCCTGTGTGTGGCAAGAATTCCCAAAACGATGAAAAGGAGCATGATTGCCAGATCGTTGAGCAGCAAAGGGGGGAGAATCACCAGAAGGAGCTCGGGACGTGCCGTCCCGCCTGCCGCGTGCGCCAGCAGGTAATAGAGCGTCGTGCCGGCGGCGAAAACGAGCAGGCCGGCCAGGACGATCGTCAGGGAAATGGCGATTGTGCCATATTGGAATCGGCCGTCGATAACCTTGATCCGTCGAGGGTTCCTCGTGCCTTCCATGAAACCGCCTCAGCCTTCGTAGGTGCGCGCGCGCGTCTCACCGAGGAGCACGTCACGCGCACCCATGGCGAGCGCCTCAAGCTCGTTCTCACCGGGGAATTGAAGAACCGGGGCGAGGAATGAGACGCGCAGGGAGATCTCCCGAACGACGCGCGGTGAGAATGCCAGGCCGCCGGTGAGAACGATTGCGTCGAGCCTGCCGCTGGTGAAGGCGGCAAGCGCGGCAATGGATTTCGCGATCTGGTAGCAGAGCGCGCGAATCAGCTCGTCACTCAGCCGCGCGTCGAGCTCTCCGTTTCCTTCCGCGGAGCGCTCGATGAGCGTGAACTCGTTGGTGCCGAGGTAAGCGACAAGCCCGCCCTTCCCCGTCAGCATGAGCTGGAGTGCCTGCGGGTCGTGCTGGTGGGACAGGATCCAGCGCATCCAGTCCCCCGCGGGCACCGTGCCTGCCCGCTCGATGGCAAAAGGTCCTTCCCCATCCAGGGCGTTGTTCACGTCCACCACCCTGCCATTGACGTGCACGCCGATGGAGGTGCCCCCTCCCATGTGGGCGACGATCATCGAGCATTCCGCGTAGGACTTGCCGATGCTGCGGGCGGCCTTTCTTGCCGTGGCCTTCTGGTTCAGGGCATGGAAAATGGACCGACGGGGGATTTCCGGAATTCCCGAGTAGCGGGCCAGCGGATCCAGCTCGTCCACCACGACAGGATCCACGATGAATGCCCGGACGCCGATTTCGGAGGCGAGAGAATCCGCAAGAAGCGCCCCCAGATTCGAAGCGTGAATCCCGTATTTGCAGGACGCAAGATCGGATTTCATGCGTTCGTTGACTTCGTACACTCCGCCTTCCAGGGGCTTGAGCAGTCCGCCTCTGCCGACAACGGCCGAAATGTCGGCGAATTGTATCCCCGCTTCCCTGATTCCCTCACGGACTGCCGTGCTTCTCATGTCCAGTTGATCGGTGATTCTGCGGTGCCGGGCGAGGTCCTCCGACCTGTGATTGACGCCTTTCTTCCACACCTCCGTGGTGTCATCGTAGATGGCGCACTTGGTGGAGGTGGACCCGGGATTGATGGCAAGAATCGTAAAGCTCATCCACGGCAATACTACCAGCGGGAAGGAGCAGGTTTCAAGGCGGGCGAGCGGCGTCCGGTGCCTCAAAAGTAAATCGAGACGAGAGGGCGGTGATGAATTCTGTCCATCCGAGTGTTATATTTTTAGGCAAAAGAGACAGTTACGCCCGGTAACGGGTATCGAGGAGGAGATCAGATGAAGAAGCTATTGGTGCCGCTTGCGGTGGCAGCGCTTCTAGCGCTGGCTGTCCCTGCGGCTTTCGCGGAGTGGGAGCTGGGAATCGGACTCACCCCGGGGCAGGTAGCCGGCAATACGGATCCGAACGCCGATCCGCTCCTGAACTTTCACGTCGCCTGCAGCTGGAATATCCTGTACGCTTCGTGGGATTCATATGCAATGCCTGACTACTGGGTTTACCAGAACACCACATATGTCGACCCGAGCTCGGGATATATTGTCACGGGTGTCCTGGCCCCTGGATTCCTGAACCTGTTCGATGTCGGCCTGAAGATCGCGCTCCGACCTTTCATCGGCTATGCGGAGTTCGGAACCAACTACCTGTACGTGCGCGGCGGCCAGAGCTATGGCAGAGTGGGCGTGAACTTCCGGGTGGGAGCCGGGGTGAAGTTCGGCTTCTGGGGGATCAACCTCTCGGGAACCCAGGTGTTCGCGACCTTCACCGACCTCGGCGCCGCATTCCACCAGATCGGACACGGTGACTGGAGTTATCTCACCGGCGGCATGGTCCCCACGCTGAACTTTGTAATCTACTTTTAGCGGAGGCAAGCGATGAAGACCAAGAAACTATTGCCCCTGGTTCTGCTTGCGGTGGCTGCCGTCCTGATGCTCTCGAGCTGCGATGCGATGCTGGACGCTATTTTCCCGACGAACCAGATTATCGTCGACGTAGCGGTGGATGCCCTTCCCGGGCATCACCTGGATTTTGCCACCTCACCGGTCACTGTCGTGCTGAGCGGTCCGACGCCCGCAACCGGAACTAAGTACTTCGACGGCTACGATATCTATAACTACGCGCACTATACATTCAGCTTCACGAATCTGAAGGACGGGTTCTACACGATAAATGCCTACTACTATGGAGCCATCCCGGCTAGCGCTGGCACTTTCATATCAATGCCCGATCACAGCCCATTCAATCCGGACAGCTCGGGCCGGTCGACAACCGTATCGATAACGATACCCTAGCACATTCTTCGTAGAGAACCGAATAGCGCCCCCGCCCGGGGGCGCTGTTGTTATCCATCCGCCGGGTCGGCGGCCTGTGGATCCTCGTCAACGAGCGGAAATACCAGCCTGAAAATGCTCCCCCCCTCGACAGGCTCGTATTCAAGGCTGCCTTCATTCTGAAGGGCGAGGCTCCTGGAGATGGAAAGCCCGAGGCCCGTGCTTCCGGTGCGCGTGAACGATGGGGTGAAGAGCCTGTGCGCGGCATCGGCAGGGACCCCGCCCGCCCTGTCTTTCACCTCGAGCACCGCCAGCTCCTCCTGCCGACGAGCAGCAACGGAAATCACCCATTTGTCATCCGTCGGACCCGCACGGTAGATTTCCGCTGCGTTTCGCACCAGGTTCAGCAGCACCTGCTCCACCTCGGCTCTGCGGCACTGAAACCGGACACCTGGAGCCAGATCAGCCTCGATCAGGATTCCCTCACCGCGAAAGGCCGCTCTGAGCATCCGGAAGAATCCCGCCAGGTCCCGGGCTGCGTCGATGACTCGCGGCTTCTCTCTCCCGTCCCGGGAGATGTTTTCAAGCAAGCCGATAGTCGCGTCCCGTCCGGCCTCGGCATGCTGCAGGAGCAGACGGAAACATTCGTCCTTGCGCCCCGCGTCACCCTGCCTCAGCCCGTACTCCGCCGTGGTCCTGACGTGGGAAAGCACGTTCTTGAACTCGTGCGCGGCGCCCACAGCCAGCAGGCCGGAGGTGACCAGACGATTCTGCCTCGCCAGCGCGTTCTCCTTTTCCAGGAGCCTCGCGAAGACCTCGTGCGTGAGTCGGTCCCTGGACTCCAGTCCGACCAGGCTGCCCTTCCAGCCTGCCTGCAGCGGGTATCCCTCGTGGAAAATGAGCAGGCCTGTGCAGGACGCCACGAGAAGAGCCGGTATGGATTGAATAAACGGCAGAGGGGCTTGCAGCAGGCCCGACACCAGGCTGCCGGTTCCCGCCGCAAGCCAGATGCAGCAGGACAGAAAGGTGATCAAGGCGAGGCTCGAGCGCGACGCGCGCCAAAGCCTGAAAAGTGCCCGCATTGCGAGCCCGCAAAGGAGAGCCATTCCGAATGCGCGAAAAGCGACATAGGGGACGCTGTTGCGATAGCCAAGGAGCCCGGCAAGGAGCAGCGCCAGCAGGAAACCTGCGCTGACGCTGCTCCGCCACGCGAGGTTCCCTCGCCCGATCGCCGTGAGCAGAAAAGCGCCTCCCGCCCAGAGAGGAAGCACGAGAAAAAGGTCCCGGAGAAGAGTGCCGGATGGAGTGACCAGCCACAGCGCAAGGAAAAAGTGAAAAGCGGCGAGCATGAGCGGTTCGACATGACGGATGCAGGAACCGGTACGAACGAGGAGGAGGGCTGCCTGGGCGACAAAAAGGGTGACTGCCGCGATCGAGAGAAAGTCTACATTTTGCATGCTCGAATCGTAGCGCGCCCTTGCAGCGGTGTCGAGAGCGAGTCCTGCGGGCAGCGCCGCGGACAAAAAAAGCGGGAAAGGAAAAAAGGAGGGGAAAACCCTTTCCCGCCGGAAACAACGTCTACAATTAATCGTTCGGGATGGAATCCGTCCTCTCAGTCATCGCGCCGTAGTCGGACATGGCTCCCCGAGGAAATCTGCCGCGGTCCATCGTGCGCCGGGTTTCAATCCCCATCCACGGCCGCATCGCACCGTCGCGCCGGATATACCTCGTATAGGCGCGGAAGTTGTCGTCCCCCATGATCTGCCTCAGTTGGACTCTCGCGGCAACCAGCGTCTTCTGCATGTCCACCCGGACCTGCCCCATCTGCGTGATGAGGGTATTGACGCCCTGCATGTCGACGGTTGAGGGCAGGAGGGCCTTGTCAAGCTGTGCCCTCAGGAGCCGGAGCTGAACCGCATCCGCGCGGACGCCGGTTCGGGTCTTGCCCTGGATGTCCATGACCTGGGAGACCTGGGCGTCGGTCAGCCCGAGCTGCTTGAGCATCTTCGTTTCCGGCCCCTGCGCGGACTGCGCAAACCCGGCCATCGGCAGAATCAGGGCGAAAAAGACAGGTAAAATTCGTTTCATGAGAGCACCTCCGCTTCTCTGTCACCATACTAAGTGCCCGTGCTCAGGGAATCCATAAACGGCGGATAAAGAGCGAAGAACTTTATGTTATTGAACGGCGAGGCATGGTATCCTGACGGGGAGGGCCGGGAATGTACACCGCGACAATGCTGTACCACTTCAAGGACGACTCTTTCGAGACCGCGTGCGAGATCTGGAAGAGCCAGGTCATGGAACACGCGAAGAGCCAGCCGGGCTTCATCAGAATGCAATTCCTCACCGCGCGGCCTCAGGCGCTCGCCATCGGCACGTGGGCGGCGAATGCCGATGCCCGACGATTCATGGAGACGGGAATCTTCAAACGGCTCATGACCCAGCTCCAGAATCACGTGACGGGCCAGCCCCAGCAGACGATCTGGGACCTGCGCTACTTCGCGGAGAAAGAGCAGAACTGAGACCCAAAATCAGCTTTCGTGCGGAAGGGGGACCGTTCTACTGTTTCAACTCGGACAGGGGAATGGGCCGGGGGCTCGTATCTTCACCGCTCACGCTCGCGAGCTCTTTGAGAAGCTCCTTCGCCTTGGGCGTGATCTTGGTGGGAACCCTTACCACGATCTTGATGTACATGTCTCCGCGCTTGCCGGGATTGTGGAGCTCAGGAATGCCTTCCCCGCGAAGACGGAGAATGCGCCCGTTCTGCGTCCCGGAGGGAATGGTCACCCGGACCGACTTGTCGTCGAGGGTGGGCACGACGATGTCCGCGCCCAGCGCGGCCTGGGTGATGGAAATGGGAACCGCGCAGTAGATGTCCCTTCCGTCCCGCTCGAAGGACTCGTGCGGCTGTACCCTGAGAAACACGTACAGGTCGCCGTCCTGGGAGCCGTTGATGCCGGCATCTCCCTGGCCGGCAACGCTCAGCCGCTTGCCGTCCTCGATGCCCGCGGGAATGGAGATCGTGAGGGTCCGTGTGCGTCGGACGGTGCCTGCGCCGCGGCATTCCGCGCACGGCTTCTCGATGATTTCCCCTTCCCCATTGCAGCTGGGGCAGGTCGAGGCGATCGAGAAAAAGCCCGAGTTTCTGCGCACCTGCCCCGAGCCGCCGCAGGTGGGACAGAGTTTTCTCCCGCTGCCCTTGTCCGCGCCGGTGCCCCTGCAGGCTTCGCAGCGCTCGGCACGCGGGTAGGAGACCTCCTTCTTCGCGCCGAATGCGGCCTCGAGGAAGGTAATCTCCATGTCGTAACGAAGGTCGGAGCCGCGCTGCCCGCCGCCGCGTCCCGAAGAGCGCCGCCGCGAGCTCCCGCCCCCGAAGAAGGAATCGAATATCCCGCTCACGTCCCCGAATATGTCCTCGAAGCCCTGGAAGATCGAGGAGAAGTCCTGGGCCGTCGGCTGACCCATGCCGCTCAGGCCGGCGAAACCGTACTGGTCGTACGCCTGGCGTTTGCGGTCATCCGCGAGGATTTCGTACGCCTCGGTGGCCTCCTTGAACTTCTCTTCGGAGTCCTTGTTTTCCGGGTTCCGATCAGGATGGTGCTTGATGGCGAGCTGCCGATAGGCTTTCTTTATCTCCTCCCGTGACGCATTTTTCTGCACGCCCAGGACCTCGTAAAAGTCGCGCTTGGCCATGTCTTATTTTTTCTTCTTCCCGTCGTCTACCACTTCATAGTCGACGTCTTCCGCGGATTTCTTCTGGTCGCGTTTTCCCTTGTGCGCGTCGGCGTCCCCGTTTCCCGAGGGCCCGGCGCCCGCCTGAGACCGCGAAGATGCATCCTTGTAGACCTCTTCCGCAAGGCGGTACGCGGCCCTGGTGAGGGCGTCCGTCCTGCCCTTGATGAGGGCGATGTCTCCCGCGTCGAGGGCAACGCGCAGCTCGGCCGCCGCCGCCTCTATCTCTTTCCTGTCCGCAGCGCTCACCTTGTCCCCGAGCTCCCGGAGGGACTTTTCCGTGGAGTACAGGAGGGTATCCGCCTCGTTGCGGGTTTCCGCGCGATCACGCTCGATCCTGTCCTCCGCGGCATGGGATTCCGCTTCTTTCACCATCCTCTTGATCTCGTCTTCCGAAAGACCCGAGGAGCTCTCTATGCGGATCTTCTGTTCCTTGCCGGTGCCGAGGTCCTTGGCGGACACGTGCACAATGCCGTTCGCATCTATGTCGAACGTGACCTCGATCTGCGGAATGCCGCGCGGAGCAGGTGGAATGCCCACGAGGTCGAACCTCCCGAGCGTCCTGTTCTGGCTTGCCATCTCCCGCTCCCCCTGGAGCACGTGAATGGAAACTGCGATCTGGCTGTCGGAGGCCGTGGAGAAAGTCTGGCCCTTGCGCGCGGGAATCGTTGTATTCCGGTCTATCAGCTTCGTGAACACCCCGCCGAGGGTCTCGATTCCCAGGGAGAGCGGGGTGACGTCGAGAAGGAGCACGTCCTTGACGTCCCCGCCGAGGATGCCCCCCTGGATGGAGGCGCCGATGGCCACCACTTCGTCGGGATTGACCCCCTTGCTGCCTTCCTTGCCGAAGATATCCTTCACGAGCAGTTGAACGGCGGGAATCCGGGTGGAACCCCCCACGAGGATCACGTGGTCGATGTCCTGGGGCTTGAGCCCTGCGTCTCGCATTGCCTGCATGCAGGGCTCCCGGGTCTTCTCGAAGAGCGAGTCAAGAAGCTGCTCCAGCTTTGCGCGGGTGAGCGTGTAATTCAGGTGCCGGGGGCCTGTCTGGTCGGCGGTGATGAACGGGAGGTTCAGCGAGGTGCTCTGGGCGCTGGAGAGCTCGATCTTGGCCTTCTCCGCCGCCTCCTTGAGCCTCTGGAGCGCCATCCTGTCCCGGGACAGGTCGATGCCGTTCTCCTTCTTGAACTCAGCAACCACCCATTCGATGATGCGCTGGTCGAAGTCGTCTCCCCCGAGGTGGGTGTCACCATTGGTGGACTTGACCTCGAACACTCCGTCGCCCAGCTCGAGTATGGAGATGTCGAATGTGCCGCCCCCGAGGTCGTATACGGCGATGGTCTCTTCGCGCCCTCCCTTGTCCAGCCCATAGGCCAGAGCCGCCGCCGTGGGCTCGTTGACGATCCGTCTCACTTCCAGGCCTGCGATCCGGCCTGCATCCTTGGTTGCCTGCCGCTGGGCGTCGTTGAAGTACGCGGGCACCGTGATGACCGCCTCGGTGAGAGACTCTCCAAGGAAGTCCTCCGCGGTCTTCTTCATCTTCTGCAGAATTGCGGCAGAGATCTCGGGCGGCGAATAGCGGGTGCCCCTGACCTCGACGCGCAGGTCATTGCCGGCGTCGGAAACGGCAAACGGCACCCTGCGAATCTCCTCCCGCACCTCATCGATTCTGCGTCCCATGAAGCGCTTGATCGAGTACACGGTATTCTCGGGATTGGTGATCATTTGATTCTTGGCCGGCTGGCCCACCAGTCTCTCACCCTTGTCGGAGAAGGCGACAATAGAGGGAGTGGTGCGCTGACCTTCCGAGTTCGGAATCACCACCGGTTGGCCGCCTTCCATGATGGCCACGCAGGAGTTCGTTGTGCCGAGGTCTATCCCTATGATCTTGCCCATATCTCAGTTGCCCCTGCCGACCGGTCCATCCTGTCCTTCCTTCGGCCCGTCGCCGCCCTCGTCCGCTTTCGCGCCCGGCGAAGCTGTCACTCCTGGGGACGCTTTCCCTGCGGGCGGCATTTTCGGTCCCTGCGGAGCCTGCGCCGCCGGCTCGGAAGCAGGTACCCTCACCTTCACCCGCGCCGGCCGCAGCACGCGCTCGTGGAGGTAGTAGCCCTTCTGATAGTCCTCAACCACGGTGGGCTTGCCGTCCGCGGGTCCTTCCACGCGGAGCACGGCCTCGTGCTTGTTCGGATCGAAGCCCTCTCCCACCGAGGCGAAGCGCTTGAGTCCCCACCGGCTCTCCAGCATCTCCACCAGCTGCTTCTCGATCATGGTCACGCCCTGGAGGAAGGAGGCGAAGTCACGGGACTCCTCCGCAGACTTGATTGCCCGCTCGAAGTCGTCGATCAGCCCTATGACATCGGTCAGAAGGGAGGCGTTGGCATAGCGCGCGGCGTCCTCACGCTCGCGGATCATCCTTTTTCTGAAGTTCTCGAAATCCGCCTGCTTCCGCAGCAGCCTGTCTTTCAGGTCCGCGGTTTCCTTCTCCAGTGCGGCGATTCGATCCTGCTCGCTCACACAGGGCGACTCCGCGGACGCACCTGTCCCCGTCAGGCCGCCTGCCGCAGCGGGCTCGCCTTTCTGGGGGCTTTCGCTCTTGTGTGCCGGGGGCTCGGCAGCGTGGACATTCTGCGCCCCTCCTGAGACCTCTTCCTGGTCCTTCTTCTTCGACATCAGTACCGCCTGGAGAGAAATGGTTTATGGTAAAGGTAACAGCTTGCTTCGCGTCCGGTCAAGCATTTTCTCAACCGCGGAAATGCGTGGCCGCGGTATCCCGTGGCATTATTACGGCGGTCACAGGGTACGGTGACCGCGCCGCGACACGAGGCCCTGACGCACCGCTAAACCTTCGGCGCAAGCTCCAGTATGAGCTCTACCTCTCCCCTGCTGAGCTGAGTGACGCGAGAGATCTCCTGCACCGACCAGCCCTGGTGGGAAAGCTTGACCACCGTTTCCCGCTTGTCGAGAGGAGGAGCGCCGCGCTCTCCCTTTTCCTTCTTGGTTTCCGCCTTCATGATGCTCTCGAGCAGCCGCACCTGCTCCTGTGCCTGCCTGCCGATCTCCTCGAACCGGGTCTCCGTGCGCGCCATCCATTCGCGCGAGCTCTGCGCCTTCTCCAGGCGGCTCTCCAGCTCTTCGATGACCCCGCTGAGCTTCCCGACGATCTGCATGGCGGAGTCCGCGTCTTTCTTGTTGGCCGCAAGCATCTCGTACTCGCCGCGCAGGGACGAGACCTTTGCCGCCAGCTCATCAGCGGTCCGGTCAGCCTCCACCAGGGATTTCTCGATGCCCTCCAGGCGCTGGAAGTTCCTGTCCACGCCTTCCGATGTCACCGAGAGAATTTCCTTCTTCTTCTCCAGCCTTTCGAACCCTCCCTCAACTGACTTGCCCATTTCTTCGAACTGCCGGATCTTGGCCTGGATCTGCTGGAGAGCGTCGTTGCTGGAAGACAATGTATCCAGCTTGAGATCCACGTCTTTCGAGACCGCCATGATCTTCTTGAAATCTCCGTCCATTTCCTCGATTCGCCGCCTCTCGGAAAGGAACCGGGTGAGCTTGGTGGAGACCTCGTCGGCGACTTTCTTCGTCTTGGAAAGCTGGACCTCGATCTCCGCGAACTCCGCCCTGTCGGCGTTCAGCTTGGCCACTTCTTTCTTCATCTCGTCGATGCTGACTTCCAGGGCGGCCTTCAGGGTGTCCGCCCGCTCGAAGAGGCGCGTCTGGGAAGTGAAGCTCTTGACCCGCTTGTCGATTTCCACGAGGTTCGTCGAGAGAAGCTGGTAGCTTTCCTCGATCCTCCCGTAGAGTTTTTCCTGCATGGCATCCGCTTTTTCCTTGGTATCCACCAGGAGCTGTTTTTGTTCCTTGATTCTTCCTTCAACCTCGCTCTGCACCTCGCGCACCCGCTTCTGGCTCTCGAGCTGGAATCCATCCATCTGGGTCCGCAGCGCCTCCATGGCGGCTTCGGTGGTTTTCTTCAGATCCGCTTCAAACGAGGAGATGGTCTCTCCCATCTGGGCGAGCTCCTTCCGCAGGCCGATGCGCTCTTCGTTCGTGGACACCAACAGGTCCTCTTTCTGTGCGGCGAACGCGTCCCTGATCGCGCTGACGGACGACGATGCCTCGACGGAGAGGGAGGAAATCTTCTCCGCGATGGCGAGCTCGGCTTCCGCAAGCTGCTTCTTCGCCCCGCCCTCCCACGTCGCGATCTCGGTACGCGAGGCTTCAAAGAGCTCGGTCAGCTCCTTGCGTCCCGCGTTCAGCTCCACGGCCAGCTCCTTGAGCCGCGATTCGATCTCTCTGTGCATCTTCCGCGTTGCGGCCTCCATCACGTCTTTCACGCCGCCCAGATCCTTCTCGAAGGACAGCGAAGCGTCCTTCCGGGCCTTCTCGACGTCCGCGCGCAGCGCCTCCCGCAGGGTCTGCACCGCCTCGTCCGCGGCGGAAGTGCGCTCCTTGACGTCGGCCTCGAAGCTCGCCGCGCGCTTCTCCATTTCCACCTGCCACGCCTGGAATTTCTCCTGTGTCATGGTGGACCGCGCGCGCAGATCCGTGAAGAACTCCTCCTCGAACACGGAGAGCTTCTTCTCCGCGTCCTGGTAGGCGCGGGCCTTCAGCTCTTCCAGTCCTGCTTCCAGCTCCCCCATGCCCGCCTGAAGCTGCTCGCGTGCTATCGCCGCGCCGGCGATATCCGACTTCCATCCGGCAGCGAGCTCCTCCGCGAGGCCTTTCATCTCCGCGCGCACGCCCTCGGCCATCTTGTCCATTGTCTGGGTGAGGGACGTCCTCAGGGCATCCACGTCCCGGTGGGCATCCTCCAGGACCTTCACGCGGTAATCAACATCGCCCTGGTAGTCCGCAAGCCGCAGCTCGACTGTCTCGATGTTCTTCGCCAGCGCGGCCTCGTCCGACTGGATCCGGGAGGCAAGATTCGTGAGCCTGCCTGCGTTTTCCCGCTCGGCTTCGGCGAGCTGGGCCTTTGCCCCGTCTTCCCAGGCGGCGATCTCGGCGCGCGAGGATTCGAACAGGTCCGCCAGATCCTTGCGCCCCGCGCTGAGCTCCGCGGACAGCGCTTCGAGACGCGCCTCGATCTCGCGGTGCATTTTTCGTGATTCGGCCTCCATCGTGTCGCGCACGCCGCCCAGGTTCTTTTCGAACGACAGGGAGGCTTCATTCCGGGCCCGTTCGATGTCGCCGCTCAGCGCCTCGCGCAGCGCCTGGACCGATTCACCGGCCGCCGCGGCACGCGTTTTCACGTCCGCCTCCAGGCTTTCCACGCGCGCGTTGACGTCCGCCTCGACGCTCGCCGCGCGCGCCTTGACGACCGCTTCCAGGCTCGCCGCGCGCTCCCTGACTCCTGCCTCGAAGCCCGCCGCGCGCTTCTCCATCTCCGCCTGCCATGACTGGAACTTTTCCTGCGTCAGGGTGGAGCGGGCGCGCAGGTCGGCAAAGAACTCCTCTTCGAACATCGAGAGCTTCTTCTCGGCGTCCTGGTAGGCGCGCTTCTTCAACACCTCCAGCTCCGCCTGGAGCTCTCCCATGCTTGCCTGGAGCTGCTGCCGGGTGGCCTCCGCGCCGGCAACCTCCGACTTCCAGCCGTTTGTCAACTCTGCGGCGAGCTGGTCCGTCAGCCCCTTCATCTCGGCGCGAACAGCCGCCCCCATCTTGTCCGCGGTCTGTGAAAGCGAGGCGCGCAGGGCATCGACGTCCCGGTTTGCCTCGTCCAGGACCTTCATTCTGTAGTCCACGTCACCCTGGTAGTCTGCCAGCCGCGATTCAACCGTCTCAATGCTCTTTGCAAGCGCGGCTTTGTCCGCCTCGATTCGGGAGGAGAGGGAGGAAAGCCTGCCCGCATTCCCCAGCTCCGCGTCGGCAAGCTGTTTCTTTGCGCCCTCTTCCCAGGCCGCAATCTCGGCGCGGGAAGATTCGAACAGCTCGGCCAGATCCCTGCGCCCCGTCTCGACTTCCCGGCTCATCTCCTCCAGACGCGCCTCGATCTGGGCGTGCATCTTCCGCGTTCCCGTCTCCATGAGCTCCCGTACGCCGCCCAGGTCCTTTTCGAACGACGTCGAGGCGTCCTTCCTTGCCTTCTCGATGTCCCCGCGCAGCGTCTCTCGAAGCGTCTGCACCGAATCTCCCGCTGCCGCGGTACGCTGCGTGATGTCGGCCTCGAACCCCGCTGTGCGCTTTTCCATCTCCGCCTGCCAGGCCTGGAACTTTGTCTGCGTCAGCGTGGAGCGCGCGCGCAGGTCCGTGAGAAGCTCCTCCTGGAATGCCGCGAGCTTCTTTTCCGCATCTGCGTGAGCGCGCGCCCTCAGGTCTTCCACGGCCGCCTGCAGCTCCGCCATTTCGACCCGCAGCCGCTCCCGCGCCGCCGACGCGCCTTCGACCTCGGACTTCCAGCCGGTGGTGAGCTTCTCCGCGAATCCGTTCATTTCCACGCGCATTCCCGCGGTCATCCTGTCCATCATCTGGCCGAGCGCGTTCTGCAGCGCCAGGACCGACTCCCGGGCAGCTTCGGTGCGCGCTGTGACGCCCGCCGCGAGACTCTCCACCTGCGCGTTGACGTCCGCCCCGACTTCGGCGGCGCGTGCTTCAAGCTCCGCTTCGAAGCTCGCGGCGTGCTCTCTGACTCCTGCCTCAAAGCCTGCCGCACGCTCCCTGACTCCCGCCTCGAAGCCGGCCGCACGTTCTCTCACTGCCGCCTCGAAGGTCTCCGCGCGCTTCTCTATTTCCGCCTGCCATGCCTGGAACTTCTGCTGGGTCAGCGTGGACCGGGCGCGCAGATCGCTGAAGAACTCCTCTTCGAACGCCGAGAGCTGCTTTTCCGCGTCCTGATAAGCGCGCGCTTTCAGCTCCTCCAGTTCCGCTGCGAGCTGGCCCATGCTCGCATGCAGCTTTTCACGGGTCGCTTCCGCGCCCGCAACCTCCGACTTCCAGCCGGCCATCAACTCGGCTGCCAGCTTTTCCGCGGTCCCCTTCATCTCGGTGCGCATGCTCCCCGCCATCTTGTCCATGGTCTGCACGAGGGAGGTACGCAGGGCGTCCACGTCGTGGTTCGCGTCTTCCAGAACCTTGACGCGGTAATCGACGTCCCCCTGGTAGTCGGCCAGCCGCAATTCAATGGTCTCTATGCTCGTGGCAAGCGTGTTTTCATTCGCCTGGATGCGCGAGGACAGGCGGGTGAACACCTCGTCCTCCAGGGTCTCTCCTTTGTGGGCAGCCGCGGAAAGCCTGCCGCGCAGGTCGGCCTCGAAGGCATCCAGCGCCTTCGCGAGCCCCGCGATCCGCTCCTTTTCCGTCTGCTCTTCCCGCGCTTCCAGCCGGGTGATGTAGGTTGAGAAATCCTTGACCTTCCTGTCCGACTCGACGAGGACGGCCGCCAACGCGCCGACCTTCTCTTCCACGGCGCCGATGACCTTGCCGCGCGCGGCCTCCAGGGATTCGCGCCCCTGGGCGGCGAATGCCTTCTCCATCTCCGGTATCAGCTTCTGCACCCTGTCAAGGCGTGTCGCCGTCTCTCCGATCTTCCGCCCGACCACATCGACGAACGCGGATTCATCCCGGAGCTTTCTCAAATTCGTGTCGACGCGGGATGACATCGTGGTGAGATCCGTGAGAGCTTTCTCATAGTTCGAAAGGCGCTTCTGGATCGACTCGATCTCGGACGCCTTGCCCCGGAGCTGCTCATCCACGGTTCGGGCATGGACGATCATCTCCTTGCCCGTTTTCAGCTCCGCCTGGAGCTCGACGGACAGGTCCCTCAGCTCCACGGTCTTTCCCTCGACCAGGGCGGAGATGTTCTCCGTGATCTTGTCGCTGAATCGCTTGAGCTTTTCGAGAGATCTGTTGTTCCTGTCGATTGCGCGGAAGACGATGACTATGAGAAGGACGACGACGAGGGTGATGAGATCACCAATTGAGAATAACATTGTCCCCTCCCCAGGAGATTTGTGACAATATTATTCCTATCACCCCCGGATGTCAACGTGCGTTACCTGGACTTTACGACGTACGGAATGACCCCTGTCACGGGCCCGGCGCCCTTTGCCGCGGTGAATCTCCAGCGGCGGATCGCGTCCAGGAAGGCTGAATCGACATCGGCGTAGCCGGAGGACCGTGCCATGGACGCCCCGGAAACAACGCCATCCGGCATGAGGACGAATGCAACCGTGACCGAGAGCGTGAGGCCTTGCTTGCTCACCCAGGGAGGGAGCTTCGGGTCTATGCGGGACAGGAGGGCGCGTCCTTTGCTCGCATCGGGCTGGTCCCACACCACCCTGTAGTTCCCTCCTGCCCCGCCTGCGCCGCTTCCGCCTCCCGCGCTTCCGCCGCCGGCGCTGGCCCCGGCCTGCCCCTGCTGACCCGCTGCAGCACCACCCTGGCCTGCCTTGCCGCCTGCCTGGCCGGCGCCCGTTCCCCCTGTCGCTGCCCCTGAGGCGGCACCGGCAGCGGCTGGCGCACCATTCCCTCTCCCCGCGATTGCCTGATCAAGCTTCCTGAGGTCCAGTGGGCCTGCCGTCCCATTGTCGGGACCAACAAGAACCCCTTCTCCGCTTCGCTGGGCGTTTCCCGCGGCAGAGCCTGCCGCGGTGCCCGCGCCGGAGGCCCTGCCCTGCGGGCTGGCAGCCACGGCAGGCTGGGGAAGCTGATTCTGCACCGCCGGCAGGGTCCCCCCGGCGCCGGTCCTCCCGCCTGATTCGCGGAACGAGGCTCCTCCGCCGGCAGATGGCGCGGAATCGGGAACAGGCCCGCGGACCGTTGGTATGACAAAGCCCCCGCTCGCGGAGGTGCCTGGGCCCGGCAGTGCAGCCGCGGGAGCCTGCGCCGAGGAGGTCGCCGGCCCGGACCCTGAGCCCTGCGAATAAGTCTGTCCCATGGCCTCGCGCCCCAGGTCGAGCTGAACATCGATGGGAGTCGACAGCGCCAGTGATGACGGGCCGCTCAATGTGACGGCAAGCGACACGACGATGAGCACCACTGCGTGAATGCCCAGGGCGGCCGCAAGGCTCGCGAGCGTGCGCTTTCTGTCGGCTTCCATGGGATGGATCGTATCGCTCATAGGCTGATGCTCAAAGAGCCGGTGACCCTGAAGCCGGGTGCGACATACGGCGCGATATCCAGGCGGGGATCGCCGGGCAGAAGCCCCAGAAGGTCATCCCCGACAAGTTGCAGCTTCACCGCGTCCGAGACTTTGGCGAAGGTCGAGACGCGCAGCACAGGTTGCTGGAGCACCCCCGTGAAGGTCGGCGCTACGGCAACCGAAACGGTGCCGCCGAATCTTCCGCTCGGCTCCAGCGCCACCAATTCGGCCTCCAGTGAATCGATTGGCGTGAAGAAGAGGCGGTCGAGGAATTCATGTGTCCACGATCCCGAGAGGGATAAGGACTGGGTAATTCCCCACCGCATGCCGGCCTTGGTGGAGAGATGAGTCCCCCGCTTCTGCGTCACGGGAAAAAGCCCGTTTCCCGTCGTGCCGAAGTATTGATTCGAGTCCCCGACCGGCATGGCATCGCTCGCCATGAATGTGGCCACCATGGACGCCGAGAGCTCCCGTGCGAAGGTGAACTGCACTGACGCATCTCCGAACCAGCCGCTGTCGTCCGTAATGCTGTTCGGCAGCACGAGAGGGTGAATGCTCATCACGTCGTGCATGTCGTAGGGGGTGACTTTGTAGCCCCCGCCGACGGTGAAGGTGACAAACTCGAATGGTGTCGCCGTGACGGTCGCGGAGAAGGGAAAGCGGCTGAGGCCCGCGCTGTTCACGAACCATCCTGCGGAGGCGTCAAAGGTGAAAGCCGTGGAGAGGTCCGCACCGAAAGAGGCCGTCGCCCGGAACCTGTGCAAGGAGCCTCCCGGGGCCTGGTCGGTCTCGGGATCGACGCGAAACGTGTACAGCGTCTCCAGCCCGATCTTCATTGCCCCGAACCGGGCCTCCGCGGATACGGAGGGCGCCACACGCGCGCCGGCGAGCTGTTGAGGCGGCGTTCCCGGAGGTGGTGCTCCCTGCAGCGTGAGCCAATCCGCGTCTCCTGACGCGCCGGCGCGGAGCGTGAGCCAGTCCAGGGGAACGGCGGAGAAAGCGGCCGTGCCATCCAGCGTGCGCCCGAGCCGGGCGGTAAACAAGGGCGATTGTCCCTGCAGTCCTGTCTCGTTGTCGGAAAATCTCCCGCCCAGCTCCGTGTCGACCCCGCCGAGCCTGAACTTCAGCGCGCCATCAAGAACGTCGTTGCGAAGATTGAAGCCCGCGCCGGAGGGATTCCCCGCAAAGCCGTCAAGGGTCTCATGGTTGAAAAGAAGGGAGAAGCGAGGATCCTGGCCGAGGGTCTTCAAGGAAATGCTGCCCACGATCCTGTTCGGGCTCCCGGCGCCGAGATTGATATCCGCGCTGAGCAATCGGTCTCCCTGCTTGCCCACGGCGGGCTCGACTTCCGGCCCCGGGGCAGGAATCGACGGCTCGCCGATGGGCAGATCCCCCTCGCTCAGAAGGGGAATCTTCCTTTCCGGTGCAAGCAGGTCCTCTTCCGGGGGAAGCTGCGCCTCCACCTTTTCCACGCTCAGGTCTTCGATCTGCAAAATGACCTGCGGCATGATGATTTCCGGCTCGGTCGGCGCCACTGCGGGGTTCGGTCCCGACGGGGTCCGGGACTGGGCCGAAAGTCCAATGGCAGCCGCGAGACAGAGGAAAACAGAGAGCAACCTGTCCCGTGCTTTCATTGTGCGCCTCCTGTCAGGAGCCGCCCCTTTGCGGTCCACTCAGAATCCGGAAAACCCGCCTCGAGCCTCTTCACCAGCGCCTTCACCTCATCGGCCTTCCCTGCAAGCTTCATCATTTCCGCCGCGCGGTAAAGCGCGGAGGCCGCGGCCTTCGGATCCACCTTCGGTATCAGCGCGGCGGCGACGAACTGCCGCGCCGCTTCGTCGAGGTCGCCCTTTCTGTAGAAGTACTCCCCCGCGAGCGTCTGGGCCTGGGGCGCTCCCTGGGGATCGCCTTCCTTGATCACCGGCAGAAGGAGACGGTAGCCGGCATCTGCCTTTTTGTCCCCGCTGAAAATGTAGAGCCGGGCGAGGTCGATGGTTGCCTGCCGCTTCTTGTCCCCCGTTTCCCGGGCGATGATCGCGGAGAGCTCCGCCTCCTTGTCCCCCTGCCCCTGGGCAAGGTAGCGGATCTGTTCTGCCCGAATATCCGCGCGACCGGCCCTGGCCTCATCTGCATACTCCGCAATGAACCGGGAGTACAGCTCCAGCGCTTTCGAGTATTGCTGCACGTGCGCATAGCCTTCCGCCGTTTTCTGCAGGGCGGAGCCGCGGAACGGGCTGTCCGGATACATTGTTGAAAGCTTCTCCCAGAGGAGCGCGGCTGCCATGTCTTCCCCTACGGTTTGGGCTGCCTGCCCCCCCCAATACAACGCGGCATCTACCTGCCTGCCTCTCGGATAGCGCGTGCGGTACTCGTCGTACGCGGTGCGCGCGTCCGCCCACATCTTATGGGTAAAAAAGGTTTCTGCCCGCTGGTAGACCGCATCCTCGCGCAAAGGGCTGTCGGGGAACAGGTCCGCCAGTCTCTTGTACGCATCCGCCGCCTGCCGCGTCTGCCCCATGTCGGAAAGAACCCCGGCATAGTCGAAAAGGGCATCACCGGCCCATGGCGATGCGGGCGTGGTGGAAGCAATCCGCTGCAATGCCTGCGCGGCTTCGTCGCGCTTTTTCAGATTGAGAAGGCTTTTCGCGTAGAGATACAGGCTTTTCTGCGCCAGCTCCCCTTGCCCACCCGCGCCCGTCAGCCGGGAAAACCAGCCGGCGGCGCGATCGAACTCTCCCGCGCTGAAATGAGACCATCCGGCAAGGTAGACGATCGAGGGGTACAGCTCGTGAGAAGGGTATGAAGCGGCACAATCATCGAAGACCTGGCCTGCCCTGCCGAAATCCGACTGCCTCAACCAGCTCCATCCGAGGTAGTAGCGCGCATAAGGCACGATCACGGCGAGCCCCGCCTTCTGCGCGACGCCGGGCTGGATAGAGGACAGGTCCGCGCTTGCCCCGGCATAATCCTTTACCGCAATCAGGGAGAGGCCCCTGAGATAGGAGACGACGATCGCCGCGTACGGGTCCAGGGTATCGATTGTCGGGAAAAGCCGCCTGACATTATCCGCCTCTTTCACAATGGCGGCGTTCTGCTTCAGCACGAAAAGTATCTTCAGATAGTCGAGCCAGGAACGAAGGTCCTGTGGATAGCGACTGACGTACTGCGCCAGGGCGTCCGCTGCCGGGGCCGTCTTCCCCGCTCCTTTCAACAGCACGATATGCAGCTTTTCCACCTGCTGGCGGATCGCCGGCTCCATGTCCTTGCCCAGCAGGCCGTCCACCATCTGCGACGCCTCGTCGGGCCTGCCCAGACGGAAGGAGCAATATGCCTGCAGGTATCCGGCCTCGGGGGCACGCTTTGATTCGGGAAAAGACGTGCGGAACCGCGCGTAGGAGCCCGCCGCAGTCTTGAAGTCGTCCCCCATGAGCGCAATATCCCCGAGCCTGATAATCGCCGCGCCGGTCCCTGGATTTCCCAGAGCGAGAAAATCCGTCAGGATCCCGCGCGCCCCTGCAGTGTCCTTGCGCCCGAGCATGATCTCCGCCAGGTACAGCGGCACGACCTCGTTCACCGGGACTTCCTTGCGCGCATCCCACGCGCGCCGCAGGAATGCCTCGGCCGAGTCCAGGGAGCCGCGGCGGAAGCTTTCCGCGCCCACCCGGGTCCAGAGCTCGGCCAGCAGATTCGTACGTTTTCCAAATCGGGCCTCGGCCGCCTGGCTCAGGTCCCGCATGCCCTGAAGGTCGTTCCTGCGCTGCGCGGCGTCGAAGAGCCTGCCGTAGGAGACCATCGCCACATCGTCGGAGGATCCCACGAGCTGCAGATACAGTGGCTGCGCGTCGGCCCAGCGCCCTGACTGGGAAAGCGCTTCGGCGCGAAGAAGGAGGAACTCGTTTTTCCAGGGATCGGGGAAACCTGATGGATCGGTCTTTTGCGTCAAATCGAGCAACTCCGGGTACGACTGTCGCTTCTGCAGTATCGAGCCAAGAAGCACGGAGGCGTACGGGACAAGACGGGAGGTCGGGTAGCCGGAGGTGAGCTTCCGCAGGGACGCAATCGCTTCCTCATCGCTGGAAAGCGCAACCAGGTCCAGGGACTTGTGCAGAAGAGCCTGGGGAGTGAGCTCCGCATCTGCCGGCCCCGACAGGAAGGCATCGAGGCTCTCCACGCTCAGGGAGTAGCTGCCGAGGGCATACAGGCACAGGCCTTTCCAAAGGGGAACGTAGGCAAAATAGCGGGTTGAGCGGTAGCGTCTTTCGATGTCGGAGATGAGCTGCAGGGAGTCACGATACCTGTTCAGCCTGTAGAAACAGGTCGCGCGCCTGTACTGCACGTCCGCAACGCGCTCGGAGAGCGGGTACGCGGCAAGAAAGGCATCATACTCTTCGAGGGCGGCGGTGTAGTTCTTGCTCAGGTACCTGCTTTCCGCCTCGGAAAAAAGGTCCCCCTCGGCGGGTGCAGCGGCAAGCGGCTGCGCGGCCCCCGCGATCAGGAGAACACAGAGGATTACAGCGGTCATGACAAGTCAATCATACTCCGTGACGGTGGTTTATTCAATTTGGGGGAGGGAGAACTCCCCCGTGGAGTCGAGATGGACGAGATGGACGTATTCCTTCCCGTAGCGGCGCGTCAGGGACGCGAGGCTCGTTTCCGTGTTCCTTTCGAGCACCACGACCTGGAAATCGCCGTTCGCATCGAAGAAGGGGAGCAGCACGATCACGTGATGGTGCTGCCGGAGAGTGGGAGTTCCCTCCTGAGACGCCTCCTGCGAGGCCGCGTTCACCGACCCGAGGTAGATGGTGCCGGGGCGCTCGCGGGCAAGAAAATAGAGCAGGGCACGGAGACGGGGAACAGGGTATCCCGTGTCCCGGGTATAGGCCACGTGATCGGCGTCGCGCACGTCCAGGTCCTCGTCCGTGAGGACCGCGCCCGTACGCGCCTGGGCAATGCTCCGCGCAAGCCCGCGAGTCCAATCCAGACCGAAGTACGGGTCCAGCTCCTCCTCGTAGCGGGAGCTCCACCGGTTGCCCCGCATTGCATCACGTGACTTCAGGGCCGCAATATCCGTGTTCTTTCCCACGAGCGGTGCGTAGAAACCGTCCACGATCCACTTGGCAAAGCCCGAGCAGTTGAAGCCCCCCGCGCCCGCGGGAGCGCCGCTCGCGATGTACACCATGCGCCCGATGCTGTCCATGGCGCCGTCATCCATGTCGCGGAGGCTCGAAAGGCGCGCGCGCACGGCGAGGGCCACCTGCGCCAGCCGGATGTCGCCGGCGCCGCGCGAGGGCGCCAGCAGAAGGGACCAGTCGATGGAATTGCCCGTGAGGTCCATGATGCGCGCGAGGGGCGCGGTGAGGAGACGCTCGAACGCAACCGGCAGGACGACCTGGCTCAGGAAGGGCTCGCCGGAGAGAAAAACGTCCATGACGGTCCTGTCGTTGCTCGGAAACAGGCGCAGAAAACAGCCGGGGTCATTCTGCACGAACACCTTGGCGTGCAGGAAGCTTCCATCCTTGAGACTTCTTTTGATGATGAAAGTACCCGCCCCTGCCACGGGAAAGCTCCGGCCTTCCTGATTGGCGAACACGAGGTAGAGCGCGCCTGACTGCGCGTCCACACGGAATGAGACCTGCCCGCCGCCGTTGGATTGAGTCACGATGACGCGCGCGTGCCGGGCGGCATCGCCGACCGGAGCGAAAATAGTGTCACGCAGAAGGCTCCGCGCTTCCCAGTTCTCCGGCAGCGCGGGAGACGTTTCCGCCGCGCGTATGCCGGTGCTGGCCAGGCCGGGAAAGCCGCACAGGGCAAAGAGAATGAACGCCGGTGCAACCCTATGCCAGGAGAGTGTCCTCATCTATTCGATCCTTCAGAATGCCCCTGCGCGCGCCAAGGACCTCGCGGTCAAGCGCAAAGAGGGGGCTGATTTCGATTGCGTGCAGGGGCTTCCCTTCTTCATCCCGGGGGACCTTGACGCCGCACGCCGTCAGCCACCGCGCGGCTCGCTCCACCTGGCCCCGCAGGCAGGTCTCGACGGAGTCCACCCCCACGCGGTTCTTCAAAGGAGCGAACTCCTCCGCCCGCTCGGTCTCGAAAAACAGCGCGATTCCCGCAACGGGAATCGCATCGAACACGAACATCTCCATCTTGACGGCGTCTCTCTCTACAATTTCGGTTCCTTCGGCGGTGGGATTGAGCATCCTGGCCTTCTTGCGCGCGATGTGCCAGGGAAGCTTCAGCGCAGGGTTCGCCAGGAACGCAACCTCGAGAATGTGAATCGCGATCGAGCCCTGGCAGTAGAGAAGTCTTCCATCAGCGTCGCGCGCCTGCATGAGAGCCTCATCCAGGTCCGAGTATTCGATCACGGCCTGCTTCCCGCCCATGGTCACGATAATTCCGAGTTTCTCTTCCGGATAGGCTTTCTCGATCACCTTGGAAGAGATCCGCGCACCCTCACGGCAGTGGAACCCCAGGAAAACAGGATCCGGCGCGCGTACGAGGGGATTGTCGACCTGGAAGTAGAAAAGCTGCTCCACACCCTGCTCCTGCATCGCCGCCAGGCCGCCGGAGCGCCTCAGGGCATCAATTACCCCGCCGTGGCCGTCGGGATTGACCAGGAGCCCGCCATCGGGCCCCAGGAGCAGCCGTCCCTCGGGTGACAGCGACGGGAGGGAGCCCTGCATGAACAGGCGCACGGTGTCGCGCCCGAGCCCGAACCATTCCTGCTTTTCAAAGTACTCCTGCGTGGCGCGATGATTCTGAGACCCCGTCATGATCAGCCACGGGATCACCACGCCGTACCTGCGCCTGGCGGCAAGAAGCTTCTCGGCGAACCAGGCGAACAAGGTCAACCGGCGTAGGGGCGTGACGGGAAACATCCCCTTGGGACCATCGAATCCAAGCCTCGAGCCCTGTCCGCCTGCTACAGTCAGGAGTGCCGTGCGGCCCCGCCGGATGTGATCCTCCCCCAGGTCTGCCGCCTCACGGTCGACGCTGCTCCGGCTGAGCGACACATAGGGGGCGGGGACAATGTCCGTGGAGGCCGACGGGGAGCCGGAACCTGCTTCCTCCTGCGTGAGCCTTTCGCGAAGCTTCCGGACAAGGGAGAGGTCGAGGCCGGCGAGGTCTTCGAGAAGCCGTTTTCTCATCTGCTCGGGGCGCGCGGGCCAGTGGGCGAACAGGTGCTCCTGTCCCGTCTCGCCGAGCTTTTCCCTGATGTCGCCGTCCATCCGTGAGCTTGCGGGTTTTTCCATCCGCGAACTTGCGGGTTTTTCCGGCATCTCTTCCCCTTCACCTGTGGTGTTTCCGCCGTGCGCCCGCCGCACGGTCATGAGGGCGTCGATCAGGTCCGCGCGCATCTCGGAGAAGCGCGCTGCCAGGTCAGGATCAGCGGAGGCACCCAGCTCCTCCCACAATCTCCCCTTGGCGCCTTCGATTGTGAACTTCTTGTCGTACAGGAGGTGACGGAATCTCAGCAGGAGGCGGATCTCGCTTCCAGAATACTCGCGCCGGCCCGAGAGGCCCTTTCTTGGGGAAAGCAGGGGCAGCTCGCTCTCCCAGTAGCGGATCACGTGCGGCTTTACCCCGAGGAACCGGGCCACCTCCCCGATGCTCCACGATTTCATCGCTCGTGTTTCCTGCTTTGCCGGAACTCTATCCCGACGGGCACCAGCGGCACACCCAGGTCCCTGCGGATGCAGTTTTCCAGGTACTGAGTGTAGGAAACCGGAAAGCCCGACAGGCGATTGACGAATACGACGAACCGAACGGGGTTCGCGCTGATCTGCGTCATAAATCTGATCTTGTAGTTTTTCCCCCGCACGGGAAGGCGGTAGTGCGCGCTCCACGCCTCCAGCGCCTGGTTCAGCCGGCCGGTCCCGACCCGGCGGTGCAGCTGGTTCCACACCTCAAGGGCGGTGTCCAGAAGGGAACGCACGCCGAACCCGGTCAGCGCGGACACCGGGACGATCGGCGCGAATCCGAGCACGGGAAACTGGAAACGCACTTTCTCACTCACCTCTTCCAGGAGCCGTTGGGTGTTCTTCAGCAGGTCCCATTTGCTCAGCACGATGACGACGCCCCTGCCTTCTTTCACCGCCTGGCCCGCGATCTTCTTGTCCTGATCGACGAGGCCTTCCGTGGCGTCGATCGTCAGGAAAACCAGATCCGCCCTCCCGATGCTCTCGATGGCCCGATTCACCGAGTAGTATTCCACGGGATCCTGCACCCGGCTCTTGCGGCGGATGCCCGCCGTGTCCAGGACCTGGAATGTCTTGCCGCGGTGAAGAAAGCTCCTCTCCACAACGTCGCGGGTCGTGCCCGGTACGGGGGAAACGATCGAGCCGTCCTCACCGGTCAGCCGATTGGCCAGGCTGGACTTCCCCGTATTGGGCTTTCCCAGTATGGCAATACGCACGATCTCATCTTCGGCCGCCCGGACGGGCCTCGGCCGCGTACGGGAGCCCGACGATTGCCCCTCCGCGGAGAGCGGCTCCTCGAGCTGTGCTTCCAGCATCCCGGCCACCGTCTCCTTCAGCCGGTCCAGCCCCCTGCCATGAGCGGCCGAGACTCCTATGACATTGGGGAAGCCATGCGCGTGGGCGTTCCAGACGAGCAGGTCGCGATCCGGAGTATCGACCTTGTTCACCACCAGCAGGAGCTTCTCCGCGCAGGGGCGCAGCCTGCGGATGAACTCCTCGTCCTCCGGAGTGGTTTCCACGGCGTCCAGCACCAGGAGGACGAGGTCGGCTTCCCGCGCGGTCTTCAGGCTCCGCGCCGCCACTACCCCGTCCAGCCCTTCCGCGCCGCTCGTGTAGCCTCCCGTATCCACGAGCGCCATGCGCGCGCCGCCGAGCCTGCACTCGACCTCGATGGGATCGCGCGTCACGCCCGGATCGGAATAGGTGATGGCGCGCCTTCGGCCCAGGAGCACATTGAAGAGCGTGGACTTGCCGACGTTGGGTCTCCCGAGGATTGCTACCCGGGGTAAATGCGCAAGTTCGCGCCGGGGCTGATTACCAGGAGGAGAAGTCAAGCCGATCCTCCATCCACCGCCGCACGGCGCTCTCTATCTCCGCCCCCGAGCCCATCGGCACGAGGCTCCGCACGAAGGCCTCCGCCTCCATGATCCCTACCGACCGTACGATCCTCTTGATCAGAGGTATGCCGATAGGACCCATGGAGAAGCTGTCCAGGCCGAGGCCGAGCAGCACCACGGTTGCCAGCGGATCGCCGGCAAGCTCGCCGCACATGCCGACGGGAATTCCCCGCGCGTGGGCGTTCTCGATTGTCGTACGGATAAGGCGCAGGACGCCGGGATGGAAGGGCTCATAAAGATAGGCCACTTTTTCGTTTCCCCGGTCCACGGCAAGGGTGTACTGGATCAGGTCGTTCGTGCCTATCGAAAAGAACTCCGCGCGGGCCGCCAGGATGTCGGAGGTAACCGCCGCGGAAGGCACTTCGATCATGATGCCGACAGGCACGTCCTCCCTGAATGGCAGCCCCTCCCGGGCCAGCTCGGCCTTCACTTCAGCCAGAATTTCGCTGATACGGTCAAGCTCGCCCGGCCCCGAGATCAAGGGGAACATGATGCGAAGGGAGCCGTGCACCGAGGCGCGCAGGAGCGCGCGCAACTGGGTGCGGAAAATCTCGGGCCGCGCGAGACTGAACCGGATGGCCCGCCACCCGAGGAGCGGATTGCTGTCCTCCGCCTGCTTGAAGCCGGGCATCACCTTGTCCCCCCCGAGATCGAGGGTGCGGATGGTGACGCTCCTGCCCCCGAGAGCAACAAGCACGGTGGTGTACGCGGCCAGCTGTTCATCTTCCGAAGGGAACCGATTGGGCTGGATGAAGAGGAACTCCGAGCGGAACAGACCGATGCCGTCCGCCCCGTGCGCCAGCACGCCTTCCGCTTCCTCCGGGATCTCGATGTTCGCCTCAATGGAAAGGCGCTTCCCGTCGATGGTCTCGGCGGGCAGATCACGCTGCTCCTTGAGGAGGATATACTTCTGCTCCCACACGCGCCTGCGCTCGTCGTAGTGGTCCCGCGTGGCTTCATCCGGGTTGACGATGACGGTGCCGCGGTTGCCGTCCACGATGATCTCATCGCCGCTGTGCACATTGCGGGTGATGTCGGAGAGGCCGAGCACCGCGGGGATCTCGCTTGCCCGGGCAAGGATGGCCGTGTGGGAAGTCTTGCCGCCGGCGTCCGCCGCAATTCCGAGCACGAGCTTCCTGTCCAGGCTGAGAGTGTCGGACGGCATGAGGTTGCGTGTCACGAGGATGGCGGGCTCGCGCATATCGGAGAGGCGCGCCCGCTCGTGGTACAGCAGGCGAGCGAGGATCCGGTTGCCCGCATCATTAAGATCTATCGAGCGCTCGCGCAGGTACTGGCTGTCCGCTGCGGCGAGCTTGCCCGCCATCTCCTCCACGATCTGGAGGAGGGCCCATTCCACATTCCTCCCGTTCTCTTCAAGGGAGCAGCGGACCCTTTTCTTCAGCTCAGGGTCGTCGAACATCAGGAGCTGGGCTTCGAAGAGCGCCGCGTCGCGGCCGGATATCAGGCCCTTCACCTCAGCGGAGGCCTTCTCCAGCGCGGCGAGAAACCTCCCGTACTCGAAGTCGACCTGCGAGGGGGCGATATCGTAGCGGGGAACGGAAACCTTGTCTTCCAGGAACAGGAAGGCTTTCCCCCGCGCGATGCCGGGAGAAGCGCTGATTCCCGTGAACTCCATCATGCGGCCATGAGTATAGCGGTATTCAATGGGGCTGTCAAATTGACCGATCATATGAGCGAGAGATGGCAAGAAAAAAAGGCTCGCGCGTCAAAGCCAAAGCTGCGCGTCACCGCGGCATCGGATTCCTCTTCTGGCTGTGCCTCGCCGCTATCCTCGTCGCGGTCGGGTTCGCGGCGCGGCCGTCCCTGCGCGCCGCCTTCGCGCGGCTTGCCGGCAGCGGCACCCCCCCCGCCACATCGCCCTCTCCTACTGCTCCCCAGGTGACGATAGGACCGCTGGAAAAGGACCGCCCGCAGGGAACAGAAATCCCGTCCACTGCGGCGGAGCCCGCAACGGCGCGCGATGCGGCGGGCGCCGCTGAAAAGCCGTCGACGCCTCCCGTCCAGAAACCTTCCGCGCGCAAGGCCCGCCTGTTTTTCGTGTCGGTGGACCCGAGCGGCAAACTATCATCGAAGAGCGTGATCCGTTCCGTGCAGGCAAGCGATTCACCCCTGCGGGACACGCTGGAGACGCTCCTCAAGGGTCCCACGTCGCTGGAGCTCAACAGCGGATTGCTGACGATGATTCCCATGGAAGCCAGGCTCCTGGGCGTGACGGTCCGGGGCGACACGGCGTACATCGACTTCAGCGAGACCTTTCGGTTCAATTCGCAGGGTACCGAGGCGCTTGACGCGCAGCTCAAGCAGGTGGTGTACGCGGCGACAGAGTTCCCGAACGTGAAGAAGGTTCAAATCCTGATTGAAGGGAAAAAGGTGCGCTCCCTGGGAGCCGAGGGAACGCGGATCGATGAATCCCTTTCGCGCGCGTCATTCCAGTAGCAGCTTCCCCAGCAGGGCATCCCTGTCCGCCCCGCCCTGAGCTTTTCCGAGCCGGAGGAGAAAGAGAAACTCCCTGTTGCCCTTTCTGCCGCGGAGAGGGGACTCGATCCCGTCCTCCACCGCCACCCCCTCGTCCCCCAGCCCTGCAACAAGATCGGTGAGGATATCGCCCAGCGCATCCTGCCCTTGCACGACTCCCTTGAAGTCCCGGGGCGGGTGAGCGAATTCGAACTGCGGCTTGACCAGAAATATCCCCCGCCTCTCCGTCGTGAGCCCCAATATGCGCGAGGCTGCCTGACGAATGGAGCGAAAAGACAGGTCGGCCACGGCGCTGTCGGGAACAGGATCAAGCTCCTCCGCCCGCACGGCCATGACGTTTGTGGATTCCATCACGCGCACCCGCGGGTCGGCGCGCAGCCGCCAGTCCAGCTGGTTCTCTCCCACGTCGATCGCGTACACCAGCGACGCGCCGCGACGCAGCAGGCAATCGGTGAAGCCGCCGGTGGAGCAGCCGGCATCGATCCAGGTCTTTCCTTCGCACGCAATTCCCCAAAGATCAAGACCCGCCGCGAGCTTCTCCCCGCCGCGGGACACGTAGGGCGGCTTCTCCCGGATGCTGATCTCCGCATCGGCGCGGACGGGAGTCCCTGCCTTCACGACCTTCTCTCCGCCCACGAGGACTTCCCCGCGGAGGATCTCTGCGAAGAGCTCCTTCTCATCTCGCGCCGGGTAAAGGGTCTTGAGAAGGTCGATCAGGCGGACCCTTCGGCGCGGTACGGCGTACTCGCCGAACGGGTACTCCCGTACTCCGAGCTTTTTTTTGTTGCGCGGTCTCACGTCACACCGAGGACATCTGCCGCACCCTCTCAATGCGAATCGCCTTGCCGCTCGCGGCATCGATTTCGATCAGCACCCCCTGGATTTCTCCGATGGAGTTCTGCACTTCCATTTTGAGGGGCATCTGGGTGAGGCTTCGCGCGATGGCGGTTTCCTTTTTCATGCCGATGACGCTGTCGATGGGACCCGTCATCCCGATGTCGGTGATGTACGCCGTCCCGCCGGAGAGGATCCGCTCGTCGGCGGTCTGCACGTGCGTGTGGGTTCCGATGACGGCGGAGACTTCACCGTCAAGAAAGAGACCGAGCGCCTCTTTCTCATCCACCGATTCCGCGTGGAAATCGACGATGACGGCCTTTACCCGGCTGCGGAACTGCTTCAGCAGCGCCTTTCCGACGTGGAGGGGATCACGCAGAGGAGAAAGGTTCACTCTTCCTTCGAGGTTGATCACGAGCACGGGAATGTCCCGCACGTTCACAATGCAGTGGCCCTTGCCGGGAATCGCCCCGGCACCTTGTATGATGGGATAATTCTCCGGTCGCAGCAGTGTATCATTCGTGGACAGGAGAGGCAGGATCTCACGCTTCTGCCAGATGTGGTTGCCCGATGTAATGACGTGCACGCCGGACTTGAGCATGCGCTCGGCGATGTCCGGTGTCAGGCCGAAGCCGTCCGCTGCGTTTTCCCCGTTGGCAATCACCAGATCCGCCGCCATGCGGCGCGCGAGGTCCGGCAGACCGATGAAAAGGGCCCTGCATCCCGGCTGTCCGACGACGTCTCCCAGGATGAGGGCCTTGAAGGTGCGCGTCACTTTGCGCGCGCCCTAGCGAGCGTACTCGACCACGCGCATTTCCCGGATAATGGTGACCTTTATCCTTCCCGGGTATTTCAGCTCGCTCTCGATGCGCTTTGCGATATTCTTTGCGAGCTCCTTGGCCGCATCGTCGCTGATCTTCTCATTGTTCACCAGGATGCGAAGCTCACGCCCCGCCTGTATGGCATAGGCCTTGTCGACTCCTTCGAAGTCCTCCGCAATGGACTCGAGATTCTCGAGGCGCTTGAGATAGTTGTCCAGGGTCTCCTTTCGCGCGCCGGGTCGGGAAGCGGAAACGGCATCCGCTATCTGCACGATCACCGCTTCGACGCTCTCCGGCTCCACGTCTCCGTGGTGCGCCCCTATGGCGTTGAGGACCCGGGGGTCTTCACCAAGCCTGCGCGCGAGATCCATGCCGACCTCGATGTGATTCCCGTCCCCATTGGCTTCGACGCCCTTGCCGATATCATGCAGAAGCGCGGCGCGCTTGGCCAGATCCACATTGGCGCCTACTTCGGCGGCGATCATCCCCGCGATGAGGGCGACCTCCTTGGAATGGGCCAGCACGTTCTGTCCGTAGCTCGTGCGGAAATGGAGGCGCCCCAGCGTGCGGATGGCTTCCGCGCTCATCGTGTGAATTCCCACCTCGAAGAGGACCCGCTCTCCTTCCTCGTAGATGGTCTGGGTGATCTCCTTGGTGACCTTCTGGACGATCTCTTCGATCCGCGCGGGGTGTATCCGCCCGTCGGATATCAGCCGGCTGAGCGCCGTCTTGGCAATCTCCCGCCGTATGGGATCGAAACACGAAATAACGACCGCCTCCGGGGTGTCATCGATAATGATGTCGACTCCGGTCAGCGTCTCGAGGGTCCTGATGTTGCGTCCCTCGCGGCCGATGATGCGGCCTTTCATCTCATCGTTGGGCAGGCTCACCGTCGTCACGGTGACCTCGGAGGCAACGTCCGTTGCCAGTCTCTGGATCGTGGTGATGAGAATGTCGCGGGCCTTCTTGTCCGCCGCGAGCCGCGCTTCCTGTTCGATGAGATTGATCGTTACCTGCGCGTCGTGCCGCGCCTCATTCTCGAGGCTTTGCACGAGAAGCTTCTTCGCTTCCGCCCTGCTGAGACCGGAGACCCTCTCTAGTTCCGCGGCGACCCGCTCACCTTCAAGCTGTAGTGCCGCTTCCTTGTCCGCGGCCGACCTCTCCCGGTTGCTGACCGTTTTCTCTTGCTTCTCAAGAGACTCTACGCGCTTTTCTAGGTTTTCTTCCTTCTGAAGGAGGCGCCTTTCAATGCGCTGGAGCTCGATCCGGCGCTCCCGCGTCTCCTTTTCCAGCTGGTTGCGCTCCCGCAACAACTGGTCCTTGCTCTCAAGTATCGCCTCTTTCTTTTTAGCTTCCGCCTCTCTCAGCGCCTCGCCGACGATACGCGAGGCCTTTTGCTCGGACGATGAAAGCTGGAATCGTGCGTAAAACCATCGAATTAGCCAACCTAGAAATACACCGGCGAGAGGAAGAATGAAGTACAGAATTACCATTTCCTTCCTCCACCTGAACTGAATATCCAGATAAAGATTAAATGAGAATCCGCCCTTTGTCAAGGACGCCTTATCGTCCGTCCCTGGACTGGGCGTCCCTCGACATCCGAAGGGCGGCAGGCGCGCATGTGCGCCGGGAGCCCCTGTCTACGGGGTGACGGTTTGCCGCTTCTTTTACGGCCGCTTTTATAGCATTATGAGTATATCAATCAACGAACGACGAGTTTCACGAGAATTTGGCTTATCTCGATCTCAGTTTCGCCCGCAAACGAAAGCAAAACGTACGCCTCCTGACCTCGGAAGTTGGCCGGGAGAAACAGAACCCGCTTCATATATCTCAGGTCTTCGGGGTCGATTTTCCCCATCAGGAACGCGACATCCGCTGAGCTCTTGTTGACCGCAAAGGCTTTCCGCGGGGCGAGGAGCGATTTGTACACAGGCTCCCCGACGCTGAAGGACAGGGTCCGCACCGTTTTTTCGCTCAACCCGACCGTCATGTCCGGTGCGTATACCTGGACTTTCTTTATGAAGAGACCCGCACTGACGGCCGAAACCCGCCGTGACAGTTCCACGAGGGTCTTCATCTGGGTAGAGTGGGTAAAGGAGCGGGGATACAAGGAGAGGAACTCGTCGTAATCAAGCCCGTTCTTCTTCAGCCGAATCGGGCCGGCTGTCTCCTGTTGCGAGGGCGGAGCCTGTTCCGCGGCCGCCTCCTGGCCCCGCAGGACGTCACTGGAGAGATCGAGCGTGTCCTCGGCGCTGATCAGGTCACCGATGCCGCTGAATCCCGATTCCGGCTCAGCGGGCTCACCGCCGGGGACGCCGTTCAACTCTCCTTCCATCTCGTGCTTGACGACCTCCTCCACGATCTGGCGGAGCTTATCCTCATCGCGATTCTCGCTGGCCTTGTTTCCCGCCGTGTAGACTTCTTCCTTGATGCGGAAGAGACCGTCCTCCATGACGATGGCCGACTTGCCCTCTTCCAGAAGACGCTGAAGCTCCTCTACCGTCCAGCTCTTGATCGCTCCTGAAGTCAGAAGATCGTCAAGGGCCTGCTGCGTATCGGCTTCCAAAGGTGCGGCTGCTGTTTCCTCGACGTTCTCCAACGGTTCTTCGTCAACGCTCTCCAGCTCTTCGAAGTCCACGACATCCTCGAATGTCACCGCTGCCTGTTCGGCAGGCGCGGCTTTTCCGTGTTCGGGCTCCACCAGTGCCTTCGGCTGAATCAGCGGCTCAGGGGCCTCGATGCGGGCACGCTCCTCGTATTCCTCCGGCTCCACGATGCGCGATTCGAGCGCCTCGTTTTGACCCAATGCCGCCGTTCCGTAGCCATGCAAATCACCGTGCCTTTCTTCATCAACGGTGGGAAGCAGCTCGAGCCCTTCCTCTACGGGTTCCGGCGGAAGGGGACGGATTTCCGGCAGGGGTTCCAGCTCTTCCAGCAATTCGCCTGATGTGTCAATGGTCTCCGCTTCGAGCTCGAATGCAAGATTCGAGAACATGTCGGCCGTTTCGCCACCGGGGACGCGTATCTCAACGAAATCCGTAACAGCGCCGCCTCGCGTCTCAGCCTCGAGTTTCTGCCGAGCCGAAACCGCGGCGGACTCGCCCTCCGCTTCGTCCTCCATGGGCTCAAGCTCCGACGGCTCCTCCTCCAGCCCGACGGGAGCTCCTTGCGGCTGGGGTCGCCCGCCGTAAGTGCGCTGATGTGCTTCCCTGGCCACGGTCTCCGCTTCGGTTTCAGCGCCCGCTGGCGCAGGAACCGGTCCTGCCTGTTCGGCGCGTTCGAATGCTTCTGCAGTCTCGACTTCTTCGATTGTCTCGACTTCTTCGATTGTCTCATACTCTTCGACCGCGGCACCTTCTTCAGCCGGCGCGGCCTCTTCTACCGCCTCGGCCTCTTCGACCGCCTCGGCTTCCTCGACTGACTCAGCCTCTTCTACCGTCTCGGCTTCCTCGACCGCCTCGGCCTCTTCGACTGACTCAGCCTCTTCAACTGACTCAGCCTCTTCAACCGCCCCAGCTTCCTCAGCCGCCGAAGGCGCGGCGGCACGTCGCGCCCTGGGCTCCGCGCTTTCGCTGACTTCCTCCGCCCTGATCTCTTCAACCTGCAAGGCGCGTGCAGGGGACACCTTCTGCGCGGGCAGAATGAAGTTTGCGTTCTTGAGGGCTGCCTGGATCAGAGACTCGAGGCGCGAAATGTCGATGGCGCCCACCGCCGCCGGGGCGGGCGCTTCGGCGCGCCGTGATACCAGATCGAGGATCTCCGTCCAGCTCTTGGAGATATACTCATCGATGATCGGTTTCTGCTTCTTCGACACCCGGCCGATGCCGCGCTGGATCTGCCAGGTGATCTCGTCCTTGCGCGCCTCCATCTCTCCCCGCCATTTGTTCCAGTCCGCGCCCCCGGGGCTTTCCACGAGCTCGGTGATGAGCTGGATCTGGAAGCGCTTCACGCGCTGGCGCAGCACGTCGAGTGGATCCGTCTTGAGGTTGAAGATCAAATACAGGAAAAGGAAGACGGTGAGAAAAAACGTGGCGAGCAGCAGGCCCTTCATGAGGTCCGCCATCTCGAACAGAGCGCTCGGTTCGACAAGGCTGGCCATGCCGCCTGCCGCCAGGCGCTCGGAGAATACACGATAGGCCGCCTGGGCGCCGCCCTGGCTCGACAGGGTGAGCGGCGCGATGAATGAGGACGATCCAGGATTGCCTCTCCAGATCGCCAAGAGGGCATCCTCCACCGGCTTCGAGCCGGCGGGATCGAAATTGACGAGGATTCCGGCGTTTCCCACCAATGCAATCTTCTCCACCGGAATACCGGGGGAGATCGTCAATTCGCTGAGAAGCCTCTGGGGGGAGACGTAGAAGAGAAGCGTGCCGAGCTGCGGAGGGGCATTTGCTTTTGCCGGCGCGTTTGCCGGCAGCGCGTATACGAACCAGCCGTGCGGTCCGTCGATCAGGACCTTCGGCTTCCGATCCGGCGTGACCGGGAACTCAGTCGCGGGAATGGAAGTGTTGTCTTCATTGTAATTCCGGTATGAGACGCTTCCCGTAAGCTGCTGCTTGACGTCCATATCAAAGCTGCTGAAGATTATCCGCTTGGCGTCCGCGCCGAGCAGCCTGACACCGAAGAACCCGATCTGGCTCTTCGCGTCAGCCCACGCTTTGAGCGTGGCATCCGACAGGCGCAGGTCGAAAGAGGCGGCGACAAAGTCCTTCTTTGCGGCGTTGGCGAATACCTCGAGATTTGTCTGGTGAAACCGATCTATGCGCGAAACGAGCCGATCGAGATTGCTCTGGTAGACCTGCTCGATCCTCGGCAGGAAGAAGCTCGCCTGGAGCACGTCGAAAAGCCCTGAAAAGCCGAGCACGGCGAAGCCGGCGAAGAGGAGAAGCGACGCGAGGAGACTGATTGCAATCTTGAGGCTCTGTCGCATGAGAAAACGATATACCTTCTCTCCCAATATCGGCGTGAAAGGCCTTGCGCCCGAGGCTATTTCCCCCGGTGCTCACGGCAGCTTGCACAAATGTCACGGGGTACTCCGTGCAGTTCCGTGAGATTTCGACCTCATGGCTGCCAATACTGCGCTCGCTCCTCCCGGATACTGCGCGCGCCCCGCGCGCGTCAGCCTTCCTTGGCAGCTTCCTGGGCTTCCTTCTTCTTCCGCTTGCGCTCTCTTTCCTTCCTGTCGAGAAGCTCGAGAATGACGATTTCGGAGGCGTCCCCGAATCGTCTCCCCATCTTCAATATGCGGGTGTACCCGCCCGGTCTCTGCGCATACCGGGGGGCGATATCCGTGAAGAGCTTGTTGAGAATCCGGCCGTCGTCGATCGATTTCGCCGCAATGCGTCTATTGTGCACGGAATCGACCTTCGCGCGCGTAATGAGCTTCTCCGCCAGCCGGCGGGCGACCTTCGCCTTGGCAACGGTGGTGCGGATCCGCTCATATCTGAAGAGGGCTTTCGCCTGGGCTTTCAGAAGGGCCTTGCGATGAGCAGAGGTCCGGCCCAGCTTGTTGATGCTACTCCGATGATCCATTGCCTTCCTTCCCTTCGCCCTTCTCCGCGTGTCCGACCGCCACGCCCGCAATCGCTGCGGCGGAACCGATCTCTCCCGCGAGCTGCTTCTTGAGCTGCTTCTTCAAGGCGGAGTAGTCCTTCATGCCGAGGTCCAGCCCGCGCGCCTGGAGCTTGTCCCTGATCTCCTGAAGGCTTTTCTTGCCGAAATTCCGTGTCTTGGTGATCTCTTCCTCGGTCTTCTTGGTGAGGTCCCCGATGGTGCGGATATTCGCGTTCCGAAGACAGTTGCTGGAACGCACCGAGAGCTCCAACTCCTCCACCGGTGTATCGAGGAGGGCGCGAATGCGCTCTTCATCCTCGTCCACCTCGTCATCTCCTCCCGCCTCCGCCTCATCGAAGTTGATGAAGATCGTGAAATGGTCCTTGGCGATCTTTGCCGCCTCCGCCAGGGCGTCATCCGGGGTGATCGTACCGTCGGTCCAGATCTCCAGAAGGAGCTTGTCGTAGTCGGTGCGCTGCCCCACGCGGGTATTCTCCACGCTGTACTTCACCTTCTGGATCGGGGAGAAGATCGCGTCGATGGGAATTGTCCCGATCACCTCGATGTACTTCTCATTGCGTTCCGCGGGCACGTATCCGCGGCCCAGGTTGATCTGGACCTCGAACTCGATATTGGCCTTGTCCATGAGCGTGGCGATGGGGAAGTCGCCGTTGATGACCTCCACGTCGTTGTCCACGGCGAGGTCCCGCGCGGTGAGGACCCTGCCTCCCTTGGCCTCGAGCACGATCGTTTTCTCCTCAAGGTCGCCCGAGAGGCGCAGCTGCACCTGCTTGAGGTTGTTGATGAAGTCGGGAGTGTCCTCCACGACCTCGGGGATCGGCTCATACTCGCTGGCAATGATATGCGGCGATCCGTCTTCCTTGTACGTCGTGATCTTGACCGCCGTCACGGCATACCCCTGGATCGAGGAGAGGAGGATCCGGCGCAGCGTATTGCCGATCGTGATGCCATATCCTCTTTCGAACGGATAGGCCACGAACCGCCCGTAATCGGCCTCCACCTCGCTGTGCTCGAAGGTGATGCCCTTGGGCTTCTTGAAGCCCTTTAGTAGGTTCTTGCGGACCATAAGGGACACCTCACTTTGAATACAGCTCGACGATCAGCTGCTCTTTGATGTCCGCGAGATCGCTGATCTCGCTTCTCCGCGGAATGGCGCGCACTTTGCCGATCATCCGGTCCGGGTCGATCTCCAGCCACGGTACGATCCCCGACTTCGAGTAGTCCTTCAGACTCTCCTTGATCGCGGTGAGCTTCGTGCTCTTCTCCCGCACGGAGATTTCGTCATTCTCCTTCACCATCTGCGAAGGGATGGAGGCGCCGCGGCCGTTGATCGCGATGTGTCCGTGCAGAACCAGCTGCCGGGCGGACTTGCGCGAAGGGGCCAGGTGCATGCGGTAGACGACATTGTCAAGCCGCCGCTCGAGCATCTGGATGAGATTCTCCCCCGTGATGCCCTTCCGGCGCACCGCCTTGCTGAAAAACAGGTGGAACTGGCCTTCGAACATCCCGTACATTCTCTTCAGCTTCTGCTTCTCGTGCAGCTGCACGCCGTAGTCCGAGATCTTCTTGGTGCGGCTGCGCGGGCCCTTCCCCGGCGCGCCCTTTTTCCGGGTGACGGGGCACTTGGGTCCCTTGCACCTGTCTCCCTTGAGAAAAAGCTTGTACCCATGGCTTCTGCAAAGCCTGCACTGGGGACCGATATTCCTTCCCACTGTCTGCCCTCCCTACACTCGCCGCTTTTTCGGAGGCCGGCACCCGTTGTGCGGGATCGGGGTGATGTCCTTGATGGAGCGCACCCTGATGCCCAGGACTCCGAAAGCACGGATGGCCGCTTCGCTGCCGACGCCGGGCCCCCGCACGAAAACCACCAGCTCATGCAGCCCCTGCTCCATGGCCTTGCTGGCTGCGGACTCCGCCGTGGTCTGGGCGGCAAACGGCGTCGATTTTTTGGCGCCCTTGAACCCGAGGGCTCCCGCTGAAGCCCAGGATATCGTGTTCCCCATGAGATCGGTGATGGTCACGATCGTATTGTTGAAGGTGGCCTGAATGAATGCCTTGCCTTCCGCTATGTTCTTCTTTTTATCTTTCTTGCCCTTGGTCTTTGCCAAAGCTTGGTCCTCCGTTTCGCTCGGCTCTCCCGAGCGCGTATACCGCGTCCTGCCTTCCTGCTTTTCCCGAGGAGGCGGGCGCGGCAATCCATGACGCGCGGTGCGTCCCGCGCGCTCTTGTTCTACTTCTTCCTCTTCCCTGCCACGGTCTTGCGCTTGCCTTTGCGGGTCCGCGCGTTCGTCTTGGTCCGCTGGCCGCGCACGGGCAGCCCCCTGCGGTGACGGATTCCACGGTAGCATCCGATGTCCATGAGCCGCTTGATGTTGAGCGAGATCTCCGTCCGAAGACGCCCTTCCACTCGAAAATCACTCTCGATCACCGTCCGCAGCTTGTTCACTTCATCAGCCGTAAGATCGTTGATGCGCTTTTCGGGGTCGACACCCGTGGTCGCGCAGATCTTCCGTGCCGACGCGCCCCCAATCCCGAAAATGTAAGTCAGGGCGATGTCCACATGTTTATTGGGAAGATCCACGCCCGCAATACGTGCCATTCCTGCCTCCTCCTGAATGCGCCTGGCAACGCCGCGCTCGCGCGGCAGGCCAGCCGCTGCCCTACCGCTGGCGCTGCTTGTGCTTGGGGTTCGTGCAGATGATACGCACCACGCCCCTGCGCCTGATCACTTTGCATTTGTCACAAATAGGCTTCACGCTCACGCGCACCTTCATACACTGGCCTCCACTGCCGGGCTCTCCCCACTCCCACCGCGTCTCATAGGTTCCGGGAGCGGATCTTGCCGCGCTTCACGATTCCATCGTGATGATGCATTCTCAAATAACCTTCGATCTGCGACATCGTGTCCAGGTCGACGCCCACCAGGATCAGCAGCGATGTACCTCCCATGAGGTAGGCCACCGCTGAAGGAAAGCTGAAAAAGCTCTGCACAAGGGAAGGAATAATCGCGATGAACGCGAGGAAAAGGGACCCCGGCAGGATGATTCGGTAGAGGATGCGGGAGAGATACTCCTCCATCTTCTCGCTCCGGATTCCCGGAATCGACCCCCCGTTCTCGCGGATATTCTTGGAGATCTCCACGGGGTTCAGCGTGACCTGCGTGTAGAAGTACGCGAAGAAAATGATGAGCAGTGCGTAGGCGACCTCGTATGCAAATCCGTTGGGCCGCAGCCACGCGGCAAACCGGGAAAGCCACTCGATGCGGGAGCCGAGGCTCTGCGCGATCTGCACGGGAAAGAGCAGGACCGATGAGGCGAAGATGACCGGGATGACGCCCGAGGGATTCACCTTGAAGGGCAGGTACGTGTTCTGCGCTCCATACATCCGGCGGCCGATGACCCGCTTGGCGTAGTGAACGGGGATCTTGCGTTGTCCCTGCTGCTCCATGATGACAAGGCCGATGACGACCACCCAGAGCCCGAGAACGATGATGACGAACACCGGGTTCAGCGTGCGCTGCTGGATCATCAGGATGAGCGTCCAGAACGCTCCCGGAATCCTCGCCACGATGCCGGCGAATATGATCATCGAGATGCCGTTGCCGATGCCGCGCCGCGTGATCTGATCTCCCAGCCACATGAGGAACATCGTGCCCGTGGTGATCGTCAGCATGGCGAGCAGGGCGAAGGGGAGCCGTCCGATCATGATGGCGTCCGGGATGCTGTTGGCGTAAACCGTGACCGTGTAGGACTGGATGAGGGCGACGAGCACGGTGCCATAGCGCGTCCAGCGGTTGATCTTCTTCTTTCCGCCTTCTTCTTCCTGGATCTTTTTCAGCCGGGGAAACACGATTGTGACGAGCTGCATGATGATCGACATCGAGATATAGGGCATGATCGTGAGCATGAAGATGGAGAAGTTCTTGAACGCGCCCCCCGCGAAGAAGTCCAGGAAATCCTCGATTCCCAGCGCTCCCGCCGTGCCTTGCGCGGCAAAATGAAGCTTCAGCGCGGCAATGTTGATGCCGGGCACCGGGAGAATGGTCCCCATCCGGTAGATCACGAGGATACCGATCGTGAAGAGGATCCGATCCCTGAGTTCCTTGACCCTGAAAATGTCGACCAGCGGGTTTGCCATCACTTCTCCTCGGCTGCACCCTTGGCGTCGGCCCGGGCGGTCTCGCCACTGTCTTTCACCTCGCCGCCCATTGCGGCGATCTTCTCTCGTGCGGAAGCCGACACGTGCACACCCTGCACCATGAGCTTCCGGCTGAGCTCACCGGAGCCGAGAATCTTCACCAGAACGCCTCTCTTCTTGGCCAGCCCCTTGGCGGCAAGGCTTTCCGGCGTGACGGTATCCCCGTCCGCAAACCGATTGAGATCGGACACATTGATGACCTGGAATATCTTCTTGAAGGGGTAGTTGGAAAAGCCGCGGCGCGCGATGCGCCTGAAGAGGGGCATCTGCCCGCCCTCGAAGCCGAGACGGACGCCGCCGCCCGCGCGGGCCTTCTGACCCTTCGTACCTTTGCCGGCGGTCTTCCCATGGCCGGAACCGACTCCCCGGCCGAGCCTCTTGTTCTTCTTCTGGCCTTTCGGCGCGCGGATATTGAAGCCTTCCATAACTAGCTGATCTCCTCCACCTCGAGCAGGTAGGAAACAGCGCGCACCATCCCGAGGATGGCCGGCGACGCGGCATGCTCGACGACGGCATTGAGTCTTCGAAGGCCCAGCGCCTTCACGGTTGCCCGGTGAGCGGGCACGCAGCTGATGGGGCTGCGCACAAGCTTGATTCTCAGTTTCTTTCCCGCCATTGCGCTATCCCCACATGTCCTTCAGGGTTCTGCCCCGGTTCGCGGCGATCTCCCGCGGGTCCATGAGCGAGTCCAAACCCTGGAAGACCGCTTTCACCGTGTTGATCGCGTTGGATGAGCCGAGTGACTTGGACAGAACGTCATGTATTCCCGCCGCCTCCATGACGGCGCGGACGGGTCCGCCGGCAATGACACCGGTCCCCGGCGCCGCCGGCTTCAGGAGCACCTGGGCGCTCTTGAACTTGCCGATGACCTGGTGCGGGAGCGTCGTCTTCTTGATGGGGACGCGCACCATGCTCCTCTTGGCCTTCTCGATGCTCTTGCGGATGGCATCCGCAACATCGTTCGCTTTTCCGAACCCGTAGCCCACCCGGCCGGCCCGGTCGCCCACCACGGTCAGCGCGGAAAAGGAAAAACGCCGACCGCCCTTGACGACCTTCGCAACCCGGTTGAGCTTGACGAGCTTCTCGAGAAACTCGCCCTGGTTCCTGTCTCTGTCCTGATCCATTGCCACTTGCGCTTTCTCCCCTGCGCGGTATTCCGCGCATTTCCCTGCAGCGCGGTACGGCGTACTCGCCGAACGGGTACTCCCGTACTCCGCGCGTCTGTGTTACAGGCTGATGCCGGCCTTGCGTGCGCCGTCCGCAATCGCCTTCATCTTGCCGTGGTAGCGGTAGCCGTTCCTGTCGAAGACGACCGCCATGATGTTCTTCGCCTTGAGCCTCTCCCCAATGAGCAACCCGAGCTTTTCCATTTCCGCGACCTTGTTGGCGATATCCCGATGCGCCTTCTCCAGGTTGGAGGCGGTTGCCAGCGTGGCCCCCGCGGCATCGTCGATGGCCTGCACGTAGGTGTAGCGGTTCGACTTGTAGACCGTGAGCCGTGGGCGCTCGGGGGTGCCCCGGATCTTCTTGCGGATGCTTGCCTTTCTCTTCAGACGCTTGCGCGACTTGTCGATGATCTTCTTCATGGCCTTTCCTCGGCAGCGGAATACCGCTGCATGTGCTTACTTGATCCCCGATTTGCCGACCTTGCGGCGCACGTACTCGTTCTCGTACTTGACGCCCTTGCCCTTGTACGGCTCCACGGGACGGAACGAACGGATCTCGGAGGAGATCTGCCCCACCTGCTGCCTGTCCGAGCCCTTCACCGTCACGCGGGTGTTCGCCTCGACTTCCATGGTGATACCCGCAGGAATCGGGTATTCGATCGGCGTGGAGTAGCCCAGGCTCAGGACCAGGGCCTTGTTCTTTATCTCGGCCTTGTACCCCACGCCGGTGATGAGGAGTACCTTCGAGAATCCGTCGGAAAGCCCGATGAGGGTGTTCTTTATCAGGTTGCGGTACAGACCATGGAGGCTCTTCGCCTTTCGAGAATCGTCCGCGCGCGCAACGACCACTGAATCCCCTTCAACCTTCACCGACACCTCGGGCGCGTACTCCTGGGTGACCTTGCCCTTGGAGCTCTCCAGGAGCACGTGGCCATCCTGAACGGAGACCTTGACCCCTTTGGGTATTTTGACCGGTAAACGTCCGATTCGCGACACTCGCGTTCTCCTTGCCTACCAAATGGTGCAGAGCAGCTCTCCGCCGGCCTTCTTCTCCAGGGCCTTCTTGCCCGTGGTGACGCCGAGGGAGGTGGTGACGATGAGCGTTCCGAATCCATTCAGCACCCGGGGAAGGGTCTTGTAGCCCGCGTACATCCTCCGTCCCGGCGTGGAGATCCGTTTCAAGCCGTGAATGACCGGCTCGTTCTGCCCATCGTACTTCAGGAAAATCCTGATGAGGTTGCGGCCGTCCTGCGTCACCTTCTTGAAGGTTTTGACGTAGCCCTCATTCTTCAGGATCTTCGTGATTTCGAGCTTCAGTTTCGACGTGGGAATGTCCACGCTCTCGAATCGCGCGCTGCTCGCGTTCCTGACTTTCGTCAGCATATCTGCAACGGGGTCTGACACACTCATGTCGTGGCTCCCTCACCAACTCGATTTCGTGACGCCAGGAAGCTTTCCCTCACTGGCCAGCTTGCGGAAACAGATACGGCAGAGCTTGAACTTCCGCATATAGCCCCTCTGCCGCCCGCAAACCTTGCACCGGTTCGTCCGGCGCGACATGTACTTCTGCGTCGCGTTGGACTTCTCTATCGCCGCTTTTCTTGCCATTATCCTCTCCGCCTGCCTAAATGCGCTGCGTACATCGCCGCCCTATTTACGGAACGGCATTCCCAGCCGCGCCAGAAGGCTCCGCGCTTCCTGGTCCGTCTTCGCGGTGGTAACGACCGCGATGTTCATGCCGCTCACCCTTTCGATCTTGTCATAGTCGATCTCGGGAAAGATGATCTGCTCCGTCACCCCGAGGGAATAGTTCCCATGTCCGTCGAATGCATTGGGGTTCGCCCCGCGGAAGTCCTTGATCCTCGGCATGGCCACGTTGACCAGCCGGTCCAGGAACTCGTACATCACGTTCCCGCGAAGCGTCACCATGGCGCCGATTTCCATGTCCTTGCGGACCTTGAAGGTCGCGATGGACTTCTTGGCCTTCGTGCGCACCGCCTTGCGCCCTGTAATCTGCATCATCTCCTGCGTGGCGGAATCGAGAAGCTTCTTGTTCACGATGGCTTCTCCGAGCCCCATGCTGACGATGATCTTCGACACGCGCGGTATCTGCATCGTGCTCTTGTAGCCGAACTCTTCCTTCAGGTCCTTTGCCACCATCTCCTGGAAAAGCGCCTTCAGACGCGGCTTGTAGCCGGGAGGGTCCGCCACCGGTTTCGCTTTCGGCTTGCCCTCTCCGGAGCCCTCCTGCCGGGGACCCTTCTGTCCCTTGGCCGACTTGTCGCCTTTGGGCGATTTCTCCGCGCGGGGAGCCCCTTCCGCGGCACGCGCGGTCCCGTGGCCCTTCTCACCCTTCGGCTGGCCGGCTTTCTGACCCTGCTCCTTGACGGGAGCCGCGTCCGCGCCGCCTTTGGCGTCCTGGGCGGCGCCCTCGGCGCCCGCCGGTTTTTCCTTGCTCACAGATCCCCTCCGCACTTGCGGCACACGCGCTTCTTGGTATTCCCCTCGACGAGGTACCCGATCCGGGTGGGCCCGCATTTCTTGCACATGATCATCAGCTTGCCGACCGACAGGGGCGCTTCCACGGAGGTGATGCCGCCTTTCTGGTTCTGCTTCTTCTGCTTCATGGCTTTCTTCACCATGTTGAGGCCTTCCACCACGGCGCGCATTTTTTCCCGGTCAATGTTCACGATGCGGCCGGTCTTGCCCTTTTCCCGGCCCGCAATGACGCGCACCGTGTCGTTCTTGCGCAGCTTGATCCTTGCCTTGGTCTCCATATCACCGTCCTCCTACAGGACTTCCGGGGCGAGGGACACGATCTTCATGAAGTCCTTCTCCCTCAGCTCCCGGGCCACCGGGCCGAAGATGCGCTTGCCCTTGGGATTGTTGTTCGCGTCGATGACGACGCACGCGTTGTCATCGAAGCGGATGAAGGTTCCGTCGGGACGGTGGAACTCCTTGCGGGTCCGCACCACCACCGCCTTCTCGATCCCGCCCTTCTTGATGGCCGCATTCGGCAGCGCGTCCTTGACGGCGACCACGATGATGTCCCCGATGCGCGCATACTTGCGCCGCGTGCCTCCCAGGACCTTGATGCACTGCACCTGTTTGGCGCCGCTGTTGTCCGCGACGTTGAGAAGCGTCTTCATCTGTATCATGACCGGCTCCTCACCTACTTCGCTTTCTCGACGATCTCGACAAGCCGCCAGCGCTTGTCCTTGCTCAGCGGCCGGGACTCCACCACGCGCACTGTGTCCCCGATCCCGCACTCGTTCTTCTCGTCGTGCGCCTTGATCTTCTTTGTCCGGGTCAGGTACTTCTTGTACAGCCGATGGAGTTTGCGCTGATGGATCTCGACGACGATCGTCTTCTGCATCTTGTTGCTCACCACGCGGCCCTGGAGGACCTTCTGAACCGGCGCGGTACGCCGCGCTGCGCCCGGCGCGGTGCTCCGCGCATTCATGCCCTTGTTGCTCACTTCTTCCACGTGCCGCTCTCCTAGCGCTTCCTGATTCCAAGGTCAAACTCGCGGATGATCGTAGTCACCCGGGCGAGCTTGCGCCGCGCGGTCCGCTTGGAGAGCGGGTTGTCCACGTGGCCGATTATCATGTTTGCGCAGACGTCATTGTACTGCTTCTTGAGCTCCTCCCGCTTGGCGAGCAGCTCCGGGAAACTCAACTCTTTGAACGAGTCCTTCATATAATTACTCCCCGCCCTCTCGAACCAGGAACTTGGTCTTGATGCCTAATTTGCTGCCGGCGCGCTTCATGGCCTCTTCCGCCATCTTGCGATCGACGCCCCCCAGCTCGAACATCACGGTCCCCGGCTTCACCGGCGCCACCCAATACTCCGGCGCCCCCTTGCCCTTTCCCATGCGGGTCTCGGCGGGTTTCTTGGTGAAAGGCTTGTCGGGGAATATCCTTATCCATACCTTGCCGCCGCGCTTGACGTGACGGGTGATGGCGATACGGCACGCTTCGATCTGGCGGTTGGTGATCCACTCCCTCTCCAGGGCCACCAGGCCGAAGTCGCCGAAGGATATCTCGGTGCAGCGCGTGGCCCTGCCCTTCATCACCCCGCGCATCTGCTTCCTGTATTTCGTTCTCTTGGGGCTCAGCATGATTGACTACTCCTGGCCTCTCTCGCGGCCGCGGTCGCGACCGTCGCGGCTCTCTCTGCCGTCGCGATCTTCACGGGCGTCGCGGCCTTCGCGGCCCCGGCGCACCAGAAGACCTGCATCGTCCTTTTTCGCCGGCCCGTAGACTTCTCCATTGAAGATCCAGACCTTGATCCCGACGCACCCGAACGTCGTGATGGCAGTTGCCGTGCCGTAGTCGATGTCGGCCCGGAAGGTATGAAGGGGAATCCTCCCCTCCTTGAACTCTTCCCGTCGGGCCATTTCCGCTCCGGAGAGGCGGCCGGAAATCTTCACCTTGATTCCCTGCACGCCCGTCTTCATGGCGTTCAGGATGGCCATCTTGCAGGCCCTCCTGTAGGAGGCGCGCGCCTTGATCTGGCGGGAGATGTTCTCCGCCACGAGCTTCGCGTTCGTCTCGGGCCGCTTGATCTCCTTGATGCGGAGCTGGATCTTCTTCCCGATGCTCTTCTGCAGCTTGCCGCCCAGCTTCTCGATGTTGGCGCCCTTGGCGCCGATGAGGACGCCGGGCCGCCCTGTGTGGATGATCACGGTCACCCTCTGCGGGTGGCGGATGATCTCCACTTCCGCAATGTCCGCTCCCTTTGTTTCCTCCGCGTCCAGGATGATTTTTCGGAGACGCAGATCCTCATGCAGGGTTGCGGCGTACAGCCTGGGATCCACGAACCAGCGCGACGACCAGGTCTTGTTGATCCCCAGCCGCAGCCCTATCGGGTTAACCTTCTGACCCATTGGCTACCTCTTTTGCACCGATCTCGTCGACAACCACGGATATGTGGCAGGACCTCTTTATCAGCCTGTCCGCGCGGCCGCGGCCGCGGGCCCACATCCTCTTCATGGAGGGCCCCACGTCGATCAGAAGCTCCTTCACATACAGCATCTGCTCGTCGAGGTTCTTGTTCTTCGCAAGGGCGTTCGCGGCGGCCGACTGGATGAGCTTTGACAACAGTCGGGCACCCTTATGGGGGAGCACCCCCAGCAGCGCCATGGCCTCCACGTACGGCTTGCGCCGGACGTTATCAGCGATCCGCCTCACCTTTGTGGCGGACACTCTCTGGAAAGGTACGCTGGCGCGGTACCCCGTGGTGATCTTGCGCGGCGGCCGCGCCTTATGGACGGGCTTGCTGCCGGGCTCGCGGGCCGCTTTGAGCTTCTTCGGTGCGTCGCTCATTTCTTTACTACCTTCTTGTCAGAGCCCGAGTGCCCCCGGAAGATCCGCGTGGGGGCGAACTCCCCGAGCTTGTGGCCTACCAGGTTTTCCGTAACGTAGACGGGAACCCAGGTCTTGCCGTTGTACACGGAGATCGTGTAGCCCACCATCTCGGGGATGATCGTGGAGGTTCGTGAGTATGTCTTCACCATCCGCTTCTCGCCGCTCTTGTTCATGTCGACGACCTGCTTGTACAGGCTTTTCGCGATGAACGGTCCCTTCTTGATCGATCGTGACACGCTCCGGCCCCCCTATTTCCTTCGATCCTTCACGATGAAGCGGCTCGTGGTGTTGCGCTTCTTGCGCGTCTTATAGCCCTTGGTCGGCTGACCCCAGGGAGTCACCGGATGACGCCCGCCCTTGGTCTTTCCCTCTCCACCGCCGTGCGGGTGGTCCACAGGGTTCATCGCCGTGCCGCGCACCTTCGGCCGCTTGCCCAGCCACCGGCTGCGGCCCGCCTTGCCTAGGGACACGTTCATATGGTCCTTGTTTCCCAGCTCGCCGATGGTGGCATAGCAGCGTTCGTTCACCATCCGCATCTCGCCCGAAGGAAGCCGCACGGTGACGTACAGCCCCTCCTTGGCCACCACAGTGGCGCTGGTCCCGGCGGAACGGGCCATCTGCCCTCCCCTGCCGAGATTGAGCTCTATGTTGTGGATCTGGATCCCCAGTGGGATCTTGCCCAGGGGCAGCGCGTTGCCGACCTCGAACGCGACATCAGGCCCGCTCACCACTGTCTTTCCCACGGTGAGACCTTCGGGAGCAAGAATGTAGCGCTTCTCACCGTCCTTGTACACGATGAGGGCAATGAATGCGCTGCGGTTCGGGTCGTATTCGATGGAGCTCACCTTGCCGGGAATGCCAAGCTTGTCGCGCCGGAAATCTATCTGCCGGTAGGCCTTCTTATGGCCCCCGCCCTTGCGACGGACGCTGATCCTCCCGCCCGCTCCACGACCCGCGTGCTTCGATTTGCCTTTTGTCAGCGCCTTCTCGGGAGATTTCTTGGTGATCTCTTCGAAGGTGAGGCCGGTCTTGAACCTCAGTCCCGGGGTCAAAGGCCGGTATTTCTTGATTGCCATGGATGCTCCCTGCCCTTTCCTTACACGCCCTCGAAGATGGCGATCTTTTCCGTAGGGGCAATCGTGATGATCGCCTTCTTCCATGACGCGGTGTACCCCAGCCTGTAGCGCACTCGCTTGGGCTTGACCGCCGTCTTCAACACGTTGCACTTCAAGGGGTGCACGTTGTAGAGCTTGCGCACGGCGTCCATGATCTGGTACTTGTTCGCCCTGCTGTCGACCTTGAAGACGTACTTGTGACTCTCCCGCATCACGTTCGTCTTCTCGGTCACGATCGGCTCGATGATGATTCTTTCGATTGTCATTTATCCGCCCCCTTTGTCTTGGCGGTCTTCCGCGCGCGCGGAGCCTCTGCGGCGGCAGCGGGTTTCGCTTCGACCTTGGGGGTTCCGCTCGGGAGCGCCTGCGCGGAACCTTCGGCTCCGTAGAAATCGTTGAGCTTGGTTGCCGCGGTTTCCAGCAGGAGCAGCTTCTGACAATAGAAGAGCGCGTGCGCCGTCAGCCTGTTGAAGCTGAGGAAGTCAAGCCACGGGACGTTTCGTCCGGCCCGGCGGATCATCACATCGTCGTCCTTGAGAATGACCACGGTGCGCTCCTGCGCGGCCAGGTTCTTGAGCAGGGTGACCAGGTCCTTGGTCTTCCCGCTCTCCACGGTGAAATCCGTCACCACGCGCAGCCTGTCTTCCTTCGCCTTCAATGAAAGGATGGAAAGAAGGGCGAGCCGCTTCACCTTGCGGGGAAGCTTGTAGCTGTAGTCCCGCGGCCGGGGCCCGAAGATCTTTCCGCCGCCCACCCAGACGGGGGAGCTTCTCTGCCCCGAGCGCGCACGGCCCGTGCCCTTCTGCTTCCAGGGCTTCTTGTTGCTGCTGTGCACCTCGCCGCGGTCCTTGATCTTCGCGGTGCCGAGGCGCCTGTTGGCAAGCTCGTTCCTGATGGCGTGGTAGATGGAGCCCTCGCTCACATCGCGGCCGAACACCACGTCGGAGAGCTCTATCTCGCGCAGCGCGTTCCCGTCCAATCCGTAGACCTGTGTCTTCATCGTTTCCGCCCTACTTCTTCCCGGCCTTGAGCACGACGACGAAACCGCCGCGTCTGCCGGGCACGGCGCCGTTGATCAGCAGCAGGCCCTTTTCCTTGTCCACCCGGAAGAGGCGAAGGTTCTGCACGGTGAACTGCACGTTGCCCATGCGCCCGGGCATCTTCGAGCCCTTGACGATCTTGCGGAACGCGCCGGTGCCGACCGAGCCCATCTCGCGGTGGAACTTCGAGCCGTGAGCCCCCGGGCCGCCGGCGAACTTGTGCCGCTTGACGACTCCCTGGAAGCCCTTGCCCTTGGTGGTGCCGCGGACGTCGACGTACCGCACGCCCTCGAAGATTTCCACGCCCACCTTGTCCCCGACCTTGCACTCCTTCTCGAAGTCTTTGAACTCCAGGAGGAATCGCGTCGGGTCCGTCCCTTCGGGGAACTGTCCCGCGTAGGGTTTGCGGACGCGCGTCTTCTTCAGCGGGTCGGCGCCGAGAACCATGGCGCTGTACCCGTTCTTTTCCGCCGTGCGTTCCCGCACGACCACGTTCGGCTCCACCTGGATCACGCTGAGCGGGATTCTCATCCCCTCCTCGTTGAACAGCTGGGTCATGCCGATCTTTTTGCCGATTAGCGCAAGCATTCGTGCAGCCTCATTCCGATGCGGTACGGCGTACTCGCCGAGCGGGTACTCCCGCATTCCGCGTCATTGCTTTATTTCGACGTCCACGCCGGCGGGAAGCTCCAGACGCATCAGGGCGTCCATGACCGCGGGGGTGGGCTCGAGGATGTCGATCAGCCTCTTGTGGGTCCGCATCTCGAACTGCTCACGCGATTTCTTGTGCACGTGCGGCGAGCGCAGGACCGTGAACTTGTTGATCCTCATTGGAAGCGGGATGGGGCCCGAGACCCGCGACCCCGCCTTCAGCACCGTCTGCACGATGGACTTCGCGCTCTGATCGATGAGCTCGATGTCGAAACCCCGCAGGCGCACTCGAATCCTTTCCCTGGCCATCCTCTTACTCCCGGTCACGGTATTCCGTGACATTCCTCGTCGTCACGGTATTCCGTGACATTGCGGTCACGGTACCTTGCACGGTATTCCCCGTGCAGTTTCGTGACATTCTCTCATCACGTGCCGGCAGCACGCCTGGCGTCAAATCCGCGTCTTCGCGCGATGCCTTACTCAACTATGTCCGTTACCTGTCCGGCCCCGACCGTCTTGCCGCCTTCCCGAATGGCGAACTGCAGCCCCTTGTCCATGGCGATGGGGTAGATCAGCTCGACGGCAAGATCGGTGATATGGTCGCCGGGCATGACCATCTGCTTCCCTTCGGGAAGCGTGACGGACGCCGTGACGTCCGTGGTGCGGAAGTAGAACTGCGGCCGGTACCCCGTGAAGAACGGAGAATGCCGACCGCCCTCTTCCTTGGTCAGCGCCACGACGGTGCACTTGAACTTCTTGTGCGGCGTGATCGAGCCCGGCTTGGCAAGAACCTGTCCGCGCTCGACGTCGTCTTTTTCTATGCCGCGCAGAAGGGTGCCGATATTGTCGCCCGCCTGCCCCTCGTCCAGAAGCTTGTTGAACATTTCAACGCCGGTCACGACCGTCTTCCGCGTGTCTTTGATCCCGACGATTTCGCATTCGTCTCCGACATGCACCACGCCCGCTGCCACGCGTCCCGTGACTACGGTCCCGCGTCCGGAAATGGAGAACACGTCTTCGATGGGCATCAGGTACGGCTTGTCAACCGGCCGCGGCGGAATGGGGAAATAGGAGTCCATCGTGGTGAGAAGCTCCTCGATGCACTTCGCATTTTCCGCAACCTCGGGATGCTCCATGGCCTTGAGAGCCGAGCCCTTGATGATGGGGATCGTGTCGCCGGGGAAGTTGTAGAATTTCAGGACGTCGCGAATCTCCACCTCGACCAGCTCGATGAGCTCCTTGTCGTCCACCATGTCGATCTTGTTCAGGAACACGACGATGGCGGGCACGCCGACCTGCCGGGCCAGGAGGATATGCTCCCGGGTCTGCGGCATGACGGAGTCAGGTGCCGACACGACGAGCACGGCGCCGTCCATCTGAGCGGCTCCCGTGATCATGTTCTTTATGTAGTCCGCATGTCCCGGGCAGTCGATATGGGCATAGTGGCGTTTTTCAGACTGGTACTCCACATGCCGGGTGTTGATCGTGATCCCCCTCGCCTTCTCTTCGGGGGCATTATCGATGTCCTCATACTTCATCAGCTTGTCGCCGTACTTCTTCGCGCAGTACATGGTGATCGCAGCCGTGAGCGTGGTCTTGCCGTGGTCGATGTGACCGATGGTGCCCACATTGATATGAGGCTTCGACCGGACAAATTTCTCCTTCGCCATAAAACTCCTCCTTGCAGTTTCCTGACGCGCTCAAATTCCCTGCGCGGTACTCCGCGCATTCGCCTTCCCTGCGCGGTACGGCGTACTCGCCGAACGGGTACTCCCGTACTCCGCGCCTTTTTCACCGTGCGCGGTACCTTGCACGGTATTCCGTGCAGTTCCGCGCATTCGATCCTGCACGGCACAGCCGCCTGCCCCCTCCCTCGCGCATGCCGAGGGTGAGGGTGGCTGTCTGCTCCGCCCCTGCTCGCTCAAAACCCGCGGACGCTCATTCCAGCGGCCGTGGTCTTTAACCCCGGCGCGGCACTCCGCGCCTTGCGGCCATTATTTCTTCTGGCCGCGGGTCTTGGTCACTAGCTCTTCCTGAATCGATCGAGGGGTGTCCTGGTAGTGGGAGAATTGCATGGTGTGTGACGCTCGTCCCTTTGTCATGGAACGCAGCGTCGTCACGTACCCGAACATGGAACGCAAGGGTACGAGGGCTTTCACCACCTTACTCCCAGGCCGATCTTCGATTCCCTCTACGTGGCCCATTCGCGCGCCGAAGTCCGAGATGACGTCCCCGAGGTGCTCCTCGGGAGTCGCGCACTCCACGGCCATGATCGGTTCAAGGATAGTCGGTTTGGCTTTTGCACAGCCCGACTTGTATGCCATCGATGCCGCCACTTTGAAAGCCATTTCGCTGGAGTCCACGTCATGATAGGACCCGTCCAGCAGGGATGCCCGGAAGTCCACCATTGGGTAGCCTCCCAGCACTCCGTTTTCCATGGCTTCCTTGATGCCCTTTTCCACCGCGGGGACATATTCCCGCGGTACGCGGCCGCCGATGACCTTATTCTCGAAAATGAACCCCGTTCCGGGGGGAAGAGGCTCGAAGCTCATGATCACGTGCCCGTAGGCCCCATGGCCGCCGGTCTGCCTGACGAACTTGCCTTCCGCCTCGGCGCTGGCCCGGATTGTTTCGCGGTAGGCCACCTCGGGTGTTCCGACATTTGCCCCCACGTTGAACTCGCGGAACATCCGTTCCACAAGGACCTCCAGGTGCAGCTCGCCCATTCCCCAGATGATCGTCTGGCCCGTTTCCTTGTCGAAACGCACCTTGAAAGTCGGGTCCTCCTCCGAGAGCTTGTGCAGGGCCGAGGAGAGCTTC